>Ga0207428_10003566_pt1 | contig 15033 bp, 9 predicted proteins | sample RhiMethybrSRZTD1_FD_187600 | JGI IMG/M metagenome (GOLD analysis project Ga0207428, IMG submission 187600) | Populus rhizosphere microbial communities from Tennessee, USA - Rhizosphere MetaG P. TD hybrid SRZTD1 (SPAdes) (version 3) | ecosystem: Host-associated > Plants > Roots > Rhizosphere >...
CGCCTCGAGGCGCTCGGCAGGGAAGCCCGGACCTTGAAGGCCGAGCTCGATCGTCAGGCCTCGGTGCTGGCCATCCTCCGCGACCCCGCCACCCAGATGGTCGCGCTCGGTGGGCAGAGCCCGAGTCCCGGCGCGCACGCCCGCATGCTGTGGCACGAGAAGGCGGGGGGCCTGCTCGTGGCCGCGGGTCTACCGGCGCCGCCGCCCGGCAAGGCCTATCAGCTCTGGGCCATCGCGGGGACGAGCGCGCCCGTCTCCGCGGGCGTGTTCACCGTGGATCCAAAGGGAACGGGGAGTCTCCGGGTCCCGCCATTGCCGGGCGTGAGCCGCGTGGACGTTTTCGCGGTCACGCTGGAGCCCGAGGGGGGCGCGCCGGCGCCCACCGGGGCGATGTATCTCGCGGGCAAGGCGGCCTGAGCGACCGCGGGCTGCGCGTCAGGGCGCGCCGCGCAGGCGCGCCATCCGCAGGACCGCGACGATCGTCATCGCGTCCTTGATCTCGCCGCGCTCGACCATCGCGAGGGTCTCGGCGAAGGAAAACGTCCGCCGCTCGATGAACTCCGTATGATCGGGGGGCCGCGAGGCCGGGCGCAGCTCCTCGGCGACGTAGAGATGCGCAACCTCGCGGAGGATGCTCTTCGACGTGTGGAAGTCGCCGAGTGGCACCAGGCGCCCGGCCTCGTAACCGGCCTCCTCGGCGAGCTCCCGCTGGGCGGTGGCCTCCAGGGCTTCGCCCACGTGCTGGGCTCCCGTCGGCATCTCCCAGTAGAACCCGCGGGCCACGTAGCGGTACTGGCCCACCAGGAGTACGGTGTCGCGATCCACGAACGGAAGCACGCCCACCGCCTCGCCGCACTCGACGACCCCGTAGATGGTGGCGCGGCCATCGGGGAGGCGGGCGACGTCTTCGCGGACGCGGATCCACGGGTTGGCGTAGACGGGACGCGTCGACTCCGTGGTCCACGGAGTGCGCGCGTGATGGGCACGGCCGTGCGGCGCGAGATCGTCCGGCGTGGGCATGGCGACGACCTCTTGTAGCACGCGCGCGGTATAATCGCAGCCTGATGAAGGTGACCCTCCGTTATCCCAAGCGCCAGGTAGAGATCGCGGGCAAGCGGCGTGTGAAGGACCTCTTGCGGGAGCTGGACGTGCTGCCTGAGACAGTCCTGGTGATCCGCGGCTCGGAGCTGCTCACCGCCGACACGGTGGTGGGCGAGGACGACGAGATCGAGCTGCGGCCCGTCATCTCGGGAGGGCGCGCATGAAGTGCCGCAAGTGCGGCGACACGGCGGCGCTCGAGCTGCGGCGGCACAACGCGGCGTTCTGCTCGCCCCACTTCCTGGAATTCTTCCAGAAGCAGGTGCGCGAGGCCATCCGCCACCACCGCATGTTCCCGCCCGGCACGCCGATCCTGGTGGCGGTCTCCGGGGGCAAGGACTCGCTCGCCCTCTGGGACGTGCTGCTCGGCGAGGGATACGAGACGGCCGGCCTCTACCTCGATCTGGGAATCTCCGAGTACTCGGTCGAGTCCAAGGCCAAGTGCGAGGCGTTCGCGGCGGCGCGGGGGCAGAAGCTGATCGTGGAGCGCGTGGTGGACGCGGTGGGCGCGCCCATCCCGGAAGTCCAGAAGGTCACCCGACGGCCAACGTGCTCGGCGTGCGGCCTCTCCAAGCGCTATCTCATCAATCGCGCCGCCCTCGACCACGGCTATCGCGTGGTGGCCACCGGCCACAATCTCGACGACGAGGCGGCGACGCTCTTCGGCTCCGTCTTGCATTGGCAGACGGAGGCGCTCGCACGCCAGTCGCCGATGCTTGAGTCCACCCACCCCAAGCTCGTGCGCCGGGTGAAGCCCCTCTACCGGCTGTCCGAGCGCGAGACGGCCGCCTACGCCTTCCTGCGCGGCATCGACTACATCGTAGAAGAATGCCCGTTCTCGCGGGGCGCGACCTCGCTGGCCCACAAGGAGGTGCTGAACCGCCTGGAGGCCGTCTCGCCGGGAGCGAAGCACAACTTCCTCTTCGGCTTCCTCGACAAGGCTCGTCCGGCATTCGAGCGGGCGCAGGACGTGACCCTCATGGAGTGCGTGCGCTGCGGCCAGGTGACCACCGGCGAGCTCTGCGCGTTCTGCAAGCTCTCCGATCAGGTGCGCCGCCGCTCCGGTCCCCACGCCTGAGTCGCCGGCCGGGACCGTGATGAGCCGGAATCTCCATCGGGGCGCCGAGGACGCGGCCAATCCGGCGGCCAATCCAACGTTCAGCGAGGTGCTGCTGTCGCGGCGGTCGCTCTTGACGACCGGGCTGGGCGGGGTTGCCTTCGCCGCCCTCGGTGGCTGCGGGATGCTGACGGGCCGCCCGGACATCGGCTTCACCGCCGTACCCGTGTCGTCGGACGATCTCCTCCGGGTGCCGGCCGAGTACGACGCCCAGGTCCTCTACCGGTGGGGTGATTCCGTCGGCGTGCCGGAGGCGATGCCCCCATTCAAATCGGATGCGTCGAACACCGCGGCGGAGCAGGCGGTGCAGGCGGGCATGCACCACGACGGCATGCATTTCTTCCCGCTTCCCCGGGGCTCGCGCGACTCCACCCATGGGCTGCTCGCGATGAACCACGAGTACCTCGACGAGGGCCTGCTCTTTCCGGACGGACAGAAGACATGGAGCGTCGAGAAAGTCCTCAAGGCCCAGCACGCGGTGGGGGTGTCCGTCATCGAGATCCGTCTGGAAAGTGGACAGTGGACGGTGGTCCGGCCGTCACGCTACGCGCGCCGCATCACCGCGCGGAGCGAATGCGCGCTCGCCGGCCCCGCCGCGACCCACCCCCTCATGCGCACCGCCGCCGATCCGGTGGGTCGCATCGTGCGCGGGACGCACAGCTGCTGCGCGCACGGCTGGACCCCATGGGGCACGTACCTCACGTGCGAGGAGAACTGGCATGTCTACTTCGTCAACACCGGCGCGCTGACCGACGACCAGCGGCGCTACCGTCTCTCCGCGAAGGGGAGGGGCGTCCGCTGGGAGGAGCACGACGAGCGCTTCGACGCCGGCCGCCATCCCAACGAGTTCCACCGGTTCGGCTGGGTCGTGGAGATCGACCCCTATGACCCCCTCACCGTCCCGATCAAGCGCACCGCGCTGGGGCGCTTCGCCCATGAGGGAGCGGCCTGCCTCGTGGGGAGGGACCGGCGCTTCGCCTTCTACATGGGCGATGATGCGGCCTTCGAGTACATCTACAAGTTCGTGCCCGCGAAGCCGTGGCAGCCGGGCAACCGTGACGGGAACCGCAATCTCCTGGACGCGGGCACGCTCTACGTCGCGCGCTTCAGCGCCGACGGGACGGGGACGTGGCTCCCGCTCGTGCACGGCACGGGCCCCCTCACCGCGGCCAATGGCTTCCACGACCAGGGCGAGGTGGTCGTACGAACCCGGCAGGCCGCGGATGCCCTGAGCGCCACCAAGATGGACCGCACGGAGTGGATCGTGCCGCATCCAGCGACGGGCGAGGTGTACTGCTCGTGCACCAACAACGCCGAGCGGGGCCGCGAGGGCAACGAGGGCCCCAACCCCGCGAACCGCCGCGCGCCGAATCCCTACGGGCACATCATCCGCTGGCGCGAGGACAAGGGTAGTCCCGCGGCGACGCGCTTCACGTGGGACGTGTTCGTGGAGGCGGGTCCGGACGGCGGCGGCACGGTGAAAGGCGATCCATTTGCCTGCCCCGATGGCCTCTGGATCGACGGCAGGGGCACCCTGTGGGTGGAGACCGATATCTCGCCCACCTCACTGCTCCGGGGACGCTTCGCCCCGCTCGGCAACAATCAGCTGCTGGCCGTCGACCCCTCCACGGGGGTGTTCCGGCGCTTCCTCACGGGGCCGCGCGGGTGCGAGATCACCGGCTTCCACACGACTCCGGATACCCGCACCGCGTTCGTGAACATCCAGCATCCGGGAGAAGCGCCGGGCGATCGCTCCGATCCCGGGCGTCCCCGGGCTCTGTCCAACTGGCCGGACTTCGCCGCAGACGGGCGTCCGCGCTCGGCGACGGTGGTGATCCGGCGGCGCGATGGAGGCGTGATCGGGACCTGACGACCGGGGCGGGGCACGCTAGGCGCGGGCGGCGTGCTCGGCGAGGGTGCCCTGGATCGTCCGGTGGAGCTCGGCGGGCCCCACCGGTTTGAACAGCACGTGGTGGATCCCAAGGTGCCGACAGCGCTCCTGGTCCTCTTCGTGCAGCCCCCATCCCGTGATGAAGGCCACGGGGATGTTACGGTCGTGCGCCCGGATCCGCTGCGCGACTTCCCAGCCCGTCATCCCCACCATCCCGATGTTCGTGAGCACGACGTCGAAGGTGCCGGGGCGGAACACGTCCATGGCGGCGGCGCCGCTGGACACCGCGATGACGTCGTGTCCCGCCTCCTTCAGCATCTCGGTGAGGATGGCGAGTACCTGAGCATCGTTGTCCACGACGAGGATGCGACCCCTCCGGCTGCCCGGGGCGTCGGCGTCGAGGGCGGCCTCGGCCGACGACGCGACGGCCACCGGCAGCACGATCGTGAACGTGGTGCCGCGGCCGAGGAGACTGTCCACCCGCATCTCCCCGTTGTGGCGCTTCACGATCGAGTAAGACACCGAGAGACCGAGGCCCGTGCCGGCCTCGCCCTTCGTCGTGAAGAAGGGGTCGAACACGCGCTTGCGCACCGCCTCCGGCATGCCCGTGCCCGTGTCCGACACGGTGAGGACCACGACGTCGCCCCGCTCTACGTGGGTGCGGATGGTGAGGGTGCCACCCGCCGGCATGGCGTCGATCGCGTTCAGAATGAGATTCGTCACGACCTCGTTCAGCTCCGAAGGCCGCCCCATCACCGCGGGAATCGGGGGTAGCTTGAGCTCCATGCGCAAGGGCAGGCCGCCCTTGGCCGAGCGCTCCTCCCAGCGGGGCTGGGTGATGGCCACCGCGTCGTTGACCACCGCGTTGAGATCGAGGGAGACGAAGGGCTCATCCGGCCGGAGGCGCGCGAACTTCTGGATGCGCCGCACCGTCTCCGCGCCGCCGGTGGCGGCAGCCTCGATGACATCGAGTCCGCGGCGGACCACGTCCACGTTGGCAGGGTTCTTCCCCATCAGCTGCGCGTAGCCGAGGATGGCCTGGAGCAGGTTGTTGAAATCGTGCGCGATGCCGCCGGCCATCTGACCCAGCGCGGTCAGCTTCTCCGACTGGAGCATCTGCGCCTCGAGCTCGCGCTGCGCGGTGGTGTCGTGAACGATCGCGAGCATGCCCTCGATCTGCCCATCGCGCCCGGTGAGGGCGGACAGCGTCACCGCCAGATTGAGCCCCGTCCCGTCGTCGCGACGCGAGGACACCTCGAAGACGCGCACGGGGGACTCCGGCGAGAGGGCGCCGCGGGCGGCCACGTATTGCTCGAGCGGGAGGATCTCGGTGATGGGCCGGGCGACGGCGATCGGGGCGGGGATGCCGAAGATGCGCTCGGCCGCGGGATTCCAGCCCGCGACGCGGTCGTCGCGATCCAGAGAGATGATGCCGTCGCCCGCCGACTGGATGAGCTGCTCGAGCGAGCGCTTGGTGTCGGCGACCTGGCCGTAGAGTCGGGAGTTGCGGATGGCGACCGCGAGATAGTCCGACAGCATCTCCAGCAGCTCGCGCTCTCGCGGGTCGATGGGACGGGCACTCGCCTGGTTCGCGGCGGCGAGATAGCCGAGCGTGCTCCCGTCGTCCCGGATGGGGCACACGACCCCGTGGGCGCCGGTCAGGCTCTCGTCGGGCGCGGAGCCGAGGTGGATCCGTACGTCGTCGTACCCGAGGGCCGCGCGGAGCTGGTCCGTGATGGTCGCGATGAGCTGGGCGAGGTCGAGCTGGCCCAGCAGGCCGCGCGAGATTTCCCGGAGGATCGAGAGCTGTGTGACCCGTAGCGACTGCTCGGCCTGCTCTCGCCGCGCCTCCTCTTCGAGGTCACGCGTCTTGCCCGCGAGGGCGCGCATCTCGTCGACCAAGGAGGTGAGCTGATTGCGCGTGCCGACCTCGGTTTGCCGGCGGGCGAGGGCACGGCGCACCGTCTCCTCGAGGTCCTGCCGGCTGAACGGCTTGATGAGGTATTCGAACGCGCCGTGGGTGAGGGCGTTCTTCACCGTCTCCAGCGAGGCATATGCCGTGATCATCACCACCTCGATACTCCCGTCGATGGCCTTGATCCGGCGCAACAGCTCGATGCCGTCCATCTGCGGCATCTTGATGTCCATGAAGATGAGGTCGGGATGGAACGTCCGAAGCGTTCGCAGCGCCGCCTCGCCGCTGTCCGCGGTGGCGATGTCGTGCCGCGGCTTCAGGATCATGCGGAGGGACTCCCGGGGCCCCATCTCGTCGTCCACCACGAGGATCCGCGCGCGATCGGTCATGCGGTGATCCCGGGCACGCCGGGCAGCAGGGCGGTGAAGGTCACCTCGGCCCGGCCCTGCCGCACCTCGAGCCGGCCGCCCTGCGCCTCGATGATGCGCTGGCTCACGCACGGCCCCACGTCGATCAGGTTCTCCTGGACCACCTGGATCGGGTCGAAGATGCGGTGGAGCTCGTCCGACCGGACGTCGGCGGTGCGCGACGCGACGGTGATTCGCACACGGTCCTCCTTGTCGAGACGGGACACGGAGACGGAGAGCTTGGCGTCCTGGCCGGGGGTCTTGCGCAGGAGGAACCACACCAGGTACGCGACGGCCTTCTTGAGCATGGAGCGGTCGCCCCGCACGAGAAAGGTCCGGCCCTCGTACGAGTAGGTCGCGGACACGTGCTTCTGGGTGGACTCGTCCACGAAGGCGAGGAGACGCGCTTCCGCGCTCGCGGCGGGCACCGCCTGGGCGCCCAGCTCCTGCAGGCACTCCTCGACCGCGAGGCGGGTATCCACGACCTCGAGCTTGTAGTCGCCCTCGTTCACGAGGGCGGCCAGCTTCTCGAACATCTGGACGAGGCGCCGGACGTCGCGGCCCACCACCGAGGCGAAGTGATTGCGGAAGGCGGCGTCGTCGTAGCGCTCCTCGAGCAGCTCCATGAACGTCCGGATGGAGACGAGCGGATTCTTGATCTCGTCGGCGATGCGCGCCACGACGCGGGTGAGGAGCTCGAGCTGCTCGGCCTCCCGTCGCTCGCGGGCGGCCTGACGCTGCTGGGTGAGATCCTCGAACACGAGCACGGCGCCCAGCGTCGACGCGCCCTCGCCGGTCACGGGGTACGTCGACACCTCGAGGGGAAGCCCGCGCAGCGCGAGCTGCACCTCTTCGCGGTGAATGGCGCGCCCGCGGGTGAGCGTCTCGAAGAGCAGATCGCCGAGAGGCGAGGGGAGCACACGCAGGTCCCGGTTGAGCGCGTCGCGCGCGGCCATCCCGAGGATCTCCTCGGCACGGCGGTTGATGATCACCACCCGCTCATCTGGCCCGATCGTGATGACGCCGTTCGACATGTGCGCGAGAATGCGCTCGGTGAACTGCTTCTGGTACTCGAGCAGATGGTGGACCCGGATGTCTCGGATCGCCGTGGCGAGATGGCTCGCCAGGTTGTAGATGATCTCGGTCTCGCGCCGGCTGTACGCGCCGCCCGTAACCCGCTGGCCCAGGGTGAGGACCGCCACGAGCTCGCTGTGGGAGATCAGCGGCACCGCGATCACGGACTGGAGGACCGCCATCTCCTTGGCGATCTCGCGTGCCGTGGGGTCGGTGGCGCGGGCCTGAGCCTCTTCGATGTGGATGAGGCGGCCCTCGGCGGCCAGCCAGAGCGGCAGCCCCCCGTCGGCCGAGAGCACCACCGACTCCACCACGTGGGGCGGCAGTCCCCGCTGAGCGGCGATGCGATAGTGCCGCGCGGTCTGATCGGCGGCGAGGATGGCGCTCCGCGTGGGCCGGGCGAGCTCCCCCACGGCGTCCAGAAAGAGATCCAGCACCCGCGAGATGTCGAAACCGGCCGAGAGCGCCTTGGCGAATTCCCGCACCATGCGCGTCAGGACGTCGGAGGGAAGGTCGAGCGCGGGCCCCGGATCGTTCATCGCCACCACGGTCTCGACCGGTCTAGGCGCGGAGCGCAGGGCCGACACCTCCTGCACGAGGCGAAGCTTCTCTTCCGCTTGCCGCAGCACGCCGTGGAGATGGCTGGTGGTGAACGGCTGGAGGAGCACGAAGTCCGCGTGGTCGATGGCCGGCTCGTCCTCCGGCTGGGTACCCTGGGCAGGCAGTACGCACACGATCACCGCGGTGGGGCAGAGCTGGCGGGCTCGCTCGACGAAGGCCGGCACGTCCCGGGCCGGCGAGGCATCCTTCACGATCAGGTCGACCGCGGTAAAGCGGAGGGTCCGCAGGCCCTCCTCATCGGAATTCGCGGTGAACACCGCCCGGCCGTCCAGGCCGCGGCGAAGACGGGTCCGCAGTGTCTCGTCGGACGAGACCAGGAGGGCCGTTCTCATGTCCGAGTGGTCGCTGGGCGCTCGCTCGAGGCGGGAAACTCGATGGTAAAGGTGCAGCCGGGTCTGCCCGTGTGGTTTCGGACCCGCAGGGTGGCTCTGTGAGCATCGGCGATGCTGCTGCAGATGGCCAGCCCCAGCCCCGAGCCGCGGGCTTTCGAGGTTACGAATGGGGTGAAGACCTTATCGAGGATCTCCGGGGGGATACCTGGTCCGGTGTCGGAAATTTCGATGAGGAGGTAGTTTCCCCCCGCCTCGCGCAGATCGGCCACCCTCACGGTGAGCTCCCCACCCTGGCTCATGGCTTCTAGAGAATTTAAGCATAAGTTGTGGATAAGTTGCTCCATTTGCGAGGCATTGCCAGGAATAGTGGGTATGGAAGCCGGACCGACCCGGCGCACTTTGATGCTGCGTGCCTCGAATTCCGGGCCGAGAAGCTCGAGGGCCGCCTGGATGGGGTCCATCACGTCGACGGGCACCATCGGTTGTGTGTGGGCGGAAGAAAGGGTCCGGAACCGCCCGAGCAGCCCGTCGATCCTCGAGATCTCCCGGTCAGCCACCCGGACCAGCCGTGTCCGGAATTCGGCGTCGTCGAATCGGGTGGGCACGAGCTGCGTGAAGGCCTTCAGGGAGACCAGGGGGTTCCGGATCTCGTGCACCAGCCCCGAGGCGATCGCCTCGAGCGAGGCCAACCGCTCGGCCCGTCGCTTCTCCTGTTCGAGCTCCTTGAGGCGGCTCAGGTCACTGAACACCGCGACCGCCCCCAGACGCGTGCCCTGCAGCCCGACCAGCGGCGAGGTGGAGCACATCAGGGGGATCAGCTGCCCCGCCGAGTTCGGGAGCGCGAATTCGATCTGCGAGCGGGACTCCCCATCCGCTGCGGTGGACTCGAGCAAGCGGGCGAGCGGGCCCGGCAGATGGCCCACCGGCTGCCCCAGGAGGGCCTGGGCGGAGACACTGGCCAGGCTCTCGGCCGCCCGATTGAAGAGGGTGATCCGGCCGCGCGCCCCCACCGCGGCCACCCCGCTCTCGATTGTGGCGAGGATGCGCTGGATGTGCTCGTTGACGAGCAGGACCTGGTGGTGGACCTGCGCGTTGCGGACGGCGACGGCGGACTGATTCGCGAGAGTCGCGAGGAGGTCGGCATCATCGCTGAAGAAGGGGTCGCCGGACCGCTTCGCGCCGACCGCAAGGAAACCGATCACCCGATCGCTGTCGACGAGCGGCGCCAGCACCTCGCTGCCCAGCCGGGCGAAGCCGTCCAGCATGACAGCGGGCTCCGGGCCTCCCGGCTGCCGCCCCACCTCGTCGAGGAAGAACAGGCGCCGTTCGTGTTCCAGCTCGACCAGAAGAGGCAGCGTGGGAGCGACCGACCGCGGGAACGGGCCCTGCCCGAAGAGGTGGGCGCGCTCGAACCGGCCCTCCTCCTCGTCGAGCAGGTAGATCGCCAGCCCCTCGGGCCGCAGCGTAGCGGCCACCGTGCGCGCGAAGTGCCCGAGAAGGGTGGGCAGGTCGATGGTGGTGCTCAACGCCCGGCTCGTCTCGCGGATCGTTCTCTGGTAGTCGTAGGGCTCGCGATAGAGATAGCGATCGAATGCGCGCTGGATCTGCCCCTTGAGCGGAGCGAACAGGACCGCCACGAGCAGTGCGAGGAGAATCTCGCGCACGGGCGCCTGGTGCTCGTCGTGGAAGAACGTGTTAGAGACCACCAGCAGCATCAGCAACGCGAGTCCGGCTACGAGGACGGCGGCGAGATACACCACACCGCGGCGGACCTTCACGCGAATGTCCATCAACCGATGACGAATGATCGCGTGGCCGATCATTGCGATCATGACGAGGGAGACATACGGACCAAACTTCCCAAAGCTAGAGGACTTGAAGAACAGGGGAATCAAAAGATTTGTAAACGTACCCACGATTATCGGAATCATGAACGCAAGCAAAAGATATCCGGCCTGGAGCCGCGACTGCCCAACGGATCTCCGGTAGGCGAGGATCAACCACTTCGCTGCGAAGGCGAATACTATCAACGCCCACACTACATAGGCAGGATGAAGTACGCCGTAGGCGATTCGAAAAATGCCGCTATCACGCGTCGCGCCCCTGACGATGAGGGGGGTGAACGAAAGGAGAAAGAAAACAGAGGTGGGTAGCACGAACCAGCGCGCACGATTCAGCCCGGCACCGGATCGTTCAGTGGCAAGCTCAACAAAGAAAAGCGTTGCGAGCGGAAGCATACTGCCCGAGGCCAGCAGGATCTGAGCACAGGAGGCAGCACCCAGAGAGCTGTGATGACTCAGAATGACGGCAACTGTCCAAACCGCGGCCATCACAGCCATGAGTCCAAATGCTCGATTTGCTGGTGCGTTTGGGTTCCGCCGATAGACGTACCCGCCTATTAGTAAATTGGCGAGGACGACCAACGCGAGGAAGAAGGGGTTTACTGAGTCCAGCATCTGGAGGCCGACTCCCCTGAAACGCTGCGGCCCCCTCGGGGCCGTCCTCCGGTGTTACGACGAAACTATCGCAGAACGACGTTAGTTTCAGCGAATGCAGGACTTTGAACACTGGCCGGGAACTCGATGATCATCACAGTTCCCCGTCGGTCGTGCCGTTCCTCGGCTCTGATCGTTCCCCGGTGAGCATCGACGATCCCTCGGCAAATGGCAAGCCCCAGACCAGAGCCCCTAGACTTGGTTGTGAAGAATGGATTGAATATGTTGGCACGAATCGATTCTGGAATTCCAGGCCCAGTATCGGCAACTTCCACGATGATCCATGTATCTGATTGGAGACGTTTGCGCGAGATACGGACTGTGAGTTCGCCCTCCCGTCCCATTGCCTCAAGGGCATTGAGAAAGAGATTGAGGAAGAGCTGTTTGAGTTGGGGTATGTCGGCAACAATGTATGGCTCTTCGTCTTGGAAATCCCGGAGCACCGAAACGCGAGCCTGTTCCAACTGGGCACGGAGCAGTGCCAGTGTGTCGGCAATTGGATCTCTGAGGTCGATAGCCCCTCCAGCATGCGGGGTCGGAATGGCCAGACTCCGAAGGCGCGCCACAAGATCGTCGATGCGGTCAATTTCGGTGATGACGACTTTCGCGAAGTCCTCTCGGAAATCTGTCTCAAGAAAGCGCTCGGGTAGCAACTCCGCGAATGTCTTAATTGCTACGAGCGGATTCTTAATCTCATGAGCAATACCCGAGACTAGAGTTCCAAACGAGGCAAGCCGTTCTGCGCGACGCTTTTCACTCTCAAGAGCTTTCAGCTTTGACAAGTCGCTAAAGACAATAAGAGCCCCTCGAATCACTCCGTTCTCATCGCGAAGCGCCGCCGTGGAGGAAACAATGGGAAGGAGTTGGGCAGAATCGATCGGTAGGGCTGCTTCGAACTGTAGTCGAGGCTGACCATCGGCCAGAGTATCCCGAAGTTGCGAGGAGAGCGGCTCGGGGAGTGAGTCGACCGTCATCCCTTTGAGGGTCGCCTCCGATAACCGGGTTAGGGCTTCAGCCGTCGCATTGACGACAGCGACTTGTCCGCTCGCTTCCACTGTGACGACGCCGCTGTCCATCGTTCGGAGGATGTTCTCGATGTACTCGTTTACAAGCAACACTCGCCCATACAGCTGAGCGTTGTTTACGGCAATAGCGGCCTGATTGCACAATGTCGAGAGTAGCTCGATGTCAGCGGTGAAATACGCATCGCCGGAGAGCTTGGTCCCGACGGTAAGGAAGCCTATTAACTCGGAATCGGAGAGCATTGGGATTGCGACTTCGCCGCCGAGCGCACGAAGGTCAGCCGCAGCTGCTTCCGCCGCGCTTCCCTGTAGACTCCGTCCGACCTCATCCGTGAGTAGCGGGCCTCTCGCCGCCACCAAGAAGGCTGGTAGCGGAGCCGTGACGGAGACGCGCGAAATCTCGAGTTGGGGATGGAGCTCTGCGATCGTAACCCTGGCCACCCGCCGGAAAGTATTTTCGCGACTATCTCGAATAAAGGCGGAAACCACATCGGGGCGCAGGATTCGGTTTGTCGTGCTGCACAGATACTCAAGCAAGGACTTGAGGTCCAGAGTTGCGCCAATCGTGCTACTCGCTTCACGAACGATCTGCTGATAGCTGTATGACTCGCGGTACAAGTACCGATCTAGAGTTTCTTGGAGCCAATTCTTCAGCGGCTGGAACGCCAGCGCTATCGCAAGAGCGATGGCGACGAGGAATGGAACAGGAACGTCTTGAGGCTTTCCGCCGACAATCTGACTTCCTAGGACGATGATTACGGAGAACACGGCGCCTGCGATGGTTGCTGCAATCAGGTAAACAGAGCCTTGGCGGACTACGAGGCGCAAATTCATCAGGCGGTAGCGAATGATTGAATGCGCAATCATCCCGATCATCAAGAGACCGAACAGCGGGCCGAATCGACTAAGACTTGACGATCCTAGAAGGAGTGGAACCGCGAGGTTTGTCGCGGTTGCTCCTAGGGCCGCAATGAGAACACCCAAGAATAGGTATTGCACCTGAAGGCGCGCAAACCCGGAGAGGACTCGTCGCTTGCGGAGCAGTAGGAACAGACTGAATCCAAGTCCAGTTATGAAGTAAATCCCAAAGGGTAGATGAAGAGGCCCATAAAGAAGATGGAGTGTTTCGGGCGAAGTAGGAACGGCGTCGTGAACAATGGCATGGGTCAGGGAGGCGGCGGCAAATAGAACGCCGACAATTACAAGCGCCGTGACTGTTCGCCTTGGGGCGGCCGGTATGGGCGTTGGGAAGACGGTCGAGAAAAGGAGGAAGCCGACAGGTATCAGAGACGCCGACGCGAACGCCAGTCTCGGAAACAAATCGGGGGCAGCGAATCGCAACTGGGCCAGAGCAAGCGCGTTGCTCGCCGTCCACGCGGCCACGGAAAACGAGAAGACGGCGAAGTACTGATTGATCTTGGCTTTGGGCTGGCGAAGAAGAACTAGCGCTCCCAGTGCGATGTTGCCTAGCGCCGCCGCCGCGATGAGGGCTAACTGGGGAGTCATCTGAGGTCGGGAATTCCTAGCACGAGTGCTGAATACGTGCCACCGATCGCATGAGCGTTCACTAGAGCGGTCCTAAGGCGGGAGACTCGTGCGAAGTTAGGCACGTAGTCCAGATCACAGGTGGGGTCCGGAATCTCGTAATTAATCGTTGGCGGAATGATGGAGTTAGATAGGGCGAGGCACGTAGCAGCGACTTGCATCGCGCCTGCCGCTCCCATCGCGTGGCCAACCATTGATTTCACGGAACTCACGGGCGTGCTATAGGCGGCTCGACCAAGCGCGCTTCGCAAGCCCTCGGTATCGACCCGGTCGTAGTCAAGCATCGCATTGCCATGCGCGTTGACATAGTCAAGCTGACTCGGTTCTAGGTGTGCGCGCGCCAGTGCTGCGGTGATTGATTGAGACACTGCTACTTGACTGGCGCTGCGCCGGCTTTCAACTCCCGCTTCATTGCCTGTGCCGAAACCGAGCACTTCAGCGTAGATGGGCGCGTCGCGGTCTAAGGCGTGTTGAAGTTCCTCGACGACGAAGATAGCGGAACCTTCCCCAAGGACCAGACCTGCGCGCTTTAAGTCAAACGGACGGGATGCCCTCAGCGGATTCTCGTTGAACGTCGAAATGGACCCAAACGCACACAACGTCGCAAAACAGAATTCGGACAGTGGGGCCTCAGTGCTGCCCGCAAAGACAATCTCAGCTTTACCCTCACTGATCTTGTCAGTGGCCCACTGAACCACGTCGAGGCCCGTGGAGCACGCGGACGCGATCGTGAGAGCTTGTCCGCGGATGTGAAGTTCTGTGGAAACATGAGTTGCGGGGGCGTGGGCGGCGTATTCAATCCCGCTCAGGTTGGGGATGCCCGCAAGTCCTTGCTTGTCCCACCCAATGCGGGCGACGTCGAAGACATCTCCCGAGCCGTTCATGGCGTTTCCAATGCAGATCAGAACCCGATCCGGAGATTCTTGCGAGATCCTTAAGCTGGAGTCCTCAAGTGCAAGCCGAGCGGCCGCTACCGCAAATTGGGAAAAGCGCCCCCATTGCTTCGCGCGCCTTGGATTTACAAAGTCCCCCGGATTGAAGTCCTGCACCTTCGCCGCGACCTTGCAGGGGTAGGGGTCGGTGTCGAACTCGGTGATCCAGTCGACCCCGGACTTGCCGGAGACTAGGCTGTCCCAGTAGGCCTGTTTGCCGATACCGTTGGGGGCGACGACCCCGATTCCGGTGATGACGACGCGGCGCCCGTTCCGCATACCTGCCTCCGCCCCCTAAACGGCTGAAAGTTAAAGCGAGGTTTCGCGTACGATAGCAAGAAATCGGGGCTAATCCAAGTTTCGCCTGGAGTTTCGCGCAGATTAGCGGTCAGCTACAATGAAGAAGTCAATGACCTTGAAACTCTCGCGTCGTCAGTTGCTTGCGCTTCCCCTCGGGATGCTCGCCCTGCCGCGTCTTGCCTCGGCCGAGACCCCCGTCAGGAAAACCTTTTCCTACCAGGCCGACATGGGCGTGCTCTTCGACCTCCTGACCTTCCACGTGACCGGGACCGTGATCGAGGAGA
>Ga0207428_10003568_pt1 | contig 15031 bp, 14 predicted proteins | sample RhiMethybrSRZTD1_FD_187600 | JGI IMG/M metagenome (GOLD analysis project Ga0207428, IMG submission 187600) | Populus rhizosphere microbial communities from Tennessee, USA - Rhizosphere MetaG P. TD hybrid SRZTD1 (SPAdes) (version 3) | ecosystem: Host-associated > Plants > Roots > Rhizosphere >...
GTCGTTGTTCTCGTTCTCACCCTGGTCGTCGTCGTTGACGTCGCCCTGATCGTCGTTGTTCTCGTTCTCACCCTGGTCGTCGTCGTTGACGTCGCCCTGATCGTCGTTGTTCTCGTTCTCGGGCACGGGGTTCACACCGACGCATTCGGGATCGTTCGCGTGCTCGGCCTCGTCACAGTTGCCCTTCACGTCCTCGCCGCCGATCGCCGCCGGGGACGTCGTCGTCGAGGTCGATGGGGTTGGGGTGCTCGAGCCCTGTGCCAGCGCCACCACGCCGATCCACACGGTCAGTCCGAACGCGGCCAGGATGGCGATCAATCGAAGTGCCTTGCGCATCGAAACCTCCTCTCGAAGTCTGTATCGGTCGTCTCGACACTAGGAGAGGTTCAGTTACCTCCCGAGCATCGAGCGGCTAAGAGCGGGTTAAGGATCGGTTGGTCAGTCGTCGCCGTGCTCGCCCGAGCCCGACCCCGAACCGCCCGAGTCGTCAGACCCGGTCCCGGAGTCGTCCGACCCCGATCCCGAGCCACCGGAGTCGTCCGACCCGGTCCCGGAGTTGTCCGACACCGATCCCGAACCACCCGAGTCATCCGACCCGCTCCCCGAGTGCTCCGACCCCGATCCCTCACGACCCTCGGAGCCGCCGGCGTCGTCCGAACCGCTCGAGCCTCCCGAGGTCGACCCACCCGAGCCACCTCCGTGATCGTCGCCCAACTGCGAGGGGCTCTGGGTCTGATCGTCCATGGGAGAGGGGTCTCCGGTGTGGTTGGGGCTGGGGGAGGGTGTCGTCGTGGTGAAGATGGGGACGCCGGCCGGCTGCCCGATCCGCTGACCGGCGATCGCGAATGCGCCGGCCGTGAGCACGAGCGCCACGACGAGTCCACCGAGACCCATCGCGATCGCCCTCAAGGTCCTGCTCATGGCTCGAGCCTACGGCCCCATTGGCTAAGGAGAGGTAAAGGTCATCGCGGCGTCCAGGCGAACCTCCACCCGCGTCCCTTCCGCGCGTACGCTCTCCACGTTCAGTGTGCCGCCCCACTTCTCGACGAGCTGTCGAGCGATCGCCAGACCGAGTCCCGAACCGTCCGACGGCACTCCGTGTCCCCGATAGAAGCGTTCGGTGACGTGGGCGAGGTCCCGCGGATCGATGCCCGGGCCTCGGTCGAGCACGGCGACGAAAACCTGTCCGTTGGAGCCACCGGATTCGATCGTGACCTCGCCAGGTGCGTACGAGGTCGCGTTGTCGACGAGGTTGTCGATGATCTGGTCGAGGTCGGTCGGATCGACCCGTGCGGCCCCGCCGTCTCCTCTCGCGACGATGGTGGAGTCGCGTTGCCCGGCGCGCTCCTTCCAGCGGAGAACCGCGCGATCGACGGCTTCGCTCAGGTCGACGTTCGCCGAAGTCCCCTCCTCGATCTCGCGGGCCATCACGAGGAGCCGATCGACGATCCCGGAAAGACGATCGACCTCCAGGTCCGCCGCCAGGAGGCGTTGCCGGGCGGCTTCGTCGGGGGCCTCCGCGATCGCTCCCTCGAGTCGGAGCTTCATCGCGGTGAGCGGCGTTCGGAGCTGGTGCGAGGCGTTGGCGACGAACTCACGCTGGGCGTGAACCGAACGCTCGAGCCGATCGGCCATCTCGTCGAACGACTGCCCGAGCTCCTCGACCTCGCGGGCACCGCTCACGTCGCCGGCGCGGGCGGAGAGGTCTCCGTGACCCAGGCGCTTCGCGGCGGCGGCCAGGCCCGTGAGCGGCCGGGAGAGCGATCCGGCGAGCCAGAACGCGAGCAGCATTCCGGCCGCCAAGGCAGCGAGGCCGATCGCCCCCAGGCCGATCGTGATGTTGCGGATGTTGTCGCTGACCTCCTGGACGCTCCGCGTGATCCGAACGGCACCCAGGAGCCGTTCCTCGTCCTGGATCGGCACCGCGGTCGCCATGATGTCGTGACCGAGATCGATGCTGTCCCGGATCTGGGAGAACGGCATCCCCTCGAGCGCCCGCTGGATCTCTGGCCGACCCGACGTCGCGTACAGCGTCTTCGGGACCACCGAGCCGTCCGAGTCCGCTAGGAGGAACCCCTGTTCGTTCACCACGAGCACCCGACCACCCACCTGGGCGGCCGCCTGCCTGACGATCTGGTCGAGGCGGGCCGGGTCGTCGATGTTGTCCCGGCCGATCTGCGCGGCGATCCCCTGCGCCTGGAGGAGGGCCTGGGTCGTCAGCTCGGTCGTCGCGCGCCGCTGGAGGTTGACGGTGAGTGGGATCCCGAGCGCGATGATCAGGACGACGAGGACGTAGGTGAACGCGAGGACGAGTCTGGTTCGTACCTTCGTGGTGCCCCCTAGGTCTCGGCGTCCGAACGGAACCGGAAGCCCACGCCCCGGATCGTCGTGATGTACGTCGGATGCGAGGAGTCATCCTCGATCTTCTTGCGGAGCCAGGAGATGTGCACGTCGAGCGTCTTGGTCGGCCCGAACCAGTGGGGATCCCAGACCTCGTCCATGATCCGTTCCCTGCGCAGGACCTCGCCGGCGTTCGCCATCAGGAGGTGCAGCAGATCGAACTCGCGGGCGGCGAGCTCGATCGGGTCGTCGTCCTTGGTGACGGTGCGCGAGGTGGGGTCGAGACGGAGCGCCCCGATCTCGATCGGGCTCTTCTGATCTCGGCCCCGGCCGCGCCGCAGGATGGCTCGGATCCGCGCCGTGAGCTCGCGGGACGAGAAGGGCTTGACGATGTAGTCGTCAGCGCCGAGCTCGAGCCCGAGCACCCGATCGATCTCCTCGCCCCTGGCCGTCAGCATGACGATCGGGACGTCGGACTCCTTGCGGAGCTCCCGCGCGAGATCTCGGCCATCTCCATCGGGAAGCATCACGTCGAGCAGCACGAGATCGGGCGCCTCGCGTCGGAAGGCCTCGCGCGCGCCTGCGAGCGTTGATGCGACCTCGGCTTCGAATCCATCACGCCCGAGGCTTTCTGCGAGTGGCTCGGAGATGGTCGGTTCGTCTTCGACCACGAGGATCCGGGTCTTCATGCGATCGATGGTACTCGCCGGATCGTGCCCTCCATCAGCTGGAACCGCTCTTCGCCAAGCGACAGGCATCTCGAATTGTCGTTCTTGACCGAGTAATCGATGCAGCCGAAGAATGGCGATGAAGCGGAGGGGGAGGTCAAATGTCTGCTTTGTCTGCCGTAGGTGCTGGAGGGACTCGCCGTCGCCGGGGCCCGCAGACCGCCCCAGTTGTACGGGGCTTTGTGCTGGCGACAGTCGCATTGGATGTACTCATCGTTTTGTTCGGCGCTGTCTATTGGAATGAAGGGTTTCGCGAGGCCGGTTGGGGCCTATTCGCATGGATTGCCGTCGTTGCAGCCGTCGGGGCAGCTTCGCTGCCATTTGACTCTGGGCAGGCGCTCGCTTTGGACATGCCCGTCCTCCTTTCCGTGGGTTACCTATTCGGCCCGATTGTTGCCGGTGCAACTGCGTTCGTTGCGTACATCGATCCTCGAGAGCTCCGGGGCGAGATTCCGGTGGGCAAAGGACTGTTCAACCGTGCTCAGACCTCGTTGAGCGTCATGGCAGCAACTGGAGTCTTTGCCGTAGTTGTTCGGGGCGGCGAAGGTTGGCCGATCGCTGTCGTCGCGGCGTTTCTTGCAGTCGGGACTGATTGTCTCGTGAACTACGGCACCGTCGTGAGTGTCCTATGCTTGCACGAGCGGATCCGCCCGCTGGACGGGTTTTCGCGACTCTACTTCGGATCCCTTCCAGAGTTCGCACTGACGTACGCGAGCTTTGGGTTGTTGAGCCTGATGCTGGCGGAGGTCTATAAGTCTGTCGGTGCGTGGAGTCTGTTGGTGTTTCTCATTCCCGTGCTACTCGCTCGTCAGGCATTCATCGGAAATAAGAGACTCGCTGGAGCAGGTCGGCGTCTGGAAACCCAGGCCGAGGCTCTCAGAGATGTGGCCGCCGCGATGGCGGATGAACGCCGAGAGGAACGACTTTCACTCGCAGCCGGTCTTCACGATGAGGTGTTGCCACCTTTGTTCAGAGTTCACTTGATGGGACAGGTCCTTCGGCAGGACTTGGCCTCCGGCCAATTGCTGGCTTTGGAAGAGGATCTGCCAACATTGCTTGGCGCGACGGAGGCAGCAAGCGAGAGTATGCGCGTATTGATTCGTAGCCTGAGAGATTCACCTCTTGGCACCGGAGGATTGGCGGAGACGCTCAGACTTCTTGTTCGCTTCATGGAGCAGGAATCAATGGCTCGGATTGTCTTGAATTGCGAACCTGTTGGAGGCACTCCGCTGGTTCAGCTTCTTGCGTATCAGGTTGCGCGGGAAGCGCTGCGGAATGCTCTCAAGCACGCGAGGGCGTCGGAAGTCACGATCGGCGTCATGAATCAAGACGCTGACTTGCGGATCACCGTGGAGGACGACGGGATTGGCTTCGACCCTGAATCGGTGGATCAGAAGACCCACTTCGGATTGGCCTTGATGCGTGAGCGGATCGAGATTGCAGGCGGAGTCCTTTATGTGGATTCGCGGTTGGGAGAAGGTACCCGAATCATTGCAAAGCTTCCCTCCAACAACGAGCAGTCGAAGGGCGGGCCCCCGAAGGAGACCCGCCCGTGAACATTTGTTCCGCTGGTTGGTACTAGAAGCGGAGATGTGCGCCACCAGCGAGCGCAAGCGCAGCCAGCGAGCCAACCGCAACGGCGAGCCGCTTGATCAGCTTCATGGCACCTCCCTCCCCGCCTCGAGCGAGCGGTCCCACGTCCCTACCATGTGGTACTCCCTCGCTTGCCGGACCCCTATTTGGGGGACACCGGGGCTCACTATCGGGGTCCCCCTTATGGCCCTCAAGCCGCAAATGTCCCCTACAGTGCCTGCTGTAGGCACTTGACGAAACTCGTTCCGCCGAGCTTCATCCAATAGGGTGGTTTCGCGGCTGTTCACGACGGTTCAATATTGAGAGCCGAATCGGGCAGGAGACCGGACGATGTCATCGGATAACGGTTCCCTCAAGGCAGCCAAATCCGCGAAGCTGTTGCGTCTCTTCGAGATCGCCGTGGTGGTTCCCACCTTGGCTGGGCTCACACTTGCCATAGCAAGGGATGGAGGGGCCGAAATCAAGGCAGACCGCTGGGAGCTGGTGGGCTGGATCCTGATTATCGCTTTGGTCGAACTAATCCCGGTACCAGTCTGGCGAGGCGTTCATATCGGCTTGGGCTTCCCTCTGATGATGGTTGTTGCCTTCATGTACGTACCCCAGGCTGCTGCTGCGGCCGCGTTTCTCTCCGCATCAGATCCACGGGAATTAAAACGCGAAGTGGGTCTGTTGCGGGCGCTGTTTAACAGATGTCAGGTGGCCCTGGCGGTAGGGAGTGCCAGCCTCATCTTCCATGAGCTGGCGAACCTCGATACGTCCAGTGCAATTCAACTCATTGCTGCGGCAGGTCTTGCGTCGATTGCTGACTATGTGGTCAACACAACTCTTGTGTGTGTGGCAGCCAGCATCCATTTCTGGATGAATCCGCTCCGAGTCATACGAGAGTTGAAGGTTGGCCGCCTAACCGAATATCTGGTGAGCTATCTCGGCCTTTCGGTCTTTGGACTCATGCTTGCAAAGTTCTTGAACGCGTCGCCGAGCAACTGGTGGGCCGTGCCAGTCTTCCTTCTGCCGCTTCTCCTTGCTCGGCAGATATTCTTCCGCAACAAGGCGCTCGAAGAAGCACACAAGGAACTTCAGGATCGCGAGCATGTGCTGCGCGCCTTGTCGAACCGTATGGCCGAGGAACGCCAAGACGAACGCATGCAGATCGCGGCGTTCCTCCACGACGACCTCGCGCAGCTCCTGTTCCGCCTCTCGATCCAGGTGGACGTCGCGAGGCGCCACCTCGAAGCCGGGAAGACGGATGACACGGAGGAACTCCTGCTCGAGATCAAGGAGACCAAGAACCGCACCTCCGAACGTATCCGCGCGCTGATCCGAGACCTGCACCGGTCGCCACTGGGTCGCGCCGGTCTCGGAGAGGCGATCCGCGGGTTCCTCGCGGAGATGGCGCGCGAGTCCGATGTTCGGTTCCAGGCCGACATCGACGAGGTGGACGTCCCGGCGCCGATCGCCCTGCTGCTGTACCACAACGCTCGGGAGGGCGTGATGAACGCCCTCAAGCACGCGAACGCCTCGAACATCTGGGTCGCCGTCGAGCAGCAGGGGGACGAGGTGGAGATGATTCTGCGTGACGACGGGGTCGGGTTCGACGTCGAGGCGCCGGGCCCCGAGGGACACTACGGGATGACGATGATGCGCGAGCGTGCGACCGTCGGTGGCGGCACCTTCGCGATCCAGAGTGTTCCTGGTAAGGGCACGACGATCACCGTCCGGTTCCCGACGTCGTGGCTCCAGGAGGAAGAAACCCAAAGTCAGGAAATGGCTCAGGCTCCGGCGTTGCCCCCCGCCGGTGCTTCCCGCGGCGTGGTCGCGAGTCCGCCTGCCTCGCCGACGGAGTCCATCCCCGCATAGCCGCGACGATCAGCCACGTCAGTCCCGCGTACACGAAGATGTCGCCCACGCTCACGGCCTGACCGATCGGCTGCGGGACGGCGATGACGTCGGCGAGGAAGGTGAGCTGGTCGTCCTCGGCCAGCAGGTGGTGCTTGTCCGCGCCCTGGTCTCGAAGCAAGGCGAGCACGTCCTCCTGGCCCGAGTCGATCAAGGCTTGCGCGCTCGCGGGCATCCCCCCGTTGACCACGATCACGGTCATGTTGCAGGCCAGCCCGACCACCACGAGGAACATGCCGGGCATCCGCACGTTCACCAAACCGAAAGTCAGCAGCAAAGAGTAGGAGAGCGCGAGCACCGCCGTGCGGACGACGAGGTCGGTGCCGGCCACGCCTTCGGGCAGAGGGATGAACTGGATCCCGAGACCGAGGATGACGAGCCCCCACCACCGCGGTCGGAGCGCTTCGAGGCGGTGCAGCCGCCCGCCGAAGAGGTAGCCGAGGCAGATGGACAGCACGACGACCGCGAGCAGGAGCTTCATCGGTAGGGAACGGAGGGTGCCATGCGCCGCGGCCCCTGTCCAGGACGGGGGCTAGCATCCCGGCGTGGCCAGGATGGTGCCGTTTCCGATGCTCCCGACCGACAGCGCCGCCGAACGCCGTCTCTACGAGGGATTCCTCGAACAGCTCGACGACGCGTTCGTGATCTACCACTCGGTGGACTGGGTCGTCGGTGGGCGAGCCGGTCGCGACGAGGGCGAGGCCGACTTCGTGATCACGCACCCCGAGCTCGGGCTGCTCGCGCTCGAGGTCAAGGGGGGTCGGGTCGCCTACGACGCTGCCACGAAGCGGTGGACTCAGACCGGCCACTCGGGGACCCACGGTCTCGACGAGGACCCGTTCCACCAATCGAAGGGTGCGATGCACTCGCTCGTGCGGATCCTCGAGGCGCAACCCGGGTGGGATCGGTGGAAGCCCAGCTACGGGTTCGGGGTGGCGTTCCCCGACGGGACGTACGACACTGCTGCGCACCCGGGTGCGCCCGCCGAGATCGTGATCGATCGCCACGACCTCGCGCGGCTCGCCGAGCGAGTCCCCGAGGTGATGCGAACGTGGGCGCGTGGGGGGCGACGCTTCGGCGCGGAGGGCATGGAGGCCGTCTCGAAGGCCCTCGGGTTCAGCGTCGAGATCCGCACGCCGCTCAGGCTGCGGTTCGACGAAGAGGACAAGAAGATCGTCGAGCTCACCTCGGACCAGGCCTGGGTGCTCGCGTTCGTGCTCCATCGGCGACGAGCGGCCGTGACCGGGCCGGCCGGGAGCGGCAAGACCGTGCTCGCGGTTTCGGTGGCCAAACAGCTCGCGACGGCCGGCCATCGGACGCTGCTCACGTGTTTCAACCGCAGGCTCGGAGAGCACCTCCGCGCATCCGTCGGGGGGTTCGGCGGGATCGACACCGCGACGTTCCACCAGCTGTGCGTCCAGATGGCGAACGAGGCCAGCGTCGACCTTCCGCCGGAGGATGCGGGGCCCGCTTCCCCCTACTTCGAGCACCAGCTCCCCGACGCCCTGGCCGAGGCCGCGGACCGGCTGGGTCCCCGGTACGACGCGATCGTGGTCGACGAGGGGCAGGACTTTCGCGAGTGGTGGTGGCCCGCGTTGCTCTCGCTGCACACCGATCCCGACGGCGGGTTCCTCTACGTGTTCGCCGACGACAACCAGAACCTCTATGGGGGGGCGCTGCCGGTGGGCGAGGGGGACCGGGTGGGACCGATCTCGCTCAACCTCCGGAACACGAAGCAGATCGGAGAGTTCGTCTCTGTCTTCTACAAGGGCGAGCAGGAGCCGATCGCCCGAGGGCCCGAGGGTCAGCCCGTCGAGATCTTGGGGTACGCCGGCGAGGACGATCTCGAGCACCTGCTCGCGGTGGTCCTGCGGAACCTGGTCGAGGAGGAGCATGTCCCCCTCGAGGACATCGTCGTGCTGACGCCATCGGGAACGGGCAAGAGCCGCCTGCGCAGGACGGGGACGGTCGACGGCTACCGGCTGTCCGAGACCGTCGAGCCGGGCACCGTGCTCGCGACCAGCGTCCACGCCTTCAAGGGCCTCGAACGGCCCGTCGTCATCCTCGCCGAGCTCGGGGACAAGCACCTCGAGGACCTCCGGGACTACCTCTACGTCGGTGGGTCGAGGGCGCGGAACCACCTCGTGGTCCTCGCGGCCGAGCCCGTCGCGCGCGAGCTCCGAGCGATCACCGGCGTCACCGGTCCGTGAGACGTCGCTAGGCTGGTTGGGTGGCCGACCTGGGGTACTTCGGGCCCGACAGCGTCTCGTGGCGGGTGCATCGCGAGGTGACCGTGCTCTTCGGCGGGGCGCGTGCGGTGCTCATGCAGGCGGCGCATCCGCTCGTGATCGCCGGGGCGCGCGAGACGGGCTTCTACGAGCGGAACCCGTGGAGGCGGCTCCAGCGGACGCTCGTCCTCACGTACACGATCACGTTCGGTTCGAAGGCGGAGGCCGATGCCGCCGCCGAACGGATCAACGACGTCCACGCCCGAGTGAAGGGCATCGACACGGAGACCGGCCTGCCGTACGACGGGCTCGACCCCGACCTCCTCCTGTACGTGCATGCCTGCCTGATCGAGAGCGCCCTCGTGTTCGAGCGCCTCACGGTCGGCGGCCTGGACGCGGCGGGTCGTCAGCGCTTCCACGAGGAGCAGATGCTCGCCGCCGAGATGGTGGGGATCCCGCGGGAGACGATCCCGCCCACCGTCCCCGAGCTGCGCGCCTACCTGCAGGGCGTGTACGACTCGGGCATCCCTCGGGTCGGCGAGGCCGCGCGACGGGTGGCCGCGCTGTTCCACGATCCGCCGCGCGAGGCCGAATGGCGACCGGTACTGATCGGGGTGTCGAAGCTCGCGTTCGGCACGCTGCCGCCGGAGCTTCGCCGCCTGTACGGGATCGAGGCGGGCCACGGTCGGCGGGTGGCGATGCGCGTGGCGTTCGCCGCGACCCGGGCGCTCCGGCCGTTGCTGCCGCCACGGTTCCGTTACATCGCGCCGTACCAGGAGTGGCGCACGGGGAGGTCGGGAAGGGTGAGGGACGTCCGGCGTTCGGTCGGTGTTCGCGTGGACGGGGCGCGCAGCCTCGGTGGCGAGGCGCCGAGCGCCCGTCGCTAGACTCCGCGTGTGGACGAGATCGAAGGCGTCCTGCTCGACATCGACGGCGTCCTCGCCGTGTCCTGGGAGCCGCTTCCCGGCGCGATCGACACGATCGGATGGCTGCGCTCGCACGAGGTCCCTTTCCGGCTGATCACGAACACGACCACCAAGACGCGCGCGGACCTCGCGGCGACCCTGCGGGATGCGGGGTTCGACGTCCGCGACGACGAGCTCATCACCGCCGTGGCCGCCACGGCACAGTACCTCCGGGCCAACCACCCGAACGCGCGCTGCTTTCTCCTGTCCGACGGCGATGCCGGTGCGGACCTCGAGGGCGTCGAGCTGGCAGACCTGGACGTCGCCGACGTCATCGTGCTGGGTGGGGCGTCCGAGGACTTCACGTACACGACGATGAATCGCATCTTCGACAGGCTGATGGACGGCGCGACCCTCGTCGGTATGCATCGGAACCTCTACTGGCGGACGGATGAGGGCCTCCAGCTCGACGCCGGCGCCTACATCGCGGGGCTCGAGGAGGCGACCGGACGCGAGGCGGTGATCTGCGGCAAGCCGTCGAGGCCGTACTTCGATGCCGCGCTCGCGATGCTCGGCGTTCCCCGGAAAGGCACGATCATGGTCGGCGACGACATCGTGAACGACGTCCGTGGCGCGCAGGTCCTCGGTCTGCGAGGCGTGCTCGTGCGGACCGGGAAGTTCCTGCCGGGCGACCTCGCGAAGGTAACGGACCCGCCGGACCACGTGCTCGAGACGATCGCCGACCTCCCGGACCTGCTGGGCGCGTCCTAGGCCTCAACCGGTGGAGCCTCCTCGGAACCGGGTGTCCCGGTAGGCTCGGGTCGTGGACCCCCAACGCACGCGTCAGGCTCGGCGGCTGTTCGCGGGGATCGCGCCCGAGTACGACCGGATGGGCTCGGTGCTCTCGTTCGGGCAGGACCCGAGGTGGCGCCGCCTCCTCGTGTCGAAGGTGAACGCGATCCCCGGCTCGTGGGTGCTGGACGTCGCCACCGGGACCGGGCTGGTCGCGCGCGAGCTCGCGAGCAAGAACGTGCGCGTCGTCGGCCTCGACCAGAGCGCGGCGATGGTGGCCCGGGGTGTCGAGGCCGTGCGCCGGCGGGGGCTCGACGGGCGGGTCCGGTTCGCGCTCGGACAGGCGCAGGCTTTGCCCTTCCAAGACGGCGCGTTCGACGCGGTCACGTTCACCTATCTGCTGCGCTACGTCGACGACCCGCCCGCGACCGTTGCCGAGCTCGTCCGGGTCCTGCGGCCCGGCGGCGTCATGGCCTCGCTCGAGTTCCATGTGCCGCCCGAACCCTGGGCTCGGGCGGGATGGTTCGCGTACACGAGATCGGCGATGCCGCTGGTCGGATGGACCGTTTCCAACGAGTGGTATCGGACCGGTCGGTTCCTCGCGCGCAGCATCACGGAGTTCGTCGAGCGGTACCCCCTCCCCGTCCAGGTCCGTTGGTGGCAGGAGGCGGGGATGCGTCGCGTTCGGACCAAGCTGCTGAGCAATGGAGCCGCGGTCGTGACGTGGGCGGTGAAGTCGACACCCGTCCTTGGCGAGGAGTCCGAGGACCTCGCCGATCCCGATGGGTGAGACCGCCGACCGTCCCGCGTTCTACGCGCTGAGCCCGGGCGGGTGGCGAGACTACTGGTCGCTGCTCCACCCCCCGTATACCGCTTGGCACCTGTCGTACGTGGTCATCGGGGCGTGCATCGCGCCGGTGGTCGACGTGCGCTGGTTGGTCGAGACGCTGGTGGCGTTCTTCCTCGCGATGGGCCTGGCCGCCCACGCGCTCGACGAGCTCAACGGGCGGCCGCTTCGAACGCGCATCCCCGACCGGGTGCTGTGGGCCATCGCGGTCGTCGGCCTCACGGGCGCGATCGGGCTGGGGATCCACGGTACCGTCGTGATCTCGCCGTGGTTGTGGGCGTTCATCGGCGTCGGAGGGTTCCTGGTCGTCGCCTATAACCTCGAGCTGTTCGGCGGCGTGTTCCACTCGGACGTCTGGTTCGCCCTTGGGTGGGGCGCGTTTCCGGCGCTCACGGCGTACTTCGCGCAGACGGGGACGATCCGGGTCGAAGCGATCCTCGTCGCTGCCGGATGCGCGGCGATCTCGGCCGCGCAGCGCGTGCTCTCGACGCCCGTCCGCCGGCTGCGTCGGACGGTGACCAGCGTCCGCGGCGAGCTCGTCACGACCGAGGGCGACCACGAGCCGCTGGACGCCTCCTCGCTTCGCCGCGCGCCGGAGGGCGCGCTCCGCTGGCTCTCCGCGGCCGTACCGCTGATCGCGGTCGGGTTGCTCGTCGCCAGGGTCTAGCCCCGCGGGTATCGTTCGGTGTCGATCGTGGGAGGTGCGTCGTGGGATTCGACGGGCTGGGCACCATCGGCCAGATCCACGTGAGCGTGACCGACGTCGATCGCTCGGTCGCCTTCTACCGCGACGTCTTAGGGATCCCGTTCCTGTTCCGCGTACCGGGGCAGCCGATGGCGTTCTTGGATTGCGACGGCGTTCGGTTGTATCTGGGAGCGCCTGAGTCAGAGGACTTCCGGTCCAGGGTTGTGCTCTATTTCACCGTCGACGACGTGGACGAGGCGTATGCATCGCTCACGCAGCGTGGGGTCCAGTTCATCGACGCTCCGCACGTCGTTGCCAGGATGGATGACGTCGAGCTCCGCATGGCCTTCTTCCGCGACCCCGACGGCAACCATCTCGCCGTCATGGCCGAGATCCCGATCGATCACACCTTGGGGTAACGGAGGGGAAGTCCCCGGGTCCCGGCTGGGGCGGCCATCAGGTTCCAGCCTCCCAGGCTCGAGACCACGAGCCGATCCAGGTTCGGTCCCCAGAACGCGACGTTCGCGGGCTGGTTCAGGACGACGCCGTCGGGGTCGTCGGCGAACACCTCGACGGGTCCCCCCGGCGGGATCCGATAGATGCGATCCGGCCGGTAGCATCCGACGAACATCGACCCGTCCTCCGCGAGGGCGATGCCGTCCGGCTGCGAGCCGGAGAGGTCGACGACCGGCTTCGGTGGACCGGCGCCCCCGTCGTCCTCGATCGGGATCCGGACGACCGCGCGACCGTGCGACTCGACCACGAGCAACGCCTCGCCGTCCGCGGTGAGGCAGCAGCCGTTCGGGAAGCGAGGCGTCGCCTCGGTCCAGACCTCGGTGGCGCCGCCGGGCGCGATCCGGTAGACGAGCCCGTCGTCCTGCCCCCACTCGCCCGAATCCGTCACGTACAGGTTCCCGCCGTCATCGAACGCAGCGAAGTTCGGCACGCGCATCGGTCGCGCTGCCGTGCCGTTCGAGTATGTGGCGATCTCGCCCGTCGTCGCCGATACCCGCGCGACGGCGGCGTTCCCGAAGTCGCACGCGAAGACATCGCCCGAGCCGGCGACCGCCACGCCGTAGATGAAGCCGCCGGTGGACGCGATCTCGTCGAGCGTCCCGTCCAGGCCGACCCGGTAGATCTGACCGGCCTCGCCACCCGCGTACACGAGACCGTCGGGGCCGACCGCGATCCCTTCGGGATGGTCCAGATCGGTCGCCAGCGTCTCGAACCCCTCGAGCGCCGCCACGGTCAGACCGCCGCGTCGAGTCGCGAAAGGAGGTCCGGGACGTCTGCCTCGCGCGCGCCCTCGCCGGCGATCTGGATCGTCACGACCGTCGAGCCCTGGTGCCACATCGCGAGGAACATCCGCGTCTCGTTGTGGCAGCAGGGGTTGGGTTCGTGCACCAGGACGATGCCGTGGCTCGGGACGCGCAGGTCGGCGTTCGGTGCGGCCCCGCCGATCACCTCGTCGCCATGGTCCCGCAGCCACGCTACGTATGCGGCGGCGCCGTCGGGGGTCTCGAACGAGAGCACGCGGGCGAGGATGCGACGCCGCCCCCCCCGCACGCGACTGAACTGGCGCTGGGTCCCCCCGACGAAGCCGGCCTCGTCGAGCAGGGCCTCCAGACCCGCGACGTCGACCGCGTCCACCGCCACGGAGCCGGCGTCCAGATCCATCGGGTCGGCGGGATGTCCGGGCAGAGCGGTCGCCGGGATCGGTTCGAGCACGGGGGGAGGCGCCGTGGTCGGGGGTGGGGCGGATGTCGGTTGCGCGTCCGAGCAGGCGGGCCCGAGCAGCGACACCACCAGCAGGGAAGCCACGATCCCGACATCGGCGATCCGCCTGCCCAACGGTTGCCCTCCCGCGAAAGTGGCACGGTTCCGGCGTTCGGCGCATGATACGGCGTCATTCCAGCTTGGATGGACTGAAGGGGGGCGCATGACCGACATCGACCGCATCCTCGCCGAGCGCTACGACCGGCGCGGCTTCATGCGCATGGCCGGAGCCACCACGCTCGGTGCGGCCGTGCTCGCAGCCTGCAAGAAGGCGGAAGACAACGGCTCGGCGACGGGGACGAGCGGCGCGCCCGCGTCCCACCCGCCGATCGAGCAGGAACCGGGGGACCTCGCGGTATTCGACTGGTCCGGCTACGGGAACGGCGACTACTATCCCAACAAGGAGCGCGCGTCCCTCTGGCAACAGTACGCGGACCAAACCGGTGACACCCCGCAGTTCACCTTGTTCGAGAACGACGACGCGGCGTACACGAAGGCCGTGGCCGGGACCGTGAACTTCGACGTCGTCCACCCCTGTGGGTACAAGTACCAGGACTGGGTCGACCTCGGCGCGATGCAGCCGTGGGACACCTCGCTGATCTCGAACTACAGCCAGCTCAACCCCAAGCTGATGGAGTTGGGTGTGGTGGAAGGGCAGCAGTACTTCATCCCGCTCGACTGGGGGTTCATCGCCCCGATCGTCAACCTCGATCACGTCGAGCCCACCGAGGAGTCCTTCAACATCCTGTTCGACGATCGGTACGAGGGCAAGATCTCGTGGGTCGATACCTCCAACATGATGTACATCGGCGGCCTGACCCTCGGGGTCCCGGACCCGTTCGACATGACGGACGAGGAGCTCGCGCAGGTGCGTGACTTCCTCTCGTCGAAGAAGCACCTCGTCAAGTTCATGTGGAACCAGTCCTACGACTTCTGGCTCTCGTTCAAGAAGGAGGAGGTCTGGATCGGCTACGCGTGGCCGGACACGGTCGGGTACGCCGACGCCGCCGGCATGAACTACCTCTACATGACGCCCAAGGAAGGCCGTGTGTCCTGGGTGTGCGGGATGGGTCTGGCCAAGGACACGCAGAACTACTTCCACGCCCACGACTACGTGGACTCCTGGGCGAGCAAGAAGGCGGCGGAGTTCCTCATGGCCTGGTACTACTACGGCCACACGAACACGACGGCGGACATCTCGGTGGTCCCGCCGGGCGTCGTCAGCGCGCTCGGGCTGGACG
>Ga0207428_10003569_pt1 | contig 15029 bp, 13 predicted proteins | sample RhiMethybrSRZTD1_FD_187600 | JGI IMG/M metagenome (GOLD analysis project Ga0207428, IMG submission 187600) | Populus rhizosphere microbial communities from Tennessee, USA - Rhizosphere MetaG P. TD hybrid SRZTD1 (SPAdes) (version 3) | ecosystem: Host-associated > Plants > Roots > Rhizosphere >...
ATTCGCGCCAGGCGAGCGCACGGGGAAATTCCGGCTCGGTGGCGACCAGATGCTCGTGGACGCGAAGGGCAAGAGCTGGATCTCGATGGAGGACTTTGCGATCGCATTCGTCGACGAGCTGGAGCATCCCAAGCACAGCCGGCAACGCTTCACCGTCGGGTACTGAGGCGCTCACACCCAGGAAAGAGGAGTCAAGCCATGGTCAAGACGAAGAACGCGGGGCGAAGCATCGTGGAGCGCGTGCACATGCTGTCCGCCAAGAATGGGCACGAGATCCAGCACTTCGGCACGATCGCGAAGCTGCCGATCGCGCTGGAGGCCTCCACCTGCATGCGCAGCGTCGAGAACCTCAACCAGGTCCTCGTCGACACGAAGACGTTGACCGACATGTACAAGAAGCATCACTGGCAGGTGTCGGGACCGACCTTCTACCAGCTACACCTCTTGTTCGACAAGCACTTCAAGGAGCAGAGCGAGCTGGTCGACGCACTGGCCGAACGCATCCAGTCACTCGGCGGGGTCAGCATCGCGATGGCACATGACGTGGCGGAGATGACCCTGATTCCACGCGTGCCGCGCGGGCGAGAGGCGGTGCCGGTGCAGATCTCGCGGCTGCTGCATGCCCACGAGATCGTTCTGAAGGAAGCCCGGGCGATGGCTCGGCAGGCCGCCGAGGCGGGAGACGACGGGACCAACGATTTGCTAGTCAGCGACGTCATCCGGACCAACGAGCTGCAGGTCTGGTTCCTCGGCGAGCATCTCGTGGAACCGTCTGTGCCAAAGTAGCGCCACCGTCAGCAAAGAGTCATGAACATGGAAGCCGCGCCAGGAGCGGCCCACGGTCACGATCACGAGACGGCCGGTAGGCCGCCGCACGGCGCACACGAGAGCACCGCCCCCCACGCCAGACACGACAAGCACGCCGGGCATTCCGTAGAGATGTTTCGTCGGACGTTTTGGGGCACGCTGCTGCTGACGATTCCCACCCTCGTGTGGGCGCCGATGATCCAGCACTGGCTCGGCTACTCGGCGCCCGGCGGTCCCATTGCGTCGCGCTGGATCTCGGCGATCTTCGGTGTCCTCGTGTTCGCTTACGGCGGTTGGGTCTTCATCCGCGGCGCCGTCGGCGAGCTCGCCGACCGGCGGCCTGGAATGATGACGCTCATCGCACTCGCGATCAGCGTCTCCTTCATCTTTAGCCTTTCGGTCACCCTCGGCTTCCCCGGCAACGACTTCTGGTGGGAGCTGGCGACCCTCGTCACGATCATGGTCCTCGGCCACTGGATCGAGATGCGCTCGATCTCGCAGGCTCAGGGAGCGCTGAAGGAGCTCGCCAAGCTGCTTCCGGACACGGCGGTGCGTGTGGTCGGAGAGCGGACCGAGGAGGTGCTGGTCTCCGATCTCCGCAACGGAGACGTGGTGCTGGTTCGCCCGGGGGCGAGCATCCCGGCCGACGGCGTCGTGCGCGACGGCACGAGCGAGGTGAACGAATCGATGATCACCGGCGAGTCACGACCCGTCGGGAAGGGGCCTGGCGGCAAGGTGATCGCCGGGACCGTGAATGGCTCCGGCTCGCTCCGGGTGGAGGTCACGGGTACGGGCGAGCAGACCGCGCTGGCCGGCATCATGCGCCTCGTCGACCAGGCGCAGAGCTCACGGTCCCGGGCGCAGGCCCTGGCTGATCGGGCCGCCTTCGCGCTCACCGTCATCGCGGTGGCGGCGGCGGCGCTCACGCTCGCGGGCTGGGCCGCGGGGGGAGCGGAGGCCTCTTTCGTGATCGAGCGCGTGGTGACGGTCCTGGTCATCGCCTGCCCGCACGCGCTCGGGCTTGCCATCCCGCTCGTGGTGGCCATCTCCACCACGCTCGGCGCCCGCAATGGATTCCTGGTGCGCGATCGACGCGGGCTCGAGGAGGCGCGCAGAGTCAATGCCGTCTTCTTCGACAAGACCGGCACGCTCACTCGCGGCGAGTTCCGGGTCGTGGAGATCACGACCCGCGAGCCGCTGACCCACGAGGAGGCGCTCGCCCTGGCGGCGGCGGTGGAGCACGACTCCGAGCACACGATCGCCCGCGGCATTGTCAAGAGCGCTGAGGAGCGTGGGCTCGCCCTCCCACCAGCCGAGCGCTTCCGGGCCATTCCCGGCCAGGGTGTGGAGGCCGTCGTCGGCGGCCGGCAGCTCCTGATCGGCGGCCCCGCGCTGCTCCGCCGGCTGGCCGTGGAGCCGGAGCCGGCGCTCCGTGCGGCCATCGAGCGTGCGGCGGCCCGCGGCCAGGCGGCGCTCACGATGCTCGAGAAGGCGACACCGTTGGCCGTCTTCGCCGTGGCGGACGCCGTACGCGACGAATCTCGCGAGGCGGTGTCGCGCCTTCAGGAGCAGGGGATCGAGGTCATCATGATGACCGGCGACGCGCAGGCGGTGGCCACGGCGGTCGCTACGGAGCTGGGGATCGACACCGTGTTCGCCGAGGTGCTGCCGGAGCAGAAGGCGTCGAAGATCAAGGACGTGCAGCAGCGGGGCAAGCGCGTGGCGATGGTCGGCGACGGCGTCAACGACGCGCCCGCGCTCTTGACCGCGGACGTTGGAATCGCGATCGGCGCGGGGACTGACGTCGCCGTCGAGGCCGGCGACGTGGTGCTCGTGCGGAGCGACCCCCGCGACGTGTCACGGATCATCGCGCTGAGCCGGGCGACATACCGCAAGATGCTCCAGAACCTCGGGTGGGCGACCGGCTACAACGTCGTCGCCATCCCGCTCGCGGCCGGTGTGCTGGCGCCGTGGGGAATCGTGCTGCCTCCCGCCGTCGGCGCAATATTGATGTCGCTGAGCACCGTCGTGGTGGCGATCAATGCCCAGCTGTTGCGCGGCGCACGGCTGTGAACGGGGCGAGTCGGAACCGGTCGATCGATGGGATACGTCGGGACCGGAGTGTCCCCTGCGAGCACAATTCCCTCCAGGCGATCATGCGCTGTCGCCGCTCGAGCTCCTGATACTCTGCTGCGAGAGACAGGTTCCGCGCGAATGCCATGCCGGCTTCAGCTATCCCGAAACGAAGCGAGCTAGCTGCCGCCATCGCGCACTCGTCACGCGGCGACCTGGCGATCACACTCAGCGGCGGCGGCGCCCGAGCCGCCTATCAGGTGGGTGTGCTCCGCGGCCTCGCACGCCACGTTCCGGGAGCCCGGCCTGTGATCCTCACGGGCGAATCAGCGGGCGCGATCAACGTGGCCTATCTGGCGGCGCATCCCGGCGCGCTCGCTGACGCGATCGAGAGCCTCGCCGGCCTGTGGAGTCAGCTCACCGCGGACCAGCTCTTTCGGATCGGCCCGCTCTCGCTCGCGTACAACGTCCTGCGCTGGGGAACGCGGTTGATATCGGGCGGCGCAGCCGTCGCCCCGCAGGTGAGAGGTCTCCTCGATACTGCCCCGCTGCGCGCGTTGCTCGAGCAGAGTCTGGCGAGCGTCGACGGCGAGATCGTCGGCATCACCGATAAGCTTCAGAACGGACTGCTGAAGGCTATCGCTCTGACGACGATCAACTACTCGACGGGCCAGACCGTGACCTGGGTGCAGGGAGCCCAGATCCTGGACTGGGAACGGCCCCTCCGACGAAGCGTCAAGACCCGGCTCACGGTGGACCACGTGTTGGCCTCGGCGGCGCTTCCCTTGATGTTCCCCGCTGTGAGGCTCGGAAATGACTGGCACGGCGACGGTGGGGTTCGCCTCCACACGCCGCTCTCGCCCGCCATACATCTCGGCGCCCGGCGGATCCTCGCGGTTTCGACCCGCTACCAGCCCACCCACGAGGAGGCCGATCGGCCGGCCGTTCAGGGTTATCCGGCGCCCGCGCAGGTTGCCGGTATCCTCCTGGACGCGATCTTTCTCGACCTCATCGACTATGATGCACAGGTGCTCGAGCGCCTGAACCGGATGCTCGGGCTGGTACGGCGGCAACAGTGGGGAGACTTGCGCCCGGTGGATCTCCTCGTAGTCCGTCCGTCGCAAGACCTGGCCAGACTCGCCGCGCACTGCGAGTCGCGTCTTCCCCGCGGCCTTCGATTCTTGACCCGCGGCCTGGGTACCCACGAATCGTCGAGGCCCGACCTGCTCAGCCTCCTGATGTTTCTGCCGGAGTACCTTCAGGCGTTGATGAGGATCGGCGAGTCGGACGTCGAGGCTCGCCTGCATGAGATCACGAAGTTCGTGACCGACTAACGGATCGCGGCATGCGCCCCGCCTCGCGCGCACAGGGAGTGGTCTCGTGACGCCACTACCGGTCGGACTATCGGTGGCTCTCCTCCTGATGATCCTGACGCTATTGCTTTACCTCGGTCGCGGCTACTGGGCGTGGGTGGTGACGGTCGCGATCGCACTCGCCGGATGGGCCGTTACGGGGAACGAATCGCCGTGCGCATACGCCGCGGCGGTCGGTGCGCTCCTGACGGCCGCGCTCGTCTTCGGCGTGCCGGTCCTGAGGCGATGGGTCGTCACACGCTGGCTGATGCGGCCCGTGGGAGCCATGCTGCCGCGGATGGGGGATACCGAGCGCATTGCCCTGGAGGCCGGCATCGTGTGGTGGGACGGCGACCTGTTCTCGGGCAACCCTGACTGGCGAAAGCTCCTCGACTTCAACGCCCGCCGGCTCTCGGACAAGGAGCGCGCGTTCCTGGACGGCCCCGTCCAGGAACTGTGCACGATGCTGGACGAGTGGACGATCAGCCAGGCGGGCGATCTCTCCCCCGAGGTCTGGGAATTCATCAAGCGGCATCGCTTCTTCGGCATGATCATTCCCGAGGAATACGGCGGTCTCGGCTTCTCCGCCATTGCTCATTCGGCTGTCGTGACCAAGCTCGCCAGCCGCAGCGTGACCGCCGCGGTGACCGTGATGGTGCCGAACTCTCTGGGGCCCGCCGAGCTGCTGCTCCACTACGGAACAGAGGACCAGAAACGCTCCTACCTGCCTCGGCTCGCCACAGGTCAGGAGATTCCCTGCTTCGCCCTGACCGGGCCGGAGGCCGGCAGCGACGCGGCCGCCACGCAGAGCCTCGGCATCGTCTGCCGCGGGAGGTTCGAGGGCCGCGAGGTCCTCGGCATGAAGCTGAACTGGCGCAAGCGGTACATCACCCTAGGTCCCGTCTCGACCGTGATCGGCCTTGCCTTTCGCTTGCGCGATCCCGAGCATCTCCTGGGAGAGACCGAGGACCTGGGGATCTCATGCGCCCTGGTGCCGTCGCACCTGCCCGGGATCGAAATCGGCACGCGTCACGATCCGATGGGCATCCCGTTCCAGAATGGCCCGAACACTGGCCGCGACGTCTTTCTGCCGACCGACTTCATCATCGGGGGGCCGGCGAGAGCCGGCCAGGGGTGGCGAATGCTCATGGAGAGCTTGGCCGCGGGTCGGTCGATCTCCCTTCCGGCCCTGTCGGTCGGCGCGGTCCAACTCGCCACGCGTCTCGTCGGGGCCTACGCCACCGTCCGCGAGCAGTTCGACACGCCCATCGGGCGCTTCGAGGGAATCGAGGAGCCGCTGGCGAGGATCGGGGGATGGGCCTATCTGATGAACGCTACGCGCACCCTCACGGCGGGCGCCGTCGACGCGCGGGAGAGGCCCGCCGTCGTTTCCGCGATCGCGAAGTGTTACCTCACCGAAGGCATGCGCGCGGTCGTGAGCGACGCCATGGACATCCGCGCCGGGGCGGGGATCTGTCGCGGGCCTCGCAATATTCTGGCCCGGGCCTATTCGGCGGCGCCGATCGGGATCACGGTCGAGGGCGCGAACATCCTGACGCGCTCCATGATCATTTACGGTCAGGGAGCCATCCGCTGCCATCCGCACGTGCGCGACGAGATGAAGGCGCTCGCCGATCGAGATCTGGCGCGCTTCGACCGGGCCTTCTTCGCCCACATCGACTCCGTGTTCACCAATACCGCGCGCGCCGTCCTTCTCGGCCTTACCGGCGCGCGACTGGCGCGTTCGCCGGTTCCGGGGCCGCTCGCGCCCTTCTTGCGCCAGCTCTCCCGGATGAGCACCGCCTTTGCCCTCATCTCGGACGCGGCCATGGTCACGCTCGGAGGGCAGCTGAAGCGCCGAGAGAAATTGAGCGGGCGTCTCGCCGATGCCTTGGCCTGGCTCTATCTCGCGTCCGCATCCATGAAGCGATTCTGGGACGAGGGGCAGCCCGACCGGGATCGGCCTTTCCTCGAATGGGTCGGACGGCACGCGCTCTACCAGATCCAGAACGCGCTCTGTGGCGTCCTCGACAATCTTCCCAATCGCCTCGCCGCGCGCGCCCTGCGATGCGTCGTGTTCCCACTCGGTGCCCGCTACCGTCCACCGAGCGACGCGCTCGGTGCGCAAGTGGCCCGCGCGCTGCTCGAGGATCGGGAGGAGCGCCTGCGGCTCACCGGAGATATTTACGTTCCGCCGCCTCACGAGCCCGGGCTCGGCCGTCTCGAGGCCGCGCTGGATAGGGTGGTGGACGCTCTGGTGGTGGAGGCCAAGATACGGGACGCCGTGCGCTCGGGGCGGATCGACCGCGCGCCGGGTGACGCGCTGGTCGAGCTGGCGCGGAAGGCCGCCGTCATCACCGATGAGGACTGCCGGCGGATTCGCGCCGCGGATGCGGCGCGGGACGAGGCCATCCAGGTCGACGCCTTCGAGCCGGAAGAGTATCGCGCTCTGGTGCGCTGAGCTCCGCAGTACGCGATCCGACACCTGCGTGGGACCGCGGCGATCGGGAGGACGGCATGGCGGAAATCCTGCGAGTGGGTGGCGTCGACGCGTGCGTAGAACGGATTCTGGCGTGGGCCGGCCCCGATTTGCGGGTGGCCGCGCCGCTCGGCCTCGGCAAGCCGAACCTGCTCCTCAACGCGCTCTACCGCCGCGCGGTCGCGCAATCTGGACTCACCCTGCACCTCTTCACCGCTCTCTCGTTGACGCGGCCGGTGGTCGGGTCCGATCTCGAGCGGCGCTTCCTCGAGCCTTTCCTCGACCGCCACTTCGGCGCCGACTATCCCGATCTGGAGTACGCCGAGGCGCGCCGCGCCGGTCGGTTGCCGGCCAACGTGCGGATCAGCGAGTTCTATTTCCAGTCCGGCGCGCTGCTCGGCAACGACGACGCGCAGCGCGAGTACGTCAGCCTGAACTATACCCACGCCGCGCGCGACCTGGCCGAAGTGGGCATCAACGTCATCACGCAGCTGGTGGCGCGGCGGGCCGGGCCCGAATGCGAGCGCTGGAGTCTGGCGTGCAATCCGGACGTCACGCAGGATCTGCTGGACGCCATGAAGGCCAACGGGCGGCCGCGGCCGCTGATGGTCGGAGTCGTTCACCCCGCGCTGCCCTTCGTCGGCAACGAGGCCGAAGTGGAGCAAGGGTTCTTCGACCTGCTGCTTGACGATCCGGCGCCGGCGCACACGCTGTTCGCGCTGACACGCGAGCCGGTGGAGACGGTCGAGTTCGCCCTCGGCCTGCAAGCCAGCACGCTGGTGCGCGACGGCGGCACACTTCAGATCGGCATCGGCGCTCTGTCCGACGCGCTCGTGCACGGGCTGCTGTTGCGGCATCAGCGCAACACCGACTACCGCACGGCGCTGGAGGCTCTCGGCGGACTGCATTCGCTGGTGAGCCACATTGGAGGCGTCGATCCGTTCGCGCGTGGGCTCTACGGCGCCAGCGAGATGGTCATGGACGGCTTCATGCACCTGACCCGGGCCGGAGTGCTGCGACGGCGTGTGTATGACGACGTCGCCCTGGAGCGGGCGCTGGCAGACGGCGTCATCACGGACACCCTGGATGGTCAGGCCGCCGAGCGTCTGTACGCCAGCGGCGCGCTGGCGCCGCACCTCGACCAGCACGAGCTCCGGCGCCTCATCCGGTTCGGCTTGCTGCCGGCCGATACGCACCTGGAGCAAGACACGCTGGCGCTGGCGGATGGCAGTCGCCTCGGGACCGATCTGCGCCAGGCCGCGACCAGAACCGCACTGGGTCGGGTCTTCGATCGACGACGTCTGCGCGAGGGTCGCTATCTTCGCGGCGCCTTCTTCCTCGGCTCCAAGGAGTTCTATGCCTGGCTGCGTGGCCTGAACGGCGAGGAGCTGGACGGATTCTCGATGACGCGGGTCTCAGACATCAACCAGCTCTACGGTGGCCGAGAGTCGCTCGAGGCGTTGCAGCGACGCGGCGCGCGCTTTTTCAACACCTGTATGATGGCGACCGCGCTGGGCGCGGCTGTGTCGGATGCGCTCGAAGATGGGCGCGTGGTCAGCGGTGTGGGCGGGCAGTACAACTTCGTGGCGATGGCGCACGCCTTGCGCGACGGTCGCTCGGTGCTACTGCTTCGGTCGTGCCGGGGCAGGGCCGCGGGCACGCGATCCAACATCTTGTGGAGCTATGGGCACACCACGATTCCCCGTCACTTGCGCGACGTGTTCGTCACCGAATACGGCATCGCCGACTTGCGCGGCAAGTCCGACCAGGACTGCGTGCTGGCAATGCTGGCGATCACCGACGCGCGCTTCCTCGACGACCTGGTCGCGCAGGCGAAGAGAGCCGGCAAGCTGCGAACCACATTCAGCGTGCCGGACCGTTGGCGACAGAACACACCGGCTCGCCTGCACGACGCCCTTCGCGCGTTCCAGGCGCGCGGGTTGTTCGCGGCCTTCCCCTTTGGCAGCGATTTCACCGCGGAGGAGCAACGGCTGCTGCCAGCGCTCCAGTGGCTGAGGCGGCGCTCCGGCGGCGCGGTGACGAGGGCGGTGCTGCTGGGACGCGCGCTGCTGGCCGACCGTGCGTTGCCGGAGGACGAGGCGGCGCTTGCGCGGATGGGCCTGACGCCGCCGAATGGGATCGGCGGGCGCGTGTTGCGCCGGCTCATGGCGCTCGGGCTCGCCGCGGCTCGTTGACGACGCGCGCTAGCAGAGGTGGCCGTCGAGGCACGTGAGCACCAGGCCATTCATACGCGTACCGTCGGCACAGCTCGCGACGTCTGCGTGACCATGTCTCTGATGTACGCACGAGTCAGATGGACGTGAGATCCGAGCGGATCGTAGAGCAGGCCACCGCGGACACCCGCTCTGGCCTTCCCGGTGAGGATGTGCTTCAGCCGTTCCACGAAGTATCGGCTCCCCACATGAAGTACTGCAGGTGGATGGAGTGCTGCGCGGTCCCACGCTGTTGCGGTGGTCGTCGCCATGGTCGACGGCTAGCCTACCGGACCCCCTTGGGCCGGCCGACGATGATGCGGCCGCCCAGGCCGCCCGCTCGGATGACATTTTTTCTAAGGATCTCAGCAATACTTTCTAATGGTCTACGTATAGAAGCGACGGTACAAAGGAGCGTAACAACCCTAACCCGGGGGAGCGAGGGGAATGCGAGGTGACGTGAAGGCGATGAACACGCGACGACGGATCCTCATCACTGAAGACGACATGGCGCAGCTCAGGGAGCTGGTCCACCGGGGCATGATTGCGTCCCCCCGGGATCAGGTCCACCTCGAGGAGCTGGACCGTGAGCTCGCTCGCGCGGAGGTGGTCACGGCCGATGACGTTTCGCCGGATATCGTGACGATGCATTCGACCGTGCGGGTTCGCGATCTAGATGACGAGAGGAGCGAGGTGTATACGCTCGTGTTTCCTGAGGATGCCGACATCGACAGGAAGCGCATCTCGGTGCTGGCGCCGATCGGGACGGCGCTGATCGGTTACCGTGCCGGGGACCTGATCGAATGGGCCACGCCCGGCCGAACACGGCGATTCCAGATCGACGAAGTGCTCTTCCAGCCGGAGGCGTCTGGTGGCCGGCAGCATTTGGCGGAGGTGCAGCGATGACCATGCAGGCGGAGTTCGACTCGATGCTCTATCGCACCGCGGTGGCGCAGCTCGATGACGTCGCGAAGAAAGTAGACCTCGAGCCCGACATCCACGAGCGTCTGCGACACCCGCGCCGCGCGCTTGTCGTCTCGGTTCCCGTGCGGATGGACAACGGCCGGACCGAGGTCTTCTATGGCTATCGGGTCCACCACAACACGGTGCTCGGGCCGACGAAGGGCGGGTTACGGTACGCGCCTGACGTCAATCTGGGCGAGGTGACGGGTCTGGCCATGTTGATGAGCTGGAAGTGCGCCCTCATGGGGCTCCCCTATGGAGGCGCCAAGGGCGGCGTCCGATGCGATCCGCTCGCAATGTCTGCCCGGGAGCGCGAGAGCCTCACGCGTCGCTACACCGCAGAGGTCATCCCCGTGATCGGTCCCGATCTAGATATCCCGGCGCCCGATCTCGGAACCGACGAGCAGACCATGGCGTGGATAATGGACACGTACTCGATGACCCAGGGGAAGACCATCCTGGGCGTCGTCACCGGAAAACCGGTGGTGGTGGGAGGCTCGGTCGGCCGTCGAGAGGCCACTGGCCATGGCGTCGTCCACACACTCGGTCAGGTGCTGCGCCGCCTGGAACGCGATCCGCGCGGACAGCGAGTCGTGGTTCAGGGCTTCGGCAATGTCGGGAGCGTTGTCGCGCGCCTGCTTTGGAAAGAGGGCTGCGTCGTCGTCGGGATCAGCGATGTCCATGGGGGCATCTGGAACCCGCGGGGACTCGACATTCAGCAGGTGTCACAGCACGTTATGGAGAGCGGCACGGTGACTGGCTTTCCCGGCGCGGAGCCGCTATCCAACGCCGAAATCATCGAGCAACCGTGCGACATCTTCGTGCCTGCGGCCGTGGGATCACAGATCCGCGACGACAACGTCAGCCGCATTCGAGCCACGGTCATTGCCGAGGCCGCAAACGGCCCGACGACGCCGGAGGCGGACGTCATCCTTCGCGAGCGCGGCGTCACCGTGATTCCGGACATCCTCGCAAACGCCGGAGGCGTCGTGGTGTCCTACTTCGAGTGGCTGCAGGGCCTCCAGTATCACTTCTGGCGCGAGAACGAAATCACGACACGGCTGCAAGAGGTGATGACGCACGCCGTCGATCAGGTCTGCGCTCTTGCGGAGAAGAACGACGTCGATCTGCGGACGGCGGCGCTCATGGTAGGGGTGCGGCGTGTGGCCGATGGGTACCGAACGCGCGGCTTGTATCCGTAGAGCGGAAGGATCTCAGCCGCATGTGCGTGGACTGGGTCTCGTGCCCGCTGGCGAGGTTCAGACGAACTCGCATCGTCGTCGTCGCCCCTGAGCGAGCAACGTCGCGGGGCTTATGTCTCATCGCCGCGATGCACCCTGCTGTCCGCGGCTTCTAGTGCCGCCAGCCGCTTCCGGAGCGCTTGCTCCCGCTCCCACCGTGTGGTTACGTCACGAACGATGGCCACGGCTCCGAGCACCTGTCCATCACCATCAGTGCGGAGAATGATAGAGAACTCGATTGAAATCTGCGTCCCGTCGCGCCGGGTGGCGGGAACCGCCAGCACCTCGCGTCCGTATCGCGTCACGCCGGTCCGCATGACCGTGCGATAGCCTTCCCAGTGTCGTGTGCGCCAGCGCTCCGGAATGATCAGATCGAGCGTGTGACCAAGCGCGTCCTCCCGACGGTGACCGAAGATTGTCTCGGCGCTCCGATTCCAGAGTCGGATGATGCCTTCACGGTCCGAGTACACGACGGCTTCCGGCATGGCTTCCACGATCCATCGGAACATCTCGTCTGGCAGATCCTGGATCATCGGACGAGCTCCCCGTGACTTCGGATCGTTCTCTCCTCCGAACGGACCAACGACGCCCGGAGTCGGTATGATCCGGTCCGGCGAGGACCGTCGCCGACTCTCACGCCGGAGGCGGATACGTGATGCGAGTCCCTTGCATTTGGCCCAGCGGTGCAGGACGTGTTGCGGTGTGCGCCAAGCGCTGAGGATGTGCTCCACGCCGACGGCTGCACGACAAGCGCGTCAGCGATCATGGAACGGTGGCAGCGCCACGGCACAGCCTCGGCGCACGTCAAGGCGATGCGGTGTCCGCGTGCCAGCTCTGATGGTTTCGCTCACCGGTCCCATCAGCATGTACGTCTCCTGTCTCTGCTCGCGCAGGCCTCGCCGAAGGTCCGCGCTCAATCTCGCATGGCGCTCCTGGCCGGCCACTGCCTCCACGCGACGCGGCACGGTGGCGATCACGGCCGGTCAGTGCCGGCCGCCCACGACGAGCACCGGGCACGAGGCCGTTCGTATCACCCGATCGGCGACGCTGCCCATCAGCAGTCGTTGCACGCCGGTGCGCCCGTGAGTGCCCATGACCACGAGATCGACGCGGTTTTTCTTGGCGGCCCGGACGATTGCTGCTGAGGCCGGCCCTTCCGCAAGGAGCGTAGAAATGCGGACGCCCTTGCCGTTCGGTGAACGAGCCAGCCGCTGCAGCGTTCTACGGGCCGTTTCCCGGGTTGCCGTCAACATCTCCTGCACCACCGATGGCGGCAAATATCCCCCATTGCTCATGGGCAAGGAACGCTCGTAAGCGTGGAACAGGAAGAGCTTGGCCTTCAAAGTTCGCGCAAGTTCCTGGGCCAGCCTGAGAGCCCGTCGCGAGGTCGGCGAAAAATCGGAGGCGCACAGGATCCGCTTGATGGTCATGAGGTCCTCCCCACTATCGGGCCGCGCGAGCCACGGCCTTCGCCTCTCGCACCAGCTGTCGCCGCATGGCCCCATTCGGAACGACCGTACACGGAGTCCTGCTTCAGCAGATAGGCGAGCTCTTCCGCCGGGACGAGGTCGTTGACCGCCGCCAATTCAAGTGTTCCGTCCTCGATGATCTGCTTGAAGGCAGCACGCCCGATCCGGCCCAGCCCATTGATCGCTATCCTGGTCATGACCTTCCCTTCGGCGGCCCGAACGGCGTCGATCTCGGGACTCCATCGCCATCTCGTCTAGTGTTTCTACTCATAGAGAACCGGGTCGGCGACGCGCCGAAGGAGCGCAGCGTCGATCGCCTCTTGCTGGTTGACGAAGTCCCCGTCGGCGAGAAGACTCATGTGCGTGTCGGCCGCGAGGCGCCCGGCGAGCGGCGCGGCAAGGTCCGGGAGCTTGCTCTTCCTGAGGATCTGCCATTCGGGGACGTCGGGCGCATAGAAGAAGTCGCCGAACCCTGCCTCTTCGAACCGCCTGCGGAGCCGCTCGCCGTCGCCGAGCCCGCGGAACTCCGCGCTCGCCCGGTAGTCGGTGAGGAACTCGATGAATTCCGGCTCGACCTGCCACAGCCGAGCGATTCGCTCCCGACCTATGGCCCGTATCGCTTCGTCCGCGATCCCCACACGGTCCTCGTAAGAGGTCTCGAGCTGGCTCGTGAGCGCCTCCGGGGGCATGTCGGTCCGAGCGAGGAACTCACCCAGGACCTTGCACGGCGCCGTGAAGACATCGCAGCCCGCCACCCGGACGAACGTTTCCCACTCGCGCACGCTGGCCACGATGAGCTGCGTTTTGGTGCCTACCTCGCGGCGCAGGCGTAGCAACGCGCGCTGCGCCTCCAGGTCCACGTGCTCTCCTAGGAGTTCTGCGCGGAAGCCCAGATTGAGACGCCCCATGAAGATGTTGGTTCGCGTCACGTCGGCAAGGAGCGCTGCTACGACGATCTGGCGAGCCGAGAATGTCGAGGTGAAGTTCACCGGGATCCCCCGGGCCTCGAGGTCGCGGGCGATCAGGAGCGACTGCGGCTCGTGCGGTCGAAACGGGACCTTGACGAAACAGGAGGGAACGATGGCGTGGAGCGCGCGCCCCAGCGCCCTCGCGGTCTCCGGATCACTCATCGCCCCCATGTGAAGCTGAAGGCTCACCTCCCAGGAGCGTCCCGCGGCGAAGGCGTTGGCGATGTCGTTGCCGATCCAGCCCGAGAGCATCGTGTAGAGGTAGGGGAGGAGCGCCCTGCTCGCCATCTCGAGCCGATGTCGGCGCAGCTCCCGAGCGCACGTGACGATCCGCTCACCCGTCAGGTACCGGTCGAGGACCCGGTGCGCCAGTGGCTGATTGACGGTGTTCCCATCGACCTCCGCGAGGATGCCGCCGCCGCCTCCGGCGGCCTTGTTCAGCGTTCGTAGCTCCTCGACGTCAGCCGTGTCCGCATAGAGATGCGCGGTGCCGGTCCGCCGCAAGGCCGCGAGGAGTGCCGAGGAGACGAGCCTCACGTGCTTCGGTGCGACGGGCCCGCGCCCGCAGGTTAGCAGAGCCGCCTCGAGGTTCGTAGGGGCGCTATCGATAGTGCTCTGGTTACGCTCGGTCATAACGTTCTCCTCGCCGCAATTCCTTACGGCGTTTCGTCGAAGCTGCGGTCGACTTGCACCTCGCGTTGACGGTCGAGCTCGACGAGCGACTCGTCGCAGCGGCTGACGTTGCGCAGATGCACGGCGCGCATCTCGGCGAGGAACGTCCGCGTGTCCTTGTCGAGGTCCCTCGCGAGCAGCCCGTCGATCCGCTCGACGACCCAGCGTTGCCCCCAGTTCAGGAGACGAACGCGGTCCGGGAGCGCGGGGAGCGCCAGCACCTTCGTGGCGAAATCCGCCTTGGCCCGAGTCGGCCGGCGGCCGAGCCGCGCGAGACATCCGATCAGGCCCGCGCATGCTCGGGCTTCGTCATCGCGAATCTGGCTGAAGAGGGTCCGCGTCTGCGAAGTCGGGGCCTGCTCGACGAGGCGAGACAGGGCGTCGACGCCCGCGCGCTCCGCGGCGAGGAGTCGTTTGAGCTGCTCGCTGACGTCGGTCATCGACCTGTGTCGCGCCCTCGCGGGGCCCGCCGTCTCAACCGCTTCGCGATCAGGCGCTGTAGCGCGCGCGCGTTGTTGTGATCGGTGTCTCGTGCCGCATAAACGAGGGTTATCCGCCCGCGCCGCGCGAGTCCGGCTAGCCCGGCGAGCCGATCCAAGCGCGTCCGCAGTTCGGCGCGGTAGCGCTTCTGAAACTCCGGCCACCGCGCCGGGTCGTGCCCGAACCACTGCCGCAGCCGGGTGGAGGGCGCGAGGTCCCGGGCCCACTCGTCGATCTGGGCGGTCTTCCGGCTCAGGCCCCGCGGCCACAGACCGTCGACCAGAATCCGCCGGCCGTCCTGCCGAGACGGGG
>Ga0207428_10003575_pt1 | contig 15012 bp, 10 predicted proteins | sample RhiMethybrSRZTD1_FD_187600 | JGI IMG/M metagenome (GOLD analysis project Ga0207428, IMG submission 187600) | Populus rhizosphere microbial communities from Tennessee, USA - Rhizosphere MetaG P. TD hybrid SRZTD1 (SPAdes) (version 3) | ecosystem: Host-associated > Plants > Roots > Rhizosphere >...
GAGGCGTACGAGCATCTGACCTACGACGGGCACGAGCACATCAGCATCGGCTCGCTGCCCGGCATGGCCGAGCGTACCGCGAGCGTCTACACCTTCTCGAAGTCGTACGCGATGACCGGCTGGCGGCTCGGCTACGTGGTGTCGCCGCCCGCACTGCGTCCGGTGATGGGTCCGCTGCTCGCCTTCTACACGACCCACGGCGTGTTTCCGGCGGTCCAGACCGCCGGCCGCGCCGCGGTGACCGGCCCCCAGGACTGCGTCGAGACGATGCGCCGCGCCTACCTCGGGCGGCGGGATGCGCTGATCGCCGGACTCGCCGGGCAGAGTGCGGTGCGCGCACCGGTGCCGAGCGGCGCGTTCTACGTGTTCGCGAACGTCGCGGGCGCGCGCGCGGGTCGCGACCTGTGGACGTTGATCGACGAGTGGCTCGCACTCGGCCTCGCCGCGCTGCCCGGCACCGCGTTCGGACCCGAATACGGCGACTGGGTGCGGCTCTCGCTCGCGACGCGTTCGGAGGATGTGGCCGCCGCGGCCGCGCTGCTCCGCAGCCACCACGCGACCGCCGGGGTCTAGGACACCCGTGGGATTCTGTCCGGAATGCGGACGTGAATACGAGCCGGCGGTGGTGGCATGCCCGCGCTGCCGCGTGGTGCTGGTCGCCGAGCGGGTCGATCCGGACGCGATCGACCCGGTGGTCGTCCACCGGGTTCCCGACGCGGTCGCCGGCGCGCTGCTGTGCGGCGTGCTCGAGCACGATGGAATCCGCAGCATCCTGCGGGCCGCGACCCTGCCGGGATTCTCGTCGGTGCGACGGGACTGGGGCACCAGCGCGTGGGGGGAGATCCTGGTCGCGCCGACCGATGTCGACGAGGCGCGTGCGATCCTCGCCGACTACCTGGCCGCGCTCGAACGCGGCGGACCGCTGCCGGGAGAGCCGGTCGAAGACTGATCAGCCGCCGGCGGCTTCGTCGTCGTCCTCGATCTCGAGCTCGATTTCCTCTTCGTCCTCGTCCTCGACCTCGATCACGAACCGGCCCCGCATCCGCTGCGGGACGATCACGCGCGAGAGCGCGAATGCGAACACCTCGTCCATGTTCTCGACCGGGACCAGCTCGAGCCGCTCCCGCACGTCGGCCGGAATGTCCCCGACGTCCTTGATGTTGACCGCCGGGAACACCATTGCGCGCAGACCCGCGCGGTAGGCGGCGAGCGCCTTCTCGCGCAGCCCGCCGACCAGCAGGACCTTGCCCCGCAGGCTGACCTCGCCGGTCATCGCCACGTCGTGACGGATCGGCTTCTCGCTCAGCACCGAGGCGATCACCATGCCGACCGTGATCCCGGCGGACGGACCGTCCTTCGGCACGCCGGCGGCCGGGAAATGGATGTGGATGTCGTAGTTCGAGAATTGCTCGGCGTCGATCTCGAGCAGGTCCGCGCGCGAGCGCACGTAGGAGTGCGCCGCCTGGACCGACTCCTTCATCACCTCGCCGAGCTGGCCGGTGGTGACGACCCGTCCACTGCCGGGCATCTTGAGCGCCTCGACCACCAGCACTTCACCGCCCGCGGCGGTCCATGCCAGGCCCATCGCGACGCCGACCTCGTCCTCCTTGTCGAACTCGTCGGGCTGGTACACCCGGTGACCGAGATAGCTCTCGAGGTGTTCGAGCGAGGGCGCGTGGCGGCGCGGGTCGCCGGTCGCGCGGGCACGCGCAACCTTGCGGCACACGGTCGCGATCTGGCGTGACAGCCCGCGGACGCCGGCTTCCAGCGTGTAGTGACGGACCAGCGCGCGCACCACGTCGTCATCGAGCTGGAGGTCGCGGGCGGTCAGCCCGTGTGCCTCGAGCTGGCGCGCGACCAGGAAGCGGCGCGCGATCTCGATCTTCTCGTCCTCGCTGTAGCCGGGAACCTCGATCACCTCGAGGTGCTCGGCCAGCGCGTCCGGAATCATTTCGAGATTGTTCGCGCACAGCAGCAGCACGACATGGGAGAGATCGGTCGGAAGTCCGAGATAGCGGTCGGTGAAGCGCGAGCTGCTTTCCGGCGACAGCAGCTCGAGCAGCGTCTCCACCACCCGCAGGCCGACTTCGCCGGACAGGCGGTCGACGCCGTCGATCATGAGGACCGGATTGCGCACCCCCGCGTCGCGCAGGGCGCGCACGATCTGACCCGGCTGGCCGTCGGGCCGGCTGCGCGAGGTGCCGCCCAGCTCGCCGGCGTCGGTGGTGCCGGACACGGTGATGCGGACGAACGGGCGCTTCAGCGCATGCGCGACCGCAGCGCCGAGCGAGCTCTTGCCGGTGCCGGGCGGGCCGACCAGGCACAGCGCGGGACCGGGCAGGTCGGGCTTGAGGCGGCGGACCGCGAGGAACTCGAGCACGCGATCCTTCGCCTTCGCCATGCCGAGATGCTCCTGTTCGAGCACGGTCTCGACCTCCTTCAGGTCCGCATCCTCCGGCGCGGTGTGTCCCCACGGGAACGACCACAGCCAGTGGAGGTAGGAGCGTACCTGCGCGGCTTCCGGCGATCCGGACGGCAGCCGGCGCAGGCGGTCCATCTCGCGCTGCGCCTGCCGTGCGACTTCGGTGGGCAGCGCGACCGGACGCAGCGGCGTGTGGTGCGAAACGATTTCGGGTTCGGTGCGCGACTCGATCGGAATGGCGGCCTGGGCGCGCAGGGTGCGGGGCGGCCGTCGGCCGTCGCTGGAGCGGGAGCGATTGGAGCGCGCCATGGAGGTCCTCCGGGGGCGGGGCCTGAATCGGTCGTGGAATTCTCACCCACGATCAATTGCAAGACGTCGGCCGGAAGAATGCGGCCGTGCCGGGCTTGACGGCCTGCGGCCAAGCTCAAGAACTGCAACCAGATGGCTGGTACGCCCCACGGGTCCCCGGGATCCACGAAAGGGGTCAGGCGACCCGAATCGGGCCAGAACTGTCAGCCTTCGGGTAAGACCGCGCCAACCCGGATGGGCAGGGAGCGGATGCGCCGCACTTCGCCCGCCGGGTCAGGGAATCGTGCACGGGGGGAAACGAAACGGGCCCGGTCGAGGACCGGGCCCGCCGTGAGACGCGAATCGATTAGCGATACGTGGTCTTGACCTGACCCCAGCTCGACTTGCGTGCCGGCGTCGCCTGATCGCAGGTCGCATCCGCCCACGTGAGGCCGATGCGAATGCCATCCACCTGGACGGTCGGCGCCGCAGTGGCGCTACCCTGACGGATCGCAATGCCATCGAGATTCGTGGCGTCGGTCTGCGTTGCATCGCTGGTGGTGAGCGTCGCATTCGGCTCGACGCAGTCGACCACCGGGTCGATATAGAGCCTCACCTGGTCGTCGGTGGCCGCCGCATTGAAGTCGTACTGCAGCACCAGCAGGTGCGTCGAACCGGGCGTGTACGAGAACGGCGTGTACACCAGGTTCGTGGCGGCGGAGCCGAACTGCAGACCGAACGCGTAGTTCGTCGACGCTCCGTCCTTCTTCACGAACACGCGACCGCGGAAAACGCCACCGCCGACCGCGCCGTCGAAGAAGTGGAAGAAGTAATCGCCCGTGGCCTGGCTGCTCACGACGTTGACGAGAAACGAGGCATACACGGTGCCGGACGCCTGACCGGTAAAGGTATGGTTGTTGTCCTCACCGCTGGTCGCCGTCGTGCCGGCCTTGTTGCCGATGCCCGAAGACGGATAACCGGTGTAGGTGAGGCTGCCGCCCGAGATGGTGACCGCGTTGGTGCCGGCCGCGCTGTGCGCGGCCCAGCCGCCCTGCGTGTTGAGCTGGCTCGCGGCCGCGTAGTTGAACTCCTCGATGTAGATCGGAGCAGCGGAGGCCGCGCCCGCGATCGCGAGCAGCGCGAGAGCGAACAACGTGGTGGCAATCTTCTTCATGACACTCTCCTCTTCGTTGATGCGTGGACCGAGTTGCGATGCGCAGGATTGCCGGATGAAATCATGCGTGCGGGCTCGGGTTCCCGAGTCCGCGGAACGGCACTTCCTCACAGGGAATCAGGCCTCCCGACACGCCCATCGGGAATGGGCGTCCCCCGGGGGTGGGTGCATCAGGGATTGTTCCAAGAGCGATACAACGATAGGCCAATCGCCACCGGCCCGGCAATCGAAAACCCGAAGTAAATCAGTGCTTTCGGCAAGTTTCAGGCGGCGGCAGGTCCCGGCTTTCCGGCCACGCGGGAGCCTGCAGGCCCGGACCGGAACCAGGTGTGCACTGCGTTCGCGATCAGGAAAACCGCGAACATCCGGACCAGCAGGACCTGGGGCAGGCGGTTGGCGATCCACGACGCCAGCGGGGACCCGAGCGCGGCCCCGATTGCCAGGGTCGGCACCCATCGTCCCACCACGTTGCCCCGCCGGGCGTGGGCGATCGCCCCGGCCGGCCCGGTCCCCAGCACCACCGCCAGCGAGGTCCCCTGGGCGACCTGCTGGGACATGCCGAGGATCAGCACGAACGCGGGGACCGCGATCACTCCGCCCCCCACGCCCATGAAGCCCGAGAACAGCCCGGTGACCGCCCCGGTCCCGAGGTCGATCGCAATCCGGGAGACATCGGTCAGATCGCCGGCGTGCCGGACCGCGGGGAGCTTCCACAGCAGGCGGATCGCGACCGCGACCAGGAACACCGCGAACGCGCGCCGCAGCGCGTTGCCCGACAGACGGGATGCGAGCCGTGCGCCGATCCCGGCGGTGAGCACGCTCGCGATCAGGACGATCAGCGCGGTCGCCCATTCGACGCGGCCGAGCAGTGCGTAAACCACCACGCCGGGCAGCGCGGTGGCGCCGAGGACGGCCAGGGAGGTGCCGTGTGCCTGGTGCTGGCTGAGCCCGAAACGCCGGGTCAGGATCGGGATCAGGACCGCGCCGCCGCCGACTCCGAACAGCCCGCCGGCAAATCCGGCGGTGAACCCGGCCGCCAGGCCGGCGAGCCGGTCCCGGCCGGTCACTCGCTCGGCGCGAACGTCGGAGCGGTGGTGCGCTGAACCAGTCGGACGACGTCGGCGAAGCGGGTGGCGGCGGTCGGAGCACCGAGCACCACCGCGACCAGTTCACGGCCCTGGGTGCGGACCCAGGTGACGAAGCAGTAGCCGGACTCGCTGATGTAGCCGGTCTTGCCGCCCAGCACGTCGTAGCGCCCGTAGACCAGCAGGCGGTTGGTGTTCACCAGAGAATGCGGGCGGGTGGCGCTGCGGAACGAGTACAGCCGCTTGGTCATGATGCCCTGGATCACGGGCTGGGCGGCGGCCGCGCGCAGCATCTTCGCGCAGTCCTCGGCGTTCGACACGTTGCGCTCGTCGAGACCGGTCGACTCGGCGAACCGGGTGTGCGCGAGCCCCAGCTCCACCGAATGACGGTTCATGCGGCCGATGAATTCGTCGAACGGCAGTCCGGACTCCCGGACCAGCACCCGGGTCGCGACGTTGTCCGAGCACATCAGGCTCATGTGGAGCAGATCGCCGAGCCGGACCATCTCGCCCCGCCGCAGCCGGGTGTGGCCCCCGCCGTTGAGCTCGGCGCGGGTGATCTCGACCATGCGGTCGAAGTCCGGCTTCTGCTCGATGAACACCATCGCGGTCATCATCTTCGAAAGGCTCGCGATCGGGACGACGCGGTCCGCGTTCTTGGCGTACAGGACCTCGCCGGTCTGCGCATCCATCACCAGCGCGTTCCGCGCGTAGACACCGCCCGGCGGGGGAGCGCGACGGGTGCGGCGGCGCTTCCGGGTGGTGGTTTTCTTCTTCTTGGTGCTGGTGGCGGCGGCCTGGAAGGCGCCGGGCGCGCTGTCGCCGGGGACAGCAATGGCGGGGGCAGCGTCAACCGATTCGAGTGCATCAGCGGGGGGGACCATCGTGGTCGGCCCCGCGAGCGCGACCGCGAGGAGCAAGGCTGCTCCCCAGGGTCGGCGGGAAATCCGCGACATGACACCTCCTGTGACCCCGGAGGGGGCGAGACCGAAGCCGTCCATGGTATCGGTCTGAAACGACAGGCGACTTTAGTCAGCGGGCCACGATCACGTCAACGGAAGAGTGGATTGACGAACCCCGGACGCGATGGCGCGCCCATTCCATCCGGGTTCCACGTACGCGTCGCGTCGATCAGGGGCGCGGAACGACGTCCTGCACGAGCATCATCGGGTCGCGGACCTTGAGCGGTGCGACCGAGAGATAGGCCTGTCCGTAGCGTACGCCGATCTGCCATCCCCAGTAGCGGGAGTTCGCCTCGAACACCTCGCGCACCTGCGGCATGGTCGCGGGCCGCGGTCGATCGGGGTGATGGAACTGCGTCTGGTGGCAGTCGAGCGCCGCCATCCACATGTCGAAGTGATCGCTGACGTCGACGATGAAGGTGGGCGCGGTGCCGGGCGGAATGAAATAGAAGAACATTCCCTTGGCCTGGAATGGCTCCCCCGGAATCGGCGCCTTGCGCAGGTGGGCGAGGTTGTAGGCGTTCGCGACCAGCTGGCCGGTCTTGTAGTGGTCGTTGTGGCCGAGCCCGCGCCCGATCGGCAGGTTGTAGAACGGCGCCATCACCACCTCGGGCTGGTGACGCCGGATCGCCGCCGCCACCGTGCAGCGGTTCTCGAACGTGTCCTCGATCCGGCCATCGCCGAGGTCGAGGTTCTCGCGCACGTCGAGCTGCAGGATGCGGGCGGCCTGATCGCACTCGGCGAGCCGCTCCTCGGGCGAGCCCCATCCCATGTCGCCGGTCGTCATGTCGATGATGCCGGTCGAGCGGCCCAGGGACTTCATCTTGAGCAGCAAGCCGCCGGCGCCGATCTCGGCGTCGTCGGGGTGAGGTCCGAACACGAGGATGTCGAGGGCCATGAATGCTCCTGGAAGGGCTCGCGCGCCGCGGTGGGCGGGCATGATACGGCCGTCCGGTCCCGGCTCACCAGCCCCCGGCCGGTCGCCGCTGCCCCCCGCGTGCGCTATCCTCGCGGCCGCACCCCGAGGAACCATGCTCTACTTTGCCTACGGCTCGAATCTCGATTCCGAGCAGATGCGCAGCCGGTGCCCCGGCTGCCATGATGTCGGCCTCGCCGCCCTGCGCGATCACCGCCTGTCGTTCCCCCGTCATTCGGACGACTGGGATGGCGGGGTCGGCAGTCCCGCGCTGGCGCACGGCCACGACCTGTGGGGCTATCTCTACGACATCACCGATCAGGACAAGGCGGAGCTCGACCGCTACGAGGGTTGGATCGCGCCCGACGACCCGGGCAACGCCTACCTGCCCGAGACGATCACCGTCGACCTGGTGCGCCCGGACGACGACTCGCCGCCGCGCCGGGTTCGCGCGCTGACCTACATCGCGCGCGCGACCGAGGCCAAGCTGCCGAGCCGGCGCTATCTCGACGTGATCCTGAAGGGGGCACGTGCCCGCGCGCTGCCCGAGGAGTACCTGGCGGAACTGAACGTCCTGCCGGTCGCCGACCCGGAAGTACCGAGCACCTAGTCGAGCTTGTAGAGCTGCTCGAAGTATTCGCGGGTCATCCGGTCGGTGGTGAACTGGGGCGAGGCGCTCGCGATGCTCGCCTGCATCATCGCCACCCAGCGCCCGCGGTCCGACCACGCAGGCAGCACCTGCTCCTCGAGCACCGAGTGGAGCGAGGCGAGATCGCGGACGTCGTCCCCCGGCTGGGTATCGCCGATCGCCCAGCCGTTGACGCCGTGCTCGCAGCCCTCGGCCCACCATCCGTCGAGGATGCTCAGGTTGAGAACGCCGTTGAGGGCGGCCTTCATCCCCGAGGTGCCGCTCGCTTCGAGCGGTCGGATCGGGGTGTTGAGCCACACGTCGCATCCGCGGGTGAGAATCCGGCCGAGCGCCATGTCGTAGTTCTCGAGGAACGTGATCCGTCCCGGGTGGCCCTTGGCGGCCTGCGCCACGCGCGCCACCAGCGACTTGCCCGCGCCGTCCTCGGGATGCGCCTTCCCGGCGAACACGAACTGGATCGGATGGCGCGCCAGCAGCCGCTCGAGCCGCGCCGGATCCCGCAGCAGCAGGTCGGCCCGCTTGTAGCCGGCGGCGCGACGCGCGAACCCGATCGTCAGGCGCGCCGGATCGAATCCGTCCACGCCCCGCGCCCGCAGCAACTCGAACAACTCCGCCCGGTGCGCGTCGTGGGCCTGCCACAGCGCGGCCGGATCGCCGGCCGCTGCCCGGACCCCCGCCGACTGCCAGGTCGGCGCATGGACGCCGTTGGTGATCGCGACGATCGGCGCGGCCTCGCTCACGTGCCGCCACATCTCGCGCGCGGTCTCGGCATGGAGCTTCGACACCGCGTTCGCCACCCGCGCGAGCCGCAGGCCCGCCACCGTCATGTTGAAGGGATCGCCGCCGAGCGCGCGCATCTCGGCGCCCGACAGCTGCAGGCACGCGCCCATGCGGCGCAGGTCGGCGAGCGCGTGCTCCTCGTTGCCCGCCTTGACCGGCGTGTGGGTGGTGAACACGATCCGCCGGCGGGTATCGGCCCAGGCGTCGGGAAACGACAGGCCGCCCTCCATCCGCTCCGCGATCATCTCGATGCCGGCGAACGTCGCATGGCCTTCGTTGAAATGATGGGTCGCGACCGGGATCCCGAGCCAGTTGAGCGCACGCACGCCGCCGATCCCGAGCAGCATCTCCTGGGCGATCCGCACGTCGCTGCCGGCCTCGTACAGGCGGCTCGTGATCCAGCGATCCTCGGCGCGCAGCGGGCGGAGCAGGTAGAGCGGAACGTGGCCGAAGCGGTCGGTGACGTGGACGCCGAGCGGGACTTCGACTCCGCGCACGCGGACCCGCACGCGCACCCCGGTGTCGCGCAGGAACGAGTGATCGAACTCGGGATACGAATCGGTCGGCTGCCCGTCGGCGTTCAGTCGCTGGACGGTGTAGCCGCGCTCCCACAGCAGGCCGACCGCCACCAGCGGCAGACGCTGGTCACGGCACGACTTGATGAAGTCGCCGGCCAGAATGCCGAGGCCGCCCGAGTAGATCGGGAACGACTCGTCGAGCCCGTACTCCATGCAGAAGTACGCCACATGGGGAGTGCGGATCATCGCGCGAGGCCGGTCGGGACGGTCGGTCAGTCGACCACCCAGCGGACCGACTTCGAACACGGACAGGCGCCGCCGACCCGCTTGAGGCGGGGCATGCGCTTGCTCGCCTCTTCGGGCTTGAGCTCGCCGGCCGCCACCTTGCGCAGGACGTCTGCGTACATCTTCAGGTCACGGCTCGCCATGTAGCCCGAGTTCAGATGCTTCGCCAGGTAGTGCAGCCACGTGTCGACGTCCGTGAAGGTCTCGCCGTCGATGCCGATCATCTGCCAGGCGGACTCGCCCTTGCGGCGGAAGAACCGGCGGTCCGGCAGCCGCACCAGGTCGGTCCACGCCACGCCGTGATAACTCTCGCGGCGGGACTCGAGTCCCTCGAGCGCACGTTCGATCGCCTCGGGGGCATCGCCCGGGAAGCGGGAGCGCAGGAACCGGCTGTTGATGTCGTGCAGCATCCGCGTCACTTCCTCGATGTACTGGTCCTGCGCTTCGCGGTTCTTGAGGTCCTTGAATCCGAACTTGATGTTGGTGTCGCCGCCGCGCTCGTCTCCGAACATCTCGAGCGCCCGCGGGAACCACTTGTTGATCGACTCCTGGAGCGTGGCCATCGACAGGAACACGTCGTCCTTACCGGCGCGCTGCGCCCAGCGCCGCATCGGCACCACGCCGGCGGCGAGGTGGAACGCCTCCTCGCGCAGCATCGGCGGCATCGAATCGGCCATCGGCTTGTACGCGCACACCTTCTGCATGGTGAGCTGGTACTTGCCGACCCGGTCGATGAACGCGGCGAACACCACGTTGTCGATGAACGAGTCATAGTCGAGGTTGAAGGCGTCGAGCACGTGCGATCCGGTCTGCATCGACAGGATCTCCTCGACCATCTCCTTGCCCGAGGTGCCGCCCGAGGCGTGGCTCCAGTCCTCGGACAGGAGCAGATGGATCATCTGGTAGCCGTGACGCAGCTCCTCGGCCATCACGCGCATCACCCAGAACCGGTCTTCGTCGTCGGGGGCGCGGTCGATGGTGGCGGCGTGCTGCTGGATCGAGCCGAACTCGGTCGAGGCCTGGGCGCGGATGATCGCGAGCAGGTGGCGCGCCTCCTCCTCGGTCAGCTGGTCGGGTGCGACGCGCTTCTTCTCGCCGGCGTGATCGCCGACTGCGACCGTGTCGCTGGTTCCGAGCTCCAGCTTGGCGCACAGGCAGAAGTTCTCATCGGTCGGAAAGTACTTCTGCCAGTTCTCGAGCAGCAGCTCGTAGTCCTTGAAGTTGTGCCGGCGCCAGTGTTCGACCGCGTCGTGGTACTTCTTTTCGAGTGTGACGTTCTCGACCTTCATGCCTTCTCCGTCGATCCCGGCTCGATGCCGTATTCGAGAGCCTGCAGCGGCGCGGGAACGAACCCGAGCGCTCCCAGGAACCCCGCCACCTGGGCGTCGCGCGTGTCCACCAGGGTGCGCACCGAGCGCACTCCCTGTCCGGCCAGCTGGCGCACGATCGCCGCGAACATCTGCTTGCCGAGGTCGCGCCCGCGGTGGTCGGGATCGATGCCGAACCGCTCGACCCACCCCGCGGGCTCCTCGAGCCCGAACTCGCCGCCACGCACGTCGGCGAGCATGAATCCGACCATCTTCCCGTCGACCTCCGCGACCTGCGAGCATTCCGGGTCGCGCCGCAGGTAGTAGGTCACGCGGTGCTCCCACACCTCCGGTCGGTAGATGCCGGAAATGCGCTCGTCGATGCGAACGATGCTGCCGATGTCGAGTTCATCGAGCGGCCGGATGCGGGTTCCGGCGATCGCCTGGGCCATGGGGGCCTCCGGTTCGGGCCGTGACGGGATGTCGAAACCGGGTGAGCCTATCAGGTCGCGGCGATTTGGGCATCCGCGCGCGGGGGCCGGCGGGGAAAAAACACGAAGGGCGGGGATTGCTCCCCGCCCTCCGTTTTCAGCGTCCGACGACGCCGAAGGACTTAGTCCTTCAGAACCGTCAGCTTCTTCTGGCTGGTGAACGACGGCGAACGCAGCTGATAGAAGTACACGCCACGTGCCACCGAACGACCTTCCTCGTTCGTCCCGTCCCAACGCAGATCGTGGTTCTTGCCACCTTCGAACACACGGTCCGCGAGCTTCTTCACCCGGCGACCGCTGACGTCGAAGATCGAAACTTCGACCTTCTCGGTCTTCACGATGCCGAACGAAATCGTCGCCGAACCCGACTTCATCGGGTTCTCGGAGCGGAGGTTGAGGAAGTTCACGAACGACGACCCGTCCTGACCGGGCAGATCGCCGATGCCGACCGGCTGAGCGAACGAAGCGCAGCCCTGGGCCATGTTCGTGAGCATGTTCAGCCACAGCAGGTACTCACCGCCACGAGTGATCGTGAAGCGGCTGCCCTGCTGCGTGAGACCTGCAGCCAGCGCGCCCGGACCACCGAAGGTACCGAACGTCCAGCCCATGATGAGCGTCTTCGCCTGACGACCGGAACCCAGGTTCTCCGGCGTGTAGATCGCCGCAGGCCACGGGTCGCCGATCCCGGTGTTCTCATACGAGGCCGCCACGGTCGCACCCGCCACCACACCGTTCACGTCGAACGCGTCGGTGAGGAAGAAGCACGGGCTGTAGATACCGTAGATGGCTCCCGTCGTGATCACGGGCGAGCCCGCGGTCAGGAGGTCCGGGAAGTCGTTGGTGCTGCCCGAGTCGGTACGATAGTCGTCCGCCTTGAGCAGGGCACCGAACTGGGTGTTCATCATGGTCGACGTCGAAGCGGCGCCGTCCAGACCCGAACCAACGTCGAAGCTCATCATGGTGACGAGCCGGACGACGTTCGGGCTGTTGTTGGTGATGAAGTCCGTGATGAGACCAGCGTCATCGTCGGTCTGGTCCACAAACGGGCCCCAGACGTTCGCGCCGAGGTCGGCACCAAGGATGATCAGGTTGCGGTAGTAGGTGCGCAGCATCTTCCGCGACGGACCGGTCGGCCGCGGGCAGGAGCCCAGGGCGTCACGGTTGCCGAGGCGGCCCGCAGGCACGTTCGACTCGCCGGCCACGACGTCATAGACGTCGTAGAGCGAGCCTTCGTGTCCGAGGTTCGCAGCGACCGCTGCACCACCGACGGACGGCAGATCTGCCAACTCACCCGGCAGGTCGCCAGTCGCGCTCGAGTAGTAGCCATGGCCCGCGCCCCACTTGGCAGGACGGGTCAGACCGATCGCGCGCGCCATGTTGTCCCAGATGACTTCGTCGCCACGGCGGTAGCCGTAGTTCGCGACGAGCATGCAGGCCGTAGGCGTGCCAGCGTTACCCGGGAAGCTCGGATCCTTCCAGCGATCCGGAAGACCGTCCCACGTACCGAAGCGGATGCCTTCGAAGTTGCCCGAACCGAACAGCGGCTGCGGGTAGATGAAGGTGGTATCCGGCATCATCGTGTAGACGTCGTTGTTGTTCACGAACGTCCGGCGGAAGAAGTACTCGATGTGCGTTCCCGGCGTGAACAGGTTGTTCGGGAGGATCTTGACACCCTCATCCGAAGCAAGCGCCGAACGACGGCTGTTGTCCGTAGCCGCATCCGACGTCGCGCCACCGTAATCACGCTCGTGGATCGTCGTCATGTACTGACCGGTAAAGGCCGTCGCGTCGTTGGTGACCTTCTCCAGGGTGTCGCAACGAGTGGACACCCAGCAGTGAGGATCCCAAGCCGTGTTGCCCGTCACGTTCGCAGAGGCAGCGTCCATGGTCTTGACGGCCACGTTCGGACCCGAGGTGCCGTACAGACCGACGTCACCCAGGTACGTGCCCCACCACGAACCGTCACCCGCGGTCGCCTGCACACAGCCGGCGCCGGGGATACGGCACAGACCCGTCGACCGATCGCCCGTGGTCACGTAGTTGCCGGGACCGGGGTAGATGCGGAAGACGAGGTCGATACGGATGTCCGTTCCAGGAGCGCTGATGTACATCGAGTCGCCCTGGATGACCGGACGCGTGAGCGAGCCGGTCGACGAGGCCTGGTTGTAGCCAGTGCCCGTCAGACAGGTCAGACGATCGAACGCCGGCAGGCCGACGTTGGCGTCGTCACCGTTGGTCGGGAAGGCATCCTGCATGACATCCCAGGGAGCCATCGACAGCGGAGCCGCCGCCGCGCCGTCCACGAGGCCGACCGCGATGTTGTCGATGTAACCACCACCGGCAGCATCGGTCTGGTCGGGACCGCAGACCAGCACGGAGCCCGTGTTCCGGAAGCACACCGACAGGCGCTCAATCACCGCCTGCAGCGAGTCCGGCACACCGTTGAGGTTCGACGTCTTGATCAGGTTCGAGATCTTGCCGGACGCGCCGGACGGATTCGCGAACGTGAAGCAACCGAACGTGAACGTGTAGCTCGAGAAGCTGGCCAGCTTGCGCTGCGACCAGACCTTCACGCCGGCGTTCGTGAGTCCGGGAGGCTGAGGACCAGACAGGGCGCCCTGCTGCGCGGGATACACGTTCCACGCGCAACGGATGCCGCCGCCCGAGTTCACCAGGTCGAATCCGTGCGTGAAGATGTCGAAGCGCACACGGATGTCGTTGGTGGCATCGGCGATTTCCTGGTCGACACCGACTTCGTTGTAGAAGCCAGGACCATTGCCCGTCGACCGCAGATTGATGGTCGGCGAGATGAAGTAGTCCTGGTGCTCCTGATCCCACGTGCCGTAGCCGCCGTTGAGCTTCTCGGCCAGGTCGTGGTTACCGGCGGAGGCGACGTTCCCGCGCATGTTGCACAGACGGGTGCCACCGATGTTGCCGCACGGATCCGCATAGATCAGATTCGTGTACGGCGATCCGCCTTCGACGTTGTGCCAGTGCCAGTTCGACGCCAGCGGCTTGCCGGTCGCCTTCCACGTGGCATTCGGCAGCGTCCCGATGCTGTTGTCGATATCGCTGGCAGCGTTGAAGCCGTACACCGTGCCACCGTTGACCGACACGTTGTCGACCAGCGCCGCACCCTGCGAGCCCGAGCCGAAGCCACGCTGATACGTGTCTTCGTCGTCGAACGCACGGTCGGTCTTGACACGGAACGCAACGCGCACGACCTGGCCGGGCGCGAAGCCGCCGGCATTGGCGACCACGCCAGTACCGGAAGCGACACCGACCGCCGCGAACGCGCGGGTGTAGTGCGAGTTGATGTCGATGACTTCCGAGAACCAGCGGCGCTGCTTGTCGTACACCGGCTTCGGAGCTCCACCGTTCGCGCCGACCCACGCCGCGTCATTGACGGGCGAGCCGACATACACCATGAACGAGTCACGCGGAGCGTTCGGACCGGCATCGGTGCCCGAGATGAAGTTCCCGTCGTTGAGAGCCGGGACCTTCAGCGGATCGCCCAGGTAATAGCCGTACGCGTTCCCGTTCGCGTCATTGGCCTTGCTGGTCGACAGTGCGGTCCGGTAGTCGAACGAGACCGTCACGTTGCCCACGCCATCCGCGGTGAAATCGCGGTACAGCATCTGGTCCCACTGGGAGCCGTAGCCCGGGTAGTTCGCGTCGGAGTATCCGGTCGGGTTCTGCTGATCGATCTGTCGGAAGTGGTTGTCCCCGTAGTTCTGGACCAGCGTCGAGTTGTGGTAGTTGCCGGTGATCGCGTCCGGCGTGCCCGAGATGTCGCCATGAGCACGCAGACCGCACCAGGCCGAGCCCGCACCCGCGATCGGCGCCCACGTGGGCGTGACCGGCGAGGTGTTGGGAATGGCGACCGCCGGCTGGGTGTTGCCGCCGTCGACGTGCCAGTAGCTCAGCACGCCGTACGTCTTCTTGCCGAAGCTGTTGCCCTTGTGGTTCCCGGCGTTCCCCCAGTCCATGCAGAAGAACCAGCGACCTGTCCGGTCGTTCGCGGAGTACGCGCTGATGCTCGAGTAGGGATGCGGAACCGATTTCCAGCCCTGCAGCGAGTCAGCTTCGCCGGGGTTGAAGCGGTCGAAGTCCCAGTAGCCGTTGTTGTCGATGG
>Ga0207428_10003584_pt1 | contig 14987 bp, 11 predicted proteins | sample RhiMethybrSRZTD1_FD_187600 | JGI IMG/M metagenome (GOLD analysis project Ga0207428, IMG submission 187600) | Populus rhizosphere microbial communities from Tennessee, USA - Rhizosphere MetaG P. TD hybrid SRZTD1 (SPAdes) (version 3) | ecosystem: Host-associated > Plants > Roots > Rhizosphere >...
AGGGTTGCGGGAAAGTTCGATAATACTAAATACGAATCGAATGCAGGTAAAGTTTTGGCGGAGTGGTCTCGCCGGGCTTTTCGTGTCCCTTCTGGAACTGGGATATTGTTGGCGAATTCCCTAATTCCTTTTGGATATTGCCAGAACAGCCCCCAGTGATAATAGAATAGGGCCAGCCCACCAGCATTGAGCGCCGGATGTCTGGGTTATCTGCAACAGAAATGCGCAACAGCAGAGTTGACGAGAAATCTGCTCCAGATTCGGTGGCGGTTTATCGGATCGTCAGCGGCAAAGATGGTCTGCGTCAACGAAGAGGGAAAAAGTATCAGCAAGACATCCAGCATTTCGGGCAAATCGGGCGAACCAGTTTGGCAAAACACTCGGGTCAGTCTCCATTAGCTCGCCAATGAGCAAATGGCCGGTTTCAATCATGGTTGATAGGGTCATGGTTTCGGAACAGGCGTGGTTGGCGGTAAACGAATTTCATTTACTGGGTCCCGCTCGAGATATCAACCCCTATTCCGAACACTTCTGGATATCGAAATAAAGAAAGCAAAGCGATGAAAAAAAGAATATTTTTGAAAATGTCTTCAGCCGCGCTCGCCGGAGCCGCGCTACCCAATTTGAACGGTTGCAAGCAAGTTGACACGCCCGTCGCGCCGCAAGGCGGCCAGGCGGCCGCAAGACTCAAAAATTGGGCTGGAAATCTGGAATACAGCACCGGGAACGTTGTCTATCCAGAATCGGTCGAGCAAGCGCAGGCGTTCGTGGTGAAGGCGGACAAAATACGAGCGCTCGGCTCTCAACACTGCTTTAACAGGATCGCCGACTCTCCGCATCAACTGATTTCGACGAAGAACTTAAACAAGGTGGTCGCCCTGGACCTCGCCAAGAAGACGGTTACCGTCGAGGCGGGCATTCGCTATGGGACGCTGGGGGAATACCTGCAGGGCAAAGGGTATGCGTTACATAACCTCGCGTCCTTGCCGCATATTTCCGTCGCCGGGTCGATTGCGACGGCGACGCATGGCTCCGGCGTGAAGAATGGGAATTTAGCGACCGCCGTTTCCGGAATAGAATTTGTCACCGCTGCCGGTGAAGTGATTACGTTATCGAAGGAAAAGGATGGCGACCACTTCCTTGGGGCGGTGGTTGGACTCGGCGGGCTTGGTGTGGCAACCAAGGTGACACTCGACGTGCAACCAAGCTATCAAGTCCGTCAGGATGTTTATGAGAACCTGCCCTTCGGCGAATTGGAAAAGAACTTTGAAGCCATTATGTCGAGCGGTTACAGCGTCAGCCTGTTCACGAATTGGCAGAAAAATAACGTCAGCGAAGTCTGGGTGAAGAGCCTTATCGTTGAAGGAAAGCCGGCGACAATCAAGTCGGAGCTTTACGGCGCTACGCCCGCAAAGAGGAACCTGCATCCGATTGTCGAGCTTGCATCGGAAAATTGCACGGAACAAATGGGCGCGCCGGGTCCCTGGCATGAGCGCTTACCGCACTTTCGAATGAATTTCACGCCGAGCAGCGGCAAGGAGTTGCAGTCTGAGTATTTTGTTCCATTCAGCAATGCCTTCGCGGCGCTGAAAGCGATTAACGGCCTGGGGGATAAATGGATACAAGATCTTTTTATTTCTGAGGTACGAACCATTGCCGCCGACGACCTCTGGATGAGCCCATGCTATAAACGGCCCAGCGTCGCCATTCATTTTACCTGGAAACAAAACACCGATTCGGTGATGAAGCTGATTCCCGTTGTCGAAGAGCAATTGGCCCCGTTCGGCGCGCGCCCGCATTGGGGGAAATTGTTTACGATTCCTGCGGCGCAATTGCGATCCCGCTATGAAAGGTATGCTGAATTCCAGCAGTTGTTACGACTATACGATCCAAAGGGGAAATTCAGGAATGAATTTCTTGATTTGAATCTGGCGTAACGGCTTAGGACTGTTACCTCAAAAGGAGTAGCCCTGTGGATCTTCAATTGGCAGGCAAAGTCGGAATTGTTACTGGCGCCAGCCGTGGGATTGGCCGAGCCATTGCGCAAACGCTGTCGGGCGAAGGCATGCGCCTGGCGCTGGTCGCGCGCTCGCGCGATCAGCTTGAAGAGCTGTCTGCCTCGTTGGCCACCGAAAGTCTTGTTCAGGCGACGGACCTCCGGGCGCCGGAAGCTCCGGCCATTGTTGTCGCCGCGACTCTAGAACGATTCGGGCGGCTCGATTTACTGGTGAACAATGCAGGCGCAACGAAGCGGGGCGATTTTTTCAGCCTCTCCGACGATGATTGGATCGACGGTTTCGCGCTGAAGTTTTATGGCGCGATGCGATGCAGCCGGGCCGCATGGCCCTACCTGCAAGCCAGCGGGGGGAGCATCGTCAACATCGCGGGGATCGGCGGTCGCACGGGTAGCGCGGATTTCACCATTGGCGGCGCCGTCAACAGCGCCCTTCTAAATTTGACAAAGGCCTTGGCGGATCGAGGCGTGATCGATGGCGTTCGTGTCAATGCGATCAACCCGGGATCGATTGTCACGGAACGATTGAAGCTTCGGTTGCGGACTCTAGCCGCCGAACAGGGAGTCGAAGAGGCGGAGGCAGAGCGCGCGATGACGCTGGCGTCTCGCGTGGCGCGGTTCGGAGAACCTGTTGAAATCGCCCGGGCGGTGGCGTTTTTGGCTTCGCCACTGGCCAATTACTTTCAAGGCGCTCTCCTGGATATTGATGGCGGGCAGACGCGAACCCTTTGACTCTCCTGCCGCTGAAAGCGGCGGGATTCTTGTGGCGCCGCGAACGGCCTGCCGCTGAGGATTTCTCCGACGACCGGCGCACAATCGACTTCAGCGGTCTCAGGCAAATTCAGCATATCTCCGCTCTCCTAGCGCTCCTCGGATTCTGTAATCGTGCAATCGTCATTTTGATCCGAGGTCGCTTTCCAGCGCCAGCCGTCGCCGGGTCGGACGCGACGGAGCGGATTTGTGTTTGCGCCGCGTGGCAAATGAGCAGATCACGCTCTGAGGATTTGGCGTCTTGATGTGGTTGCTCGCACGAGATAGTATGCCCTCGCCTTTCAGGCCGTAAGCCTTCCAAAATAAATCTGAGAGCGTGTTATAAAAGTTCTTTTCTAAAACCCGCATCGCCTGCTTCGCAGGCTCAAATCGGAGCTTTTAAAACACGCTCAGAGTCGGAGACTTCAATGCTGACTTGCATCGACCCAAAGCTGACATCAAACGTTCGCTCGTGGATTGTCGTCAGGCAGATTTGCCTTTATGGGTTGCTGGCCGCATTCTGTCCCGCCTCCATCGCGCAGGCGCAATACCGTTTCGATTCATGGACGGCGGACAACGGGCTGCCGCAGAACTCGATCCATGCCATCCACCAGGCTCGCGACGGATATCTCTGGCTGGCCACTTCGGACGGTCTGGTCCGCTTCGACGGCGTGCGCTTCACGGTCTTCAACAAGAGCAACTCTCCGGGCATCGGCAGCAATCGGTTCACCTGTCTCTATGAAGATCGTCAGGGCGATTTGTGGATCGGCACTGAAAACGGCGGCGTGACGCGGCGGCGGGGGGGAGTCTTCACTACTTACACGACCGCCCACGGATTACCGCACAATGTGATTCTGGGCGTCACGGGCGCCGAGTCTGGCAATTTTTGGGTCTTGTCAGGCAACCTGTTGACCCAATGGCACGAGGCGACCGGAAGGTTCCTGCCAGCCGATCCGAATCAACCGATGTTCGGCTTCGGCTCCGGAGCCTTCGGCAGTCTGGGCGGTTTCTGGGGTGTGGACAAGACGACCTTCCACCGCTTCGCCCGTGGGCGGTTGACGAGTTGGACGGGGCTGCCGAGCCTGAACATTCATGCCGTCGCCGAAGATCGTCACGGCGACGTCTGGGTGGCGACGCGCGACACGGGACTCGCCCGAATCAAAGACGGCAAAGTGGCGCGGGTCTACGGCGCCAACGATGGTTTGCCCAGCAACCTGATGTGGTTTATCTCCGGCGCGGAACTGATGATCGCCTGCGCGGATCAGAATAGAAATCTTCACATCATCGGCCTCGATCCCTGGGCTAAGCGCGCCGTCCTGCGCCCTCCGCCGGGCCTGCTTGAGCGCCTCGACATCAACGAACCTTATCTCGACATCACAGCGCTCTATGAAGACCGCGAAGACAACCTATGGATCGGGACTCAACGAAAATGAGTGGAACCACTTAGTCAAATCGTGTGGTTCCCTCTATACACTCGCAAATCAGGGCCGGTTACATTGCAGGTTGTAAGAGAATTCAAGACAAGTCCAAGGCTTTTCGCAAGAATGTTTTGATCTTTGACCAGCAATGTTCAGCCCTGTTGGCAATTCACTGGCATTTAACCTGGAGGCATTTTATGCAGAGGCAAATGAAGGAAAAAATCATCAGTTGTGGAGGCAAAATCTCACGCTTTCTCAGCATCGTTCTGCTGGTTACCATCCTGGTAGTTCAGCCGGTAACCGCCACGACGTATATCTCCGTGGAGCCGATTCCCAATCGCGATGTTGTTGGGGAAAATGCTCTCACTACGATACTGACTGTAGGCTATCCAAGCCTGGAACTTTGGAGCAATCGACTTCTCAATGACTGCGGCGTCGTCCAAAACGTGATCGATACGCTTGCTTCTAATGGCGCAATTAGCACGGTCAATCCGGGCAATACCAAATTCCTTGTCGCTGCGGGAGGATTTGAGGCTGTAACCAATCCTTCCTATGTGTTTACTGTCCAGGACTCGGGGCCTAATGCAGTGAGCGCAATAGATATCGATGTACTTGATAATGCCCTTGGTTATGTTTTAAGCCAGGGCGGAACCGCTCACTTCAGTCCCGATAACGCGAAGGCCTATGATTTCTCTATTGATTATGCGGTTGTGACATTTGCAGGCGCCCTGTCCGGCGTGCAGGCAAAAGGATTTTTCGATTTTCTGGGTACTATAGATCCTGCTCTTTGGAGCGGCGCATTCGCCGGTTTTACCCAGATCGGCTTTCAGGGGGCGCCTACGAACAATTCCATGTTGTTTCTCAAACCCGCCGCTACTAAGCAGAGGTTTATTACTGGCCTCTCAACTGCTGCTAGCACCACTCCCGGGGCGACATATGTAACACTCAACAACAATAACCAGCCAACAACCGCCAAAGCTGGCGTTGCCTTTCCCGGTAATGACTGGATCGCCTTTCCTGATGGCGCCCAGTACCTGGCGAAGTTGGGTAACCCTTCTCCCAGGCTACTGAATGAGCTTGCAGCCTTACGTCAGCGCCATCTTAGGGCCGTGGCCAATCTCTTAAACGCGATCGAAAAGGGACAGGTAACCATTTATCTGAAAAATCAGTTCAAGTGCCCGGGACAGTGATCGTTGGAGTGAGCGTGTTCTGGAGGAGCCGTGAACGACCCGCCGCCCCGTATGGCGTAGCGGAGGCCTCGGAGCGCAGCCGGAGCGGGCGAGCGCCATACTAAATCGGGACAACAAACACCGGTACAGATCGAACCACGGGGATCACGGGGCGTCACGGGGAATGGCAATAGCCATAGTCATCCCCGCGTTCCCCGGCGCCACGTGGTTGAACCTATATACCAATAAGGCCCCCCTATTGACACGATTCCGTGGCGGCAGCCGCTTCAAGAGACTATTGACGTCTCGAAGCTGGCCACGGCCATCAAAGGCGCCGCTTCGCCGTTTACTTCAGCGCAATTCGCGCTGCGGATGATCGAAACCTCCGAAAAGCTAAGGTTTCAGCTCACGGCTTAATGAGACTATTGATCGTTGAAGACAGCCCCTCGGTTCGACGCGTGATCCGCAGCATTGTCGCCACGCTCGCCGACGAGATTTACGAATGCGAGGACGGCGCGGACGCGTTGCCGGCTTATGTCGCCCATAAACCGGACTGGGCGCTGATGGACATTGCGATGAAAAATATGAACGGGATAAAGGCCACCAAATTGATCAAAGATCAATTTCCAGACGCAAAGATCATCATCGTCGCCAATTTCGACGAGGCGGATTTGCGTGAATCGGCGCTGCAAGCGGGCGCCTGCGGCTATGTCCTCAAAGAGAATCTGTTCGAGTTGCGCAAGCTGCTAAAAGATGTGTAGAGCCCTTCCTTCGATGGATCGCCGAATTTGACGATTAAGATCAGCCCCTGCCCCCGGTGGCATGATCTATCTTGAAAGCTAACCCAATTTACTAACAAAAGGAAAATATCAGAATGACCAAACATCAACTGCGCGCCCAAACAGTGACGCGCCGGAAGTTTCTGCAATTCACTTCCTTAGGAATATCAGGAGGCATGGTTGCCGCATACGGCGGACGGGCCTGCGTCGCGCCAGCTCAGGCGAGCGCTAGTCAACCGCAACTTCAGCTCAACCTGCCGCCCTACCCCTTCTTTGCCAATCTCCAGAGCGTGATGACCGAGGATCGCGCGCTTCTTGATCACCTCCTCGCGACCTATGCCCGTAAGACGCCGGCTGCGTCACAAAACCCAATCGACTTCATTTCGCGCTATATCCCGGTCTACGTCTTTGAACGGACCTTGCATCCGTCCGAGTCAGACGACCCTGACCTCTCAACACGGTTATGGCTGATGCATCTTGCCGGCTACTTTGGCGGAGTGTGGCTGCGCACGGAGTTTGTCAATGCCGGAGTTCCGCGGGGAGCCTTCCCCGTCGCCGAAGCCAGCTTCGCCTCGGTCGTTGCGCGCATCAACGCAGCGCTCGCGGCATTCAACGGCGATGACGCAGGGGCGCTGGCCTACGCCGAGGCGAGCCTGCGCGGCGCAAATCTACAGGGTCTCACCGACAGCTTTGGCTATAACTCCGGCTATCTCGACCAGATCCTCACCGGGGCGAAGCCAACCAACGCCACCGCCCCGGCAGGCTACTACAGCTACAACCCCGCCGAGCTATATAACGGCTTCTATAGCGTGTCGGAAATTCGCCCGCTCGATAAATGGCGGCGCCGCGCGGCGAGAGCGGCCACTCAACCAGGTAGCCGCTACGAAGCGGTTGTCCAGGGCGCCGGCGCCGCTGACACTCTGCCGGCGATCCAGTCGGCCGGCGTCTCTCGGGGCAAGTTTGTCTGGGCGCCAGGGAACCAGTTAAATCTCAACATATCGAACTTCGACCAAGCAGTCTACGACCTGCTCCTTGTGACCAGCGTGTACTTCTTGCAGTGTGTCCAGGCCACTGGTCTTGCCGCGCTCGCCGCGGCGTCGGTCGGCGACGCCGACTGGGCGCGCGCCGCCGTGCGTTCCAATGCCATGACCGTGCCTTACGGCGGCAGCTACGGCGTTGGCCTTTTTGACGGGACCGGTCAGATGCCGACCTTCACGACACTATAGCGTTCGATCAATGGTCGTGACAGGGCTTGCCCGGGCAGGGCGCCAGGATGATGTGGTGAAAAGCAATTCGCCTTGTCACGGCCATTGATATGGATGCTATCGCCAGGAAGGCTCATGGACATTTGACGCCAGCCCTACCCGCTGAGATTTGAACGTGGGGAAAACCTTCTCAAGGTTTTGATTGCCCATTACGCCGACCAGAACTTCAGCCAGTACGGAGCGATAATCACAGACAACCTTCAATCCTTCAGGACCGAGCAGCGATTCAGTATTCACGCTCAGACTGGGCGCGATCAGGTCGGGTTTGGCGCCATGAATCTTTCCGCCGTTGATCTGCGAGCCGATAGCCATCATCGCGAAGCCTCGCCCGTGATCTGTGCCGAATGAGCTGTTTTCGTAAACTCTGCGGCCGAATTCCGTCATCACGATCACCGTGACGCGGTCGCGCTCACGATTCAGATCGGCGTCGAAAGCGGCAAGCCCGCGCGCCAGCAGGTCAATCTGTTCAGCCTGCATTCCGCCGGTCGAGCCCTGAAAGAAATGCGTGTCCCATCCGCCGAGGTCAATGCAGGCGGCTTCAAGTCCGATGCGGGCTTTGACCAAACGAGCGATCTCGCGCAAACCGGCGCCGAAATCATCGTCGGGGTAGACCGCGTTGTTCTCTGCGTTGTATGGCTTGTTTCTGAGCGCTTCGACCCTGTCGAGCAGATCGAGCGTCGAGCGTCCGGGCGCGGCAAGCAACCCAACCTCCGCGCCGTACATTGACGAGAGAGCTCTAGAGACTGCAAGCAGGTTGTTCGACGGAACGCTGATTTGAATTTCATCGAGCGATCTCATCGCGCTGGCGGAAGGCGCGCCTCGCAGCGATTCGGGGATCGTCGGGCCAATGGCCACCGCCGAGAGCGGCGTCATCTTTTTGCCTGCGCGCGAACGCAGATGGCGGCCGAGCCAGCCTCCGGCGACGCTGCGGCCTTGCGATTCGCCATGCTCCATTTGATCCTGCGCCTCGAAATGCGACCCGCTGGCGTTGTCCGAACCGACGCCTTGCGCAATGGCCAGCCTTCCCTCTTTGAACAGAGGCAGCAGCGGTCGCAGCTTCGGATGAAACGCGTAATAGTCATCGAGCCGGATCGCGGCGTCTTTCGTTTCTTCGTCGCCATTCGGCGGCGGGATTGAAATCGTCGGGCGAAGTTTGTAATAGCGATCATCGCCGTAAGGCGCGATCAGGTTGAGCGTATCAGCGCCACCTCGCAGGAAAACGCAAACCAGCGTTCGCCCGCCCGCGTCGGGTAAAGCCGATTCGTGACCGATGGTCACTTGCCGAAGAAAACCGCGTCGTGTGGTCAGGCTCATGCTCAACGCCTCACCCCGGGAGCGCAGGCGGCCTCGCCTTCGCTCCCGGGGTCATTTAGTAGCTTTGAAACGCAGGCGAAGCAAGAATCAATCCAAGCATCTCGGCCTTGCGTTCGTCTGTGTCAATTCCCTGGCTCCCCGCGTAATTGTTCAGCGCTTTCAACTCGGCCTCCGTCCCGGTGCGCCCGATGAAATGCGGCAATAATTGCGCCGGACCGGAGGCCCCGATCGCGTTTATCAAACGCTGCGGCTCGACTTGCGCTGACGGAATCTGATTCGCCGCGATCGCCAGAGCGAAATTCCATCGCCACAGCAGCGTGCCAAGCCACGGCGTGGCCTCATCCGGATAACCGTCTGGCGTAGGGTGTTGAAACGGCGCCTGCCCCATCCGCAGCAGATATTCAATGAGCGGCTTGTGGGCGTGCGTATCGGCGCCCGTCGCGCGCAGGCAACTGGCGATAAAATGAAATGGCCGTTTGAATTTGAGCCCGCGCGAAGCTTTGAATTCGACTGAATGAAGAACCTCGCGCAACATCGCCTTGATGTCCCCGCCGGTTTCAGTGAAGACTTTGGCCGCGCGATCGACCAACGTCACGGGCGGTTGGTCCGAAACCAGTTTTTGCGCGAGTTTCGTCGCGATGTGACGCGCGGTCGAAGGATGATCGCAGACGATCTCGACCACGCGATCTAAATCTCGCTCTCCGCCGCCTGCCGGGATCCGATGCCCGAGCACAGACTTCTCGCCGTCGTCGTGCGACGCGGGCTCGAAATAAACCGTGCCTTTGCGCCATTTCGTTCGCAATCGCCATCCGGTCAAACAGCGCGCGACTTCGTAAACATCGGCTTGCGTGTAACCACCGCTAACGCCCAACGTGTGCAGTTCCAGCAGCTCACGCGCGTAGTTTTCATTCGGGATGTCCTCGGGTCCAGCCTTCCTGTTCTCCTTGCCGTCGAGATAAACAAGCATCGCGGGCGAGAGGGCCGAGGCGCGGATCAAATCGCGAAATTTGCCGAGCGTATTCGCCCGAATGACCGAACGATCGTCGTAAGGTTTGAGGTAGATCGAGTCGCCTTTTTCGAGATTGATGTTCAGATGATCGGTCCAGAATCCGACCATCACCTCGAAGAGCTGTCGCCGGCTGTAGACCGCGCGCAGCAGCGTGTGGCGTGTAATCTCTTCACGCAACACCGGCTTTTTGTATTCGTAACAGGTTCCAGGTTCGTGATGCAGAGTTTCAAACCTTCGCGCCCGCAGATCGCACAACGCGTCGTCAATCTTTTCGGGCGCGAGCTGCTCTTCGATCCAGGCTTCGGCGGTCATTGCCCGGACACGATCCAGATCGCCCGGCCACACGCCATACGAAGCCCGCGAGAGCAAATGGAACGTAGGATCAATCTCCGATCCGCCGGCCACGCTGACGCGTTCGGGGATTGTCTGGCCAAACTCTTTTGTGACGCTGCTGATGACGCGCTCGCATCCAACGAGAGCTGGAGGCAACGAAAAAACGCCGCCCGCCACAGCCGCCACTTTCATCCATTCGCGCCTCGTAGTCGTCATTGCTCTGCTCCGAATGTGGGCGCCGCTCCCAGTTCGGATGTCTCAACGGGGGACGCAAGCGCATGTCCAGACCGAACTCGTGACGCCGTTAACGCCCGCAGCAGCGAGAGCAGATTCGCGCCGCAGCCGATTATCACCGCCGCCGGCAATATCACGAACCATCCAAGGATCGGCAATAAAGAAGCCAATCCGAGCGCAACGCCTCCACGCAACGTCGCTCGCCAAGGTTGCTGCGAATCTATATCTCCGGAATGCTCGGCCAATCTTTCTCCAACAACGGTGACCAATCCGGCTACGCCGCAATTCGCGATCATCAGATAGAGACAGACCGTCGCCACAGCCGCGATCTTTCCCGCCGGGCCTAAATTGCCTAACACAGCCGCCACAAAGATCATCACGGCGGTGAGCGGCAAACCCGCGAGGAAAGGTTTGATCAAGCCCTTGCCGCAAACCGCGGCGGCCTTAGCCACCGCGCGCGGCCACAACCCACGGCACAATACCCACAGTCCCGGAAAGGCCAGCAACAGTCCCAGGATCACGAAAAAGATCGCCATCGTATCAGCCATCAACATGGCAAACCCCTCCCACTAAATTTTGATTGATATCGTCAGCGATTTGACATTGTGATGAACGGATTCATGAATGAAAAAGTTCAGACAGGATGATGGGTGAAAATGATAGAAAGGATCGGATCATCGCCGACGCTTTGGTATCGAAATGCCCTCGGAGTACGGAAAATTCGAGACAAATGACGCAGTGCTAAAGATTCGCCGGGCCGGTACTGGCGATGTCGACGCCATCGTTCACATCTACGTCGACTCTTGGAATGCCGGCTTCGGTCCACGGATGCCGGCTATAGAAGCAGACGCTGCTCGTATCGGCAGATGGCAGATGGCTCTGGCGGAGTCTTCCATTATCGGCTGGTGGCTCGCCGAACGAGGCGACGACGTTGTCGGTTTCGTCGGGATCGGTCCCAGTCGTGATCCGATTGATCCGAACCTTGGTGAGATCGATACAATCGCAGTCGATCCGGTGGCAATTGGGGGGTCATGGCGTGACATATCGCAAGGTGAGCTTTATCAAGCGCGGCTCATCCGGCCCGGCGGCGACGCGAAAAATGGTTTGCGGCCCCGGTTCGTCCTGTGTCAGCCGGCGTGTCGCATCCGCGCCGGCCTCGCGCTCGCCCCTGGTCCAGGTCTTACCGCCGACGTTCGCCCTTTCAAACATCGCCGCCGTTGCGCCCCAGAGTCGCTCCCATTTCGTCACCAATTCATCGGTCAATTTCAGCGGCTCAGCGCCGATCGTAAGCTCTGTAAGCGGCTGAGGAGTAATTATCGCGATCAACTGTTCACCAGTCTGATCCATCCGGCCTCGAAGCATCGTGAAGTAGCTCGGGCGGTCTTCCTGCGCGGGGATTTCGATTAGCCGTCCGGCGGAGACCCGGTTGTCGCCATTGCGCGTGAGCGTAGTCGGAAAGATCAGCGACGGCTCGCCCAATCGCCCGTCGGCGTATTGCTCGCGATTGATCACATAAAGATAACCCGCCTGCTGCGATTCAAAGCTCATCCTGATTTTTTCGCCGATGCGCAAAGGTCTGCCGGCTTCCACGCGCTCCGGAATCCATTCGACGACTCCGCCTTCTTCATGAACGATGATGCGCTCCCCGACCTCCGCCGCCGTCGCGCGACGCAACCGCCAGATCGTCAGGCCGAGTTGCGTCGCCGGCGACGTCCGGCCTATCTCCGCGGACCCGATGCTTACTCGGCGATATCTGGCGCGTTTGCGTCGAACGGCGGACGACTTGACCGGACGCGCCTTGATGAACTCTTCCGGAACAATGTCACGTTCGAGACGGTGGGCGCCCTGAGGCTGGGCGAATAGGGACAGGCACAGAATGAATTGCAGAAGGTTCACTATCATATGCGACGCTCCGATATGATTATCGAAATCTGGAGGCGAATTGGCTCAAGACTATTTCCATTCGCCCTGCAAAACGAACGTGGCCCAGTAGTATGGCGCTCGCCATTGCCCCTGTCTCCACATCTCTACCTGGGCCATTCGGAGGGCGGCCGCCGGACGTTGATTCCCTTTCAACATCTTCCGATAGAACCTCGCCATCAGTTCCGATGTCGCCTGGTCATTGACGTTCCACAAACTGACCACGACGCGGGCCGCCCCCGAGTACATGAATCCTCGCGTCAATCCGATTAGACCTTCGCCTTTGACCGCCCTACCCAGGCCCGTTTGGCACCCGCTGAGCGTGACCAGTTCGACGGGCAACTTGAGATTGTAGACGTCGTTCGCGCGCAAAAATCCGTCTTGGGGCTGTCCTCCCTCGTCCACCATCGAGAGCGCCAGCGCCGAAAGCCCCGGCCGTTCGCTGTCGAGCAGGCCGTGCGTTGCGAAGTGCAGGTAACGATAACGACCGAGCTCGGGGTCGAGCGCGGCGCCCCGGCTGGCTTTGAAGCCGGTCGCCTTGAAAGTCGCCTCGGCTGGGGCGAGCGCCAGAATTTGGTCTGCCTCTCGCCGGGTGAAAGGCAGGCGCGGAAGTTTGCGCGCGAGGCCGCCGAACGCCTCTTCCGATAGATGTTCTATACTGCGCGACGCTGGCTGCGGATCCTGAGTCGCCGTCGCAGGCCGTTTGGCCGTCCTACCAAATCGCTCATCTTCGACATGAAAAACCGGGTCGGCCAACACCGCCAACAGCTTTGGCGCGATTGGACGCCCTGCCATCTCGCGCCTCTGCGTAGCGATTACCGAAGCCGAAGGCAGAATGACTATCTCATGATCGACGATCAAGGGATTGCGGATTGCGGATTGCGGATTGCGGATCTGTTTTCTCTCCTGGCCCCCGGCTCTCCCGCTCTCTGGCGCCGGCAACGCGGCGAAGGTGACGTAATGCAGCGCGCCGTCGGGAACGATGACCAGTCGCTTGTTGGCGGATTGGCCGGCGGCAGGATCGAGAATCATCCCGCTCAATAGTTTTGCCGCTTCGGGCAATTGAGCGTCGGCTTCGGCGATACGCCGGCGTCGCTGAAGCGGAGTCTCGCCTTCTACGGCCAGGCTGCGCGCCGTCAAATGTAGGCGGAACCGCTCGGCGGCAAGTTCGATCTGTTCGCGCTTCGGCAATTCATAAGTCTTCAGCGTCCGGTTGGTGATCGCCCAGAGCCAGCTCCGCTCATCGCCCAGCTTGTATTCGAGCAACAACGTGTCATCGTCCAGTTGTTGTTGGATCTCCGCCAGCGTGAGCGGCTGCGGCTGAACCAGAGCGTCGTAATGCGGATTGTCTTTGCGGATCGCCGCCCGGACCATCTCGAATTCATTTTCGAGCTGGCTGATCTCCTGTTTGAGCGGGGCCAATTGGGGAGAGTTCGCGCCCAGTTCCAGTTGGCGCGTGGCCTTTGCGCTGATCTGTTTCGTCAAGTCGCGCTCACGTTTGAGCAGCGCCGCGTCCACGCCCTCCCGAACATCGACGCGGGATTCGACCAGCAACTCAAGCAGGCTGCGCGCCCGCGCGCGTTCGCTCGCCTGCACGGCGAGCGCTTCGAAGCCTTCCGCCGGACGCGCCTGATGCAACCGCATTAGCGCGTCAATCTGGAGTTCGTAGAACTTCTGCGTCGAACCAAAATAGGAAGCCCGCAGTCGCTGGCTGCGGACATCCGCGCGCGTTCGCTCGGCGAGTGTGATGGCGGACTCGATCCACCGGAGGGCGGCGGCGAAGTCGCCGCGGACGCTTTCAACCACGGCAAGGCCATAAAGCGTCTGGGCCTCGCCGCTCCTGACGCCTCCATCGCGAAAGAAATTCAACGCCTGATTCAAATAGTTCCTCGCCAGCGGCAGATCGCCTAAGGAGGCGTGGACCATTCCCAGTCCGCGCAACGCGACAGCTTTTCTCCAAGGGTCATCTGTGGTTCGCAGAAGCAGAAGAGCTTGATCGTAGTGTTCCACCGCCTTTCCTGGATCAGATGAAGCAAGCAGATCACCCATCAGTAAAAGCACGTATCCTTCACCCAAGCTATCTCTTCCTTCCTGCCTGAGTTTCAGCGATTGCCGATAGCATTCCAACGCCTTTTGCGGGGCATTCGTTCGCGCGTATGCATATCCCAAATTCATCAGCGTCCAAGCTTCCTCGTTTCGGTCTCCAATCACTCTCCACGCTGCAATCGCTTGCTCGTAATATTCCATCGCCTTTCGCGATTCGCTCAAATGCTCGTATGTAAAACCCAGGTTATTGAGAGACCTTGCCTCCCCTCGCCGGTCTCCGCCACCCTGGTAGAGCTCCAAAGCGCGATTGTGATGCTCCAGCGCCTTCTGCCATTCACCTAGGATCTCGTAACCCCCTCCGATGTTTTGCAGAGTGTCCGCCATCTGTCGGCGATCATCCAGCCTCTGCCAAAACCGTAGCGATCGGTCATAATGTTCCATCGCTTTTTGCGGTTCACCGAGCGCCGCATATACTGCGCCCAAATTTAAGAGCGCTCGCGCTTCAAGGTAGGTATCGTTGAGGGATCTCCACTTCATGAGCGCTCGGTCGTAATATTCAAGTGATTTTCGCGGCTCACCCAGCAAGGCGTGTACATTGGCAATAAAGGTCTCCGCTATCGTTACTTCCCGCGCCTCTCCAGTTTCCATTACTAATTGCCTGGCCTGGCTATAGTATGAAAGCGATTGCTGCAATTGGCCTAGCCGCCGATGAATGAGCGCAAGGTAGTAGAACGCA
>Ga0207428_10003587_pt1 | contig 14983 bp, 24 predicted proteins | sample RhiMethybrSRZTD1_FD_187600 | JGI IMG/M metagenome (GOLD analysis project Ga0207428, IMG submission 187600) | Populus rhizosphere microbial communities from Tennessee, USA - Rhizosphere MetaG P. TD hybrid SRZTD1 (SPAdes) (version 3) | ecosystem: Host-associated > Plants > Roots > Rhizosphere >...
GCGACGGCGTTTTCTTCACCAAAGCTGGAGCGATCAAGCTCGCGCGCTATGTCGAACAGGAATTGAGCCGCTATATGAGTAATCGCGTGCCGGTGGCGCTGTCTTCTGGATCGTTCGAGGCGGCGCCCTCCGATTCAAAGCCGACCGAGCGGCCGCTGATGGGGCCCGTGATCCCGCTGACCGGGAAGGCGAAGGACAAGGACAAAGACGCTGATAATCTGCTTGGAGGTCCCGGCAGCAGCCCGACCTTCGGCGACGCGATTGCCACGAAAGTTCTAGCGAACGGGGAGACCATAGCCGCCCCGCCCGGCCGTGCCGATAATTTTGCGTGGCTGAACCGCGGTCAAACTGAGGCTGCCGCGGCTGCGCCAGAAACGCCGATTGCGGACCAGCCCAAGCCAGAAGCGCCTGTGGCGGCCCAGCCAAAGGCTGTGCCCAGCGCTTTGGCCTCGGCCCCGGTCGACATCAAGCAACAGGAGCGGAAGAAGGGCAGCGGCGGAAAACTCACGCAACAGAAGCCAGCGAAAAACTCGACACCGCCGCAAGTTACAGCGCCGACGCCGCCGCAGGATGACGTACCGCGGCCCCCAATGCCAATACCTTCAGACGGTTCCTTCGGCCCCAGGCGCTAACCTGTTCGCTCAGCGCTGTAAGTTCAGAAGTTCGAACAATAGCGACAGCGACTTTGTCTGCGGGTTTTCCTCGCTCACCATCAAACAACTCGCTGTTCCATCGAAGGAACTAGAGTGCGACAAGGTTGTTGTCGGTTGACGGACTTTCGAGCCACCGGAGAATTTCAGTGATGTCATCTCAATCCAACCCTGCGAACGTAGTCTTTCGTGGGGCCGCTTTGGCCCTGACGATTTTGTTTTTTGCTGTCGCCGACGGCAGCGCACAGAACGCAACCAAACAGGACTCGACCTTAAGCACAGGGCCATTCGGCCAATTGACTGGGAGATGGTCCGGCTCCGGAACCATCAATTTGTCAGGTGGCAAGCAGGAGCCGATTCGGTGCCGCGCTTCCTATGACGTGCTTGATGAGCAAAACAAGCTTCAGCTCAATATCAACTGCGCAAGCGAAAGCTATAAGTTCGAGCTACTCGGCAGCGCGACATATACCGGGGGTGCAATCACAGGCAGTTGGAGTGAATCCACACGCAATGCTGCCGGCACCATGTCCGGCAAGGTGGAGGGCGCCGGCTTTCAGGTCGTGGCCAAGGGACCGACATTTACCGCCAATCTGAGCTTGGTGACGCATGGGGACAAGCAGTCAGTTACGATCAAGTCGCAAGACGCGCAGGCGGAAGTGCAGGGCGCGACGATCAATTTGCAGCGTGGATAGTGCTGCCTGACAGGGGGCAGGCAGCACTAGTAACAGGGCTGCCAATCCGGTCCCACGGTGGCCCCCTGTCCCTTCCGAAAATCATATCCGGATGTATTGGTCGTGTCGTGTGGGCCAGCCAGGACGGGAACAGCGGCGATCCGGCCGGACCGTTTGGACCATCCGTGGCGAATAAGGGGCCGCGACATGGACTAAGCCTCTCAGCCGCCTCCCTCAGGCAAGCGAATCAGACGCTCTGCAAGCGTGTATATTTTGTCGGAACCTCCCTCGACGACTGATGCGTGGACTCGGTTCTTTCCTACAGTGCGGCACAGCTGGTGGGGCCAACGTCGCCAGTGTGTAGACCGAAGGGTACTCTGCTCTCGACCTTTGGGCTCTGTCCGAAATCTGTGCAAGCCGGGCTTCCGCCGCAGCTCACCTGCTCAGGGCATGTGCGGCTCAAGTTGAGGTGCTCCGGCGCCTCAGAACCAGGATTGCAGACGTTGGGCATTGAACATAGCGCGCCCCCCAGTCCATCGAGGAACCACACTTGCCGTGATGAGTTGCTCCGGGGAGAGAAGACAGCCCTTCGCCACGGTAGCCTGTACATGCGTCATATCGATGTCCGCACAGAGGCTGCTTCCGTCCGCGTTTCGCAAACCGCAACCACTGCAGCGTCATTATTTGAAACGTCGCGCAAAGCGCTATTTCTTATCTGGGCACGTATAGGACTTCATCCGGCAACTGCGTTCGTCTTCCTATCGCTTGCCTTCGGGTCGCTGGTCGCCATCGTTCTTCCGCCTCTGCGGGGACCGGACGAAATTTCTCATTTTTTGCGCATCTATTCTTACGCGCGCGGGGAGCTTCTGCCCGCCGCCGAGGTCGATGGTCGGAAGGGAATTTTCGTTGATCGCGAGCTGTATCAGCAGCTCTCTTTCTTCAGATCTGCGGGGGAATGGTTCGCCACAGCCAAAGAAAAGGACGTCCGCTACGGGCAGGTCATGGCCCTGTACCGAGACGCCGCCGGCAAAATTGTTGACGACTCTGACCAGGCCGCCATTTTTGCGCCATTCGCAGGGACCGAAGGTTATAGCCCGATTGCATATCTTCCATACATCCCCGCGGCGGCCATAGGACGTTTGCTCAGGCTTGATTTTCCCGACTTGCTGCTTTTCATGCGCCTTTCCGGCATTGCAGCTTTCACTGCGCTGGCCGCTTATGCGATCAGGGTGAGTCCAGCTCTCAAATGGGGATTTGTGCTGATCGCGATGCTGCCTGTTTCACTTTATAACCGCTCTGTTCTCAGCGCGGACGGCGCCGCGCTCAGCTCTGCTTTGGTGATCACCGCGCTTTGCCTCAGCGCCGCACGGAAATCTGCTGCTGGGCCGATCTGGGAGCGCTCGCTCTGGATGACGTTTTGCGCTCTCAGCAAACAGCCGCAGATCGTTTTCGTGCTGCTAGAATTGATGACCTCCCGTGTCAGAGACCTGCGGCAGCGCTGGCGAAGCGTTTTGATCGTCATCCTGCCGTGCCTTATTCTGTCGCCGCTGTGGGTGCTCGCGGTGTCAGCCGAGATGGGGGCCTGGCGCCTGCAGATGGACAGATACCATCCGCCCGAAGAATTCAATCCGGTGTGGAAGCTTTCTTACATGTGGGAGCATCCATTGCATTTTCCGCTGGCAGTTTGGACGACTTTCACCGACTGGGGAGACAGGCTGTGGCCGGAGCTGATCGGCATCTTGGGCTGGCAGGATATTTGGCTTCGATCCTGGATTTACCTGGTGCTCACGGTCTTTCTTCTGTTCGTGGCTGTACAAAGACTGCAGCTGGACGGCGTGACGCGTGTGCGCGTGGCGGCGTTAACCGGCCTTACTGTCCTGGGCTATGTCGCGCTCGTCTATCTGATCTTTTTTCTCACCTATACGCCTCTCGACGTGGACCATGTTCGCGGTGTTCAGGGACGCTACTTCATTATCGTGCTCCCGGTCGCTGCCGTATTTGTCGCCGCCATGATCAACCGCGAGCTGCCACATGGCATGCCCTCGGCCATTGCGATCGCCGGCTCATTGCTCTCAGGAATCGCGACCGTCGAGGGACTGTTCCAGGCGCATTGGTAAACCGGGCGATTGGATAAGACGATTTGCCTTGCCGACTGCAACTATCGCCGCCAGCGCCCTGGCAGTTACCGCGGGTTAGATCGAGGAGGCTTCCGCGAAGCAAGACGGCAAAACGGTCGGCGAGTTGTCCCAGAAAATTGAAACAATGGAAAAACCCTCGGTCCCGAATATCTGGCATTGCTCGACGGGTTTGACGACATCGCGAAAGACGACCAGCTCGGCGAGGAGCCAGCAACAACTGTTGCTTGATCTGCGCGAAAAGTATGGCTGCACACTAGTGACAGAACTATGAGCGCCGTGACGGTTACAGTGCTTAGAGGAAAGGACAGTCGGGGGAAATCGTGATAATAATTTTTTTGATTGTTTGTGTCATATGGCTTGCAATGAAAGTGCGGAATCGCGCCACAACTTCTAGATCGACCTCTTGAATTGCTGAACGAGAATGACCGATCGAGCATGCATCGCTTGTGACAAAAACAGTCCTCATGTATTTCGGTTTAAAGTGAACGGATGCGAAATTTGGCAATGTGAGCGTTGCGGACTAGGGCGCGCCGAAACGTCAACTTTCGATCCAAAGAGTTATTATACGGCAGACTATTTTTCCGGCCGTTGCGGCGATGGGTATTCCGACTATCGCGGTGCCGAGCCCGTTCTGCGTAGGGAATTTGCGCGTAGCATCGATTTCATCCACCGCTTTATCCGATCAGGGCGATTGCTCGACCTTGGTTGCGCCTATGGATTTTTCCTCAAGGAAGCCCGGTGTCACTTCGAGGTATTCGGAATCGAATTGGCCGAGCACGCAGCCGCGTCTTGCCGAGAAACGGGATTGAACGTGCTATCCGGCGTAGCTAACGAGTCGAATATGGAACGGATCGGTGAGGTTGACGTCATCACAATGTTTGACGTCATCGAGCATCTACCACAGCCGCGGGAAGTGCTGGCGCTTTGCTACCGCTACCTAAAGCCCGGCGGGATTATCGTAATCACGACCGGAGATTTTGCATCTATCGCGGCGCGGTGGGCGGGGGCGAAGTGGCGATTGATGACGCCACCGCAACATCTCTGGTACTTTACCAAAGAAAGCCTGTACAAAATGTCGGCGCAACTCGGACTGTCGATGGAACATTTCGATCATCCAGCCAAACGCGTTCCGCTGTCGCTCATTCTTTTTCAATTGCAGCGGATGCTGGGTGTCCACAGCTCGCCGATTAAAGTCGTGAGCCGCATCGGCATACCGGTCAATCTGTTCGATGCAATGCGCGTGGTCCTGCGCAAAGGCGCATCATGAGCGGCGATCGGTTGACCTTTTCACAAATTCTGTTGTTGACGGCTTATGCGGTTGGAATGACGGCTGGCCAACTCTTATTCAAAATGGCAGCCAACAGCTACGCCATCGCTGATGGCGGCGCAGGGGGACGGCTGTGGGGACTTTTTTATAACCTTTATTTTCTTTCAGCGCTCGTACTGTACGCCGGCTTTGCTCTTCTATGGGTATGGATTCTTAGCTTCACACCTTTATCTCGAGCCTATCCGTTCGTAGCGTTGGCATTCGCGCTCACACCTTTGCTTGCAGGTTCGCTGTTTGGCGAAACGATTTCGCTGCGCCTGATCATAGGCCTGCTCTTGATACTCGGCGGTCTGTTTTTCGTATCGGCCTGATGGAACTGTAATTGCTGCCTGTCATTATACTTTTGACTAATTCGGCCAAGGGCCAGCTGAAAGCGCGCAGGTCGGTTCTGCGGCTAACGAACGGTCCCAGGGTTCGCTGTGTACCTCGAAGCGCTTTACATGCAGAAACCGCCAGTCTGGGTGATTTGCCCCGCCTTTAATGAGGCGGCCACCATAGCCAGCGTCGTCGCAGATCTGCGGCGGTGCCGATACAACGTGGTGGTGGTCGATGATGGATCAACCGACGCCACGCGACATGTAGCCGCAAGTGTGGCCACGGCTCTCGTAGCGCACCCGGTCAACCTCGGTCAGGGGGCAGCCTTGAAAACGGGGATAGATTACGCTCTGTCGCAGGGCGCCGAAATCCTTGTCACGTTTGATGCCGATGGTCAGCACAGGGCTGAGGATATCGCACGCCTCGTGCGTGCCCTCAGACAAGAGCAAGCCGATTTCGCGCTAGGAAGCCGTCGTCTTGGTCAGTCCCGCAATATGCCGTTTGCACGACGAGTTTTTCTCTTTGCAGCAACGCTGTTCACGGTTGCGACCACGGGTCTGTGCCTAACGGATACGCACAACGGTCTGCGCGCGTTCACCCGACGAGGCGCTTCAGTATTGTCCTTCCGTCAAAACCGTATGGCTCATGCTTCGGAAATCCTTACCGACATCGCCCATAGCGGTCTGCGCTATACTGAAGTTCCGGTAACCGTCGACTACACTTCCTACTCCCTAGCTAAAGGACAGGGCACAGCCGATTTGGTGATGATTTTGCTCGATCTCTTTGCAAGAAAATTACACCGATGATTGCTCAGGCAATACTTTCACTTTTGCTTTGCTGTGTGCTGATTTACTCATGGGCAGAATATCGGCGCTCACCAGCTGTCGCGCTTTTGTCTTTTATCGCTGGTCTGGCGGGCCTTTATTTCATCTGGATGCCTTCGCACAGTACCCAAGTTGCAGAATTCATCGGGATCGGGCGCGGCGCTGATCTTATTATGTATTTGTGGGTTTGCATCAGTCTAATTGTGTTGTTGAATCTCCATTTGAAGCTGCGATCGCAGCATGAAGTTATCACTGCCCTAGCTCGAGCAATCGCACTCGCAAACGCTTATTCGGCTACTGAAGGGGCTCGCTTGCGAAGCAACGAGCACGCGACTGCAAAAAGAACCCCCGCAGATAAGGCACTTCCGCTGTCACGCGATGCGAGCACCGTTGACTCCACCTTAGTATAGTGCACGCAGCTACTGTCGCTCCAAACAGCGTGTGTCTTCCCTGGGCTGCAATTTGACGTGAGCCAGCCCACCCAAGCGGACCATTGGCGAGGGAGAATTGGAATGAGCGGCCACCCACGGATTCTGGTCAACGTGTCCTGTGACTCTTAAATACCTGTTTGTGCGTTTGGACTCGCATGATGCAACAAATGCTCACCAGGCCGACGAACGATATCAGCCAAATGACACGTGCTAAGTAGCGATCGTATGGCCCTGACAGCGCACCCGTTACAATCGCGTTCAAAACTATCCCCGCCAGAACGAATATCTGCAAAGCAATCAGCTGTGTGGGTAGCACCCCCCGCCATGCGATGAAAGACCACAGGCACAAAACCAGGCCGAAGATAAGACCGACCGCATGAAGAATCCGAAATTCTGGGATCGGTAACTCTCCCTGTCCTTGCTTCGATTCCAAAACGGACTTTTCGACCGCAGGACTAAAGACCTCACCGAGAATTGGCGCTACCAATCTCGCGAATGTCGGGCTTAATCCATCGCCCGCTTGAAAGCGCAGGATTTGGCGACCAGCATCCCTTATGGATCGGTAAAAGATCTCCACCGGATAGGCCTTAAGGGTCCCCCATACAATGCGACGCGCCTCCGGTTCGAACTCATCCAAACTGCTGCCAACGTTTATGAACGGGCTGGCCTCGCCCCATTTGAGATCATCGTGGGTGAGTCCCTTCATATCGCCGAGATAAGCACACAGTTCATACTTCACGGTTCGACACGATTGCTCGAGATATGACAAAGCGGGACCTTCGTCAGCCCATTTTGCCAAGAGAAAAACGCTACCGTTCTTTGCAAGGCTTAGTACGCGCGAGTAATGCCAATTCAACGCCAGCATCGACCCCACCGCAACGAAGAGAGGTAGGACCAGTAGCACCGACCGAGAAAGGCGAACTTGAGCTGGCGCAAACTTCCGCTGCAGCATGAGCGCCAACACGATAAGTCCGAGTGCGATCGGTACATGGCTTATATGAACCGCAATTCCAATGGTGGTTAGGATAGCGATATACCAACGTTCGCCGCGTTTTAGTTGATCAGTGCAGAATGCTTGAAGGAATATGCCAAGCAGTACAACCGGCGTGAACACGTCCGGTAAGATTTCTCCAGTAATCCACGGCAAGCTTGAGAATAGGCATAAGCCTGCGATCACCACCAAAATTTTATGCAGATTTTCGATGCTGCCGTCTGAAACGCAACGGATAACCAAATGCAGCAGATATCCCAACATCGCGCCTTGAGCGAGTACAACCGGCCAGAGCGTGATGCCTTGATGTAGAGGCAGTATGAGTAGCCCATAATAGGGGCTCACGAATCCAGGAATTTCGCCTCGAAGAGGTGCGGTGGCATAGGCTATCGTGTCTGAGAATACTAATGGCGCACGATTGTAAAGTGCGACCCACGACAGCATAACGGAAGAGACGAGAACAAAGACAATAGTAGCCGCAGGCCTTGGCGCGAAGCTGTAGCTCGATCCTGGCTTTAAACGCGACGCTCGTTCCCGTTCTGATGCTCTTCCGGTTTGAAGAATCAGCCGAGTCGCTCGGCTTAGCTGGTCAAGTAACCTGGCGGAAACGGTTCGCAATCTCATAACCGGATTGGGGTGAAGCCAGCGCAGCCGGAATTTATCGCCGGCGACCATCAGGTCAATCAATTAAGGTGGCGGTTCTCAAAACATCTCACCTCGGCGCAAGTTAATTAGGTTTGCAATTGTCCAAAGGATGGCCGCTTTTCCCCAAAAATGAACACGTGCAAACGTGATGTACATGAAGGGACATCTTTGAAAGCTAACCGTTAGTTGCGAACTCAGCCACGCACTGTAAGTTTCTACGGGCTCGCAGCTCTGGTGGACTTCGATGTTGTGGCGTGTGCGTAATTCATGCGGTCGGCCCATGAATGCGTCATTCATCCGTGCCGTCCCACAGTCGTGGCGGAGCCGCCTAGTGGCTCTGGCTGGGCGCATGAGACTGAACACTCTCCTTTTCGCCGGTTTTAGTCGATATGTAAAAAGACATACGTGCAGCAAACTCGCCATGGCTGCTAATCCGCTTAGTCGCCGGTATCGCAACCGCGCCGAAGAATGCCGAAGGATAGCTGAGTCCCTCCACGGCGCCGAAACGCAGCTCAAGTTGCTGCGGATCGCGGCGGATTACGATTGGATGGCGATGCGGGCTGCCGCATTTGAACTTCAGCAAGCGGACGAATTGGCACGGTCCTTTGCCAAGTCGAAGACCAAGCTCATCTGATTGGCTCGCGTGGGCGCATCTGACTACCCCCGAACAGTTTGCCTGATCATCGTTTTGAATATTCCAAGTACCTGAATAAGCGATGGGTATAAATTACAAAATCTTTTCTCAGTACCACCGGGAACGACGTGTTCAGTACTGAGTTGAGCCGGTTGAGTCGTCAGCTCCCCATCCCCCTTCCCCCGAAAGCTGGCGACAGGACACAAGGGGCTGCCGTTGCCCCACGGTGGCCCCCACTTTTTGGAATTTCATAATCCGCTTCTTTCTCGGCGTGCCCGCTGGCGGCGATGCCGCGAAATGACGGACACGACCACGCCTACCATAAGCTCCATTGTCTTTATCCCGTGCGGGCCAAAAGAAAGGGCCAGGCGGATGCGGTCTCTCAACCAACCTGGCCCTAACGACCTAAATCTTCGACGGTATTCCGACTTCGACCGTCTACCGTTTCTCTACGTAGACGGTCTTGACGTGCTTTTCAGCCTCGGCTTGGGTTTTGAATGCGGCCGGTCCAATTTGTATCCAGGTGGTTTCGGTCGGCCGATTCTCTTGGACGATGTAGTAGTCGGCACTGGCCGTGGACATCAGAAGGCCCACACTTGCCGTTGCCAGCGCTAGTTTCTTCAACATTGGTTTTCCTCCACTGGTACACGGCGAATAAGTTCCCAAGATCACTCCCTAGCTCGTGCGTCTCTCGGCTTTGATCGGACACCGGCACGACCAGTCCTCAGAACTCGCAATTTCGGTTGAGGCCGCGAAGGGCCAGGCGATTGGACCGCCCGGCCCTAACAGCCGCGTCGCTTATCGAGGATCCATGTCCATAGGATCCCCGAGGGCGCGGTCCTAATGGCAACACGTCTGCAAAGTTGCTCCGTGCCTATTCTCGCAATATATCGGCTGCATGTCGTGGCGTAGCTCGCGCGGTCGGCCATTAAACGCGCCGGCCGCTTTCATTGTCCCCTTTTGTCCCACTGCCGCCAGTCCGCCTCGACTGCTTGGTCTATCAATTTGCTGAAGCGGAGACGAAACTGAACATCAAAGATATCTTCGATGCTGTCAGAACCTTCACGCACTAGCGCCTGAAATTGGTCTAGCAGCGAATTCCATTCACGAAGTTTAGGATCACTAGAGATACATGCCTCCACGACGAGACATACTGTCTCTGAGCTGTGTCGTGAAAGGAACAAAGAAACCCCCGATGCGTTCCGATAGACCGCCCTCGGAACTGGAACGGGCGGAGTAACTGTTTGTGGATGGCTAGGGAGGAACGCGCATGACGCGCCCTAGCGGGTGCGTTGAGGCGTGTGGCGGCGGGTCGTGAGGAGCGCCCGCCGCTAATTTTTTCATATCGCATTCAGTGATTGCAACAGAACGAGGCCACCTCCAGGGCCGAATGACTGGAACCAATCCAAGAAATGGAACTTATGTTCCCGTCAGTATTGCTCAGCCATTTCGGCGCTGCACATCTGGCGACATGGGAGCAACGCATGAACAACATCATCTGGCTGGTCGGAGCAGTCGTTATTGTTCTCGCCATACTCGGATTCTTCGGCCTCCGGTAATTTGTGCCACCCGGTCCGTGAGTTAGTTAGGCACCGTGAGATCAAAGGAGGCTTCAATGGCCGTTTGTGAGCATTGCGGCAATGAGTACGACAAATCCTTTCAGGTCATCATGGGCGGCAAGACCCACAATTTCGACAGTTTCGAGTGCGCCATCCATGCACTTGCGCCATCATGCGCTCATTGCGGCGTCAAGATCATGGGCCACGGCCTGGAGAAAGACGGCACATTTTACTGCTGCGACCACTGCGCCGAAGCCAAAGGAGTGCAGGGTTTGCGCGATCGGATCTAGTCGGCCCATCGTGCGGTACACACGTCTTGGTCCAGGAACCACTATTCGCATTGCCAAGTTGACCTGTGAGGATGCCGACCAAATTACAACAGTTGCGTAAAGAACAATTTCGGAAGAGCCATGCTGGCCCACGCAAGCGAGGCATCTCCCGCGAAAAGAATTGATCCAAAAACTGGCGAGTGGTCGAAATTATTTCTAAGCGTGAGTGATTGCCCTAAGTTGCCGTTTTGACTGCTCGTAACGGCCTTCATTGCCGCGCCAATCATGTACTTGCGCTAGGAGTGCTCTGCTTCCATCGCGACCAATTCAACGAGGTGTTCTTTTTTCGTGTTTGTGAGCCGCGCTAGCAATTCCTCCTTGGCCTTTTGATAGACCTCTGGCCGATTGTCCAGCAAATCGTCGATCAGCTCCGATGTCGGCGCGGTCCGATAACTATCGTCGGGCGCAGACATGGTTCAGTGCTCCTTGAGAAAAAACGTCAGGCCACTTCTTCATCGGTGTCACGACTTCGCGGGAAGGACGCGTAGATAATTTCCTTAGAGCCATTCCGCTCAAATTGATTAGCCAAAATAAGATAGCCTCGTGCGATGCACTTCCATTCGGCTCTGATCTCAGGGTCCCGCTCCCGCTCCGCTTTAGCGCGAAGCATAGTGGTCAGCCGTCTGCATCTGGTAGCGGGAGTCATGCCATTTCCTTCAACCGTACCTGTGCTTTGCCTCCAGCTCTTTGATGACCGTTTCGGCGTTGTTGCCTACTTTGGCCACAGCGGCCTCCACTTCCTCTGCCGATTTGCCTAGGCGCTTACGCCACTGCCGCACCGAAACTTTGTTGGAGATATCGACACAGTTTCGCGATGGCTTTGGTTTGGAGGTAATCATGGGCATCCTTTCTAGAGATCATGAACAAGTCGCCGGAGTCGTTTAAGTTCCTACTTACTCCAATAAGGCTCGGCTCTTCGTACGAAGCTTCGCGATCTCTGCCACCACCGACGTAAACGGGGACCGTCACCACCGACTGTTACAAAGAAGCGCAATAAAGAAGCCGGGCGCGGAGACCGCGCCCGGCTTTAGCTTACAACAGGAGGTTCAATCGTTAGTCGCACAACCGACGCGATTGGATGATCACACGGCCACTTGGCGTCACAATGCGCTCACGGATCAGACGGCATTCACCCGCGTACGCGTAGTCATTCCAATATCGATGACGGTAGCCGCCATCCCAATAAGGGCCGACGCCGACGCCCGCGCCAAACGGGCCAACCTGTACGCCTACGCCCTGCGCGTTCGCTGGTGTTAGCGCTGCCGCACCTGCAATCACGAGTGCCGACACTGCTAGGAGAATCCGTTTCATAACAGCCTCCTTTTTTCACGTACGGCGTCAACGCCCGTCGGCGAAAGACGGTTCTGGTTTATTACAGGAATTTAAGGTTCCCGGAACTTTGCGGGAACACGACACGTTTTGAACTACGCGAAGAGTTCGACAAAGAATTCACCGCCGACTGCACAAAGAAGCGCGCTGGCATGTGAATGATCCATGGGCGCTCGCTTTCCTGACTTGCCGAGGGTGCTGTAAGCTATCAGCCGGAGGCTGGGTTAATGCATGTGCTTCGTATTTTATTGCTGGTGATGACGGCAGGCGTTTTGGCTTTCTTTCTATACCAAGCAATTACTCGGCAAATACCAAGAGACGCTTTCTGGACCGTAATTGCCATTGTCTGCGGTTTTAGTTTGAATCTGATCTATCTCTGGTTCTCTACACCGGGCGGACCGCCAGTGGCTATCGAGGATAAGCCACCTGTCGCTGTGGAAGAAAAAGCACCCGTGGTCGATAAGGCAAACGATGCTGCTCCGCAGCCCGAAGAGGCCAGCGGCAAGCAGGCCTTCACGCCAAACTGTGAAAAGGAAATACGGCGTACAGCCGATTTACTAAGATTTTTTGCAAATAGAATCCAAGCGGGAGAGGAAACACAATCGGTCGTTGGTGACATGAGACAGCAAGAGAAAAGAATAGCGGCAGCTTGCCCTGATTAAGCGACCTTGGATCAAAGTCAAGAATCCGAAAGCCCGGCGGCTACTCGCGCTATTGATGGAACATTCTGACTCCCGCGGCGCAAATTTTTTGGAGGTAACATTCTGACTGCGGCGACGCACTCCCACTAATTTTTGAACGGCCCGTTTTGGAACAAACCCTGTCTTAAGGAACGGGGAACACCCGGTGCGCGTTTGCCGCAAGTCATCTCCTGCCAAGAGGAGATTCTAAAATGACCAGACACGACTGGGAACTTTTGGACAAGCAGTTGTGGACAGCTACCAGTCCACCCCGGCAGAACAACACAACAATCGGCTTGATGATTGTCGGTCTAAATCAAAGCAAGCCAATACAAATTACGCTGCTGTGATTTCCAGAATAGCGGAAGCACCACAATGATCCGTACCGCCATCGTCTCCGTTACGGCGTCGTTCGTGCTGTTTGGCGCATGGGCGGTCAATCTGGTCACTTACCACCCGGCGACTGATCTGAATCCGCTGGCCCCGCTCAACGCTCCTGTTGACTGGAAGTAGACGCGCAAAAGTCAATCGTTGCGGCCCATTGCGAAGCCGCAAAGTTAGTGTGGAGGCACAGGTGTGCCCGTTGATATGAAACCAATGAATGGAGTTTACTGAGAGATCAGTTTCGTACGCTGGTGCATAACGAAGGCGGGCGCGAAGACAGTTTAGAGCAGTTTGTTGATGCTCAAATTCGTCGCCGTTTTGGCGAGTTGATCGCTAAGGCCCAAGGGCTCGGACAAGACACAAAGACATATTGAGGTCCCCAATGAGCATGAGGGATAACTACCGAACAAGAGCAGCGGAATTTCACGCTAGGGCGCAGATGGAATCTGATGAGATGACTCGGCGTCAATATGAGAGCCTAGCCAAACAATATTCACGTCTGGCTGAACGGGTGGACCACGCCGCCGCCGAATCGGATTTACGAGCCATCGCCGCTCAAAATTTCAAATTCAAGTAACGCGGCTCGCCATTGCGGTCTCACGCGTGCTGAATGCGCCTGCTGCCAAACGCGCCATCGATGGTTACGGTCTAATAAACGTGAAGATATTTGTTGCCATTTTGTTGATCGCCGCCGTACCGGCGTACTCGCAAACTCAAAGTCGGAGTACCCCGAAGACAAGTGACGCGCAGAGGGTTGCGAAAATTATCAGGAGCGATAAAGCGAAGATCCAAACCTATTGCGAAATAAATAAGGTCAGTGATGAGATGAATCAGGCCTACGGGAAGAATGACAAAAAAAGGGTCGATGAATTGTCTCAGAAGATTGAAAGACTAGAAAAAATTATCGGTCCTGAGTATGTCGCATTAATGGATGGACTTCAGAAACTCGGTCCGGAAAACAAAAAGCGCGTTGCGGACATTATGTTGCAATTCGCAGCACTCGACAGGCTGTGTACGAGGTAAGTCTCAAAATCCGAAAGCCCCGACGAAACCTTCATATATGACAAATCCGAAGGCACCTGCGGCAACTCGCGCCATTGATGGAATAACCTTTTAACGTCCCCTAGTGCGGCGGCATTTCAATCTTAATACCGTCGGGCGTGATACGGATGACGACTCCGGGACGCAACGGGTACCCATTTCCCAGCCTCGTAACTGGCGATCTTCTGGCCATTGCGAATTATAAAAAGGCCCTTGCCGTCAGATTCATTCGAGTCAAGCTGTGGCATCTCTATCTGCCTTGGGGCTCATCAACCAAGTGGCAGCGAGCTATCGCTGTTTGTGCTTCATGTAACGGCTCGAACCACCCGCTGCGGGAGAATAAGCATAAGCCGAATTGCCGGTTGCAAACACGCCGCTTAATGCCGGTACCGCGAGCTGCGGCTGCGCCCCGTAGACCCTCCCGGATTGTAACATTGATTGGGCACGCAAAATCTCAATCGCCCTGCACTGCTGAAGAGTAAGCGAACCGCAATTGGTGCCACCGAGACCACTATCGCCGTCCGAATACCCCTGAGCAAGCGCGGGCGAATCGGCGATTAGCGCGGCAGTCGCAATTGTGAGAATGCTGAGTTTCATTACACCACTTTCGGTCAGCTAATGAAACGGCGCAGCTGCGCCAAACGTTCCGCAAATCGTTCGCGCTAATGAAACATTTACAAAGGGGCCGGGCGAGGAGTTCGCAGCCCGACCCTCACAATCGCTGATATTCAGCGGCACGCGAACAGGCGATGGCGGACTTAAAGGCGCGATGGATGGATTAAAGAACCATCGAGGCTTTGCGAATAGCAGCGCCTATGTCAGACTTCCGTCCAACGAGGGGCAAGTCGATGAAGTTCTTTGTTACGTCTATTTGTGCGCTGGCCCTCAGCAGCGCTGCCATTGCTCAGAATATCTCAGCCGAAGACTTTGACCTTGCGTGCGCGGTCACTGCTGGCGCGATATTCGGAAGCAATCCAAAGGCCGAACGAGACGCTTCCAAGACGGTGTGGACGTTCTATCTAGGCCGCCTCACTG
>Ga0207428_10003588_pt1 | contig 14983 bp, 14 predicted proteins | sample RhiMethybrSRZTD1_FD_187600 | JGI IMG/M metagenome (GOLD analysis project Ga0207428, IMG submission 187600) | Populus rhizosphere microbial communities from Tennessee, USA - Rhizosphere MetaG P. TD hybrid SRZTD1 (SPAdes) (version 3) | ecosystem: Host-associated > Plants > Roots > Rhizosphere >...
GAGCCGGGTGCGGTGCTCGACGGCGGGCGCAGCCTGACGTCGGCGTTCTCCGGTGGGGCCACGAACGTAACTCTTGATTCGATCACGGTGCGGGACTATGACCCGGGTCGGCAGGGCGCGGCCATTGAGCCACAGCCCCGTGCCGGCGGTTGGGTGCTGCGTGATGTTTCGGCGTTGCACAACGGTTGGGCCGGCCTGCTGGTCGCTGATGGGATGAAGATCCTGGGCGGTCATTACAACGACAATGACCAGCTGGGGATCGGTGGCAACGAGGCCACCGGGATCCTGCTCGACGGTTTGGACAGCGATCCGGCGACCCTCGACGGGCCGGAGCTCGCCCGCAACCATACCCTGCACGCCGCCTGCGACTTTGAGGGCGGCGGCATGAAGTGGGATGTCGGCCAGGTCACGGTCCGCAACGCCTATGTCCACGACAACGACTGCAGGGGACTGTGGGCCGACATCAACGCTCACGACGCGCTGATTGAGCACAACCTAGTGGAGAACAACCGGGCCGAAGGGATCTACTACGAGATCAGCCAGGACGCGGTGATCCGCAACAACCGCGTTTACCGCAACGGCGTCCGCGCCGAGGGTTGGTACTGGGACGGAGGGATCACGGTGGCCTCCAGCTTCAACGTCGAGGTCTACGGCAACCGGCTGTCGGGCAACTACAACGGCATCACCGGCACCCAGCAGGACCGGCCCGACTCCACCCCGCCGGCCCATCTGCTCGACAACTATCACGTCCATGACAACTTGATCTGCGCGACCCACGGCGAGCACCCCACCGGCGTGGTCGCCGACAACGGCGCCAACCTGGCCGCGCGCGACATCAGCTTCACCCGCAACATCATTCAGTCGTCTCCATGCGAGTAGCGGAGCGCCGACATCTGCGGTCAGGTACGGCTTGGCGTCGACAACTCTTGTCCTCGAACATTTCAGCGAAGCTTGGTCTGGGTTTCCTTTGGTGCCGCTGGATTCCTTGACTAAAGACAGTGGGCCGCGTGGTCGATAGGCTCGGCGGGTGGCCGAGTCGGCGGGAGATCTGAGCATCCCGCTTCGCTGGTGCTATGTGGCACTTCGGCAGGCGGAGCGGGTACGAGAAAGCTACGCCGTGTGGCGGGCCGTCAAAGCCGTTGGCGAGGAGTCGGATCAGCTTGATTTCCTGTACTGGGGCGATGCTTGCTACCTGATTTCTGCGACGCAGCAGATGAGCAAGGCACTCGACGGGCTCCCGGGCGGCCCGACGTTGCCGAAACGACTCAAGGATCAGATTCGCCTGATGCGCCACACGCTCAAGCGTTGCAATGATGACGATGAGGGTGCGGGCGGTTGGAAGACGCTGGTCCTGACGCACCCGCCGGGCTCAGACCTGCTCTCACTTGAGGAGCTGGAGCAGGTGTTGATCGGTGCTCGCGACGCACTGCTCGAGGTGTATCCGGCCAAGCCGGAGCTGCCCGAGGTGTACCACGGTAGGCCGCAGCTGATTGAGGCGGACGCCAGGGGACGAGCGGTGTTGCGTGCTTGGCAGGAGATGCTCGAGCTGCACAACGGGCGGTGGGAGCTGATCGACCGGGAGCTGTTTCGAGCGCGTGTTCGCGAGCTGCTCGAGCTGGACCGCGAGGCCCCGAGGACAGTCCCCGAGTCTGGGCAGTCGAAATCCGATGTACCCGGCTGAGTAGCTCCGCTGCTCGCTGGACGGTAATTTGTCTCGGCCGTCGTTACGGTCTAATCCAGGTGTGAACGTCAGCGACGAGGATCTACAGCGGCGTGCCGAGGCAGATCGCCGGGGAGTCGATCCGCCTATCGAGGTCCGGACGCCCACGTGGTCGAAAGCCGGCCATCTCGATTGGTGGGTGAAGGAACGGCGGAAATGGTGCGACGCGTACGCGGTGCAGACGGGCGTCAACGGTGGGTCAGAGCTGCTGATCTTCGTCCGGCGGCGGTTCGCAGCCATGACTCGTCGTTGTTGCCTGCATTGGTGTTGCTGACCAGGTCAAGAAATTCTCGGCACCGGGGGCGCGGGTCTCACCCCCATCGTGGCCGGTCGGCAGTAGCGAAGCGGGACGGCATCGCTTTATGGCGTCCCATCTTCCCGCCAGAATCGTAATCGTGTTCTGCCTTCTGGCCTGTCCGGGGACTCCATCACGGCCAGTCTCCAGGCGGCCGCCAAGAGGAACGCGTCAACTTGTCGGCTGTCATAGCCAGCCCAGTCGGTCGTGAACTGCTTGTCGCGGGCCTCATCCGATGTGAGCAGGGGTTGCCTGACCCCGAGGAGCGTGTCGCGGAGCCCTTCCTGGAAGGCGTCCACCTCCGCTGTGACATAGCCGTCCCTCGAAGCGCCGGCGGTTGAAAATCGCGTCGAGTCGGCCCACTCAGCCCACCCGGCGAGAATGGCACCGCTAACCAATGGTCCTTGCGCCTGTCCGTCGACTCCATCGCGGCCAGCCTCAGGCCCGCGGCATCGAGGAACGCAGCAACCTGCTTCTTGTCATAGCCAGCGTGCTCTGTCTGCTCCGACCAGTCGGTCGAGGAGAACTTCTTGCCGCGGACCCCGTCTGCCCTTACCGGGGACTCGCCTATACCCATGAACGTGTCGCGAATAGCCTCCCGGAAGGCGTCCACCTCCGCCGTGTCATAAGCCTCCCTCAGTCGGGTAGTTGAGAATGTCGTTGAGTCGGCCCACTCGGCCCACGCGACAAGGAGGGGGCCGCTAACCAATGGTCCTGCCGGTATATCCGTGGACTCCAACGCGGCCAGCCTCAGGCCGGCGGCATTGAGGAACGCCTCAACCTCCGTCTTGTCATAGCCAGGCCGGTGGGTCGAGAACTGCTGGCCTCGGAGGTCATCTGATCTCACCGGGGGGGGTTGCTTACCCCGAGGAACGCGTCGCGAACGGCGCTACGGAACGCGTCCACCTCCTGCTTGTCATAGCCAGACTTCAGACCGCTGGATGAAAATGTCGTCGAGTCGGCCCACTCGGCCCACCCAACAAGGCGGGCCTCCTCCGCCGGAACTCCCCATGGCGAGGCTCCCAAGTGGGTGCCGCCTCCTCAGTATCGGGCTCCGGTGGCGAGTTCTCCGCCTTGTCGAGGAGTGGCCAAGTTGCGGTGGTTGGAGGGGTGTCTGTTGGTGTCGTGGGGCTGCTTGCGTCCGTGTTGGCGGCATTGGATGGCCGGTCCGCCGGTCTGTCGGCTGCCATGGGAACCCCCAAGTCGACCTGCCGTCATGAGATACGGCAGGTCCAGTTGGATGCATCTGTATCGAACCGTGGGACGCCCGTCAAGCGTGACCCGGGCACTGCGTATGTGCGCGGCTCTAGCCGCAGTGACTGCCGGGAGTACCAGCGCGTCAGAATGGCTGAGCACCGTCACCAGTCGCTGACGGGCGGTCGAATGTCGGCGGTGTCCAGGCGGGCGAGGTCGGTTTGGGCCTGGGACAGGCCTCGGACCACGGGGACCCAGGCGGCGAAGGCCAGGATGCCAAGTATCGCCACGGCGATCTCCAGGGCGGGAACCACGCCCTGGCGGACATCGTTAATGCCCATGATTCCCTTCAGGATCGCCGGGTTCGAGGCCGCGTTGCCCACCACCCCGTACGCAATCCAGAGCCCCCACCACAGGCCGGTGTCGCGGTAGCGGCCGCGCTGGCCGACCGCGGCAGAACTCGAAGTGATGTGCCAGCTGTCGTCGACGAGCAGCTTCGGGAACCAGAAGCACACGACCGGTACCCACCATCCCAGCCAAGCCCAGACGGCCGACAGGCGAACCCGATTCGGAGCGATCAGCACGGCGTTCGCCCGGGCGCGGGAAAGCCAGAGCGAGCCGACAATCCACGTCGTAGGGAGCAGCAGGGAGTAGAGCAGGGCGGCCGCGTCGTAGGCGGTGAAGACCTCAGCCGGATCCCGCCCTTCGGCCGCCGCAGCCTCATACGCGTGGACAGCCGCTGGCGCCGATACGGCACTAAGGATGTCACTCAGCACCACCAAGGCTCCGAGCACCAGCAGCGCTGTCCCGAGCCCCTGGTTCGGTCGAGGGCGTGCCGCCCAGTTCCCGATCGGTTGAGCCGGCGCTGCGTCATAGCCCAAAGATGGGTGCACGGGCTGAGCCTGGGCCGGAGCCGCATCGGGATGCTCGGTGTCGGGCTCCCAAAATTGCCAACCCGGCGGCGCCGCAGGCCAGTGGGGATCGGGCGCCCACCCCGCCGGGGGTCGCCATCCTACGGGTTGCTCCGGCCAGCCCGGAGGAGTCCTAAAGCGCCACCCTGATCCCGCCGGCTCGCCCGTCTGGTCGGTATCCATCCCTGCCCCCGTCCCCATCTGGGGTGCGCCGTAAGGCTGCTCGCCGGAGGGCTGCGGGCCCTGTCCGTATGGGGTGGTCACACTGGCTCCTTGGATTTGCTGCAAATGCTCCTCCGGCCATAGCCGTGGCACGGTCGACGGATCGATCGCCCACCAGGGCGTCCACGGCCGGGACATCTGCAGGCGGTTGACCAGGCGTACCACTCGGATGGCGAGCACGGCGGCGACGGCTGTCAGCGCGGCGCCAAGTGTGGACACGCTCGCTCCTAACACTCGGGCGCTGACGTCTTGTACGTCGGAGACGAGGCCCGTGGGGCCTATGTTGCTGATGACCGCGGTGACGACCCAGGTGAGCCACCAGGCCAGCACCAGGCCATGGCGAGGGATACGACGCAGGTCAGGGAGCAGCGGCGGTGTTCGCGGGTCGCTGGCCGCGATCAGGTCGTCGACGATCTGCTTGGGGAACCAGAGGTTGACCACCGGGCAGAACCAGCCACCGATCACCCAGCCGCGAGAGCGCCGGTGCCGTCCAGAGCAGAAGAGTTCAGCGTTACCCCGGGCCCGCCAGAGCCAAACAATGAACACGACGCCCGCGGCCAACACGGCGAGCCAGAAGCCGTCGACACCCAGGTACCAAACGAATTCGTCGGCGCGATCCAGGCGGTCGGCGTCCTTGACCGGACCCTCGACATAATCCTTGACGACCTTGTACGCGTACCAGTCCGCCGCGGCGAGCACCGCCCGAGCGAGCACGACAAGGCAGAACAGGATGGTGACCGCCGTACCGAGGCCATTAACCGATCTGAACGAATGCTGGGCTGGCGACGCCGCGAACGGCTGGAACGGTTGCTGCCACAGTGGCTGGGACAGTTGCTGCGGTAGTTGCTGGGTTGGTTGCGGGGATGGCGGCTGCCAGGGCGGCTGCAAGGGTTGCTGGGGACGCGGAGCATCGCCACCCGGTTCCTCGTCGTACGGACCACTCACGTCAGTTCCTCGCTGGGGCTTCGCCAGCACGATGCGGGCCATAGGGCCGTGCGGGAGCAGGGGGGCAGCTGAGTCACGGGTCCTCCGAGTGATGGTGTGGGTGATGATGGCCTATGGATTGGGCCGGCGGGTGGTGTTGGCTGGATCGTTACGAGCTGCAGGACCTTGCGAGCGATGTGCTCTCATTTAGATCACCGACCGTCTGCTGGGCTCTTCGTCGCAGGCGTCACCGGGACTCCTCCGCAACCCGAACGAGCCAGATGCCGCACTACGACTCGCTACGGTGTCGCCGTGGACGTTGAGCGAGCCGCCGACCTGTACGCCCAGGGCTGGACCCTGCGCCAGATCGGCGCCGAGCTGGGCGTTCATTGGAGCACGGTCAGCGAACAGCTCCAGAGCACCGGCATCACCATGCGTCGCGGCGCCCCTCCCGCTCATCCCGCCTCCACACAACAGATCCTGGAGCTTCATGATCAAGGCCTGACCTGGAGTGAGGTGGCAGAACAGGTCGGCATGACCGCTTCGGGTGCCTGGAGCCGCCACCGCCGGGCTCGGCCGCCAAAGCCTCCACCATTGGGCCGTTGGCAACAGGTTCTTGCTGACGCCCTTGACCAGAACCATGCCATTGGGGTCCGAGCGGCCGTCGTTGATCATCTCGGTCGGGCTCCGACCCGGGCTGAACTCACGGCTGCCCGACGAGCGGCCCATGGTCTCGCTCGCCTGGGTCGTGCCCGGGTGTTTCACGTACCGGGTGCTGATGCGGACGTCAATACGGGCGATCGCACCTATCTTGTGCTGGCCAAGCCGAATGTGATCATGAACGACATTCGACTCCGAGGGCTAGCGGTGGCAGGAAGAGACGCTGCCGGCCGGAAGAGCCCCCACAACCACGCCCAGACCGCTCGCAAGCTTAGACACTCCCTCCGGAGTACGGCCGCTGGTGCCCGGCTAATCCAGGCCGAGGGTTGGACAGCAGATCGGCTGCCGAACTCGCAGCCTCCTTGGCCGATGCCCTCGAGGAGCTTCACCGGCTGGGGCGGCGCCTCAACCGACGAACTCGACGCGATCAGACGCTTGCCGAAGAGCCCACCAGCTAGCTAGCTCGGTACCGAACCCGGAAGGTCTGCGTACGTGACGATCCCGCGAGTACAGCCGCTGCATCCGCCGCGCCAGCGCACTCGTAATGTCGCTCCTGGACTATCGCACGACCAGTCGGGAGGCAGGCATGACGACAACAGCCGGTGAAAGAGCAGTACTGGTGCGCCGGTGAGAACGAGCGTCCGAGTGGCCCCTGATGATCGCGGCCGTGGTCTTCCTGGCCGCGTACGCCGTACCGATCCTCCACCCGGACCTTCCGAGCTGGCTGTTCAACTTGTGCCGTTCGCTGAGCTGGATCACCTGGGGACTCTTCGTTGTCGACATCGTCGTCCGGTTGGTCCTGGCCGACGAGCGGCTGCGCTATCTGGTCCGGCACTGGTACGACGTCCTCGTGCTCGCCCTACCACTGCTCCGGCCGTTGCGGCTGCTCCGCCTGATCCCGCTGTTGTCGATGCTCAACCGTCGGGCCACGATCAGACTCCGAGGCCGGGTCGGAATCTACATCGCCGGCGGCGCCTCCCTGCTCGCCTTCTGCGCGGCCCTAGCCGTACTCGACGCCGAGCGGTCGAGCCCAGATGCCAACATCAGCGACTTCGGCGACGCGATCTGGTGGGCGGTTACCACGATGACCACGGTCGGGTACGGCGATCACTACCCGGTCACTGCCGCCGGACGTTTGGTGGCCTTCGGGCTGATGATTGGCGGGATCGCCCTGCTGGGCACCGTCACCGCCACCCTCGCGTCCTGGATCATAGAGACAGTCGCAGCCGAGAAAGAGCAGGCCGAAGACCTCCAGATCACCATCCAACGACTAGAGGACAAGATCGACCGACTCGCCGCGCAGAAGAGCGGTCTCGCTCGACCAAGCTGACCGCGATCAAGATCGACGCAGCAGGAATGAGAAAGGCGATTAGAAGCGCGCGAATGCGCATTGAAACCCCCGAGCTTGACCGCCCGATCAGACTCAGACGGCGAAGTGATCAAGGAGAAACAGCCTAGTAAGACACTGAGCCAAGGAACCGCAAATTGAGCAGCGAGTTACTAAACGCAATTCTGGACGACCGAACGATAACGATCCGGGTGCGTTTCCAACGCCTCCCGGATAGCCGCTCCTTGTGCCGGTTGTCCCGGCTGACCAGAAAAGCAGCATCATCGGGCCCGCCAACGTGCGCGGGCATCTTGTGGTGTCGTCTTGCAGATCATGGGCGTACCTCGGGTAGTTACACCTGTGGCGCCCTTTGGGGAGCAGAAGGCGCCGGGGTGAACCGTTCGCGGCGCAGACCGCTTGGTCGGTGGCGGTGATTGCACGTTCGAAATCACGATGTGGACGACTGAGTCCGGTCTGGCCCGTGCAGCTCCGCGGGGTGACTGACTAAGTACCACCCCGTCCTTGCCGGTGGTCCTGGGCACCCATACGCCCTGACGGCAGCGGTACGTCCAACTGATTGCACTCGTGCGTGCGTCGTTCCACGGGCCTGTAAACGATCTTGAAACAGCGCGCCACCGGACCCGCTGGGCCAGCGGAAGTCGAGGTCCGGACCGGTGCCGACGGAGATCCAGTCAGCGTACGGGGGCCTGCTGTCATCGTTCGTCAACGCGCTGTGGTCGCTGGTCGACCCGCATGAGATGACGATCGATCCCGACGCCGTCGAGATGCTGCTGGACTTCCACGACGAGATCGAGCCAAGGCTGGCCAAGGAGGGTGATCTCCGACCGTTGGGCGGGTTCGTCGGCAAGATCGTCGGATCAGCCGCCAGATTCGCGGCGCTGCATCACCTCGGCTGGTACGGACCAAGGGGGCTCCCGCTGCCGATCACCGTCGGCAGCGTCGCCCGCAGCATCAAGCTGGCGCGGTACGCCATCGAGCACTACCGCTACGTGATGGCGGCGACCGGTTTCGTCACCCAGATCGCCATCGCGGATCGAATCGTCCGGTGGTGCCACCGAGACCAGCGGTCGGAGTTCACCAGGAGGGAGGCCCAGCGAGATCTCCGCATCTCGCGAGTGGAAGAGATGGAGGGGCCGCTGCGACTGCTGGAGGACAACGGCTACGTGAGGTCGGTCGGAGTGCAGCACGCGGCGCGCACCGGGCGCAAGCCATCAGACGCGTTCCTCGTGAACCCAGCCGTCTGGCAGCCGGGTTCTGTCAATTCTGTCGGGCGAGCACTGTGAGGAGATGCGTCGTCTCGACCGGCTTTGGGAGGTTCTGTCGATTTTGTCGTTCTGTCACAACACAGATCAAAGCGATTCTGAGCAGAGATTGGTCGGTTGGTTTGTCACTCTGAATTCCTCTGTGACATTGCGACAAAATCGACAGAACTCTCATCTATCGAGCCGGTGATCAAGACCCCTTTACATGAGAGTCGAGATAGACGGCACAAGGATGATGGTCAAGTCCTGCCCTTACCGTTACAGGTAATGCACACTTTTTGCCCTGCATGTCGGGCAGGTGTCCTTAAGAACTTCGTCTTCCCGGATCCGCCGCAGTTCGGGCATCGGCCTTTTCCATTGCAGGTCGAGCAGACACCCATAGAATATTTTCCCGTAAGCCGTTGCGGCCTGACAAGTTGCTGACCACGTCAAAGAAATTCTGGGCACAGCGCCCGCGTTAGGGTCAGCATGCCGGTATATGGCCCTCATCGGCGTCGATCGCTACGGCTTGTTGCCAAGAAACGACGTACTTCATGCCTGACCTCCGGTCGACTACGCCGCTCTTGATGCCGCCCCAAAACTGCAAGAACGTCGTGCCCTCGTCGCATTTGCTGAAAACCTGAAGAGTTGGCGTGGGATGGCTAGGCCGAGCCTGCCCTGTAGTCGGTCAGGATATATATCTCTCGATAAGCGCCACAGCGCGTGCAGAGCTGGTACCTCTGGCCCTCGTCGTTGTGGTAGTTGTGCCAAACGTGCAGGTGAAGCAGGCACCTGAGCGGCTTCATCGCCTCAGTATCGCATGGCGGCCCGTGACCGGAGGGGGTCGGATGATTGCTGGGAGTCTCGAAAATTCTGGCCGTAATGGCCGACCACGACGTTAAGGACAAAGATCACTGGCTCGCCTCGCCGAGACGTGAGCAGGTCTTCGGGCCCCTCGGTGTTACCAACATTCGGACGTTCGTCGATCCGCAGAATCCGACCCGGGTCGGGTTGGTGATGGATGTTGCCGATCTGGATGCCGTCATGGCTTCGATGGAGACCGAGGAGGGCCGCGACGCGATGGCGTATGACGGCGTCTTACCCGAGACGATCGTGGTGGTCCTCATCGAGGCGTAACCCGCAGAATCCGAGCTCGAAGAGCACGCACGGACCGGTGCCTGCCACGCCCGGGGGACCTCTAGCAATTATCTCGTGCCCACAGCTCGATAGTCACCATCTCTTTGGTCATTGGCTCGAATAGCTTCGTCACCTCACGATGCTCTCCCTCATTAGTTAAGTAGAGACGATATTGTCGGAGGGCGAGAAGGCGATCTATCTGGTCGTGGAGACGAGCATACTCGCGGACATTGGGTTTGATTTGTTTTGGCGAGAGAGTAGCTGCTCGATCACTTGCTCGGACTAACTCATTGCTGACCTGCGCTACCTGTTGAGGATCGGGACCGGCCTGAGACGATCCCAGCTGCCGGTACGTAGTCAGCCATCACCGCGTTCAGGTTGGTGTTGCTTCGCCAGGCTTCGCAGAATGCTGCCACGTCTCCTGCTGGTTCGCTACTTGGTTCTGGATCCCTTGTGATTGCCCATTGTGCAATGCCGAATATGAAACCAAGGCAGGCAGTTACGACGGCGATAATAAAAGCATTCGATCTATACCAAGGCTTCTTGTCCTCATTGCTTGGCTGCTCGCTCACAATTAGCCTCCTTGCGTCGCCCATGATCTGTCAATCTGTCAACTAAGGCTCGTTAGCCGCGCACGCTACGGGGCGACCTCACGGCACTTTGGGTCCCTTTAGGAGGTGGCTGCGATGGCAGCCGAAGCCAAGCGGGAGCCTGGTCCACTGAGGCGATGGCTCCAAAGCTCCGAGCGAGTTGGCGGCGGCCCGGTGCAATCGATGAGCGTGTGGGTAAGGCTCGCCGAGCGCACTAGGCGAAGGTCGAAAAGCATCGCGTAGACGGTGGTGGGGCGGATTCGGCGCCGGACGCTAAGTCCTCGCGCTACGCCACGGTGCTTCCTCGCTGTCACGGCCCCTGTGCGTCTATAGCCATGACCCTCGTGCATGCGTGTGGCTGCGTGCGCGCGGGCTAGATGCAGGTGAAAAAGAATCGGTCAATGGCTACTCGTACCTCGCCCGGATCAGGGTCGCCATTTTCGTTCGCGTCCTGGAACGTAATGTGTGAGACGGCATGAATCTTGACCTTCCCGACCGGTTCCCCTTCGGCTGAGAAGATCCTGCGCGACTCCGTGATCGCAACTGTCGAGACGCTCAACGGCGCATTCGCGTTGATAGTGAAATGCTCAACCGCTGACCCCGTAACGTACCGGCCGTCACTGAAGGTCACCGTGTAGGTCAGTGTGCCGGTGCCGGCGATGTGGAAGGTCTTGCCAGTATCAACGACCTGCAGCGTCGTAGCCTCGGTGCCCACCTGGCTTCCTATCGTGGCATCCAGGCACTCGGGAAGTGACGTCTCACTCGGGAGCGGTTCCACACGTTCAATACGGAACACCTCAGCTTGGGCGTTCGCAACCTCGGCCATTACCGTCAGGGCCGGAAATGCCAGCAAAACACTTAAAGCTGACCTCAGAAGCAGGCGATTCCGGAACATATTTGATCCTCTGTTGTGTGAGGTCGCTCTGTGAGGCTGCGGGCTGACCAACGATATCGGCTGTAAGGCCAGCTGGCGGCGATGAGATAATTTCGCGGCTCAGAGTTTTGGGTCAACTACCAATGTGGCGCCCCAGTATTGTGAGCCTGACCACTTTGTCCGATCACGGACCGCGTGCCCAGAAACTCTCTCTTCGCGCGAAACCTGTTGAGGTCCTTGTCAGGTGATCAACAGAGGCATCATCCGACCCCATACGCACGTAGGCGCGCACGCGCACGCACGATGTCATGTCCGCCTGGCAGGCTCAAAGGTTCATTCGCGCACCCTCCCGGTCCCGAAAATCTCTGATGATCTTCGCGTGGTAGTCGCCGACTCTTCACGCACCTGGCGATCTATGAGCCTGATCGATTGCGACGGCTGAACCATCTGAGGTGGTGAGTTCTTCGATGTCAAACAGGTTCGATGGAACCCGTTACTTCCCGAATTCGAACGGGACGCTGAGCGGTCCTAAGGGACACCCGCCTGAGCCGCGTGTAGTCCACTAGGAGGACCCTCACCCAGCATCCAGAGAGCCGGGCCTGGTGGCTCTCACCACGGCCTGCGGCATCCAGCGCCCCGACTGATCTGCCAAGCTCACGACCTGAACAAAAGACGAAGTGCCGACGGCGCAGGGTGCGCCCGCCTGGCCGCAAGCCACAGTCCGCGCGCTGGTCGAATGAGGCGTCGGTCACCCGTGTCTCCTGGCCCCAGCTATTCGCGTTGGCACAGTTGTTGTGGCAGTGGACCACGAACGCGTCGGTCGGCGTGGTGGCGCCACTGTCAGCGGTGTTGTTGCGGAAGTCGTAGTAGCTGACCGCCACCGTGCCGTCGTTGAGGACCTGCACCATCGGGGTAAAGGCCTGATTGTTGCCGGTGGGCTCACCCGGATCCGCCGCGGGCGTCTGGTTGACCCGGATGTGCGTGGACCAGGTAAGGCCGCCGTCCAGCGATTGGGAGAACGCGATGCTGGAGCGCGGACCAAACCGCAGGTCCTGCCACACGACGTAGACCGCGCCAGTCTTGGGGTCGACGACCGCCTCAGGGTTGATGTCCCCGGTACAGTGCGCTGCTCCGTCGTCGGGGTCGACCACGATCCCGCGACGGAAGTCACTGATAATGGTCTCCCGTTCCGACCAGGTCGTGCCCTTGTCCTCAGAACTGATCGCGGCAATGTTGAAGCCCCGCGTGTCGTGCTCGTTCTTCGGGCCGCGGAGCTGAGTGAACACGTCGAGCAACTCACCCTTGAAGTCCTCGTTGTTAGGAAGGACAACGACCAGGTTGCCGATTGTCTGGGCGATGGTCCCCGCCTTGAAGATCTTCCTGGCCGGCTCCCACGTCTTCCCGCCGTCGGTGGTCCGGGCGAGGTAGGGTCGCCGCCGAAGGCCCGCGCGTTTTCGAAGGCCTGCTGGTTGGTGTTCCCACTGGGCGGGGAGAGCAGCCGGTCCCAGACCGCGTACACGAACTTGGAGTCGTTTGGGTCGGCGGTGATCGAGTTCTTGTCGTTGAGGACGTTTTGGCTTTCGTCTCGGATGAGCGTGACCGGGTTCTCCCAGGTCGCTCCGTGGTTGGTGGAGCGCATCACCAGCATGGCGTTCGGCGAGGTTTCGAACCCGCCCGGATTGGTGCCCACCGACAGGCTCATCAGGTACGCGGTTCCGTTCGGCGAGATGGCCAGCCACGGGTCGGAGGCCCGCCCATAGTTCCCGCCGTTGGCGGCCGTTCCCCCGGTGCACTTGGTCGATTTGGTGGTGGCGTTGACAGCCCCAACCCGTCCCCCCATGTTCTTGTTGACCAGGAAGCATGTCCAACATGTTGAGTCTGTCCGTGGCGTCATCCGCCGCTGGAGACTGCCAGGACCACAAGTCTGGCTTCGGCGGTTTTGCCGGGCGCTGGGTAGGTGGCGACGATAGTGTCTTTCGCGCGAGGTGAGGTTATCTCCACCTTCTTCACCGCCACGCCGCCCTCCTTCAGCAGCCGCTCCGCGTCCCCAACTTGGCTGCCGAGGATTCCCTCCGGCACGACATAGTTACTCGGCTCCTTGGGCGCATTACCGTTGCTGGCGACCACTACGACGGTCTGGCCCGCGGTCAGTGGCACTCCGGGTCTTGGGAGTGTCGCAACCACCGAATCCTTCGGCTTGGCGGATGCGATGTCGACTTTCTGCACCTCGTAGCCACGGCTCTTCAGGAGCTCCTGGAGCGATTGGACGTCGCTACCTATGGCGTTGGCTGGTATGACAGGCCCACGGGGGGTGCGCCGGGGAGAGGGGATCGGTGAGGCGGTCGGTGAGTTGGTCCGCCTAGCGGAGATGGTCTCCGAGGTGGACTGTTGGGGGGACATTGGTGAGCTTGTCGGCGCGGGTGGTGGCTGCACCGTCACCGTCACCTGGGGCTGTCGCGGCTGTGCAAGGGCCGGCCCTGCAGCCTCATCAGGCGAAGGTCTGCCGCTGAACGCCAACCAGCCAACAGCCACGGCGCCGACGAGCAACAACCCGGCTGCGGCGATGGGCAGCGCGCGCGGAGCGCCCGTCCGCCGGCGTAGAAGACCGGGCGGGTCGGACGCGGCAGGCAGATCGGCCACCTCGGACGCTGCAGCCAGATCGGCCACCTCGGACGCTGCAGCCAGATCGGGCACGGCGGACGCGGCTGGCAAATCGGGCACGGCTGGCAGATCGGGCACCTCGGACACGGCTGGCAGATCGGGCATCGCGGGCAGATCGGGCACGGCGGGCAGATCGGGGACCGACGCGGCTACCGCCGCATGTGGTGCGGCAAGGGCTTTGCGCAATGCGGCGCCCATCTGCGAGGCGTCGGGGTAGCGGTTCTGCGGGTCCTTCGCGGTCGCTGTCGCCACCACCTCGGCCAGCGGCGGCGGCACCTCCGGAGCGAAGTCGTGCACAGACGGAACGTCCTCCCTGACATGACTCAGTGCCACGGCCACCGGGGAGTCCCCGGTGAACGGGACGTTCCCGGTGAGCATCTGAAACAACAGCACTCCAGCCGAGTACAGGTCCGAGGCCGGTGTCACCGCTTGACCGCAGGCCTGCTCCGGCGAAAGATAGCGCGCTGTTCCCAGGACCAGCCCGGCGCCGGTCAGGCTGGCCTGTCCCTGCACCTGCGCGATCCCGAAGTCAGTGACCTTGACCCGGCCATCGGCGCGCACCAAGACGTTGCCCGGTTTGATGTCGCGGTGCACGACTCCCGCCGCGTGGGCGGCGGCCAACGCCGAGCACACCTGCGCCGTCACACTGACGGCAACATCCGCGGGGAGCCGGCAGTCCTCGCGCAGCATATGGCCGAGATCTTCCCCGTCGAGGAATTCCATCACGATGAAGTGCCGAGCACCGTGCTGCCCGGTGTCGAAGACCTGCGCAATGTTGGGATGGTCAAGCGACGCAGCCGCTCGAGCCTCCCGGCCGAACCGCTCCACAAACAGCGGGTCCTCGGCGTATTCCTCCTTGAGCAACTTGATTGCCACGCGACGTCCTAACCGCTCATCGACACCCTCATACACGGTGCCCATGCCACCGGACGCGATACGCCGCACCTGCCGATAGCGGTCCGCAAGCATCACCGGAGCCTCCCCACACCCTGGTGCACAGTCGACCAAGGATAAGCGTGGCACGCCCCAGCAGCTGCGCCTCTTGGCAAATCGCAGTCCAGCGACCGGCGGGCTCAAGGTGGTGTCTGGATTTCTGGCTTACTCTCCTGACCGATCTTGATCGTCGTCCGATTCACCCGGGCTGAATCGGTCGAGCATCTCCTCCACCTCGGCCCGCGCTTCGCGCGAGCTCGGCGGAAATCCCGT
>Ga0207428_10003592_pt1 | contig 14975 bp, 8 predicted proteins | sample RhiMethybrSRZTD1_FD_187600 | JGI IMG/M metagenome (GOLD analysis project Ga0207428, IMG submission 187600) | Populus rhizosphere microbial communities from Tennessee, USA - Rhizosphere MetaG P. TD hybrid SRZTD1 (SPAdes) (version 3) | ecosystem: Host-associated > Plants > Roots > Rhizosphere >...
CTTTCGAGTACTCGGCGTACGGCCGGCTCTCGGACGTGATTTCGAGGCGGCGGACGACCCGCCATACGATCCGAACGGTCCTTTCGTTGCGATCGTCAGCGACACGCTATGGCGGCGGCGCTTCAACGCCGATCCGACGCTTGTCGGACGCCAGATCCTGCTCAACGACATTCCCGTCACCGTCATTGGGATCATGCCCACCGGATTCGAGAACGTCCTGAGTCCGCAGTCAGAGATCTGGTCAACACTGCGCTACGACCCTGCGCTGCCGTTCAACGGCAGGGAGTGGGGACATCACCTTCGCCTCGTCGCCCGCGTGCGGCCCGAGATCGACCTGGATCGCGCCAGTCACGAACTCCAGGAAATCGCCATAGCGCAGTTGCCAGACTTCGAACGACCGCAATGGGCGTCCCTGCAGGATGGCTTCATTGCTCACTCGCTGCAGGATGAACTCACGCGCAGCGTCAGGCCCGCACTCGTTGCCATCGTCGGCGCAGTCATCCTGCTCCTGACGATTGCGTGCGTGAACGTCACGAACCTGCTGCTGGCTCAGGGAGCCTCACGTCGCGGGGAATTGTCAGTACGAACGGCCCTCGGTGCATCGCGGGCGCGGATCATCCGGCAATTGCTTGCCGAGACGCTCCTGCTCGCATCAATCGGCGGCGCCCTCGGAATCGTTCTCGCGCACACGACGGTGGACGCGTTGGTGGCGCTCAGCCCTCCCGAGTTGCCCCGCAGCGGCGCAATCGTCGTCGACAGGACGGTGCTGGCCTTCACCGCCGGATTGACGACGGTGATCGGCCTGCTCGTCGGCCTCCTGCCCGCACTCAACGGCTTCCGTGCGTCCGCGCCAGGCGGCGCGCCGCAACAGTCGACTCGCATCGCGAGCGGACATCAGCTGACGCGCCGCTCTCTTGTCGTGGTGCAAGTGGCGCTCGCATTAGTGCTGCTCGTCGCGGCCGGACTTCTGCTGCGCAGCGTGCAGCGTCTGTTCGCCATGCCACCTGGTTTCGACCCGACGGAGCGCTTGACGATGCAGGTCCAGGTAGCGGGCCAGAGATTCCGGGACGCTGAGACGTCGCATCGATTCTTCGATTCTGTTCTCGAGGCGGTGCGACAGGTGCCTGGTGTCACCGCTGCGGCATTCACAAGTCAGTTACCGCTCAGCGGCGATGAAGAGGCCTACGGAGTTCATTTCGAATCGACCCCGCCGGCGGCGGCCGAAGAAGACCCGTCTGCATATCGATATGCGGTCAGTCCCGGCTACTTCGCGGCGATGGGCATCCCGTTGCGGACAGGTCGGGCGCTCGACTCGCACGACGGCGCTGGTGCTCCGCTGGTGGCGGTGATCAATGAATCGTTCGCCCGTCGTCGCCTGCCGGGATTGAATCCTATCGGTCAGCGTCTTCATATCGGTCCCAACTCCGGACCATGGTTTACAGTGGTCGGCGTGGTCGGCGATGTCACGCAAACGTCCCTGGCGGTCACGCGATCCGACGCCGTATACATAACGGCTCCTCAATGGCGCTTCACCGACAACGCACGATGGCTCGTTGTCCGCTCACAGGCCGACGCGGCCGCGCTCGCACCGGCGATTCGAAGAGCGATTGCGGCAATCGATCGGAATCAACCAATCATTCGCGTGGCCACGATGGAGGAGCGCGTGAGAGCGTCGGCAGCCGATCGCCGGTTTGCGCTGCTCCTGTTCGAAGCGTTTGCGACAACGGCGCTGATCCTTGCCGCAATCGGGACCTACAGTCTGCTCTCCGGGAGCGTCACGGAGCGTACGCGTGAGATGGGTGTCCGCTCGGCGCTTGGCGCATCCCGTCTCGATATCGTGGCGCTTGTCTTTCGTCAAGGGCTGACGCTCACCGGTCTTGGAATCGGGATCGGGCTGGGGGGTGCGGCGGTCGCGAGTCGCGCGCTCGTCACGCTGCTCTTCGGCGTCACGCGGCTCGACTCTGCCACCTACGCGGGGGTCGCCACGCTGTTGTTGCTCGTCTCGATACTTGCGTGCGCCATGCCTGCGTGGCGCGCCGCGCGCGTGCGGCCGTCGGTGGCGCTGCGATTCGAATGAGTTCGACTCTCGACGCATAGCCACGATCCCGCGAAGGCAACTGCCCCTGTTGCTTTCCCAAAGGAAGCATGGCATCATTCCTGTTGGAATCCCAATAGAGATGAAAGATACCGACGTTCGACAGGGCACGCTCGCGTTGATGGTGCTCAAGACCCTGGATGTGCTCGGGCCCCTGCATGGCTACGGAATCGCCAGACGAATCGAGCAGATCAGCGGAGACCTGCTGACGGTCAATCAGGGGACTCTCTATCCGGTGCTGCTCAAACTCGAACAGGAAGGCTCGATCGCCTCCGAATGGGGAGCGTCCGAGAACAACCGCAAGGCGCGCTTCTATCGGCTGACACGGCAAGGCCGCAAGCAATTGCAGGCAGAAGCCCGCAGCTGGGAACAGACGGCGGCGATCATCGAACGATTCTTCGGCGTGAAGGCGCAGGACCTGAAATGAAAGCAGTGAGGCGGCTTTTCCATCGGTTGACCTCGTGGACGACGTCTGCGCAGGACGAAGAACTTTTGCGCGCCGAAATCGAAGAGCACATCGTCATGCAGACGGCGGGGAACGTTCGAGCCGGCCTGTCGCCCATCGAAGCGCGCCGGCAGGCCCTGCTGAAGTTTGGCAACGTGGAAGCCCTCAAGGAACTCTATCGAGACCAGAGAGGACTCCCGTTCATCGAGACGCTCGTGGGCGATACGCGCCATGCGCTGCGGCGCATGCGAAAGGCTCCCGGCTTCACGGCTGCCGTCATCGTGACGCTGGCGCTTGGTATCGGCGCGAACACTGCCATCTTTGCCGTGATTGACAGCATCTTGATCAGACCGCTTGCGTATCCGCAGGCGGAGGCGCTGGTCGGCGTCTGGCACACGGCGCCGGGGTTGCCCGGCCTCCCCCGCATCGGCCTTTCTCCCTCGATGTACTTCACGTACCGCGAGGAGAACCGGAGCTTCGAGCAGTTCGGATTGTGGAGCTCCGGCGGCGCAAGTGTCACTGGAGTCGCCGAGCCTGAGATGCCGCGGGCGCTCTTCGTCACCTACGGCGTCCTGGATACGCTGGGCATCAAGCCTCTGCTGGGCCGTGGGTTCTCTCAGACCGACGACACGCCAGGATCGCCCGAGACGGTGATGCTCACCTACGGCTACTGGCAGCGTCGCTTCGGGAGCGACACGTCCATCGTCGGGCGGACGTTGACGATCGATTCGAAGCCGCGCACGGTGATCGGCGTCATGCCGGAAGCATTCCGTTTTCAGCGCGATCCCGAGCTGATTCTTCCCCAACGGCTCGAACGGAGCACACAGTTCCTGGGAGGTTTCGGCTACCAGGGTATCGCGCGGCTCAAACCCGGCGTCACCATCGAGCACGCCAACGCCGATGTGGCTCGCCTGCTGGGAGTCTGGTTGAACGCGTGGCCTCCGAATCCGGGAATCGATCGCGCGGTCTTTCAGAACGCGCGTGTCGGGCCGACGCTCCAGCCGCTCAAGCAGGACGTCGTCGGAGACATCTCTACGGCGCTGTGGGTGGTGATGGGCACGCTGGGACTGCTGCTGCTGATCGCCTGCGCGAACGTGGCCAATCTGTTACTCGTCCGCGCCGAGTCGCGCCAGCAGGAGCTCGCGATTCGCGCCGCGCTCGGCGCCGGCCGGGGACGGATCGCCCGTGAAATGCTCGTCGAAAGCATCACGCTGGGAGTGCTGGGCGGTACGCTGGGTCTCGGCCTGGCGTATGCCGCGTTGCGGATCCTGGTCGTCAGAGGCCCCGACACCTTGCCGCGGCTGAACGAAATCGGCATCGATCCGCTCGTGCTGTCGTTTGCCTTCGGGGTGTCGTTGCTCTCTGGCGTCCTGTTTGGTGTTATCCCGATCGTGAAATACGCAGGACCCGGGATCGCGACGGCGCTGCGAGGGATCGGCCGAACGTTCAGCCATGATCGCGAGCGTCATCGAGCGCGTCACATCCTGGTGGTCGTGCAGGTGGCGCTCGCGCTCGTGCTGTTGATCGGCTCGGGCTTGATGATTCGTACGTTTCAGCACTTGCGCAGCGTGCAGCCGGGATTCACGCGCCCTGAAGAGATCCAGATACTTCATTCCATGATCCCGATGGCCATTGCCAAGGAGCCCGAGCGCGTGATGCGGATGCAGCACGAGATCCTCGACAAGCTCGCCGCCATCCCCGGTGTGACGTCGGTGGGATTCGGGTCTCGCGCGCCGCTCGAATCGTTTCTGGGCGTCGCCGGCAATCCGATCGATGCCGAGGACAAGACGTTCGCAAAAGGCCGCGTTCCGCCCCTCCGGCAAATCCGCAGGATCGCACCGGGATACTTCAAGACGATGGGAACACGAGTCGTTGCGGGACGCGACTTCAGTTGGACCGACCTGTACGACGGCCGTCGCGTCGCCATCGTGTCGGAGAATCTCGCGCGCGAGTGGTGGGGTGATCCCGGTGCTGCGCTGGGCAAGCGGATTCGCGAAGTCGGCGCTGCCGATCCCTGGCGCGAAATCGTCGGCGTCGTCGAAAACGTGTACGACGACGGAGTCCATGTGAAGCCGCCCGAGTTCGCATACTGGCCGGCCCTGATGGACCGATACATCTGGGGCGACGACAACGGATTCGTCGTTAGTGCCGGCATGTTCGCGATCCGCTCCAGCCGCACGGGTACGGAGGGCTTCCTGGCAGAGGCGCAGCAAGCCATCTGGTCCGTCAACGGCAGGCAGCCGGTGTTTCTCGTCACCACGCTCAAGGCGCTTTACGACCAGTCCATGGCACGGACGTCGTTTACGCTCGTGATGCTGGCCATCGCCGGAGGGATGGGCCTTGTGCTCGGCATCGTGGGGATCTATGGAGTGATCGCCTATGTGGTGTCGCAGCGGATCCGGGAGATCGGCATCCGAACTGCCTTGGGCGCGCAGCCGGCTGGATTATTGAGAATGTTCGTGCGACATGGGCTGCGGCTTGTTGGAACTGGTGCTGCCCTTGGACTCGTGGCTGCTGCCGGACTTACCCGTCTGATGTCGTCTTTGTTGTTTGGCGTCACCGCGCTTGACCCGGTGACGTACACCTCTGTTTCGGCGCTGCTGATCGCGGCCGGCGTGCTGGCCAGCTATCTTCCCGCGCGCCGAGCCATCGCCGTCGATCCGATCCAGGCACTGCGGACGGACTAGTAGAGTCGGGTCTTCAGACCCGCCTTTTCGGCTTAACGTCGCGTAAACCAGCCAGTGATGCGCCCGATGCGGTCGTAGGGCCGGCTGATGTGCATGCCGCCGGTCACGGCGTCGGGCTTGCCGTCGCCGTCGAGATCGCCAACCGCAAGCGTCAGCAGGTGCGTCGGTGAGCTGGCGATCGGGTGCATGGTGAACTGCATCTTGCCGTCGTTCTCCAGCCACAACAGGCTCGGCGCCGCAGGATTGTCCCAGTCGTTATTCGCGTTGACGAGCAGCACGTCGAGATCACCATCGCCATCGAGATCGACCGCCTCGGGACTGGTGACGCCCTGCTGATCGATCATGCGATGCAGCTCGAACTTGAGGTCACCGCGATTCTCGAGCCACTGCACCCCCTGCCACGGCCGGCTGTTCGGCGGCGCGTATTCGAATGCATCGCCATTGGCGTACAGGATGTCAGGATCACCATCCTTGTCCATGTCGACCATCGTCATCCAGCTCGAGCCGAAGTCGGGGTTGGTCGAACCCCACAGCATCCGCGGCGTGAGGTTGCCCTTGCCGTCGTTGATGAAGGCCCAGATCTCTTCCCACTCCTGGCTGACGAGCGCAACAACATCCAGGAACGTGTCGCCGTTGATATCGACAGGGATCGCGTTGATCGGCCCTGACAATTGCTGCAGCACGTGCTGCTCGAACTTCCAGCCGCCCTTGTTCTCCAACCAGCTCGTCTCGCCATCGTCATAACCGAAACCGGCGACGCTGACATCCAGGTCGCCGTCGCCATCGAGATCGGCCGCTCTCGCGTCAGCGACCCGCGCGATGCGATCGGCGATGTAGTGCGACCGGAATTTCTGCTGACCGTCGTTTTCCAGCACGATCACCGACCCGACCCGGTTGTTGTTGGGAAACAGGAAACCGAGCGCGGCGACGACCAGGTCGAGGTCGCCATCTTTGTCGAAGTCGATGGCCTCGACGTGAGCAGGCGCCGACACTCCGGCAATGACCGACTCGGTGAATGTGCCGCGAGGTGCCTGCCGAATCCACGTGACGACATTGCGAAGCGAATCGCAGACCAGGACGTCATTGAGACCATCGCGATCGAGATCGACGATGGCGACGTGCGCGATCTGCGGCCGCTCTTCCCCCTTCGGCGGATCGCCGATCGCGCGCGATGTGAACATCGCGCTCGTTGCACCGCCGCTGACTGCGGACGCGGGCTTCTCACTGGCGTGCTCTCTCGAAGCCCCCGGCATGAGGCGATCGCGAGATACCCACACGAGCGTGACGAGCACGATGACGATCAGCGCGATCGACGCGATGCTGCTGCGAGTCATGGGGTCAGACGCCTTCACATATTTTCATATGTGAAGTTGCGTGAAGGGGTCTGACCCCGTCGGGCACGGATATAGAGCACCATCATCCAGACCGCGACGATGACGAGGCCACTTGCCTCGCGCGCTTCTTCGACGGATGGCGACTTCATCTCCCACGCATCGAACATGTGCCCATATTCCGATGCCGCCGGCCCGCCGAACGCAATCAGCGCCCCCCAGACGATGGCGATCGCGAAGACTGCCAGCAGCGCCGCCGGCGCGACACGACGCCGGGTCGCGGCCAGGAGCGACAGCACGCACGCTGCGCTATAGATTGCTATCCATTGAATCGGATCGGGATCGTTGAACTGGAGGGCTGCCGCAAAAGCGAACAGCAGTGCCATCGTCAGATCGAGGAATCGCATGACCCGGTCCGGCTTCCACCTTCGCGCTACGCGCTTCCACCTTCGCGCTGCGCGCTACGGTGGACAAGAAAGCCGGACACTACGGGGCGCCGGTCTTGGTGCCTGACTGCTCCATCAACTGCTTGAGGAGCGCCGCCGTGCTCTCGCGGACCACGCCGCCGCCGCGACCCCCGCGACCGCCGCCCTTCCCGAGCGCCACATCGAGAGGTGTGAACCCGGCCTTATTCTTCAGATTGAGCGACGCGCCGCGCGAGGCGAGGAACTTCACGACGGCATCGCCGCGGGCGACAGCGGCATGCATCGCCGTGTTGCCGGCGTTATTGAATGCGTCGACGTCCAGTCCGCGATCGAGCAGAACCGTCATGGCTTCGATCGAGCTCTCCGGAGTTGGTACGACGATGCGGATACCCTCGCCGCGGATGCCGCCATAGCCCTGACCGGCCGCGATCATGAGGGAGGTGGTGCGATCGGGCAATGTCAGAAACGGATCGGCGCCGCCTTCGAGGAGCGCATTCATCACGGCGACGTCATTGGTCCGGGCCGCGCGAATCAGCGGTGTCGTGCCTTCGCCGAAGTTCATCGTCGACCCGGCATCATGATGGCGCTTCAGCGGCTTGCCCGTGAGTCTCGCGTTGGGATTTGCGCCCTTCGCGAGAAGCCGCTTGACGAGATCCGAGCCATCGATCTTGTCCGTCAGGATCGGCGCCGGCCGGCCCTGCACCCACTGGAGGCTGTTCATGTCGACGGCGGCATAGAGCGCGCCCATGCCCGCTCCGTCGACGACGTTGGGATCCGCGCCCTTGTCGAGCAGCATCGACGCGAGGTCGTAATGGACGTTGATGATGGCGTAGACCAGCGCGGAGGTGCCGATGTTCTTCGCCTGTGCCGCGGCGATTTCCTCAGGTTTCAGCGGAACGTCGGTCTGCGGGAGCGCCGTCGCATTCAGGTTGGCGCCGAGGTCGGCCAGCGCGCGCGCGGCATCGATCGCGCCGTCGCGGGCGGCAAACATGAGGGCCGTCCAGCCGCCGCGCGGCAGCGGAGAGTTAGGACCGCCGCTGCGCGGAAACTCGAGGACTGGAGCGTCCAGCTGCGTGGAGCGCGCATTGAGATCCGCGCCCGCCTCTGCGAGTACGCGGATCGCGTCGGCATGGTTCTCGGAGGCCGCCCACATGACGGCGGTTTCGCCAAACCACTTCTCGCGCGCGTTCACATTGGCGCCGCGGGCGATCAATGCCTTCATCGCGTCGACGGCGCCGGTGCGCGCCGCAGTCATGATCACCGGCTCGCCTTCCGTCGTGCTCGTATTCGCGTCGACCCCGGCGGAGACAAGCAAGTCGATGACTTTCGCGCTGCCATTCATCGCGGCCAGCGTGATCGGCGCGAGCCCATATCGATTCGCGGACTTCGGGTTCGCCCCCGCGCGCAGCAGCATCGTCACGAGCTCGGCATCGTCACCGCGCACTGCCCAGTGCAGCGCCGTCGTGCCGTCCACCCCGGGCGCGTTGACATCGATCTTGCCGCGCAGCTGCGTCCGCACGGCATTGTGATCGCCGCGCTTGACGGCGTCGATGAGGGGAGTATCGCCACTGTCGGCGAGAAGGCCCGTCGTGAGTGCGAGGGTCAGGAGCACAACAATGCGATTCAATCGACTCACTTCATTGCTCCACGTGACTTCGCTTGCATCCGATACACAGAGACTCCGAGGCACCGAGATCCAAGAATTCTCTGTGCCTCGGTGGCTCGGGTGCGTCGTAATCGGGTATCGAACGTTGAATCAGAGCTCGAACGCTCCGGTACTCACCCCGAAGCGATCCATCTCGGCCCCGTACTTCTGCGCGATTGTCAGCATGACGTTGGCCAACTGCGTGCCCTTCGGCGCGGCAAGATGCTTATTGCCCGTGAAGGCCCCGGCACCCTTGCCCACCATGAGGAACGGCACGTCGAGCGGCGAGTGCGTGTTGCTGTCGCTCATGCCGCTGCCCCAGACGATGGCCGAGTGATCGAGCAGCGAGCCGTCGCCGTCGGGCGTCGACTGCAGACGCTCCAGGAACTTGCCGAACAGGCTGATTTGCCACGTGTTCAACTTCACGAGCAACTCGAGCTTGTACGCCTCGTTACCGTGATGCGACACGTGATGCCACGGCTCGTTGAAGCCGAGGTCTGGGAAGACGAGTTGACTCGCTTCGCGGTTCAACATGAACGAGAAGACACGCGTGATGTCGGCCTCGAAGGCCAGCGCCATCATGTCGAACATGACGGTGGCGTGCTCTTCCCACGAATCCGGGATGCCGACCGGCGCCACCGGGATCGTGATCTCGGAAGTCGCCTGCTTCTCGGCGCGCTGAATGCGTTGCTCGATCTCGCGCACGTGCTCGAGATACTGGTCGAGCCTGACTTTGTCGCGCGCACCCAGCCCGCGTTCGAGACTGGACACGTCGCCCTTCACCGAGTCGAGGATGCTGCGGTTCTGCTCCATCCGACGCACGCGCTCCTCCGTCGATCCCGGCCGGCCGAACATGCGCTCGAACACGACGCGCGGGTTCGTCTCCATCGGCATCGGCGTGGTCGGCGTCTTCCACGAGATGGTGTTCATGTAGGCGCAGCTGTAACCGACGTCGCACGCACCCACGTATCCGGTGAAGTCCTCGGTGCCGATTTCGAGCGAGGGGAATACGGTGTCGCCGCCGATCTTCCCGGCGATGATCTGGTCGAGCGAGGTCCCGGCGACGAAGTCCTCGGCCTCGGTGCGCTTCGGCGCGCTGCCGGTCAAATACGTGCCGGTGCTCACCGCATGCGTGCCCTGCAGCGGACGATCCAGATTCGACACGACGACGATCGAATCGCGGAAGGACTCAATCGGCTTGAGGATGGGACTGAACTCGAAGTTGACGCCTGTCGTCGTCGGCGTCCAATGGCTCGGGCGCTCACCCATCGGCACGAAGATCGCGCCGAATCGCTTCGTCGGAGCCGCCGCCGTTTTGACCGTTGAGGTCATGGCGGGCACCATCGCCTCGAGCAGCGGCAAGGAAAGCGTCGCGCCCAGACCACGGAGTACCGTTCGACGCGACAGAGACGCCTTCGTGATGAACATGGCTAGTTCAACCTCGCAGTATTAACAACGCCGGGTTCCGCCGCGGGTGACTTCGTCCGCATCTGGAACGGCACACTCCGGACGATCTCAAGGATAACCGACGAGAAGCGATATTGATCGCGGGCAGAATCGCGCACAACAGTGCGCACAGCTGGCATGTCAGTCGCCGTCAGGCCGCGCCCAAGTGCATACGTCATCAGCTTTTCGGTCATCGTCCGCACAAAGATTTCGGGCTCACGCAACAGCGCGGCCCTGAGCTCGACGACTCCGTTGATCTGAGTTCCGTTTATAAGCTGCCCCGATGCGTCGACCGGCGCGCCTCGCGTTCCGCCGTCTCTCGTGCGCCAGCCGCCAATGGCGTCAAAGTTCTCGAGCGCCAGCCCTGCCGGGTCGATCATCCGGTGACAGCTCGCGCACGCCGGATTGCGCCGATGCTGCTCCATGCGCTCACGCACCGACTTCGGCTTTGCGGCGCCAGCTTCTTCATCGAACGGCGGCACGACATCGGGCGGCGGCGGTGGCGGCGACCCGAGGATGTTCTCGAGGACCCACTTCCCTCGCAGCACGGGAGAGGTCCGATGCGGATGAGACGTCACCATCAGCACGGCGCCCTTTCCCAGGAGCCCGCGACGCGTGTCGTCCTTGAGCGTCACGCGCCGGAAATGCGTGCCGTAGACGTTCGGGATGCCGTAATGCCTGGCGAGCCGCTCGTTGAGGAACGTGTAGTCAGCCGTCATCAAATCGACGACGCTGCGATCCTCGCGCATGATCGAGGCGAAGAACATCTCGGCTTCGGTCCCGAGCGCCGTGCGCAGGTTGTCGTCGAAGTCGGGGAACTCGTGCGAGTTCGGCTGCTTCGTCTTCAGGTTCCGCAGCTGCAACCACTGGCCCACGAAGTTGTCGACGAACGCCTGCGACTTCGGATCTGCGAGCATGCGCCGCACCTGCTGGTCGATACCCGCGGGCGTCTTGAGGCCGCCCTTGCTCGCAACATCCAGCAATGTGTCATCCGGGATGCTGCTCCACAGGAAGAACGACAGGCGTGATGCGATTTCGAGATCGGACAGTCGATACGCGCTCCCTGCCGGAAGTGATGCCGGATCGCGTTCGACACGGACGAGGAACTTGGGGCTGGACAGCATGCGGCGCAGCGCGAGATCGATGCCAGTATCGAAACTCCCGTCCTGGCGGCCGCGCTGATAGAAATCCTGCAGCGTCTGCAGATCTTCCTTCGACACATCGCCTCGGTACGCACGCCGCGCCAGTGTCGCCAGGATCTTCCTCGCACATCCGTCTTCTTCCGACGCCGCCTTCGGCTGGCACACGAAGATGCGCCGCCGGCTTGGCGTGTCTCCAACACCGGTCACCTTGAACGGTCCGGTCAGGATGATTTCATCGATGTGCGGATAACCGGAGAAGTCGATGGTGTCCGACGAGCTGCGGACGTAGGACTGCAGGCGACGGGTGTTGAGCGCATGCGTCTTCTCGACAAACGCCACGCCTATTTGCGCCGGACCGGCCTTGAGCGGTACGCGCACCGTGAACCGCCCGTCCACATCGTCCCCGGTGATCGTCGGGTTGTCGCTCGACGCGGTGATCTCGTTGTCGCCGCCGAACGACGCGAGATGAACGCGTTCGCCATTCACCGAGATCTCGAGCTGGTGCGCATACTCGAGCCCGCGCATCGTGCCGAGGTTGGTGCGGAACAACCTGACCTGGAACTGGTATTCGCCGTCGAGCGGTAGCGTCGTGGGGATGAGGATTCCGCCGACCGTTCCGAGGGGCAAGCCTTCGATATGGCGGTCCTGCGATTCGTCCTGGCGCACGCGGAAGAGTTCACCCATCGGCGGCGCCTTGGGATCGCCGATAGCCAGGGCGGTGATGCGTTCCGCCGCCGTGAGATAGCTCTCGAGCAACACTGGTGAGAGCCCGAGGACATCGGCGTTATTGTCGAAACCCCCGCTCGAATCATCTGGCGGCAACATCGACGAGACATCGAGTTCGACGGCGAGGAGATCGCGGATCGCGTTCGCGTACTCGGCGCGGTTGAGTCGATGGACCAACGGTCGCCCCGGGTTCGGCCTGGCCTTGGCCGCATTGTCGAGCACACCTTCCAGCCGGGAAATCAGGGCTCGCTTCGCGGCATCATCCGGCCGCGGGACACCGGCGGGCGGCATCATGCCTGCCCCGACCTTGCGAATCACTTTCTCCCACACTTCGGGATGCGCGGCGACGTCGCTCAGTTCAGCGGTGTCGAGCGCGAGGCCGGACGTCTTCAACCGCTGGTTGTGACAGCTCACGCAGTACTTGTCGACGACGCCACGGTCGGCGGCAGCAATGGTGGACGAGGCGTCTGACGCCGATGCCTGAGGCGCCGAGGCGCGCGGCATCGCCACGCCAATCGAGGCGATCCAGACAACACAGGCCGTGAGGATTCCGCGAGTCATCAAATGGCCCAAACCCCGGTAAATTCTATATGATTTCGCATATCGAACCGAGTTTCGCGTCAGCGAAAAGGAGCGGAGACTTTACCGAATCTGATGAGACGCAGCACCGATCGCATCCTGACGACCCATGTCGGCAGCCTGATCCGCCCGAAAGCGCTCCTCGAGCAAGCCACCGCAGCCAGACAGCAGCCAGCGCAGCAGTCGCGCTACCAGCAAGCGTTGCAGCAAGCCACGGCGGAGGTGGTGCGACAGCAACTCGACGCCGGCCTCGACATCGTGAACGACGGTGAATACGGCAAATCGAGCTGGGCCAATTACGTCCTCGACCGCATGACGGGATTCGAATTCAGGCCCGACACGCTCTACGAGGCGACATGGCTCGGGCGGGATCGATTCCGTTTCGCGGAGTTCATGGCGGCGCAGTTTCCGCGCGGCGCCAGCGGCGCTCCAGGACATGCGTGCATCGGACCGATTCGATATCAGGGCCACGAGGCAATTCGCCGCAACATCAGTGACTTGAAGGCGGCGATGGAGAGCGGCGGCGTCACCGAGGGTTTCCTGACGGCGGTGGCGCCGGCGAGCACTGGCTACGATGCGTCGAATGAGTACTACAAGGACGAGCACGAGTATGTGTTCGCCATCGCCGAAGCGCTGCGCGAAGAGTATCTCGAGATCGTCAACGCAGGCCTCGTCCTTCAGGTCGACGATGCGGTGCTCGCGAATATGTACGACGAGATCGTCCAGCACGGTCCCGAGAGATACCAGCAGTGGGCCGAGCTGCGTGTGGACGCGCTCAATCACGCGCTGCGGGGCATTCCCGAGGAGCGTGTGCGCTACCACGTCTGTTTCGGAAGCTGGCACGTGCCGCACGTGGCGGATGCCCCGCTCGAGGCGATTCTTCCACTGGTGTTGAACGTGCGGGCAGGGGCGTACTCGATCGAAGCGGCCAACGTCAGGCACGAGCACGAATGGCGGGTATGGCAGACGGCGAAGCTGGCTCCGGGCAAGATTCTGATTCCCGGTGTCGTGACGCATCACACGACGAGCATCGAACACCCGCGCCTGGTGGCCGATCGAATCGTCCGGTTCGCTTCGCTCGTCGGCCGTGAGAATGTGATCGCCGGCACCGATTGCGGTTTCGCTCAACTGGAGCAGTATCAACGCGTGCACCCTCAGGTGATGTGGGCGAAGCTGCACACGCTGGCGGAGGGCGCGCGGATCGCGTCAGAAGAGTTGTGGGGAGTGCGCGTGGATCAGCGTAGGGCGGGTCTTGCTTTTTAGACCCGCCGGGTCCAAGAGCAGGACTCGGCCTACGGTTCAGACAGTGTGAGAAGGAGATCGAATGAGTGCGAAGAGTTTCGAGGATGTGATCAACGCCGCCGGCAATCCAGTCAAGCTTCTACGCAATTCGCAAACCGGTCCTTATATCTACCCTGTCGTCCCCAGCGAGTTCACCAACTGGCGTGACGAACAGCGTGCGTGGCGGGATACGTGCATCCTCTTCAATCAGTCGTACCACATGACGGACATGTATGTTGAGGGCCCGGATGCCCTCAAGGTGCTCACGATGCTCGGCATCAACAGCTTCGCGAACTTCGGACCCAGCAAGGCGAAGCAATTCGTCGCCTGCAACTACGACGGCTACGTGATTGGCGACGTCATCCTCTTTCACCTGGAAGAGAACCGCTTCAATCTCGTTGGCCGCCCGTCGATCCACAACTGGGTCCAGTATCACTGCGAGACCGGCAAGTACGACGTCAAGATCGAACGCGACGAACGCACGGTTGCGAAGCCGGGCCCGATCGTGCGCAAGGCGTACCGCTATCAGGTCCAGGGACCGAATGCGCTCAAGGTCATCGAGAAGGTCACCGGCAAGCCGGTGCCGAACGTGAAGTTCTTCAACATGACCGATTTTCAAATTGCCGGACGCAGAGTCCGCGCGCTGCGTCACGGGATGGTCGGACAACCAGGCTTCGAGCTGTTTGGACCCTGGGAGGACGGAGAAGCCGTGAGAGCCGCCATCGTCGAGGGTGGTCAGGAATTCGGCCTCAAGCAGTCTGGCGCCCGGACCTACTCGAGCAACACGCTCGAATCAGGCTGGATCCCTTCGCCGCTGCCGGCGGTCTACACCGGCGACAAGATGAAACCGTATCGTCAGTGGTTGCCGGCGAATACGTACGAAGCCCTCGCGTCGTTGGGGGGCAGCTTCTATTCCGACGACATCCGTGACTACTACCTCACGCCGTGGGACCTGGGGTACGGTCCCTCGGTCAAGTTCGATCATGATTTCATCGGACGGGAAGCGCTCGAGAAGATCGCCGAGCGTCCGCGGCGCAAGAAGGTCACCCTCGTGTTGAATGGCGAGGATGTCACACGCGGCATCGCCACGATGTTTCAACAAGGGCAGCGAACGAAGTACTTCGACTTTCCGTCGGCGGTGTATTCGACGCTGCCGTACGACAAGGTCGTCAA
>Ga0207428_10003593_pt1 | contig 14975 bp, 10 predicted proteins | sample RhiMethybrSRZTD1_FD_187600 | JGI IMG/M metagenome (GOLD analysis project Ga0207428, IMG submission 187600) | Populus rhizosphere microbial communities from Tennessee, USA - Rhizosphere MetaG P. TD hybrid SRZTD1 (SPAdes) (version 3) | ecosystem: Host-associated > Plants > Roots > Rhizosphere >...
CTTCAAGGGCGCTCACCGTCTCGGCGATGGGATCGTACTCACCGCGTCGGAACCAGCCCTGGACGACGAACCCAACGGTGAACAGCACCGGCCCGATGATGCCTGCCGCTGCTCCGATCGCGCGGATGTCGCCTGCTCCGCGTGGTGCGACCAAACCCCTACTCGGCTCTCCCTGCGTTGTCATGCTTCGACGCTAGGGAGGAAGGCGGGTCGGTGGCATCGGGACTTGCACTCAAGGTCATTCGCTCATGCTGGGTATTTCCCCCCAGCTACCGGCTCAGCAGGCGCCACTTCGCTTGACAGCCAGCAGCGTACGCGCTAACGAAGGTGAAAGATTTGCGATTCCCGTCCGGACCGGGAGCCCGTCCCGTGACGCCCGGGAATGAGGGGTCCCATCGTGACGTCATGACAGCAGCCAGGCTGGGCCCGGTCGGTGCGCCGGCGGCCACCGCCCTTCCGCTTGAACAGCCTTCGGTTATCGCCAGGTCCCGGTCTCCCGCGCCTGCGCTGCGTTTCGCGCTCGCAGGAGTGGCAGTGGCCTCGGCCATTGTCGGCTGGGTGCTGTTCGGCGACACCGATCCGTCTCTGTGGGAGCTGGGCGACGGCGGCTACTGGCCGGTGCGAGAACTCACGCCTGCGGCCGTCGCCTTCTCAATCGGCGGCGCCGTACTACTCGGATATCGCAAGGCGCGCTGGCCCGCCGGCGTTTTGTTGATCTGCGGACTGCTGGCCGGGCTTGCCCTGCTCTTTGCCGGACTCTGGTGGGACAGAATACTGAAGCACGGGGGGTTCATCGGTTCATCGGGGTTCATTACCGACCCTCTGTTGCTCGCAAACAGCATCGCGACCGACCTTTTCATAGGGCTCTCGTTGACGGTATTGCCTCAGCTCTACCCCGACGGACCACTGCCTGGAAGGCTCTGGAAGGTTCTGCTCGGCATTTCGACGGGACTGGTCGCGATCGCTGTGCTGAGGAATGCGTACGACTCCCCGACCATCAACGATCAAGTCGAGTCGTACTTCTGGTCGACTGTAGTCGGCGTCGGCTGGCTGATCGCTCTCGCGTCGCTGTCTGTTCGCTGGCGCCGTGGCGGTCGTCTGCTGCGGAGGCAGATCGTCGGGTTCACCACTGTGACGGTGATCATGATCGCCGTCAACTTCCTCTCTGCCACACCGTACGCACCTTTCCCCTACTTGCGGCCGATTGTGATCGTCGCTCTGTGGCCGCTGGCAGTCGTGATCTCGATCGCGGTCGCGGTGCTGCAGTACCACTTGTACGATGTCCGCCTCGTCATCCGACGCGTGGTTGTGTACGGCGGCCTTACCATCGCTCTGACCGCTCTCTTCGTCGGAGTCTATTTCGCTGTACTAGCCGCTCTCTCGGGCCAGGTCGTAGCAGTGCGCTATCGCTGGGTGGCCATAGGCGTGGCTATGGCCGCCGTCTTGGCCGCTGAGCCGGTGCGGAGGCGCATGCAGACCAGACTCGAGCGCCGGTTCCTTGGAGAACGGGGCGACCCGTTGGGGGTGCTGGCCCGACTCCATGCGGCCCTGTCGAACGGGGACGAGGACGAAAAAACTGCGTACGCCAAGATCACTCGCACGGTGTCTGCGGCGGTCCGCTCGCCCTCGGTAGCTCTCGCGCTGCATCGCGGGCCGCAGGTCGAGACCGTGTCGGTCAAGGGTGTGGAGCAAGACGAGTCCGTGTTGGTGCTGCCCTTGGTTTACCGCGGCGAGCGGCTGGGCGAGATGCGAGTCAGCCCACGCACTCCAGGTGAAGCGTATGGCCGGGTGGACCGGGCGCTACTCGACCAGCTGGCAAACCAAACCTCCGCACTGGTGTACGCGCTGCGTCGCGACAGCGAGTTGCAGTCAACACGTCGGCAAGCGCTGGAGAGCGTGGCCGAAGAGCGTGCTCGGCTGGGGCGCGACCTGCATGACAGCATCGCTCCCCTACTGGCCGGAGCCGGGCTGACCGCCGAGGCGCTGCGCAAAGGGATGACCCCGGGTACAACCGACGACGAGGATGCAGAGCGACTCGCTTTGCGTCTGCGGAATGCTGCCACCGAGATCCGCCGGCTCGCGCACACCATGCAACCCACACCAGTAGACGATCGCGGGCTCGAGGCGGCGCTGGCGGATTACATTTCCACGCTCGAGGCACCCGAGATTCCTCAGATCCGCCTCCACACCGAGATCGCTCGATCGCTGCCCACGGCAGTGGAGCAAGGGGGGTATCTGGTGGTGCTCGAGGCGCTCAACAACGTGGTCGGTCACGCCCACGCCAAGCATTGCGAGGTGTCCGTGACCCTCGCGTCGGGCGAGCTCGTCCTGAGCGTGGTGGACGACGGCGTCGGGTTGGGCCAACCGTACGTAAGCGGGATCGGCATCACCTCCATGCGCAGCCGGGTCCAGGCCCTCGGCGGCGTCTTCGACCTTGGCGCCGCCCCGGACGGCGGGACCTTGCTGCTGGCGCGGATGCCGGTGGAACCGTGACGCCTATCCGCTTGGTGGTAGTGGATGATCACATGGTCTTCCGGGAGGGTCTTCGCGCCCTACTTGGCCGGGTCGACCACATCGAGATCGTCGGCGAGGCGGCCAACACCCAAGAGGCCGTCGAGGTCACCGAGGCCGTCCGGCCCGATGTCGTGCTGATGGACCTCAACCTGCCTGGCGACGGTGGCGAAGTCGCTACGACAACGATCCTTGCCGCCCACCCCGAGGTCGCTGTGCTCGTGCTGACGATGCATTCCGACGACGCCCATCTGCGCCATGCTTTGCAGGCTGGTGCCCGGGGCTATCTGCTCAAGGACGCCGAGCCGGACGCAATCATCCGGGCAATCCTCGCCGTGCACGAGGGTCAGGCGATCTTCGATCCAGGCATCGCCGCTCGGGTAATCGCTGCTACCGGAACACGGCAGGCCGATCGTCCGTTCCCCGTGCTGACCGAGCGTGAGTTTGAGATCTTGGACCGATTGGCCCGAGGGCTGCGCAACGACGCGATCTCAGCCCGGATGGGTATCAGTATGAAAACGGTGCAGAACAACGTATCGACAATTCTCCTCAAGCTCGGGGCCGCCGACCGCGCCCAAGCCGTTGCCCTCGCACGTGACGCGGGAATGGGCCGTCGCCCCTAGTTCTGCCCGGCCAGAGCCACACGTAGCGATCTGCACTTCCCGTCGAATTTCCCGATGGGGTGTGAAGGCTGCCTCGTGCCGCCCGGGAACTGTGCGAGCGAGCGTGAGATAGCTCGCCCAATCGGGGCGACTTCTTCACAAGGAGTGATCATGACGATTACCGGGACGCCCCCAACCAACACGCTGAGTAGCCCGCCCCCCGTCCGTCCGCGGCGGGTTGTGCTAACCGCAGCAGCAGGACTGATTGCGCTCGCTGCCGTTGGCCTCACGCCATGGCTGCTGTCCAGTGGCCCACGAACCGAGACCAACTCGATCGAATCGACCTCAGCCGCCGCCGCGCCGCAGCAGCTGGCGCCAGCTGTGGGCCCGGCCAATGCCGGTCACAACGCGGGCAGCATCGCCGGCCCGGCGGCGTACACCACATTCTGCCAGAACAGCCCCAGCCTCTGCGTGCCGCCCGCTCCCACACTGGCCACCGGCTACCTCAAGTTCTGCGGGAACAGCCCGACGCTCTGTGTATTGCCGAAACGCAACTAGCATCCTGGAAAGCAGAGGCGGGCCCGGACGATCCGGGCCCGCCTTCGTCTTGCTAACTACCGGTAGTCGCCCAGATCGAACTCCTCGAGCGGTACAGCGGCGCCCGACCCCTGACCGAAGTCATAGTCGAACGAGTCGTACCCGACCATCGAGTACGCCTGCGCCTTTGCCTCCGGTGTCGGCTCGACACGGATATTGCGGTACCGCTCCAGGCCGGTGCCGGCCGGGATCAGCTTGCCCAAGATCACGTTCTCCTTAAGACCCACCAGGGAATCGGACTTGGCGTGGATCGCCGCATCGGTCAACACCTTGGTGGTCTCCTGGAAGGACGCAGCCGACAGCCACGACTCGGTCGCCAGCGAGGCCTTCGTGATCCCCATCAGCACCGGACGACCCGAAGCAGGGGTGCCGCCCTCCGCGACGACTTGCCGGTTTGCCGCCTCGTAGGCCAGCCGATCCACCAAGTCACCTGCAAGCAGGGTGGAGTCGCCGGACTCGATGACCGTCACCCGACGCAACATCTGCCGGATGATGATCTCGATGTGCTTGTCGTGGATCGGGGCGCCCTGGGTCCGGTAGACCGACTGCACCTCATCCACCAGGTGCTCTTGCACGCGGCGAACACCGAGCACCCGCAGCACGTCCTGCGGATCCGGCGTACCCGCGGTCAGCTGCTGGCCGACCTCGACGTGATCGCCGTCCTCGACAAGTAGCCGAGCGCGTCGAGACACCGAGAACTCGGCCAGCTCCGATCCGTCATCCGGGGTGATGATGATCTTCTTGAGCCGGTCGCTGTCTTCGATCTTCACCCGGCCGGTCGCCTCGGCGATCGGCGCCTTGCCCTTGGGCTGGCGGGCCTCGAAGAGCTCGACCACACGCGGCAGACCCTGAGTGATGTCGTCACCGGCCACACCGCCGGTGTGGAAGGTCCGCATTGTCAGCTGGGTACCAGGCTCACCAATGGACTGCGCAGCCACGATGCCGACAGCCTCGCCGACGTCGACCAGCTTGCCGCTGGCCAGCGAACGGCCGTAGCACATCGCACACGTGCCGCTGGCGGCCTCACAGGTGAGGACACTGCGTACTTTCACCGACGTGATGCCACTCTCAATGAGCAACCGGATGTTGATATCACCAAGATCAACGCCAGCCTTGAGCAGCACCTCGCCGTCCGGGCCGAATACGTCGGTGGCGAGGGTTCGCGCATAGACCGCGGTCTCCACATGCTCGTCGAGGACCAGGTTGCCACGGCCATCGTCAGCTGCGATGGTCTTCGTCAGCCCGCGCTCGGTACCGCAGTCCTCCTCGCGGATGATCACATCCTGGCTGACATCGACAAGCCGCCGCGTCAGGTAACCAGAGTCGGCGGTACGAAGAGCGGTGTCGGCCTGGCCCTTACGTCCACCGTGCGTGGAGATGAAGTACTCCAGCACGGACAGTCCCTCACGGAAGTTGGACTTGATGGGCCGCGCGATGATCTCGCCCTTCGGGTTGACCACCAGTCCACGCATTGCGGCGATCTGGCGCATTTGCACCATGTTTCCGCGGGCACCCGAGTGCACCATCATGTAGATCGGGTTGGTCTTGGAGAAGTTGTTCTCCATCGCCGTGCCGAGCCGGGACGTGGCGTCGGTCCAAATCTCGATCAGCTCCTGGCGCCGCTCGTCATCGGTGATCAGGCCACGCTCGTACTGCTTGTCGATCTTGTTCGCGCGGTCCTCGTAGCTTGCCAGGATCTGCGGCTTGTCCGCTGGGGTCTCCACATCACCGATGGAGACGGTGACTCCGGAGCGCGTCGCCCAGTGGAAGCCGAGGTCCTTGAGCTGGTCCAGACAGTAGGCAACCTGCACCTTGGGATAGCGCTCCGCAAGATCATTGACGATCTGGCCGAGCTGCTTCTTGCCCACCTCGTAGTCCGCGTAGGCATAGTCGTCGGGCAGAGCCTCATTGAACAGGGCGCGGCCGAGCGTGGTCTCGAGCAAGATCGAGCCGTTCGTCGACAACGTCTTGCCATTGGGCGGCACGATGTCTGTCAGCCGGAGCTTGATCTTTGCCTGAACTGACAGTTCACCGCGGTCGAAGGCCATCAAAGCCTCGGCCACCGAGCCGAAGGCCCTACCCTCACCGGCCGCGCCATCGCGCTGCATGGTGAGGAAGTAGGTGCCGATGATCATGTCCTGGGTGGGCATGGTCACCGGACGACCATCTGCCGGCTTCAAGATGTTGTTCGTCGACAACATCAAGATCCGCGCCTCAGCCTGCGCTTCCGCACTCAACGGCAGGTGCACGGCCATCTGGTCGCCGTCGAAGTCGGCGTTGAACGCCGTACACACCAGCGGGTGGATCTGGATGGCCTTGCCCTCAATCAGCTGAGGTTCGAATGCCTGAATGCCGAGCCGGTGCAGCGTAGGAGCTCGGTTCAGCAGCACCGGGTGCTCCGAGATGACCTCTTCGAGCACGTCCCATACGACAGGACGCTGGCGTTCCACCATCCGCTTGGCGGACTTGATGTTCTGCGCGTGGTTGAGGTCGTCCAGCCGCTTCATCACAAACGGCTTGAACAGCTCCAGCGCCATGGCCTTGGGAAGGCCGCATTGGTGCAGCTTCAGCTGCGGACCGACCACGATGACCGAACGGCCGGAGTAGTCGACGCGCTTGCCGAGCAGGTTCTGCCGGAACCGACCCTGCTTGCCCTTGAGCATGTCGGAGATCGACTTGAGCGGGCGGTTGCCCGGGCCGGTCACTGGGCGGCCGCGACGGCCATTGTCGAATAGCGAGTCGACGGCCTCTTGGAGCATCCGCTTCTCGTTGTTGACAATGATCTCGGGCGCGCCGAGGTCGAGCAGCCGCTTCAGCCGGTTGTTCCGGTTGATCACTCGACGGTATAGGTCGTTCAGGTCAGACGTCGCGAACCGGCCACCGTCCAGCTGCACCATCGGACGCAGGTCCGGTGGGATGACAGGGACGCAGTCCAACACCATCCCGGTGGGGCTGTTCTTTGTCGTAAGAAAAGCTGAGACGACCTTGAGCCGCTTCAGGGCGCGGGTCTTGCGCTGGCCCTTGCCGACCTGGATCGTCTCGCGTAGATCGGCGGCCTCGGCTTCGAGGTCAAAGGTCTCCAGCCGCCTCTGGATGGCATCGGCGCCCATGGAGCCGGAGAAGTACTTGCCGAACCGGCTCTTCATCTCCCGGTACAGCACTTCGTCACCCTCGAGGTCTTGCACCTTGAGGCTCTTGAAGCGGTTCCACACGGCCTCGAGCCGGTCGAGCTCACGCTGCGCGCGATCGCGCAGCTGCTTCACCTCGCGCTCGGCGCCTTCCCGGACTTTGCGCTTGGCATCTGCCTTGGCACCCTCGGCCTCGAGCGCAGCCGTGTCCTCCTCGAGCTTGCGCATCCGGTTCTCGATGTCGGAGTCGCGGCGCCCCTCGAGCTGCTTGCGCTCGACATCGATCTTGGCCTCGAGCGAGGAGAGGTCGCGGTGGCGGGCTTCCTCGTCCACAGCCGTGATCATGTACGCCGCAAAGTAGATGACCTTCTCCAGGTCTTTCGGGGCGATGTCCAACAGGTAACCCAGGCGTGAGGGAACGCCCTTGAAGTACCAGATATGAGTGACCGGAGCGGCGAGCTCAATATGCCCCATCCGCTCGCGCCGGACCTTGGATCGGGTGACCTCAACCCCGCATCGTTCGCAGATGATGCCCTTGAAACGCACCCGCTTGTACTTGCCGCAATAGCACTCCCAGTCCCGAGTGGGACCGAAGATCTTCTCGCAGAACAAGCCATCACGCTCCGGCTTCAGCGTCCGGTAGTTGATCGTCTCCGGCTTCTTCACCTCACCGTGCGACCACTTGCGAATCTCGTCGGCTGTGGCCAGGCCGATGCGGATCTCGTCGAAGAAGTTCACGTCGAGCATTCTTTTGTTATCTCTCTTCTCTCAACTAACGCGATATCTCAACTTGTCACTTGACTGAACCCTCGCCTCCGAGTTGTGAACGTCTCAGTTTGCTTTGGCGCGCTGAGACGCTGACAAGTTCGAAGGCAAGGTGCACTTCAGACTTCTTCGACTCCGCCGAGGGAGTCACCTGGGCGCCGGGAAAGGTCGATGCCGAAATCCTCCGACGACCGGTAGTCGTCCTCGGAATCTCGCAACTCCACCTCGGTACCGTCGCTGGACAGGACTTCGACGTTGAGGCACAGGGACTTCATCTCCTTGACCAGCACCTTGAATGACTCTGGGATGCCAGGCTCGGGGATGTTCTCGCCCTTCACGATCGCCTCATAGACCTTCACCCGGCCAGGGACGTCGTCGGACTTGATGGTGAGCAACTCCTGCAAGGCCCATGCGGCGCCGTACGCCTCAAGTGCCCAGACCTCCATCTCACCGAACCGCTGGCCGCCGAACTGCGCCTTACCACCCAGTGGTTGCTGAGTGATCATCGAGTACGGCCCGGTCGAGCGGGCGTGAATCTTGTCGTCCACTAGGTGGTGCAGCTTCAGCATGTAGATGTAGCCGACACCCACCGGCTCCGGGAACGGCTCGCCGGAGCGACCGTCGAACAGGTGGGCCTTGCCGTCGGCGTTCACCAGACGCTGGCCGTCACGGGTCGGCAGGGTCTGGCCGAGCAGACCGGTGATCTCCTCCTCAGTGGCACCGTCGAAGACCGGGGTCGCCAAGTGAGCCGGGCCCTGCACCTGGCCGAGCCCTACGCCGCGCAGCCGATCCGACCAGCCACCCTTGACGCCATCGACATCCCAGCCCTGTTTGGCGACCCAGCCAAGGTGGGTCTCCAGGACCTGGCCAACGTTCATCCGGCTCGGTACACCCAGCGGGTTGAGCACGATGTCGACCGGAGTTCCGTCCTCTAGGAACGGCATGTCCTCGATGGGCAGAATCTTGGAGATGACGCCCTTGTTGCCATGGCGGCCGGCGAGCTTGTCGCCGTCTTGGATCTTGCGCTTCTGGGCGACATAGACCCGCACCAACTGGTTGACGCCAGGTGACAGCTCATCGTCGGCATCGCGATCGAAGACGCGTACGCCAATGACAGTCCCCGACTCGCCGTGCGGCACCTTGAGGGACGTGTCGCGAACCTCGCGCGCCTTCTCACCGAAGATCGCACGCAGCAGCCGCTCCTCCGGAGTCAGCTCGGTCTCACCCTTCGGGGTGACCTTGCCAACCAGAATGTCGCCGGTCGAAACCTCGGCGCCGATGCGGATGATGCCGCGCTCGTCAAGATCAGCGAGCATCTCTTCACTGACATTGGGGATGTCGCGGGTGATCTCCTCCGCGCCCAGCTTGGTATCCCGAGCGTCGACCTCATGCTCCTCGATGTGGATGGAGGTGAGCACGTCGTCCTGGACGAGCCGCTGACTCAGGATGATCGCGTCCTCGTAGTTGTGGCCCTCCCACGGCATGAACGCGACGAGCAGGTTACGACCCAACGCCATCTCAGCGTGATCGGTACAGGGCCCGTCAGCCAGCGGCGTACCCTTTTCGATTCGCTGTCCCACCGTCACCAGTGGACGCTGGTTGATGCAGGTGCCCTGGTTGGAGCGCCGGAACTTGCTCAACCGATACGTCTTGAACGTGTCGTCGTCCTGCGTCACATCGATCAGATCCGCGCTCACTGAGGTGACCACGCCGGCTTGAGTGGCAACGGTCACATCGCCCGCGTCCACCGCCCCGCGGTACTCCATGCCAGTGCCTACGAACGGGGCCTCCGACTGGATCAGCGGCACCGCCTGGCGCTGCATGTTCGAGCCCATCAGAGCGCGAGAAGCATCGTCGTGCTCCAGGAAGGGGATCATCGCGGTCGCGACCGACACCATCTGGCGCGGTGACACGTCCATGTAGTGCACCTCGTTCGGCGCCACGTAGTCGACCTCGCCGTGGCGCTTGCGGACCAGCACCCGATCCTCAGTAAAGCGGCCCTTGTCGTCCAGCTTGGCATTGGCCTGCGCCGTGACGTACCGGTCCTCCTCATCGGCGGTCAAGTAGTCGATCTGATCCGTCACGTGGCCCTTCTCCACCTTCCGGTAGGGGGTCTCGACGAACCCGAAGGCATTCACCCGCGCGAACGAGGCGAGAGAACCGATGAGGCCAATATTTGGTCCCTCAGGAGTCTCGATGGGACACATCCGGCCGTAGTGCGACGGATGCACGTCGCGGACCTCCATGCCTGCCCGATCTCGGGACAGACCCCCAGGGCCGAGCGCAGAAAGCCGCCTCTTGTGCGTCAGGCCTGCGACCGGGTTGGTCTGATCCATGAACTGGGACAGTTGCGAGGTTCCGAAGAATTCCTTCAGCGCGGCGACGACCGGCCTGATGTTGATCAAGGTCTGCGGTGTGATCGCCTCGACGTCCTGAGTCGTCATCCGGTCCCGAACCACCCGCTCCATGCGACCGAGTCCGGTGCGTAGCTGGTTTTGAATCAGCTCGCCGACGGTACGCAACCGCCGATTTCCGAAGTGGTCGATATCGTCCTCTTCAACAAGCAGCTGACCGCGGGGGGACTCAAGAGTCTCCTTACCCTCGTGCAGGGCGACCACGAAATGGATCGCAGCGACGATGTCCTCAATGGTGAGCACCGTACGATCAAACGGCAGCTCTAGGCCGAGCTTCTTGTTGATCTTGTAACGGCCAACCTTGGCCAAGTCGTAGCGCTTCGGATTGAAGTAGTAGTTCTCCAGCAATGCCTGAGCGGCCTCGCGGGTCGGAGGTTCGCCGGGGCGCAGCTTGCGGTAAATATCCAGCAGCGCCTCGTCCTGGGTGGTGGTGTGGTCCTTCTCCAGCGTGAGCCGCATGGACTCGTACTCGCCAAACTGCTCCAGGATCTGGGCGTCTGTCCAACCGAGCGCCTTGAGCAGAACGGTGACGTTTTGCTTGCGCTTGCGGTCGAGTCGCACCCCGACCATGTCGCGCTTGTCGATTTCGAACTCAAGCCATGCACCGCGGGACGGGATCATCTTGCAGGTGAAGATGTCCTTGTCGGAGGTCTTGTCGGTGGTCTGCTCGAAATAGACGCCGGGCGACCGAACAAGTTGGGAGACGACAACCCGCTCAGTCCCATTGATCACGAAAGTGCCCTTGTCGGTCATCAAGGGGAAATCGCCCATGAAGACCGTCTGGCTCTTGATCTCACCGGTCTCGTTGTTCATGAACTCCGCGGTGACGAACAGCGGCGCCGCGTAGGTGACGTCGCGCTCCTTGCACTCGTCGACGGTGTTCTTCGGCGGCTCGAACCGATGGTCACGGAACGAGAGCGACATGGTGCCGGAGAAGTCCTCGATGGGCGAGATCTCCTCAAAGATCTCCTCGAGTCCGGACTTGGTGTTGATGTCGGTGCGGCCGTGGTCCAACGCGATCGCGACGCGATCGCGCCAGGCTTCGTTGCCGACAAGCCAGTCAAATGAGTCGATCTGCAGATCGAGCAGATATGGAACTTCCATGGGCTCGGCGATCTTCGCGAACGAGATCCGACCGGTAGCGGATATAACTTTGGTTTTCGAGGCTGTGCGCGAGGCGGCCAACTCCTGTGTCCTTCCGAGGGCTCGCAGTGGAGGAGCGAAGTGCTTCTACGCATGCTGAACGACCCGTGTCAATGCGAAACGGGTCGGCAGATGGCGAGGGCAAACCCCCAATGTACACGCTGAGATGCCCGGAGTCAAGAACCGGGCGCAGGACTAACTAGAGCAGTCAAATTGTCGCCTGCCTTGGCGAAAATCATACTCTTCGACGGCCGCGCGACAAGGGGCAATACTGCCTCTTTCAGATCCTCTGGGTGGGCGACGGCGCTCAGGCGCGCTGACGCTCGTCCCGCTGCCGGACCAGCTCCTCTACCGCACTCGGGAGGGTCGTCTCGAAGTCGATCAGCTTCGCCCACGTCGGCACGACGACGATCCGGACCATGCCGTCGTAGAGCGAACGCACCTCCGCCTCCCACTCGACCCGTTGCTCCGGCGTCATCGGGTAGCTGCCGTTCACCTCCAGGTACTCCTCCGGGATGCCGTCGACGACGTCCAGCTCGGCCCGTCCCCGGATGAGCAGGATGCGCGGCGGGTGCACCTCGGTGTCGATGGTCAAGGCGACCGCCGGGTTGTGTCGCAGAGCCGAGACCTTCGCCGCGTTCTTGGCGGTGCACATGACGATCGCCGACCCATTCCAGGTGAACCCGATCGGGATGGACCGCGGCGTGCCATCCCTGGCGACGTAGGCCAGACGGGTCAAGTCCCGAGCCAGAAGCTCCCGGCTGATCGGCCGGTTCAAGACGTCGGTGATCTCGCTCGGCTGCACGGTTAGTCACCTCTCCCAACTGTCGTTCCTCAGTACGGTCGCCTCTCACGAGCGGTGTCAACGCCCGGCACTAGGGACTCTCCGGTTAGGACGATAGTCGGCCTTCACCTCAGCCCACGGACCTGACGCCATTCGGCCTGACCAGCAGGGACCTTCGACTCTCCCGTTACGGTTGCAAGTTCCCTTGACTGGGGCGTATCAACCGAAGGGCGCGAAATCAGGGTGAGAGGAGCGCATATGGCAGGGCCCACTCGGGTGCTCGTGACCTATGCGAGCAAGATGGGCTCGACCCAGGAGATCGCCGAGGCGATCGGTCGCGAGCTCGAGACCTCCGGCATACAGGTGACAGTCACACCGTGTGCGGACAACGTGAGCCCCGAGAGCTTCGACGGTGTGATCATCGGCAGCGCGATCTACACCCGGCGCTGGGTCAAAACGGCGAAACGATTCCTCAAGCGTCACGCCGCCGAGCTGGACCCGAACAGAACATGGCTGTTCCAGAGCGGCCCAATCGGCGAGGGAGCGCGCGAGGAACAGGTTCCGACTCCTAAGGCGATCGCCGGCGTGATCGTTCGGCATGGGCTGCCGGCGCCTATCACATTCGGCGGTCGCCTTGACACCGAGCACGCCACGGGGCCGCTGAGCAGATGGATGGGAGCCAAAGGACCACTCTCAGGCGACTTTCGTGACTGGGCGCGAATTCGCGGCTGGGCATCCGACATTGCCGATCAGCTTGATCGGGCGACTGCGGAAGGGCAGCAGTGATGGTGCATGACAGATTTGTCGACGACGACTCCACCAGCGAATTTCGGGCGATCACGCCGGCGCGTTGCGAGGAGCTGCTGCAGAGCCAAAGCGTTGGGCGGGTCGCATGGCAGGCCGCGGATGGTCCGCAGATCCTTCCTGTGACCTACGCCTGGCATGAGGGAACGATCATCTTCCGGACTTCCCCGTACGGTGTGCTGTCTGAGCTGATCCGGCCAACGGAGGTCGCACTGGAGATCGATGACCTTGATCAGAACAGTCGACGTGGATGGAGCGTTGTCGTCCAAGGCCGCGCACAAGGAGTTGCCGAACCCGATCAGCTAGTGCGGATGTGGACGGTTGGCAGCGTTGTTCCGTGGGCCCGGGGCGTGAGGAATGTGTTCATCCAAATCACTCCGTACAAAGTGACGGGGCGGGTGGTCGCTGCGCGGTCTGGCTGAGCAAACCAACCTCGAAATCCGTCGCTGACGCGCCACCTGTGACGATGATCACTGCTGAAACCGGTTGCGCGGCCTAGGACTTTAGTCCCGACTTTATTTCTGCCCCATTAACCCCTACCGGGTTGATCACCACGAGCGCACAATCGAAGGTAAGGGTGGGGCGGAACAGGAGTTGATCATGCCGACATTTGGCGGTCATGTGTGCCCAGGCGAGCGGCTACGCAGACTCTCGCCGCATGAGTGCAAGGCGTGGCTGTGCAGCCACCATGAGGGCCGGTTGGGATATCAGTCTGGCCGCGGTCACCGCTCGGTCGTGGTCTCCTATGCCGTCGCCGGCGATCAGATCTTGGTGCGGCTGCCTGACTACAACGACATCGTGCACTATGCACCCGGTGCCGAGATCAGCCTCGACGTCGACGGAGGTACTCCAGCTGCTCATCGCGAGACGGTCAGTGTGACCGGCACCGCCGCGTTGGCGGGGAGTGGCCAGCGCCCGCTGATCGATCAGGCGGCATTTGAAGAGGACTGGCCGTCTGACGTACGGACCTCGGTGATCTGCCTGCCTCTCAACACCGTTGAAGGCTTTGAGCTCAGGGATTCATAGCTACTCAGACTTTCTCGCGGCCTTCCCCCGAAAGGGGTCGCGGACGACACGAATCCCACCCGGTTTCATGTCGTCCGCGACCACTTTCTGACATGTGATCATGACAGCATCCGCGGTCAAGCTCTAGAGTCCAAGATCGTGACTTCACCTCGATGGACTGCTACTGACCTGCCCTCCCAGCAGGGCCGTGTCTTCATTGTCACGGGTGCTAACAGCGGGATCGGACTTCCCACGGCAAGGGCACTTGCCCAAGCCGGCGCACATGTCGTCCTCGCCGTACGCGACGTGGCCAAAGGCGAGACAGCCGCGGAGTCCCTTTCCGGTGACTATGAGCTACGCCGCCTTGATCTAGCCGACCTGTCCTCGGTGCGCGCGTTCGCCGACTCCTGGCAGGGCGACATCGACGTACTGATCAACAATGCCGGAGTCATGAGAACCCCCGAGAGGCGCACGGCGGATGGGTTCGAGTTGCAGATCGGGACGAACCACCTCGGCCACTTCGCGCTGACCAACCTGTTGCTGCCGCTCATTACGGATCGAGTCGTAACGGTCGCCTCGGGCGCCCACCGTGGCGGCTCGATTTCGCTGGACGACCTCAACTGGCAGCACCGCAGATATCGCCGCTGGCCTGCGTATCAGCAATCGAAACTGGCCAATTTGCTGTTCACACTCGAGCTGCAACGGCGGCTGGCCGCCGTGGGGTCGCCGGTTCGTGCCCTCGCGGCGCATCCGGGCTACGCGGCAACCAATCTTCAGTTCCGCAGCGAGAGCCGACTGGAGGACCGGGCGATGGGCGTCGCCAATCGGCTGTTCGCACAATCCGACGAGGCCGGAGCCCGGCCGACCTTGTTCGCAGCAAGCCAGGATCTCCCGGGAGCTAGCTATGTCGGCCCGGACGGTCGCACAGAACACCGTGGCTATCCAACATTGGTCGGTCGCACTGCGGCTGCTTCAGACGTGGAAATGGCAAAGCGGTTATGGACCCTCTCCGAGGAGCTCACGGGAGTCACGTTCCCGCTCACCGGCCCGGGCTGATTCAATCTCTGCCGTTGGTCGGAGAGTCGTCGTTGTCTCGTCTCTCCAGGTCAGCCAGCGCAGTCCAGGCCAGCAGCGTGGCCTCCTTCTCGTCTTTGCGCCAGGGTGGCCCGAGCGACGCACCAATTGCCGTCACCATGCGTTGCAGAGATCCGGCATCGCGTCC
>Ga0207428_10003597_pt1 | contig 14967 bp, 10 predicted proteins | sample RhiMethybrSRZTD1_FD_187600 | JGI IMG/M metagenome (GOLD analysis project Ga0207428, IMG submission 187600) | Populus rhizosphere microbial communities from Tennessee, USA - Rhizosphere MetaG P. TD hybrid SRZTD1 (SPAdes) (version 3) | ecosystem: Host-associated > Plants > Roots > Rhizosphere >...
GTCCATTGGACGCCCTTTTGAAAGCTGCCTGAAAGCGAAGCTTATGGATTGCCGGCTGCGGCGGCCTGCTCCGTGGGTGCGGGCTGCGGCTCGGATGCCGGAGTCGTCTCCGGCGCGGCGGCCGGGAGCTCGGCCAGCACCGGCTCGGCGGCCTGCGCCTTGCGGATGTTGTGGTACGCGAGTCCGGTGCCCGCCGGGATGAGGCGCCCGACGATCACGTTCTCCTTGAGGCCGCGCAGCTCGTCGCGCTTGCCCATGATCGCCGCCTCGGTCAGCACGCGCGTGGTCTCCTGGAAGGAGGCCGCGGAGATGAACGAGTCCGTCGACAGCGACGCCTTGGTGATGCCGAGCAGGATGTTGCGGAAAGTGGCCGGCTGCTTGGCTGCCTTCAGCGCCTTCTCGTTCTCCTCGAGCAGCTCTGCGCGCTCTACCTGCTCGCCCTGCAGAAACGACGTGTCGCCCGGGCTGTCGACCTCGATGCGGCGCAGCATCTGCCGCACGATCACCTCGATGTGCTTGTCGTTGATCTTCACGCCCTGGAGGCGGTAGACGTCCTGCACCTCGTCGATGATGTAGCGCGCCAGCTCCTCGATGCCGAGCAGGCGCAGCAGGTCGTGCGGATCCACCGGGCCGTCGACGATCATCTCGCCCTTGTTCACCACCTGGCCGTCGTGCACCAGGAGGTGCTTGTCCTTGGCGATCAGGTACTCATGCTCCTGGTGGTCGAGGTCGGTGATCACCAGGCGCTGCTTGCCCTTGGTGTCCTTGCCGAAGCTCACCGTGCCGGTGATTTCCGCGAGCATGCCGGCGTCCTTCGGCGAGCGCGCCTCGAACAGCTCCGCCACGCGCGGCAGGCCGCCCGTGATGTCGCGGGTCTTGGAGACTTCCTGCGGGATGCGGGCGAGCACCTCGCCGACCTGCACCTGCTGGCCGTCGCGCACTGCGATCACCGCGCCCACCGGGAAGCTGATGTTCACGGCGTGGTCGGTACCCGCGATCTTCACCTCGTCGCCGGCCTCGTTCACCAGCTTGACCGAGGGACGCTGCCCCTTCGCCGTGGCAGTGGTGCGCCGCTTGGCGTCGATCACCACCAGCGTCGAGAGGCCGGTCACGTCGTCGATCTGCTTCGCCACCGTCGTGCCTTCCTCGACGTGCTCGAATTTCACCGTGCCCGCGTACTCGGTGATGATCGGGCGGTGGTGCGGGTCCCAGACGGCGAGCTGCTTGCCCGCGCGCACCTGGTCGCCGTCCGAAGCTTGCAGAGTCGCGCCATACGGCACCTTGTGACGCTCACGCTCGCGGTTGTTGTCGTCGGCGATCATGACTTCGCCCGAGCGGCTGATCACCACCTTGTCGCCCTTGGCGTTCGACAGATAACGCATCGTCGGCGTGAAACGCACCGTGCCGGCCGACTTCGCTTCGACGTGGCTCTGCACCGCGGTGCGCGACGCGGCGCCGCCGATGTGGAAGGTCCGCATCGTGAGCTGCGTGCCCGGCTCGCCGATCGACTGCGCCGCGATCACGCCGATCGCCTCGCCCACGTTCACCAGCGAGCCGCGGCCGAGGTCGCGCCCATAGCACTTGGCGCAGACGCCCCAGCGCGTGTCGCAGGAAAGCGGGGTGCGAACCTTGACCTCGTCGATGCCGTGGTTGTCGATCGCGTCGACCGCGTCCTCGTCCAACAGCGAGCCGGAGGGATACAGCACGTCCTGGGTCTCGGGATGCACGAGGTCCGCGGTCAGCACGCGGCCGAGCACGCGCTCGCGCAGCGCCTCGACCACCTCGCCGCCCTCGACCAGCGCCTTCATCGAGACGCCGTTCTGCGTCTCGCAGTCGTCTTCGGTGACCACGAGATCCTGGGTCACGTCGACCAGGCGGCGGGTGAGGTAGCCCGAGTTCGCGGTTTTAAGCGCAGTATCCGCCAAACCTTTCCGGGCGCCGTGGGTCGAGATGAAGTACTGCAGCACGTTCAGGCCTTCGCGGAAGTTCGCCGTGATCGGCGTCTCGATGATCGAGCCGTCGGGCTTGGCCATCAGGCCGCGCATGCCGGCGAGCTGCCGGATCTGCGCCGCCGAGCCGCGCGCGCCGGAGTCGGCCATCATGTAGATCGAGTTGAACGCCTCCTGCTTCACCTTCTTGCCGTGGCGGTTCTCGACGTCTTCCTGGCCGAGCTGCTCCATCATGACTTTTCCGACCTGCTCGCCGCAGCGCGACCAGATGTCGACCACCTTGTTGTAGCGCTCGCCCGCGGTGACCAGCCCCGAGGTGTACTGGTTCTCGATCTCCTTGACCTCGGTCTCGGCGTCCTTGATGAGCTGCGGCTTCTGCGTCGGGATCTGCATGTCGTTCACGCCGAAGCTGATTCCGGCGCGCGTGGCGATGCTGAAGCCGGCCTGCATCAGCTTGTCGGCGAAGATCACCGTCTCGCGCAGCCCGCAGCGGCGGAACCCGGTGTTGATGAGGCGCGAGATCTCCTTCTTCTTGAGCGGCTTGTTGAGCAGCTCGAACGACAGGCCCACGGGCAGGATCTCGGAAAGCAGCGAGCGGCCGACGGTGGTCTCGTAGCGGGTGATCTTCTCCTTCACCTCGCCGTCCTCGGCCAGCTCCTTCTCCTTGATCCGCACCCAGACCCGCGCATGGATGTCCACCTGGCGCGAGTCGTACGCGCGGTGCACCTCCGCGAGGTCGGCGAAGCTCATGCCCTCGCCCCTCGCGTTCACCTGCTCGCGCGTGGCGTAGTACAGGCCGAGCACGATGTCCTGTGACGGCACGATGATCGGCTCGCCGTTCGCCGGCGAGAGCACGTTGTTGGACGCGAGCATCAGCGTCCTCGCCTCCATCTGCGCCTCGAGCGACAGCGGCACGTGCACCGCCATCTGGTCGCCGTCGAAGTCGGCGTTGAACGCCGCGCACACCAGCGGGTGAAGCTGGATCGCCTTGCCCTCGATCAGCACCGGCTCGAACGCCTGGATGCCCAGGCGGTGCAGCGTCGGCGCCCGGTTCAGCATCACCGGGTGCTCGCGGATGACTTCCTCGAGGATGTCCCAGACCTCGGGCACCTCCTGCTCCACCAGGCGCTTGGCCGCCTTGATCGTGGTCGCGAGCCCGAGCAGCTCGAGCTTGTTGAAGATGAAGGGCTTGAACAGCTCGAGCGCCATCTTCTTCGGCAGGCCGCACTGGTGCAGCTTGAGCTGCGGGCCGACCACGATCACCGAGCGTCCCGAATAGTCGACGCGCTTGCCGAGCAGGTTCTGGCGGAAGCGGCCGCCCTTGCCCTTGATCATGTCGGCGAGCGACTTGAGCGGGCGCTTGTTCGCCCCCGTCATCGCCTTGCCGCGGCGGCCGTTGTCGAGCAGCGAGTCCACCGCCTCCTGCAGCATGCGCTTCTCGTTGCGGACGATGATCTCGGGCGCTTTCAGCTCGAGCAGCCTCTTCAACCGGTTGTTGCGGTTGATCACCCTTCTGTACAAATCATTCAAATCGGAAGTGGCGAAGCGCCCGCCGTCCAGCGGAACCAGCGGCCGCAGCTCGGGCGGCAGCACCGGCAGGACTTCCATGATCATCCAGTCGGGCTTGATGTTCGAGGCCTTGAAGCCCTCGAGCACCTTCAGCCGCTTGGCGTACTTCTTGATCTTCGCGTCGCTCGAGGTGGCCTCGAGGTCCTTCCTGAGGGTATCGATCTCCTTGTTGAGGTCGAGCGCGCGCAGCAGCGCCCGGATGCCTTCGGCGCCCATCGCCGCGGAGAAGTCGTCGCCGAACTCCTCGACCTTGGCGAGGTAGTCGTCCTCGGTCAGGAGCTGCGTGCGCTTGAGCGGCGTGAGGCCCGGGTCGGTGACCACATAGGCTTCGAAGTACAGCACGCGCTCGATGTCGCGCAGGGTCATGTCGAGCACCAGGCCCAGCCTGGAAGGCAGCGACTTCAGGAACCAGATGTGGGCGGTCGGGCTGGCGAGCTCGATATGGCCCATCCGCTCGCGGCGAACCTTGGCGAGCGTCACCTCGACGCCGCACTTCTCGCAGATCACGCCGCGGTGCTTGAGCCGCTTGTACTTGCCGCACAGGCACTCGTAGTCCTTGATCGGTCCGAAGATCTTGGCGCAGAACAGCCCGTCGCGCTCCGGCTTGAACGTGCGGTAGTTGATGGTCTCGGGCTTCTTCACCTCGCCGTAGGACCACGAGCGGATCTTCTCGGGCGACGCGAGCCCGATCTTGATCGCATCGAACTCCTCGTCCTGCTGGACCTGCTTGAAGAGCTCAAGTAGCGCTTTCATCAGTACCTCTCCAGATCGATGTCGATGCCAAGGGAGCGGATCTCCTTCACCAGCACGTTGAACGACTCGGGCATGCCCGCATCGATCTTGTGATCGCCCTTGACGATGTTCTCGTAGACCTTGGTGCGGCCGGTGATGTCGTCGGACTTCACCGTCAGCATCTCCTGCAGGGTGTACGCGGCGCCGTAGGCCTCGAGTGCCCAGACCTCCATCTCGCCGAAGCGCTGGCCGCCGAACTGCGCCTTGCCGCCGAGCGGCTGCTGGGTGACGAGCGAGTACGGTCCGGTCGAGCGCGCGTGCATCTTGTCGTCGACCAGGTGATGGAGCTTCAGCATGTGCATGTAGCCGACGGTGACGTGGCGGTCGAAGCCCTCGCCGGTGCGGCCGTCGTAGAGCTGCACCTGCCCGGACATCGGCAGGCCGGCCATCTCCAGCATGGCGTTGATTTCCGTCTCCGCCGCGCCGTCGAACACCGGCGTCGCGAACGGCACGCCTTCCTTCAGGTTCTGCGCGAGCTGGATCACTTCCTCGTCGGTGAACTTGGAAAGATCCTTCTCCTCGCCGCCGCCGGAGTAGACCCGCTCGAGCATCTTGCGGATTTCCGCGAGGCTCGACTCCTGCACCTTCTTCACCAGCTCGCCCAGGCGCAGGCCGAGGCCTTTCGCCGCCCAGCCGAGGTGGGTCTCGAGGATCTGGCCCACGTTCATGCGCGAGGGCACGCCGAGCGGGTTGAGCACGATGTCGACCGGCGTGCCGTCGGCCATGTGCGGCATGTCCTCGACCGGCGTGATCTTCGAGATCACGCCCTTGTTGCCGTGGCGCCCGGCCATCTTGTCGCCCGGCTGCAGGCGGCGCTTCACCGCGACGTACACCTTCACCATCTTCAGCACGCCCGGCGGCAGCTCGTCGCCCTGCGTCAGCTTCTTCCGCTTGGCTTCGAACATGGCGTCGAACTCGCGCCGCTTCTGGGCGAGCGACTCCTTGAGGCCCTCGACCTGCGCCGCCGCATCCTCGGCAGCCAGACGGATGTCGAACCAGTCGTACTTCTCCACGCCGTCGAGGTACTCCTTGGTAACCTTGGTGCCTTTGGCGAGGCGCTTCGGACCGCCGTTGGCGGCCTTGTTCATGAGCAGGCGCGCCAGGCGCTCGAAGGTATCGCTCTCGACGATGCGCATCTGGTCGGCGAGGTCGGTCTTGTAGCGCTTGAGCTCGTCCTCGATGATCGACTGGCTGCGCTTGTCGCGCTCGATGCCTTCGCGCGTGAACACCTGCACGTCGATCACCGTTCCGCTGATGCCGGAAGGTACCCTGAGGCTCGTATCCTTGACGTCCGAAGCCTTCTCGCCAAAGATGGCACGGAGAAGCTTCTCTTCCGGCGTGAGCTGGGTCTCGCCCTTGGGCGTGACCTTGCCTACCAGCACGTCGCCCGCCTCGACTTCGGCGCCGATGTACACGATGCCCGACTCGTCCAGTCTGGCCAGTTGCGCTTCCGAGAGATTGGAGATGTCCCGGGTGATCTCCTCCGGCCCGAGCTTGGTGTCGCGGGCGACGACCGTCAGCTCCTCGATGTGGATCGAAGTGAAGCGGTCGTCCGCGACGACCCGCTCCGAGATCAGGATCGAGTCCTCGAAGTTGAAGCCGTTCCACGGCATGAACGCGACCAGCATGTTCTGGCCGAGCGCGAGCTCGCCGAGGTCGGTGGAGGCGCCGTCGGCGATGACGTCGCCCTTGGCGATCTTCTCGCCCTGCTTCACGATCGGCCGCTGGTTGATGTTGGTGTTCTGGTTCGAGCGCGTGTACTTGGTCATCTTGTAGATGTCCACCCCGACGTCGCCCGGCACGGTCTCGTCGTCGTTCACGCGCACCACCATGCGGTTCGCGTCCACGTAGTCCACCATGCCGCCGCGCAGTGCGATGACGCAGGTGCCGGAGTCGACCGCTGCGGTGCGCTCGACGCCGGTGCCGACGAGCGGCTTCTCGGGGCGCAGGCAGGGCACCGCCTGGCGCTGCATGTTGGAGCCCATCAGCGCGCGGTTGGCGTCGTCGTGCTCGAGGAAAGGGATGAGCGAGGCGGCCACCGACACGATCTGGGAGGGCGCCACGTCCATGTACTGCACCTCCTCGGGCGACTTCAGCTCGAACTCGTTCTTGAAGCGGCACGACACCAGCGTGTCGGTGAGCTTGCCCGCCTTGTCGATCGAAGCGTTCGCCTGCGCGATGACGTAGTTGCCTTCCTCGATCGCCGAGAGATACACGATCTCGTTCGTGACCTTGCTGTCCTTCACCTTCCGGTACGGGGTCTCGAGGAAGCCGTACTTGTTGGTGCGCGCGTAAAGCGCCAGCGAGTTGATGAGGCCGATGTTCGGACCCTCGGGGGTCTCGATCGGGCACACCCGGCCGTAGTGCGTCGGGTGTACGTCGCGCACCTCGAAGCCCGCTCTTTCCCTCGTCAATCCTCCGGGTCCAAGCGCCGACACCCGTCGCTTGTGCGTAATCTCGGACAGCGGGTTGGTCTGGTCCATGAACTGCGAGAGCTGGCTCGAGCCGAAGAACTCCTTGATCGCGGCCGAGATCGGCTTGGCGTTGATCAGGTCGTGCGGCATCAGGTTCTCCGATTCCGCCTGCGACAGGCGCTCCTTCACCGCCCGCTCCACGCGCACCAGGCCGGCGCGGAACTGGTTCTCCGCGAGCTCGCCGACCGAGCGCACGCGCCGGTTGCCCAGGTGGTCGATGTCGTCGATCTCGCCGCGGCCGTTCCTCAGCTCGACCAGGATCCGGATCACCTCGACGATGTCCTTCGGCGACAGCGTCAGGCGCTGCTCGATCCTGACTTCGAGCTTCTGCTTGTCGATGCCTTTGCCCTTCAGCTCCTGGAACATCTTGTCGACCAGGCTCTGGGCCTCGGCCTCGCTCGAGATGCCCTCCAGGCTCACCTTGCCCAGGTGGAGCTCGGGCGCGTGATTGAAGTACTTGCGCAGCTCCTCCTCGGCCTCCTTCGGCAGCGCGATGCCGCGGAACCGGAGCTGCCAGCTGGTCTCGGCCGGGGCGCCGATGCGCCGGTTGAACTTCATGCGTCCGACCGCCGAGAGGTCGTAGCGCTCCTCGGCGAAGAACAGGCCGTTGAACAGCGCCTCGACCGCGTCTTCCGTCGGCGGCTCGCCGGGGCGCATCATGCGGTAGATCGCCACCCGGGCGGCCTGCATGTCGGCGGTCTCGTCGGCGCGCAGGGTCTGCGAGACGTAGGGACCCTGGTCGAGGTCGTTGGTGAAGAGCGTCTGCACCTTGCCGACCTTGGCCTCGCGCAGCTGCGCGAGCAGGGTCTCGGTGATCTCGTCATTGGCGTTCGCCAGGATTTCGCCGGTATCGGGATTCACCACGTTGTGGGCCAGCGTGCGGCCGAGGATGAACTCGTCGGGCGCGCTGATGCGCTTGATGCCGGCCGTCTCCATGTCGCGGATGTGCTTGACGGTGATGCGCTTGTCCTTCGCGACGATGGTGCTGCCGGCCTTGTCCTTGATGTCGAAGCGCGCCACCTCGCCGCGCAGCCGCTCGGGCACCACCTCGAACTCCGCTCCGGTCGGCTTGACGTGGAAGGTATCGAAGTCGAAGAACTCGCCGAGGATGCGCGCCGGGCTGTAGCCGAGCGCCTTCAGCAGGATCGTGACCGGCATCTTGCGGCGCCGGTCGACGCGGAAGAACACGATGTCCTTCGGGTCGAACTCGAAGTCGAGCCAGGAACCCCGGTACGGAATGACTCTCGCACTAAAAAGCAGCTTCCCCGAGGAATGCGTCTTGCCGCGATCGTGCTCGAAGAACACGCCCGGCGAGCGGTGAAGCTGCGACACGATCACGCGCTCGGTGCCGTTGATGATGAACGAGCCGGTGGTGGTCATGAGCGGGATCTCGCCCATGTAGACCTCCTGCTCCTTCACCTCCTTGGTGGTCGGCTTGGGCGCGTCCTTGTCGAGGATCACGAGGCGCACCTTGGCGCGCAGCGGGCTCGCGTACGTGAGGCCGCGCTGCTGGCACTCCTTCACGTCGAACGGCGGCTCGCCCAGGAAGTAGCTGACGAACTCGAGGCGCGCGTTGCCCGAATGGCTGACGATCGGGAAGATCGAGCTAAACGCCGCCTGCAGCCCCTCGTTCCGGCGCCCCTCCGGCGACACGTGCGCCTGGAGAAAGCCGGTGTAGGACTCGAGCTGGGTCGCGATGAGGAACGGCGTCTTCTGGACGATCGCCCGCTTCGCGAAGCTCTTGCGGATGCGTTTACGCTCGGTCAACGAATAGGTCATGAAGGCTCCTGGCCCGGCACTGGAAGAGGACAAAGGAAAAACCCTCTGCTAAATGAGGGTTCTTGCCTTGTCCTTCGGGTTCTCGGGGAGGGTAGTTCTGACCCGCCCCGAGTTCCGAAGTTCCGCAATTTGGTACGTAACTCAGCCTTTTGATTACTTAATTTCCGCTTTGGCCCCGGCGTCGATCAATTTCTTGAGGACCGCGTCGGCATCCGCCTTGGAGACGCCTTCCTTCACGGGCTTGGGGGCGCCGTCGACCAGGTCCTTGGCTTCTTTCAGGCCCAGGCTGGTCACCTCGCGTACCGCCTTGATGACGTTCACCTTGTTCTCGCCGGCGGCGTTCAGCATGACCGTGAACTCGGTCTTTTCTTCCTTCGGCGCCGCCGCGGCAGCGCCTGCTGCGGGGCCGGCGACCGCAACGGCAGCAGCCGCCGAGACGCCGAACTTCTCTTCCATGTCCTTGATGAGCTGCGACAGCTCCAGGACGGTCATCTTGCCGATCTCTTCCAGAATCTGTGCTCTTTCCACGTTTCTCTCCTATGTCCTTTTAAGCGGTTCCTGATTTTTCGCGCTGGTCTCTCAATGCGGCGAGGGTCCGAACAAACTTGCCCGGCACCTCGTTCATCGTGCGTACAAGCTTCGCCACCGGTGCCTGCATCGTGCCCATCAGCTTCGCCAGCAGCTCCTCGCGGCTCGGCAGCAGCGCGAGCGCCTTGATGTCCTTGGCGGACATCAGGCTATTCGGCATGGCACCGGCCTTGATGACGAACTGCTCGTTGTCCTTGGCGAACTCCGACAGCACCTTCGCGCCTGCGACCGGATCCTGGGAGATGCCGTACATCAGCGGGCCGACCATCTGGTCGGACAGCTTCTCGAACGGCGTGCCCTGGACGGCCCTGCGCGCGAGGGTGTTCTTCAGCACCCGCAGGTAAAGCCCCGATTTCCTCGCCTTCGACCTGAGCTGCGTGACGCGCCCGACGTCGAGGCCGCGGTATTCCGCGACGATGACGGCCTGCGCGCCCTTCAGCTCGGCCGAGACCTCGGAGACCATCGCTTGCTTCTGCTCCAGACTAAGACCCAAGGTCTACCTCTCTTTCCTGCATTGAAAAACACGGCGACCCTGAAGCCAGGAACCGCCGTCTGCGTAGGGCGCACAACGGTTTAAGTTCGGGGCGTTTCTGCGCCCCTTACCCCTACGGTCTTTGACGACTACTGCCAAAGTCATTGCTGTGCCGAGAGCGACGCCGGGTCGACCTTGACGCCGACGCCCATCGTGCTCGACACCGAAAGCTTCTTCAGAAAAATCCCTTTCGTCGCTGCGGGCTTGGCCTTGTTCAGGGCGTCGACCAGCGCCGCGAGGTTGTCGCGCAGCTGCTCGGGCGTGAACGAGGCGCGGCCGATCGTGCACTGGACGATGCCCGCTTTGTCGGCGCGGAACTGGACCTGGCCGCCCTTGGCGTTCTTCACCGCGGCCGCCACGTCGGGCGTCACGGTGCCGACCTTGGGGTTGGGCATCAGGCCCCGCGGGCCGAGGATCTGACCGAGCTGGCCCACGACGCGCATCGCCTCAGGCGCCGCGATCACCACGTCGAAGTCCATCTTGCCCGCCTTCACCTGCTCGGCGAGGTCCTCCATGCCGACGATGTCCGCGCCCGCGGACTTGGCTGCCGCGGCCTTGTCTCCGGGGGCGAACACGGCGACGCGAACGGTCTTGCCGGTGCCCGAGGGCAGCACCACCGAGCCGCGCACCGTCTGGTCGCCCTTCTTCGCGTCGATGCCGAGGTTGACCGCGACGTCGACCGCCTCGTCGAACTTGGCGGTCGCGGTCTCTTTGACCAGCTTCATCGCGTCGAGCGCCGCGTAGGCCTTGGCGTGGTCGACCTTCTTCGCGAACGCTTTCCTGCGCTTGGAGACGTGCGGCATCTACATGCCCTCCACGATCACGCCCATCGAGCGCGCGCTGCCCGCGACGATGCGCATTGCCGCCTCGAGATCCGTAGCGTTCAGGTCCGGCAGCTTCTGCTTGGCGATCTCCTCGACCTGCTTGCGCGTGATCTTGCCCACCTTGTCGGTGTGCGGGCGGGCGCTGCCCGACTCGATTCCCGCCGCCTTCTTGATGAGGACGGTGGTCGGCGGCGTCTTGATGATGAAGCTGAAGCTCTTGTCGGCGTAGGCCGTGATCACGACCGGCAGCGGCAGCCCGGGCTCGACCTTCTGCGTCTGCGCGTTGAACGCCTTGCAGAACTCCATGATGTTGAGGCCGCGCTGGCCGAGCGCCGGACCGATGGGCGGCGAGGGGTTCGCCTTCCCGGCCGGCACCTGCAGCTTGATGAAGCCGACGACTTTCTTTGCCATGCTCTAATCTCCTTGTGGGTTCAAGCGGGCACCGACGCGTTTGCAAAATGCGCGGTGCCCTCCCCGGTTTGCTACGCTTTTTCTACCTGCCCGAATTCCAGCTCCACGGGGGTAGACCTGCCGAAGATCGTCACGGCAACCCGTAGACGGCTCTTCTCGTAATTCACGTCCTCCACCGTTCCCTGGAAGTCGGTGAACGGGCCGTCCTTCACGCGCACCATCTCGCCGACCTCGAACAGCACCTTGGGCTTGGGCTTCTCCACCCCCTCGCGCATCTGCTGCATGATCGCGTCGACTTCCTTCTCGGGAATCGGCGCGGGCTTGGTGGCGGTGCCGCCGACGAAGCCGGTCACCTTGTTCGTGTTCTTGACCAGGTGCCAGGTGTCGTCGTTCATCTCCATTTCGACCAGCACGTAGCCCGGAAAGAACTTGCGCTCGGACATGTGCTTCTGTCCGCCCTTCATCTCGACCACTTCCTCGACCGGCACCAGGATCTTGCCGAACATGTCCTGCATACCCGCGCGGTTGATGCGGTCCTCCAGCGCGCGCTGCACCGACTTCTCGAAGCCGGAATAAGCGTGCACTACGTACCAGCGCTTGCTTCCCGTCGCGCTCATGTCTTCTTCCATCCGAGGAGCAGGTCGTACAGCACCCACTCGAGTGTCTTGTCGCTGATCCACAGAAAGACCGCCATCACCAGGACGAACGCGAATACCGCCGCCGTCGTCTGGATCGTTTCCTTGCGCGTGGGCCATACCACCTTCTTCACTTCGGTCCAGGACTCGAACGCAAAGCCGAGAAACTGCTTGCCCGGCGCGGACAGCCAGGCCACCGCCGCGCCCAGCGCGATTCCCGCCACGACCGCGAGCAACCGCAGCACCAGCGCAGCGTCGCCCAGCCAGTAGTAGGCCCAGATTCCGGCACCCAGGATGACCACGGCCAGCCCGAGCTTGGCCTTGTCAGCAATCGAAGTCGTGTTTTCAGTCGTCATGCTGCTTCTACGATTTGGCAGGGGCAGAGGGCCTCGAACCCCCAACCTTCGGTTTTGGAGACCGACGCTCTGCCAATTGAGCTATGCCCCTGTGCCGCCTTGTTTCCCAAAAAATTGGTTACTCGATGATCTTCGCCACGACCCCGGCGCCGACGGTCTTGCCGCCCTCGCGGATGGCAAAGCGCAGCCCCTGCTCCATGGCGATCGGGGTGATCAGCGTCACCACCATCTTCACGTTGTCCCCCGGCATCACCATCTCGGTGCCCTTGGGCAGCTCCACCGCCCCCGTCACGTCCGTCGTGCGGAAGTAAAACTGCGGCCGGTAGTTGTTGAAGAACGGCGTGTGCCGCCCACCCTCTTCCTTGGACAGCACATACACCTCGCATTCGAACTTCTTGTGCGGGGTGATCGACCCGGGCTTCGCCAGCACCTGACCGCGCTCGACCTCCTCGCGCTTGGTGCCCCGCAGCAGGATCCCCACGTTGTCCCCAGCCTGCCCCTCATCGAGGAGCTTCCTGAACATCTCCACCCCCGTGCACACCGTCTTTTGCGTCGGACGGATCCCCACGATCTCGATCTCATCGCCCACGTGAATCACCCCGCGCTCCACGCGCCCCGTGACCACCGTGCCCCGCCCCGAGATGGAGAACACATCCTCCACCGGCATCAGAAAGGGCTTGTCGATCTCGCGCTTCGGCGTCGGAATGTAGCTGTCGAGCGCCTCGGCCAACTTCAGCACCGACTTCACCCCCAGGTCGCTGTCCTCGCCCTCCAGAGCCTTCAGAGCGCTCCCAATCACGATCGGGGTCTTGTCCCCCGGAAAGTCGTACTTCGACAAAAGCTCCCTCACCTCGACTTCCACCAGCTCCAGCAGCTCCTTGTCATCGACCATGTCCGCCTTGTTGAGGAACACCACGATGTAGGGCACCCCCACCTGCCGCGCCAGCAAAATGTGCTCGCGCGTCTGCGGCATCGGCCCATCGGCCGCCGACACCACCAAAATCGCCCCGTCCATCTGCGCCGCACCCGTGATCATGTTCTTGATGTAGTCAGCATGCCCCGGACAGTCCACGTGCGCGTAATGGCGCTTCTCCGTCTGGTACTCCACGTGCGCCGTGTTGATCGTAATGCCCCTCGCCTTCTCCTCCGGCGCCGCATCAATCTGGTCGTAGTTCTTCGCCTCCCCACCGTACTTCTTCGCCAAAATGTGCGTCATCGCCGCCGTCAGCGTCGTCTTGCCGTGATCCACGTGCCCAATCGTGCCAACGTTCACGTGGGGCTTGGTGCGCTCGAATTTGCCTTTGGCCATCTCGAAGGTCCCGACTTAGTTGCCGCCCTCAGTTTCCAATTTGCCTCTGGTGCCCATGACGCGGATTGAACGCGTGACCTCTCCCTTACCAAGGGAGTGCTCTACCACTGAGCTACATGGGCGAATGCTGAAAAGTCCATCCGAATGCTGAAAGTCCGTCCGAGTACTAGGAAGTTCGTCCTGATGTTGGAGCGGGTGAAGGGAATCGAACCCTCGTCATAAGCTTGGAAGGCTTCTGCTCTACCATTGAGCTACACCCGCCTTCTAATCGATCCTCTGCAGTTCACTTGACCCGCTACTTTCCGCCCCGGGCGCCCTGGAAGCTGGTGGAGGGGGTTGGATTCGAACCAACGTAGGCGCAAGGCCAACAGATTTACAGTCTGCCCCCTTTAGCCGCTCGGGCACCCCTCCGGCGGAACCCGAAATTATGCGAATTATCCGACGCTTGGTCAAGAAATGCGGCGGAATTCCTATGTTCTGCTTCTCTATGTCCCGTACCGAACCGGAGAGCCAAGCGCCTGCAGCGCCGCGAGCGCGCTGTAGCAGGCGAGCCAGGAAGTCTTCGGGTTCTCGGGCGCAGGAACGTTCTCGAGACGCAGGTTGAAGCGCCCGGAACGACCCGACACGCGGATCGTATGGGTGTTCAGGGTCAGCCCGGGATCGGCCACGACCTTCAGCCGCGTCCGGTCCGGGCCGATTCCGCCCAGCGCCAGGATTGCCGCGATGTTGACGTTCTGCGGGAAGTGCGGCACGCCTTCGCGCGCGCTGCCTTCGAAGAGCGTGAGCGGACCTTTCAGATCGTCGAGCGCGAAGCCCCGGCTTTCGACATAGGCGATCTCCTTCCACGCCGCCGGCGGCTTGGCGACCTCGATCGAGGCCTCGTCGACCCCGGCGAGGCAGGCCGTCCGGAGCGCATCGAGGCCGCCGATCCCGCCCGAAGGCACGAAGAGCAGCGCGCCGGTGCGCCGCGCCGCGGCTTCCGCCGCAGTGCGCAGCGCATCGTCGATCAATGCGCCGGCGGAGAGCACAACGACGCCGATTCCCGCTTCCAGGAGCCCCAACAGATGCTCCCGCACCGCTTCGTGCGAAGCCGCCTCGATCACCGCTTGTGGTTTTTCTGCCGCAAGCGCCTTCCACGTCTCGACATATTTCACGGAAAACTCGCGCGCGAGCTCGCGTGCGCGCGCAGCGCCCCCGGGACGGCCCAATAACGCCACGATTTCAAAGCTTCCCAGCTCGGCGCGGTGCGCGTGTTCGAGCACCAGGCGAGCGATGGTTCCGCCTCCGATCAGGGCAATGCGCATGATTTCCTTATCGTAATTCCGTATAGCAGTATCATTGCCGGCTGGGAGAGAACAATGCGCATCGCGATTCTAGAAGACGATCCCGATCAGCTGGCGCTCCTGCGGCGCTGGATCACCGACGACGGGCACGACGTCCACGCCTACGTGAGCGGTCGCGAGGCCATGAAGATGGCCGGCCGCGAGAGCTTCGACCTCTTCATGCTCGACTGGCAGGTCCCGGACGTGACCGGGGCCGAGGTGCTGATGTGGGTGCGCGCCAACGTTTCCAAGAGCGTGCCGGTCCTTTTCGTCACGGTTCGCGACTCCGAGCAGGATATCGTGTTCGCCCTGGAGCATGGCGCCGACGACTACATGGTGAAGCCGGTGCGGCGCCAGGAGTTGCTGGCACGGGTGCACGCCCTGCTGCGCCGGGCCTACCCAAGCGAAGAGAAGAAGCTGCTCGCTT
>Ga0207428_10003600_pt1 | contig 14963 bp, 16 predicted proteins | sample RhiMethybrSRZTD1_FD_187600 | JGI IMG/M metagenome (GOLD analysis project Ga0207428, IMG submission 187600) | Populus rhizosphere microbial communities from Tennessee, USA - Rhizosphere MetaG P. TD hybrid SRZTD1 (SPAdes) (version 3) | ecosystem: Host-associated > Plants > Roots > Rhizosphere >...
CGCGCAGTCGGTTACCAGCTACCTCAACGGCCAGATCATGGCCGGTGCACAAGCGGTGCAGATCTTCGACACCTGGGGCGGCAACCTGTCGGCGGCGGCGTATCAGGAGTTCTCCCTGGCCTACATGAAGAAAATCGTCAGCGGCCTGATCCGCGAGCACGAAGGTCGCAAGGTGCCGGTGATCCTGTTCACCAAGAACGGCGGCCTGTGGCTGGAAAGCATCGCCGACGCCGGCGCTGATGCCCTCGGCCTGGACTGGACTTGCGACATCGGCAACGCCCGTGCCCGAGTCGGCGACAAGGTTGCCTTGCAAGGCAACATGGACCCGACCGTGCTCTACGCCAAACCGGAAGCCATACGCGCTGAAGTCGGGCGTATTCTGGCCAGCTACGGCAAGGGTAGCGGCCACGTGTTCAACCTCGGCCATGGCATCACGCCGGAAGTCGACCCGGAACACGCTGGCGCCTTCCTGCGCGCGGTGCATGAGTTGTCGGCGCAGTATCACGAATAACGGTCAACGCCGTTTTCCAGAAGCCTGTCCCGCCTCGTGCCGGACAGGCTTTTTTATGTCTTGTCGGAAAATCGGATGCGCAGACTATTCCTGCCTGGCTCGATGATTACTCCTACATAGAATTCTTCGTCATCCCCGTAAGGTTCCAGCCCCCTGTTCAGCGTAACGCTGAACAGGAACGAAGCGAACATCGCCGCCTGCACGGCGCCTTGTTTTCGATAAGCAGTCTGGAATACATCATGAAAATTACATTTGATAAAAGAAGTGCTTTAACGGCCTGCACTTCATCGATGATCCTGTTATCGGCAATGCTGGCCTCTCAAACCGTTTCCGCCCATGGCTATCTGGATGTGCCGCCTTCGCGCGCACTGGCCTGCCAGAAAGGCTTGAACACCAACTGTGGCGGCGCGCAGTACGAGCCGCAGAGTGTCGGTGAAACCTTCAAGGGCTTTCCGGCTGGCGTCGGCGGTGCTCCCTTGCAAGGCCCGGTCGATGGCAAGATCGCCAGCGGCGGTCACTCGCTGTTCTCTGCCATGGACGCACAGTCCGCCACCCGTTGGCACCTGACCGAAATCAAGGATCGCAACATCGATTTCCAATGGCGTTACACCGCCGTTCACCCGGCTACCAAGCACGAGTATTTCATTACCCGCAACGGCTGGAATCCGAACGAATCGCTCAAGCGCGCTACCTTCGAAAGTACCCCGTTCTGCACCGTCGATGGCGGCAATAAAATGCCGTCCAACAGCGACAAGCACAACTGCACCCTCCCTGCAGACAAATCCGGTCAGCACGTGATCCTGGCGATCTGGACCGTCGGTGATACCGATGCAGCGTTTTACAACGCGGCAGACGTAAACATCCTTGCCGAACCAGAGTTGCCGGGTGGCTGGTCCTCCGTGGGTAGCATTGCGCCTTCGACCGAGCTGCTGGTCGGTGACAAGGTCAAGGCCCGCGCGTTCTCCGCCAATGGCGAGAACCCGGACTACCGCGTCGAAATCGGCATCGATAACGCTGAAGAAGGGTCGCCACAAAACTGGTCGTTCAAGCTGGCGGAAAAAATCAACTCGACCCACAAACTTATCCGCGCCGGCATTCGTGATGAAAACGGCAACATCGAGCCGATCCGGGGCAACAACACGCTGTACGCACAAAAAGAAAGCGGTGTAACCCGCTACGAAGTGCAACTGGACATGAAGGAAGACACTGCAGCGCGCATGTCGGTGGCCTCGCAGCAAGCCGAATACGTTCTGGATAAAGGCCGGGCCAAGGTCGAGTTCAACATGATTGCGAACCGCCCGATGAACGTCGAAGCGACCTTGTTCGATCAGAGCAACAAGCCGGTAGGCACCACGTCGGCACAAGTGGCCAGTGGTTCCACCTCACTGTCCATGAATGTGCGCAGCAACCCGGGCGCGCACACACTGACCCTGGTCGGTACCACCCTGGATGGTCGCACCACCCGCCAGGATACCCAGACCTCCCAACTGACCGGTGAAGGCGCCGGCATCGAATACGACTTTGTGTTCCCTGAAGGCATCAGCGACTACACCGCCGGCACCAAGGTGCTGCAGCCGAAGACCAACGAAGTCTTTGAGTGCAAGCCGTTCCCTGAGTCGGGTTACTGCAAGCAGTTCAGCCCCTCCGCCAATGGCTTCGAGCCAGGTGTCGGTGCTCACTGGCACATGGCGTGGGACAAGTTGTAAGTCCCTGCAACTGGCTTCAGGCGACCTGAAAAAGGTCGCCTGAAGCCAGGCGCCCCTGTTGAGTGTCGAGTTGAAAATGAAGGTTTCGAATTTCTCCGGACAAGGCTTTCGTGTATGCCTGATCAGCGTTTGTTGGCTCGCGTTGCCAGTGGGCTGCGCGGTGTTTCTGGCGTGGCAGGAGCGGGAATTTCGCGAACGTCTGGCTTCACCGTCGCCCGACATCGCAACCCTGCAGACGGTGCCTGTACGTGAACCGCTCGAAACAGCATCGATTGCCATTGTGTTCGGCCTGACTACGGAGGCCACGCCGCAGCCCAGTGCCGAGCCGCTGACATTGCAAGCGAGCTTTGTCAGCAGCGGATTATCCAAAGCACTGCTGGGCAATGCTCAAGGTTCTCGTCTCTATCAGGTGGGTGAGCGCTTGCCTGGTGGCAGCGTCCTGCGTCGTATCGAGCCCCGTCAGGTTGTGCTGTGGAACAAGGGACGAGAGGAGCTGCTGACGCTCGCACCCTCTGGCGCACGTTTTCTGAAGGGACTCGAATCATCTGTCGATTCTCTACCGGTTACCACGACCACGCGTTTTTTACGCCCGTTCCCCGGGCAACCAGAGTGATGAATTCAATGAACAGCTTCGTCGGCGCGTATTGGCTGCGCTCCATGCTTGTGCTTGCCGTTTTGGCGGCTGCCGCCTTCTCGGGCACGCTTCGAGGCGCCGAAGAAAAATGGCAACTGGCGATGAACAACGCAGAGCTGCGCGACATCGTCGAAGAGATCTCCAATATTCTGGGGACCACGGTAGTACTGGACCCCAAAGTCTCCGGTCGTATCACCGTCATGTCCCGACAGGCACTCGATCGTGAAGGGGTGCGCCGGTTGTTCTATTCGGTGCTCGACGCTCACAACTTTACGGTGATCGATGAGGGCGACCGGATCCTCATCACCCCGGTCGCCGAGGCCAGGACCCGTGCCGGCCAGGGCACGGTAAAAACCACCACGGCGTCGCAGTTCGTGACCGAGGTCATCGCGTTGAACACCGGTAGCGCCTCCGATATTGCCGGTTTGGTGCGACCGTTGATCTCTGCCAATGGTTATGTCGGCCCTTCGGTGTCGGCCAACGCGTTGGTACTGACCGATACGGCCGCCAATGTGAAGCGCATCGCCCGGGTGATCCGCGAACTGGACTCCGGTCAGAACAATCTGCACGCGGTGGTTCAGCTCAAGCATGCCCAAGCGGGCGATGTCGCGCCGGTGGTCGAGGCCTCCATGGGCAAGCGCAATGCCGAGTCCGCCATACAGGTGCTGGCTGACACCAGGACCAATCGCCTGATTTTCATTGGCCCGCCAGTCGTTCGCCAGCGCTTGATCGAGCTGGCCCGAGGTCTGGATACGCCGGCCACCACGACGCTCGACAATGCCCGGGTGATTCGCCTGCGTCACAGCGATGCCAAGCAGCTGGCCGAGATTCTGGAGTCGATGGGGCAGGGCCGAAAACAGGCGTCCGCCATTGGCAGCGCCAAGGACACGTCGGGTAGTGCAGCCTTCATGATCAAGGCCGATGAAAGTCAGAACGCGCTGGTGCTGATTGCCGAACCCGCGCAGGTGCGGACCATCGAAAACATCGTGCGTCAGTTGGACCAGCCGCGGGCCCAGGTGTTGATCCATGCCGCCATCGTCGAAATCTCCGGCGATATCGCCGAGGCCGTCGGCGTGCAGTGGAACCTCAACACGGGTGACGCCAAGGGCTTCATCAACTTTCCCGGCACCGACATTCCGATCGTCGGCGGGCTGAAGTTCGACGAGAAACGATCGGCGCCGGAAGGGGCGATCCTGCAGCTGGGCAGTGACCGCTTCGGTGCGCTGATTTCAGCCCTGGCCAGCAACACCCACAGCAACCTGCTGTCCACGCCGAGCCTGTTGACCCTGGACAATCAGGAGGCCGAAATCATCGTCGGCCAGAACGTGCCGTTCAAGACGGGTTCCTACGCCACCAACAGCAACGGCTCGGAGAATCCGTTCACCACCGTCGAGCGCAAGGACGTTGGCATCAGCCTGAAGATCAAGCCTTACATCAACGAAGGCTCGACGTTGCGCCTGGAGGTCGAGCAGGAAGTGTCGGACATCGCACCCTCGGTGTCGGGCATTGATTCCTCGGACCTGATCACCAACAAACGCGCGCTCAAAAGCACAATCCTCGCCGACGATGGCGAAATCATCGTGATCGGTGGCCTGATCAGGGACAGCGTGCGCACCCAGAAAAGCGGCGTGCCGCTGTTGCGGGACATTCCCTACCTCGGCGCGATGTTCCGCTGGAACCGCGACACCCAGACCAAAAGCAATCTGATGGTGTTCTTGCGGCCGACCATCGTGCGCAGCAAGGAAGACCTGTCCCAGGTCAGCCAGCAGCGTTACAACGCACTGCGTGACTTGAGCAAATCAGGGGCGGGGGAAAACAACTCGCTGTTGCTGCCATCCGAGGCGCGCGGGTTGTTCGAGCCGGCCACGGGCGCGCCAGTGTTCGATTTGCGCGGCAAGGCGCAGTAAAGCCATGAGCGAACTCTGCGAGCAATTGCCCTTTGGCTTCGCCCGGCGTTTTGGTGTGTTGCTGGAACGTGCCGGAGACGACCTGCGGCTTGCCCTGCGTAGCGACGCGCCGCTCACCGCATTGGCGGAAGCGCGCCGGGTGTGCGGGCGGGCGTTGTCGTTTCATATTGTCGGGGCCGATGAGTACGCTTTGCGCCTGGCAGCGGCCTATCGCGAGGGGCACAGTGCGGTGGAGCAAGTTGCCCAAGGGCTCGACGAAGAACTGGACTTGCTCAGCCTGGTCGATCAGGTGCCGCAAACCGCCGATCTGCTGGAGCAACAGGGCGATGCGCCGATCATTCGCCTGATCAACGCGCTGCTCGGTGAAGCGGTACGCGAGCATGCCTCGGATGTGCACCTGGAAACCTTCGAGCAGTACCTGTCGGTGCGCATGCGGGTGGATGGCCAATTGCGTGAAATGCTCAGGCCCAAACGCGAACTGGCAACGCTGCTGGTGTCGCGGATCAAGGTCATGGCGCGCCTGGACATCGCGGAAAAACGCGTGCCCCAGGATGGGCGAATGGCCTTGCGTCTGGCCGGGCATGAAGTCGATGTGCGGGTCTCGACGCTGCCTTCGGCCCACGGTGAACGGGTGGTGCTGCGCCTGCTCGACAAGCAGGCCGGGCGCCTGGATCTGCATCGGCTGGGCATGCCCGACGACACCCTCGCAGCCCTGCGCCAGTTGCTGGGCAAACCCCACGGCATCCTGTTGGTGACCGGGCCGACCGGCTCGGGCAAGACCACCAGCCTGTACGCCGCGCTGAGCAGCCTGAATGACCAGACCCGCAATATCCTGACCGTCGAAGACCCGATCGAATATCACCTGCCGGGTGTCGGCCAGATGCCGGTCAACCCGAAAGTCGACATGACCTTCGCCCGGGGCCTGCGGGCGATTTTGCGCCAGGATCCGGACGTGGTGATGGTCGGCGAAATCCGCGACCGTGAAACCGCCGAGATCGCTGTCCAGGCGTCCTTGACCGGGCATCTGGTGCTTTCGACCTTGCACACCAACAGTGCGGTGGGCGCCGTCACGCGGCTGGTGGACATGGGCGTCGATGCCTACCTGCTGGCGTCCTCGCTGGTGGGCATTCTGGCCCAGCGCCTGCTACGCACCCTGTGCCCCCATTGCAAGGTTTCGTATATCGCCGACGCGGCAGCCTGCCAGCGCCTGGGGCTCGACACGGCCACACCGCACGCCCTGTTCCAGGCCTCGGGCTGTGAGCAGTGCCAGCACGGCTATCGCGGGCGCATCGGCATTTACGAACTGATCAGCGTGACGTCCACCGTCTCGGCGTTGATCCATCAGGGCGCCAGCGAGCAAGTCCTCGTCGACGAAACGCGCAAGGTCTCGCGCAGCCTGTTCCAGGACGGGTGTCAGCGAGTGCTGGAAGGATTGACCAGCCTTGATGAGTTGCTGCGTGTGACGCAGGAGAACTGACCGGTGCCAACTTTCGACTACCGCGCCCACGATGCCCGGGGACGATCCTGCAAGGGTCGACTGGAGGCCGATGGACCCCGTCATGCGCGACAGTTGTTGCGTGAGCGCGGGGTGTGGCCACGTAAGTTGACCGAGGTCCGGGTTGGCAGCGGCGCCGGCAAACAACCTCGCGGCGGACGCCTGGGCGCAGCGGATCTGGCGTTGTTGACGTTGCAACTGTCAACGCTGGTTCAGGCCGGACTGCCCCTGGAAGAAGCGCTCGATGCGGTGGCGAAACAGAGCTCGAAGCGCAAGGTCGCCGGTCTGCTCTCGGTGGTCAGGAATCGTGTGATGGAAGGCCAGGCGCTGGCCTCGGCGCTGGGGCAATTTCCTAATGCCTTCCCCGAGTTGTTCCGCGCCACCGTGGCCGCCGGGGAACGCTCGGGGCATTTGGGCCATGTGTTGGAGCAACTGGCGGCCTACACCCAGGCCCGCCAGGCCTCTCGGCAAAAGATCCAGATGGCCCTGGTGTACCCGTTGATCCTGGTGTTGGCCAGCGCAGCAATCGTCGGTTTTCTGCTGGGCTATGTGGTGCCGGATGTAGTGAAGATCTTCGTCGACAGCGGTCAGCCGTTGCCTTGGCTGACCCAGGCGCTGATCGGCGTGAGCAACGGCCTGCGCAACCATTTCCTGTTGTTGATAAGCATGCTGGCGACGCTGTTCGGCCTGTGGCGCTGGAGCTGGCAGCAGCCACAGTGGCGCCTGCGCTGGCATCGTTGGGTGCTGAATGCGCCAGTCATCGGGGAAGTGCTGCGAGCCATGGAGGCGGCGCGGTTTGCCAGCACCCTGGCGATCCTCGGCAAAAGTGTCGTGCCGTTGGTGGACGCACTGGAAATTTCCGCCGCAGTCATCGGCAACCTGACCATTCGTGCGCGGATGGTCGATGTCGCCCGTTCCGTGCGTGAAGGTGGAACGCTGACCCGCGGCCTGGAACTGAGCGGCGATATCCCGCCGATGATGCTGCACATGATCGCCAGCGGCGAACGTGCCGGCGAGCTCGACCGCATGCTGGCCCGGGCCGCCGAACAACAGGAAAGCAGCCTCGCCGCGCGCATTGCGCTGGTGGTGAGCCTGTTCGAGCCGGCCATGCTGGTGTTGATGGGCGGCGTCGTGCTGCTGATCGTCATGGCCATCCTGCTCCCGATTCTCAGCCTCAACCAATTGGTGAATTGATCCATGCAACCTGTCCGCAAAAGCCTTTCCCGTGTGCAACGCGGTTTTACCCTGATCGAAATCATGGTGGTGGTGGTCATCATCGGCGTGCTGGGGGCCATTGTGGTGCCGCAGTTCATGAGCCGCCCTGATCAGGCCAAGGTCACCGCCGCCAGAATCGATATCCAGGCCATCGCCACCGCCCTGGAAATGTATCGCCTCGACAATGCCCACTACCCATCGACCCAGCAAGGTCTGGAAGCGTTGGTAAAACGTCCCTCCGGACTGCCTGTGGCGCGTGGCTGGAATCCTCCGGGTTACCTCAAGAGCATGCCGGTCGACCCGTGGAACACGCCTTATCAGTACCTCAATCCGGGGGTGAGATCGGCGGATGGCAGTTACGACCTGTATTCCCTGGGCGCCGATGGCGTAGCGGGCGGTGAAGGGTTTGCCGCCGAAATCGGCAATTGGGGCCATTGATCCGTGGGCTACCGCTGTCGGGGGTTTACCTTGCTGGAACTGATGGTCGTGCTGGTACTGGTCGGCGTCTTGCTGGGCATGGTGAGCCTTGCCAGCGGGGGCAGCCCGGCGCGTCAGGTCAGGCAGGAAGCTGAGGCGATGGTGCAGGTGATTCATCAATTGCGTGAGCGTGCGGTGTTCGAAGGCCAGGAGTATGGCTTGCGGCTGAGTGCCGATGGCTACCGGGTGATGCGTCTGGGTGTTCGCGGGTGGGAACCGGTGAAGGAACTGACGGACTGGCCCCTGAGCGTACGAGTACGTTTGCAGCAGGACGGCTACAGGGTTGACCTGGATGCCGACGAAGGGCCGCCGCAGTTGCTGATGTTCAGTAACGATGAAACCAGCGCCTTCACCCTGACATTCGAGTCCGGCAACCGGACCTGGCTGAGCTTGTCCGGCGATGGCATCGGTGAGGTGGTGATCGATGACTAGCCCGCGATCCCGATCCGCCATGGGCGGTTTCACGCTGCTGGAAATCATGGTGGCACTGGCGGTCTTCGCGACGCTGGCGGCTGCCGTGCTGTCGGCCAGTCAATACGTGGTGAAACAGCGCGGCGCCGTTGAAACGCGACTGTTCGCGGCGTGGCTGGCGGATAACCGGTTGAACGAATTGCGCCTGCAAGCCGGGTTGGCGGCCGGCCAGCAACAACAGGTGGTGTCCATGGATCAGCGCGACTGGGTGCTGCATCAGCACATCAGCGCCACCCGTGATCCGCGCTTGCTCCAGGTCGACATTCAGGTCAGTCCGGCGAACAGTGCGCACGGCTTGTATCGTGCCGGCGGCTGGATACCTGCCGGTCATGAGTAAGCAGCTCGGGTTCACCTTGCTGGAGTTGGTCATCGCCCTGGCAATCTTTGCCGTGCTGGGGTTGGCCAGTTGGGGCTTGTTCGATAGCGTGGTGCGGGTGCAACAGGGCGCGACGGCTCACGAGCGAGAGCTCAGGAGCCTGCAACGAGCGGTGGCGGTGATCGAGCGGGACCTGTTGCACGTCACCGCAGAGCCGATGGTGCTCGCACCACCGCTTTTGCAGTTCCAGCGCAGTCACTGGCGTAATCCACTGGACCAAGCCCGCAGTGAGCGCCAGGCACTGACCTATCGACTCGACGGCGGCGTGCTGTGGCGCGAAAGCCAGGGCGAAGGCACAGAGCTCGTGCAGCGGCAAAAGCTGCTGGAAGATGTGCGCGAGTTGAATTGGCGCCTGTTCGACAGCCAGTCCGGCTGGGTCGCTCGTTGGCCGACAGGGCGGGACGCGAAGGCGCCCTTGGCGCTTGAGGTGCAAGTCTCGGTCGGGCGCTTCGAATCGATTCGTCGGGTGTTGCCGATGCCGGGCGCATTGCCATGAACGGGCACCAACGCGGCATTGCGTTGATCAGTGTATTGCTGGTCATGAGCCTGGCGCTGCTGATCACCGGTGGCTTGTTGCGCAGCCATCACCTGTCGCTGCAAAGCAGTGGGCAACAGTTGCAGCAGCTACACCTGCGCCAACTCGCATCGGGCGGGGAAAGCTGGGCGTTGTTGCTGTTGCGCGACGCGTTGCAGAACACGGAAAAACCCGTCGAACGGGTTCAAGGCTGGACGGCCATGGCCCCGGGTTTCGAGGTTGAAGATGCGCAGATCCGCATCGATATCGATGACCTCGCCGGCCGCTTCAATCTCAATGCTCTGTTACGCCAGGGGCAGGTGGATCAGGTCACCCTCAACCGTTGGGCGCGCCTGCTCGAACTGCTCGAACTGCCTCCTCTGCAACTGAGCCAGGTGGGACCGCTGGAGGAACTGAGCCAACTGCGCTTGCTGCCTGGCATTGACGCTCGCCTGCTGCAGCGGCTGGAACCCTGGGTGGCGCTGCTGCCAACCGACACCGCCTTGAACATCAACACCGCACCGGCGCTGCTGTTGAGAACACTTGGCGAGGTGGACACCGCGACCGCCGATGCGCTGGCGCGTCAGGCGGTAACCACGCCCTGGGCGAGCGTCCAGGCGTTTACGCAGGACCCATTGCTCTCCGGGCAGGGCTTGAGCGGTCACGGACTTGGTACCCAAAGCCGCTGGTATCGGATAAGGGTGCAGGTGACCCGGGACGGGCGCGAACTGCATCTGGCCACGGATGTCGGGCACGACCCCAAGGCTCGACAACTGACGGTGCTGCAACGACGTTTTCTTCCCATGAGTAGCCACGAGAGACCGCGATGAACACTTGGCTTTACCTGACCGCCGAGGGGCAGGACGCGCCATCCGGCCTCTGGCCCTGCGTCCTGTGGTCGCCAACCTGTCAACGTCAGCCGATGCCACTGAATCAGGTGGCCTCGGCATTGCAGGGGCAGGCGGTTGATGTGCTGCTGCCCATGGAACTGTGCAGTTGGGTTCGCAGCGAGCCATGGCCTTCGCGACGCAGACCCGAAGCCCAGGCCATGGCCTACGCCGTGGAAGATCAACTGAGTGAAGCGCTGGAAGTTGTGCATCTGAGCGTTGGCGCTCGTGATCGTGACGGCTGCTACCCGGTCATGGTCATCGGCCGCGAACGGTTGGCCGCCGTGCTCGACTTGCTGCACGAGGCGGGTATTGAGGTGCGCGGGGTGTTCGTCGATGCCGATCTGTTGTCCGGCGATCAGCCGTGCGGCGCCTGGTGGTTCGGGCGCTGGTTGTTGGGTGCAGGCCTGTCGGCGCGCCTGGCGATGTCGCAAGACGACCTGACGCTGCTCACTCCGTCATTGCCCAACGACATGCAATGGCTGGATGAGCGTGAGTCCCCCGCCGTCATCGACCAATGCCTGACTCAGCGCCCGACCCGGGCCATCAACCTGCTGCAAGGCGCATTCGCCCCACAGGGCAAGCGTCTGCCCTGGCGTGCCGGCGGGTGGGCGTTGTTGATGCTGGCGCTGTTGACCTGGGGTGCCAGCGAAACGCGGATCCGCTTCCTTGACAGCGAAGCCAGCCGCCTCGCAATCCAGAATGAACTGCGATTCAAGGCGCTCTACCCGGAGCAAAGCCGCATCGTCGACATGGCCGCGCAACTCAAGGCCCTGCAAAGCCAGCCTGTCGAATCGCAAAACACCCGCATTGCCGGGTTGGTCCGGTTGATCGAACAGGTGATTGGCGCCAGCCCGGTCGAGGTCCGGCGCATCGAGTTTCGAGCCGGCGAAGGCTGGAAAATCCAGCTGACTGCCAGCGGCTTTGCCGAGCTGGAGCAGTTGCGTGAACGCGGACGACAACAAGGTATGCCCGTGCGGCTCGAGAGCGCGAGTAAAGCCGCAGACCGGGTGCACGCCACCCTCACCGTGGAGGACGAGGCATGAAGCGGGCATGGCGGCGCATTTCCGTGCGCGAACAGCGGCTGCTGCAGGTGTCGGGGGCTTTTTTGTTGGCGGTTGTGGCTTTCAGCCTGATCTGGCAACCGACCCGGCAGCGGCTGGAAACAGTCGAGCGACAGTATCAACAGCAGGCAGGGCTGGCCGCGCAACTGCAGCGGGCGTTACCGCGCAGCCATGTCCCCGTCGACACCGATCAACCGCTGTCACTGCGTATCAGCGAAAGCGCCACGGCGGCGGGGCTGGAAATACGTCAGATGGAGAGTGAAAGCGATCTGCTGCGCGTGACCCTCAATGGCAACGCGCAACCCTTGATGCAGTGGCTCGATGGGATCGAGCGCGATGGCGTCGCGCTACAAACCCTGACGCTGGAGAAGCGTGATGACGCCCTCGAGGCGCGGGTGGTGCTCAAGTAGTCGAGGTGTTCTGCGACAACAACGGCAACTTCGCCAGCTTCAACGCGATCAGCAGCGCAATCACCAGCAGCGTGCCGATAAACAACCCGATCCCGTTCCAGCCGCCCAGGTGCCAGAACACGCCACCCACCGTACCGGCGATGCTTCCCCCGGCGTAGTAGCTGAACAGGTACAAGGACGATGCTTGCCCCTTGGCCCTGGTGGCGCGGCGGCCGATCCAGCTGCTGGCCACCGAGTGGGCGCCGAAGAAGCCGAAGGTAAAGATCAGCATGCCGATGATCACCAGCGGCAATGGCGTAAACATCGTCAGGGCGAGACCACCGATCATCAGCGCGATAGTGCTCCAGAGCACTTTGCGGCGGCCGAGTTTGTCGGCCAGCGAGCCGATTTTCGCTGAGCTGTAGATGCCCGACAGGTACACCACCGACAGCAACCCGACGAAGGCCTGTTCCATGTGGTACGGCGCGGCCAGCAGGCGGTAGCCGATGTAGTTGAACAGCGTGACGAACGCGCCCATCAACACAAAGGCTTCAAGAAACAGCAGCGGCAGGCCGGCGTCGCGAAAGTGCATGGTGAAACCGTCGAGCAGGCTGCGCGGGTGCAGCGAGCGGGCGCGGAAGTTGCGCGATTCCGGGAGGATTTTCCAGAACACCGCCGCGGCAATCAGTGCCAGGCCACCGATCACCAGCATCGCCGTGTGCCAGCTGACGAAGTCGATCAATACCCCGGTGATCAAGCGTCCGCTCATCCCGCCAATCGCGTTGCCACCGATGTACAAACCCATGGCAAGGCCGATGTGCTGTGGGTGGATCTCTTCGCTCAGGTAGGTCATGGCGACCGCCGCCAGACCGCTCAACGACAATCCGATCAACGCACGCATCAGCAGCACACCGTGCCAGCTCGGCATCATCGCACTGGCCATGGTGCACAGCGCAGCGGCGAACAGTGCTGCCACCATCACCGGTTTACGTCCGATACGGTCGGAAATCGGGCCAGTGATCAGCAGGCCGATGGCAAGCATGCCGGTGGCGATAGACAGGATCAGGCTGCTTTGCGCCGCGTTGATGGAATACTCGTCGGACAGCAGTGGCATCATCGGCTGCACGCAGTAGAGCAGGGCGAAAGTCGCGAAGCCGCCGCAGAACAACGCCAGCACCGTACGCATGAAAGCCGGGGTGCCTTTTTCGATGTAGATCTCCGCCAGCTCAGCGGCGATAGCGTCCGGCGCTGAAGGTGAAACTTCATGGGCGAGTGGGGCGACAGCAGTTTTCACGTTGGACCTCGGAGGGCGCAGCCGGTCAGGCAGTGAAAAAAGCATATAGCTGGCTAATGATTCAATCCAATATATTGTTCGACCTGTTTGATAGCTTGTACGACCTAATGAGGTTTTCATGGAATTGCGTCATCTGCGCTACTTCATCGCCGTCGCCGAAGAACTGCACTTCGGCCGCGCCGCACAGGTGCTGGGCATCTCCCAGCCACCGCTGAGCCAGCAAATTCAGGCACTGGAACAGGAAGTCGGCGCCCGGTTGTTCGAACGTACCAATCGTCGGGTCGAACTGAGCGAGGCCGGTCGTCTGTTTCTGGAAGAGGCGCGGCTGGCGCTGGCGCAGGTCGACAAAGCGGCGGATGTCGCGCGACGGGCGCAACTGGGTGAGCTGGGTGAGCTGAAAATCGGCTTCACCTCGTCGGCGCCGTTCAACTCGACGATTCCGCAGGCGATCTTCTCATTCCGTCAGCGCTTCCCGGCGGTACACCTGAACCTGCGGGAAATGAGCAGCACCCAGGTGGCCGATGCGCTGGTGGACGAGTCGATTGAAGTCGGAATCATGCGCCCGCTCGGACTGCCGGACTGCCTCAGCGTGGTCGAGCTGATGCGCGAACCGCTGGTCGCGGTGCTCAGCTCCAAGCACCCGTTGGTAGAGGGCAGCGAGGAGGGCTTGTTTCTGTCAGCTCTGGCGCTTGAGCCCTTTGTGTTTTTTCCACGCAGTTATGGCAGCGGCTTGTACGCCCAGTTGCTAAGCCTGGCGCGGGATGCCGGTTTCAGTCCGCATTTCGCCCAGGAAGCCGGCGAGGCGATGACCATCATCGGGTTGGTAGCGGCGGGGTTGGGTGTGTCAGTGCTGCCGGCGTCTTATCAACGGATGCGCATTGATGGCGTGGTCTATCGGCCATTGCTGGATCCGGCGGCGGTGTCAGCGGTATGGCTGGTGCAGCGCAAGGATCAGAAGTCGCCGATGGCCAAGGCGTTTGTGGAGTTGTTGACGCGGAAAGTTGAGCCCCTGGCGTAAAAAACGCTGATGAATGCTCCATCAACCGGATTAGCCCCTTTGGGTGCCGTGCTTTAGCGGCGAGACGAGCCTTTTGTACAATTTGAATTGATGGAATAGATAGGTCGAGAGCGTGATGAAGTACAGCGTGGATAGGGTGAAGTGATTTGGACTGAACCAGTAATTTGTGCTTTCGATAAGCAGCAAGGATGAAATTGTCGTTGCAAAGAGTGCGAATGAAGTTGCAATCAAGCTTGGTGGTTTTCCGGATTTCAGCCGCTTGTACAGGGGGTATTGGCTTAGGGAGAACAGTAAAAGTATCGCCAATAACCCGGTAGTAGCAACAAGTGGAATCGCTATCGAGTCCTGGTTGGTCGGGTAGATACCATCGGTGTAATTTGAAAATACTATGTAATAGCTCGTCACACTGGAGACTACCAATGTCGTGATGTACAACGCCGGATTGCTTGTATTGATCGTAACCATTGTGGTGGGTGTTCCGAGACATCGCAGATGGTCATGACTCTAACGCGAAATTAAAATTCTGATTGTGGGGCGATTCCGAAATGACGTGCTCCGGTTTCCGAATGTGTCATTTCTTTGCGGGGCATTGTTTGTGGCGATTCATTGCTCGTAGATATTTCTTTTAATTGCCTTGTTACGCCAGCGCCGAAGCTCTCCACGCAGATAGCCGAGTTTGCCGCAATGTGGGTTTGAATGTTGACGGCTGCGCCGTCATTCGCAATGTAGGAGCGAGCTTGCTCGCGATGGACTAAAGAGCGCCGCGATTAGCCAGGAAACACGTGTCATCGTTTACGACCATCGCGAGCAAGCTCGCTCCTACAGAAGATCAGAAGCTTTACCACTTTTTGTGGGACATTTCTGAACTGTCCCGGACAGGCTACAGCGCCTTGCGGCGCTGCCTACAACTACTCCAGAATCCGCCGGCTTGTGCGCTTTGAGGGCCATCGTTAACTTGATTCGCGTCACTGATGGTCAGTGATCGGGTTTAGCAGCCCGTGTGTT
>Ga0207428_10003606_pt1 | contig 14950 bp, 16 predicted proteins | sample RhiMethybrSRZTD1_FD_187600 | JGI IMG/M metagenome (GOLD analysis project Ga0207428, IMG submission 187600) | Populus rhizosphere microbial communities from Tennessee, USA - Rhizosphere MetaG P. TD hybrid SRZTD1 (SPAdes) (version 3) | ecosystem: Host-associated > Plants > Roots > Rhizosphere >...
GCGAAGGACCTGCTCACGTTCCAGCCTGAAGCGCCGATCACCGAGGCGGGCGTGCGCAACAACATCCAGGTCGGCATCCAGTACATCGGCGCCTGGCTGGGAGGCAATGGGTGCGTGCCGATCTTCAACCTCATGGAAGACGCCGCCACCGCCGAGATCTCGCGCTCGCAGGTGTGGCAGTGGATGCGCTCGCCCAAGGGCGTGCTCGCGGATGGGCGCAAGGTGACGCGCGAGCTCTTCCACGCGCTGCTCGAGGACGAGCTCGGCAAGATACCCTCCCTCTTGGGCGCCGAAGCCTACGCGGCCGGGAGGTACGAAGAGGGCGCGCAGCTCTTCGAGGAGCTCTCGGTCTCGGACGACTACGTCGAGTTCCTGACGCTGCCCGCCTATGGGCTGATCGACTGACGCCTGCACCGGCGAGGCGGAGTAGCATCGAGTTCTCCCTGGGAGAAGCACGCAATGCGGCTCGCTGGTTCGAGATGGGGGCTGTTCCTGCTCGCTGCGGCGGTAATTTCAACCTGCGTGCACGCCGGCGAATACCCTGAGCGGGCAGTTCGCATCATCGCCGCTGGCCAGGGCTCCCTGATGGATGTGGTCGCCCGCCAGCTGGGACGACGGCTGAGCGAGCGTTGGGGCCAGCCCGTCGTGGTCGAGAACAAGCCCGGCGCGGCCTTCACGATCGGCACCGCGGTTGCTGCGCACGCCAAGCCCGACGGCTACACCCTCGTCATGTCCGACCGCACCGCGCTCGCCGCCGCGCCACACCTGTACAAGGACCTCGCCTACGATCCGTTCAAGGATTTCGCGCCGGTGAGCCTGGTGGCGGTCGCGCCCCTGGTGCTCGTGGCGCACCCGTCGTTTCCCGCCACCACGATGCAGGAACTGGTCGAATATGCGCGCCGCAACGCCGGCCTCCAGTTCGGCACGCAGGGCATGACCACGACGGCCCACTTTGCGGGGGAGCTGTTGCGGGTGGAGACGGGAATCTCGCCGCAATACGTGCATTACAAGGGCGCCGCGGAGTCGCAGCTCGCCATGCTTCGCGGCGAGGTATTGGTCGGCTTTACCAACGGGCCTTCCACCTATCCCCTGATCGCGGCGAAGCGGCTCAAGGCCTTCGCCGTGACCTCCTCCACGCGCCTCGCCGCTGCGCCGGAGATCCCCACGACCGCGGAGGTGGGTTATCCCGGCGTGGAGCTCGAGTACTGGGTGGGCATGCTGGCCCCTGCGGGAACCCCGTCGGCCGTGATCGCGAAGCTCAACACCGATATCGCCTCGGAGCTCAGGACCGCGGACATGCAATCGGTCCTGCTCAAGCAGGGCGCCGAGATCGCCGTCGGAACGCCGCAAGAGTTCGCCGCCAGATTGCGGGCGGACCATGCCCGCATCGGGCACGACGCCCAGAGAATCGGGTTCAGCGTGGAGTAGGGGCCGGCGCGGCCTGCTACCGGCGGATCGGTTGCGGGCCGTACTGCGGCAGGTGGGTCACCGGGCGGGCCGGACCGTACCAGCCACGCGACCATCCATAGGCAATGGCGTATTGCGGCTGCGCCTGCGCAGCCAGCAGGGCCAGGCGTTCGCGCTCGGCCTCGCGCTCGGCGCGCGCCTCGCGCATCTGCTGCTCCACGAGCTCACGGTCGCGCCGCGCCTCGAGGCGCTTGTCCAGCGCCGCCTCGCGCTCGAAGATGCGCTTGCTCTCGGCCGCGTTCGGCGCCGGAAAGTCCGACGCGATGCGCGGCCGGCTCTCCTCGGTGCGATCGGGGCAGGGCGCGGGCTGGTAGGTGATTGCGCCCCGGGCGTCCTTGCAGCGGACGATGTCGTTGGCCAAAACCGCCTCGGCCGCGAACGACAGGGCGGCGACAAGGCAGGTCGGCAGGATGCGGGTCGTCACGCGGGCATTCTATGCCTGCTCCGGCGTGCGCGTGTTACTCGGGCATCCGCCAAGCCGTGCCGCACATGTTGCACTGCACGCGCAGCCACGCGGCCGAGAGCGGGGCCACGGTCTCGGCGACGCGGCCGGGGTCCTCGTCCATGCCCGTGGAGAGCACCTTGAAGCGGCCGTATGCCTTGCACGAAGGGCAGTTGGAGCTCTCGCCGTAGAACTCGGCACGCGTGAGCAAGGTGATGTACGAACGCCACGAGATCCAGCCGATCGCCCCGGCGGCGAACGCGATGGCGAGCATCGAGACGAACGTCCAGCCGGTGGTGCCCACCAGCGACTCCATCATCGCGGCAAGGGTGAGTCCGGCCAGGAGGCACGTCACCAGCGCGCCATGGCTCTTGATGAGCTCGCGCTCGTACCAGCGGCGGAAGCCGAGCTTTCGGATGCTGGAGGTTGGATCGATGACCCTCTCCCTCGCCCTCTCCCGAGGGAGAGGGAGTGCGGTTACACGCCTTGTGCCTGCCGGTCCGCGTGGTAACTCGATCTGACCATGGGCCCGCAGGCGGCATTCACGAATCCCATTTTCGACGCTTCTTCCTCGAACATGCGGAATTCGTCGGGGTGCACGAAGCGCGTGACCGGCAAATGGTGCTTCGAGGGCTGCAGGTACTGCCCGACCGTCAGCATGTCCACGTCGTGCGCGCGCAGGTCCCGCATCACGTCGAGGATCTCCTCGTTGGTCTCGCCGAGACCCACCATGAGGCCGGACTTGGTCGGCACGTGGGAGTGGCGCGCCTTGAACTGCTTGAGCAGCTGCAGCGAATGCGCGTAGTCCGAGCCCGGGCGCGCCTGCTTGTAGAGGCGCTGCACCGTCTCGAGGTTGTGGTTCATGACGTCGGGCGGGCCCTGGTCGAGGATCTCGAGGGCGCGGTCCAGGCGGCCGCGGAAATCCGGGGTGAGGATCTCGATGCGCGTCTGGGGCGAAAGGCTGCGCACCGAGCGGATGCACTCGACGAAGTGTCCCGCGCCGCCGTCGCGCAGGTCGTCGCGGTCCACGCTCGTGATCACCACGTACTTGAGGTTCAACGCCGCGATGGTCTCGCCGAGATGGCGCGGCTCGTCGGCATCGAGGGGATTGGGCCGGCCGTGCGCCACGTCGCAGAACGGGCAGCGGCGCGTGCAGAGGTCGCCCATGATCATGAAGGTCGCCGTCCCGTGGCCGAAGCACTCGCCGATGTTCGGGCAGGAGGCCTCCTCGCAGACGGTATGCAGCTTCTTCTCGCGCAGGATGCGCTTGATCTCCTGGAAGCGCTCGCCGCCGCCGGCGCGCACGCGGATCCAGTCGGGCTTCCTCAGCGGCTCGGACGGCACCACCTTGATGGGGATGCGCGCGGTCTTGAGGGAGCGCTTCTGCTGGAGCTTCAGGTCGCCTTCAGGCATTTGGAGATCGACTCAGCGAGGCTTTGCTGCAGGGCATCAATTTTACCACCCGCCCCGAGGGCCGCGAGGCTGGTGGCCGCGAGCCCGGGGTAACCGCACGGGTCGATGCGGCCGAAGGGCGCGAGGTCCATGTCCCCGTTCAGCGCGACCCCGTGATACGAGCACCCCCGCGCGACCCGCAAGCCGATCGCCGCGATCTTGGCCTCGCCCACGTACACGCCGGGCATGCCGGCGCGCCGGACCCCTTCGACCCCGCGCTCGGCGAGCACTTCGATGATCGCGCCTTCGAGGCGGCGCACCATTTCCCTCACGCCGTAACCTGCGCGGCGCAAGTCGAACAGGACGTACGCCACCGCCTGGCCGGGCCCGTGATAGGTGACCTGTCCGCCGCGATCGGTGGCCACCACGGGGATGTCCCCGGGCGCGAGGAGGTGCTCGCGCCGCCCGGCGAGGCCGAGGGTGAAGACAGGCGGGTGTTCGAGCAGCCAGAGCTGGTCCTGGGTGGACGCGTCGCGCGCGGCGTTGAAAGCCTGCATCGCGCGCCACGTCGGCTCGTACGCGACGAGCCCCAGGCGCCGGACGATCACAGCACCATCGTGACCATCGGGTGCTTCGACAGCTCGGAGTAGAGCGCGTCCAGCTGCTCGCGCGACTTCGCGTTGATCGTGACGGTGAGCGAGAGGTAGCGGCCCTGCTTCGAGGAGCGCATCTCGATGGTCTCGGGGTGGAAGTCCGGGGCGTGCCTGAGCACGATCTCGGAAACCACCTGTGCGAAGCCGTCCTCGCGCCGCCCCATGACCTTCATCGGAAAGACGCAGGGAAAGGTGAGGAGGGAGTCGGGCTGCTGCGGCTGGCTCATGGTCGTTTGCATCCCTCCCAATTGGGGGCGGGATGCGGCGAACTCAAGCGGCGACCGTACCGCGGTCGCGGATGCGCGCCTTGTGCTCCTGGAAAAGGGCGTGCATGCGTTTGAAGAGCGGACCGGGCTTGCCCGATCCCACGGGCTTGCCGTCCAGCGTGGTCACCGCCAGCACTTCCTTGGTCGAGGAAGTGAGCCACACCTCGTCGGCGGAGCGCAGCTCCGCCTCGGGGATGGGCCGGATCTCGAGCTTCACCGTGCCCTCGCGCGCGAGCTGGACGAGGAGGTCGTAGGTGATGCCGAGGAGGATCAGGTTGTCGCGGGGCGGTGCGGCGACCACGCCGTTCTTCGCCACGAACACGTTGGAGGCCGAGGCCTCGGTGAGGAAGCCGTCGCGCAACATCACCGTCTCGACGGCGCCCACGTCCGCGGAGAGCTGGCGCGCGAGCACGTTGCCCAGGAGCGAGGTCGACTTGATGTTGCACTTCTCCCAGCGGAAGTCGCGCGCGGTGATGCAGGCCACGCCGTTGTCGATCGACTCCTTCGGGGGCGAGCGCAACGGGTAGCACATCAGGAAAACGGTGGGCGTGATGCCCGTGGGCAGCACGTGGTCGCGCGTGGGGGGCGCGCCGCGCGTCACCTGGATGTAGACCGACTGGTTGCCGGGGTGGTGCGCGAGCAGCGCCTGCGTGAGGCCCATCCACTCGTCCACCGTATGGGGATTCGCGAGCCGGATCTCGTCCATCGAGCGCTGCAGCCGCTCGAAGTGCTCGCGCCCGCGCAGCATCACGCCCTCGTACACCGGGATCACTTCGTAGACGCCGTCGCCGAAGATGAAGCCGCGGTCGAGCGGGGAGATGGAGATCTTGTCCAGCGCAAGGAGCTGGCCGTTGAAGTGAGCGATGGGCGAGGTCATGGATCGAGGAAGATGAGTTTCAGGGTGTCCCAGCCGCGCGAGAGGAAGCCGGCGACGGGCACGTCCTCCAGGGCGACGACGGGAAATTCGGCCACCGTCGTGCCATCGCGCATGAGCTTCATTATCCCCGCTTTCTCGCCTGCGGCAAGCGGCGCCACGAAGGGCTGGCGCGTCTCGAGCGTGGCCTTGAGCCCCTCGAATCGCTCGCGTGGCAGGCTCACCCACACGTCGCGATCGAAGCCCAGGATCACCGAGTCGGACGTTCCCTTGTAGACCGCCGGCTCGGCGACGCGTTCGCCGCGGCGGTACAGGCGCCGCGTCTCCCACGCCTGGAAGCCGAAGTTGAGCAGCTTCTGCGTCTCCGTGATCCGCAGCGTGTCGGACTGCGCCCCCAGCACCACGGAGACCAGGCGCCGATCGCCGCGCTTCGCGCTCGCCGCGAGCCCATAGCCCGCCGCTTCGGTGAAGCCCGCCTGCAGGCCGTCGACCGCGGGATCGATCCAGAGCAGGCGGTTGCGGTTGGCCTGCTTCATGCCGTTCCACGTGAGCTCGCGCTGCGCGTAAAGGGCGTAGTGCTGCGGGAAGTCACGCACGAGCGCGGCGGCGATCGTGGCGATGTCGCGCGCGGAGGCCTGGTGGCCCGGGGCGGGCTCGCCGGTGCAGTTCGCGAACCGGGTTCGCGTGAGGCCCATGCGCTGCGCCCGCAGGTTCATGCGCTCCACGAAGGCGGCCTCGGTGGTGGCGACCGCCTCGGCGAGAGCCACGGCGGCGTCGTTGGCCGAGATCGCGATGAGACCCTGGAGGAGCTGCGCCACCGTGGCCGACTGCCCCGCCGACAGGAACATGCGCGTGCCGGGCGCGGCCACCGCGTTCACCGATGCGGTGACCGTCCGTTCGAGCGAGAGCTGTCCGTCGCGCACCGCCTCGAAAACGATGTACGCCGTCATGAGCTTGGTGAGGGAGGCCGGTTCCAGCGGTTCCGCCTCGCCGGCAGCGGCGAGCGTGCGGCCGCTCAACGCATCGACGAGCACGTAGGCGCGCGCGGCCACCGGGGGCGGCACCGGCACGGGCCGGGTGGCCGCGGTGGCCGCGGAGCAGATCAGCAGCAGGGCGAGCAGGCGCGCCGTCATCGCAGGCCGGCGGCGCTCAGTGCAGGATCGCAGGCGCGAAGCCGAGCGACTCGCGCACCTTGTCGGCGATGGCCGCTGCCTCGTTGCGGTTGCGATAGGGGCCGAGGCGCACCCGGTGCAGGCCGTCGCGCGAGCTCACCTGGAGCGGCTCGAGCATCCATGGCAGGCTCGCCGCGGCGCGCACGCGGAACGCCTCGGCGTTGTCGGCGCTCGAGAAGGCGCCGAGCTGCAGCCAGAGCGCCGCGGCTTCGGGCGTGACCATCGGGGTCTCGATGTCGGGCGCCGGTCGCGGCGGATGCGGCGCGACGGCGACGGTCTCCCGTTCGGCGAACACCCGCTCCACATCCACCAGGCCGCTTCCGACCGCGGCGATGCCGATGCGCGCGGCCGCCGCATAGGACAGGTCGATCACGCGCCCGGCGTGGAACGGGCCGCGGTCGTTGATGCGCACGACCACCGACTGCCCGGTCTTCACGTTGGTCACGCGCGCGTAGCTCGGGATGGGCAGGGTCTTGTGCGCCGCCGTCATCGCGAACATGTCGTAGGTCTCGCCCGAGGCGGTCTTGCGGCCGTGGAACATGCGGCCGTACCAGGATGCGACGCCGCGCTCCTTCGTCGGCTCCTTGTCCACGACCGGCGCGTAGGCGTGGCCGAAGACGGTGTAGGGGCGGTTGGCGTAGCGGTGGAAGGGCTCGTCGCGCGGCACCGCGTCGGGAATCTGCGCGAGGTTCTCGGGGACCTTCTCCGGCGGGCCGTCGTCGGAGTAGTACTTGCCCATCGGCCCGGGCTGCGCCGGTCCGCCCTTCTTCGGCTCGGTGCCGCAGCCGGCGATCAACGCCAGGGCAAGGAAAATTCCAGGGGTCAGAGCCCACTGTCGTGAACCGGCGTTGCGAAGGGTCGGGTCGGCGCGCATGAATCGGGATCCGACCCCTAGCTCTGCACCAGCTGCTTGTGCGTCGAGATCGACATCAGGATCCCGAACCCGGCGAGGATGGACAGCAGCGCCGTGCCGCCGTAGCTGATCATCGGCAGCGGCACGCCCACCACCGGCAGGATGCCCGTCACCATGCCCATGTTCACGAACGCGTAGGTGAAGAAGGTGAGCGTGATGGCGCCCGCGGTGAGGCGCGCGAAGACGGTCGAGGCGTTGGCCGCGATCATCAGCCCCCGGCCGATCAGCAGCACGTACAGCAGCACCAGCAGGACGTTGCCCACGAGGCCGAACTCCTCGCCGAAGACGGCGAAGATGAAGTCGGTGTGCCGCTCGGGCAGGAAGTCGAGCTGCGCCTGCGTGCCGTTGAGCCACCCCTTGCCGAGGATGCCGCCCGACCCGATGGCGATGGTGGACTGGATGATGTGGTAGCCCGCGCCCAGCGGGTCCTGCATCGGGTCGAGCAAGGTCCAGATGCGCTGGCGCTGGTAGTCGTGCAGCATCCCCCAGAGGAACGGCAGGCTGGCCCCCCCGGCGACCGCGAGGGTGCCGAGGATCTTCCACGACAGGCCGGCGAGGAAGATCACGAAGAAGCCCGAGGCGAAGACCAGGATCGCCGTTCCCAGGTCCGGCTGGCGTGCGATGAGGGCGGCGGGAATGGCAAGCAGCAGGCCGGCGACGAAGTAGTCCTTCCACCGGAGTCCCTGCTCCTGCCGGTGGAAGTACCAGGCCAGCATCAGCGGCATCGCGATCTTCATGATCTCGGAGGGCTGCACGGTCGCGAAGCCGAGGTTGAGCCACCGGCGCGCGCCGTTGCGCACGTCGCCGAAGAGCGCCACGCCCACCAGCAGCGCGACCCCGGTCGCGTAGAGGGGCAGCGCCAGGCGCATGAGGACCTGCGGATGGACCTGCGCGAGGAGCCAGAGCGCGGCGAAGGCGATCGCGAGGTTGCGCATCTGGTCGAGGACGCGACCGACCGAGGCGCCCCCCGTCGCGGAGTAGATCACCGTGGCGCCGAGCGCCACGATGAGCGCGAGCGTCGCCATGAGCGGCCCGTCGAGGCGGCGGGAGAAGAGGTCGAAGGCGCGGCCGATCATGTGTCGGGGTCCAGGGCCTGCTTGACCGCGGGGCGCTTGCCGAGCAGGAAGAAGTCGAACACCTCGCGCGCGATGGGCGCCGCCGTGCCGCTGCCGCTGCCGCCGTTCTCCACCAGCAGCGCCATGGCGAGCCTGGGATCGTCGGCGGGCGCGAAGGCGATGAAGAGCGCGTGGTCGCGGTGCTCCTCGCGCAGCTTGCTGGCGTCGTACTTCTGGTCCTGCTTCATGCCGACGACCTGCGCGGTGCCGGTCTTGCCGGCGATGGTGTAGGAGGCGCCGGCGCCCGCCTTCACCGCCGTGCCTCCAGCGCTGGTCACGCCGACCATGGCCGAGCGCACGAGCTCGAGATGCTCGGGCTTGATCGCGATCTTCTCGCCCAGGGCCGAGTCGACCGACGTGACCTCGAGCGTGCGCGCGTTCTGCACCGCCTTGAGCAGCCGCGGATGCACCGGCGTGCCGCCGTTGGCGAGCGTGGCGGTCATCGCGGCGAGCTGCAGCGGCGTGGCCAGCATGTAGCCCTGGCCGATGCCGATGCTCACCGTGTCGCCCGCGTACCACTTCTGCTTGAAGCGGTTCCACTTCCACGACTGCGAGGGTGCGAGCCCGGGGAGCTCGCCCTCGATGTCGATGCCGGTCCTCTCGCCGAGGCCGAACCGGGAGAGGTAGTCGTGGATGGCGTCCACGCCGAGGTCCACGGCCAGCTGGTAGTAGTAGGTGTCGCAGGAGATCACGAGCGATCGGTGCAGGTTCACCGACCCGTGGCCCTCCTTCTTCCAGTCGCGCCAGCGGTGCGTCACCCCGGCGAGCGAAAAGAAGCCGGGATCGGAGATGGTGAATTCGGGCGTGCGCTTCTTGTACTCGAGCGCGGCCAACGCCATGAACGGCTTGATGGTCGAGCCGGGCGGGTACTGGCCGCGCAGCGCCCGGTTGTTGAGCGGGCGCGCGGGCGAGTTGTTGAGCGTGTCCCAGTTCTGCGGGTCGATGCCGTCGACGAACAGGTTGGGGTCGAAGCCGGGCTTGGATACGAGCGCCAGGACATCGCCCGTCTTCGGGTCGAGCGCGACCAGGGCTCCGCGATAGTCCTGGAACGCCGCCTCGGCGACCTTCTGCAGCTCGAGGTCGAGCGTCACGACCAGGTTGTTGCCGGAGGCCGGCTCGCTGCGCGACAGCGACCGGATGGCGCGCCCGCCGGCGTCGACCTCGACCCGCTCGGAGCCGGTGGCGCCGTGCAGCTCGCGCTCGTAGGCGCCCTCGATGCCGAGCTTGCCGATGTGGTCGGTGCCCTTGTAGTTGGTGGTGAACCCCGCCGCCTCGATGCGTTTCACGTCGGCGTCGTTGATGCGGCCGATGTAGCCGATCGCGTGCGAGGCGATCTCGCCCTGCGGATAGGAACGGAAGAGCCGTGCCTTGATCTCGAAGCCGGGGAAGCGGAAACGGTTCACCGCGAAGCGCGCCACCTCCTCCTCGGTCAAGCGCGTGCGGATCGGCAGGCTCTCGAAGTTCTTGCTCTCCTCCTGCAGCTTCTTGAAGCGGCGCCGGTCGCGAGGCGACACCTCCATCACGGTTTCCAGGTCGTCGATGGCGCGCTCCAGGTCGGCGACCTTCGACGGCGTGACCTCGAGCGTGTAGGCGGAGTAGTTGGCCGCGAGCACCTGGCCGTTGCGGTCGAGGATGAGGCCGCGGTTGGGCACCACGGGCACCACCGAGATGCGGTTGGCCTCGGCGAGCGTGTGGTAGTACTCCTGCTGGAAGACCTGCAGCCACGTGAAGCGCGCGAGCAGCAGGCCGAAGCCCACGAGCATGCCCAGGCCCGCGAGGAAGAGCCGCGAGCGGAAGACCGTGAGCTCGCGCTGCTGGTCGCGCAGGGTCTGGCCGAACGCGATGCTCATGGGCGCCTCATACGGCCCCGCTGTCGCGGCGCCGGCGCACCGCGCCCGAGTACAGCAGCCAGTTGACCGGCGCCCAGAGCAGCGCCGTGACCACGGGCGAGACGAGGTAGGCGAAGCCGGGGAAGTCGGCGCCGAGCAGCAGGTTGAGCGCGAGCGTCACGAGGCTGGCGGCGACCGTAAGGCCCAGCAGGTGCAGCGTCTGCTCGGGCAGCGGGAAGGAGAGGATGCGCACGCGCAGCACCTGGGCGCCGAACACCGCCGCCACGTAGGCGAGCGCGTGCTGGCCGAGCAGCATGGAGTCGCTCACGTCCATCAGCAGGCCCAGCGCGAAAGCCATGCCCTGGCCGATCGAGCGCGGCTCGTTCATGGTCCAGAACAGCAGCACGATCAGCACGAAGTCCGGGCGGGCGAGCATCCACTGGCCCGACCACGGCAGCACCGACAGCAGGAACGCCCCGAGCGTGGAGAAGAAGATGAGCCCGGCGCTCGCCGGGAGCTTCATCACATCGCGGGCGACGGGGGTGAGGTCAGCGGGGCGCATTGGGCTTCTGCGGGTCGCGGCGGGCCTTGCCGCTCCCCCTGGCGGGTTTCTTCTCCTCGGCGCGAGCCTCGGGGCGCGCGGGCGCGCCGGCGGGCAGCGGCAGGAGCATCACGAAGCGGTGGTTCTCAACGCCCGCGGCGGGACGCGCGGCGATCCGGGCGAAGACGCGCGCCGCGTTCTTCTCCACGCTCGTGACCTGTGCGACCACCAGGCCCGAGGGGTAGGTCTGGTCGATGCCCGAGGTGACGAACACGTCGCCGGCCACCACGTCGGCGGAGACCGGCATGAACGGCACGTCGATCGAGCCGTCCTTGCCGGAGCCCACGGCGACGGCACGCAGCCCGTTGCGCAGGAGCATCACCGGCACCGACTGGTCCTTCTCGGTGACGAGCGTGACCTCGGAGGCGAACGTCCCGACCGAGGTGACCTGGCCCACCACGCCGGTGCCGTCGATCACCGGCATGCCGGCGACCACGCCTTCCATGACGCCCCTGTCGACCACGATCTTGCGGGTGAAGGGATTGCGCGCCGTGTAGAGCACCTCGCCCAGGATGCCGCCCTCGTAGCGGCTGCGGGCCGCGGCGAGCGTGCGCAGCTTCTCCTGCTCGGCGCGCAGCAGGCGCACCTCCTGCGCGGCCGACGATTGCTCGAGCACCTTGGTCTTGAGCTCCGCGTTCTCACGCACCAGCCGGTCCTGCAGCGTGAAGTAGTCCGCGAGCCGGCCCAGCGCCTGCGAGGGCATCGCGGCGGCCTGCTGCAGCGGGTGCACGAGGACGGTGAGCGACAGGCGCACGCGGTCGAGCGCCTGGAAGCGATGGTCGGCGATCATGAGCGCGATCGCGGCCAGCGTGAAGAACGTGAGGCGCGCGAGAGGCGATGGCCCGCGGTGGAAGAAGGGCGGGGGTTCTCTGATCATCGCCTAACGGCGGAAATAAACGGGGTCAGACTCCAATTAAGTTAATCACGGGTTTTTCGCCTCGCGAAAAGCATGCGATTAGCTCAATTGGAGTCCGACCCCATTAGTCGTTGGTGAAGACGGTGCCCAACTTGTCCATCTCTTCCAGCGCCCGCCCCGATCCGCGCACCACGCAGGTGAGCGGGTCGTCGGCGACGATCACCGGAAGACCGGTCTCCTCCATCAGCAGGCGGTCGAGCTCGCGCAGCAGCGCGCCGCCGCCGGTGAGCACCATGCCCTTCTCGGCGATGTCGGCGCCCAGCTCGGGCGGGGTCTGCTCGAGCGCGCTCTTCACCGCGGAGACGATGGAGTTCAACGGATCGGTGAGCGCCTCGAGGATCTCGTTCGAGGAGATGGTGAAGGAGCGCGGGATGCCCTCGGCGAGGTTCCGGCCCTTCACTTCCATCTCGCGCACCTCGCTGCCGGGGAACGCGGAACCGATCTGCTTCTTGATCTGCTCGGCGGTGGCCTCGCCGATCAGCATGCCGTAGTTGCGGCGGATGTAGTTGATGATGGCCTCGTCGAACTTGTCCCCGCCGACGCGCACGGAAGCCGAATACACGATGCCGCCCAGCGAGATCACGCCCACTTCCGTCGTGCCGCCGCCGATGTCCACCACCATCGAGCCCGTGGCCTCCGCGATCGGCAGGTCCGCTCCGATGGCCGCGGCCATGGGTTCCTCGATCAGGAAGACCTGCGAGGCGCCCGCGCCGAGCGCGCTTTCCCTGATCGCACGCCGCTCGACCTGGGTCGAACCGTACGGCACGCAGATCACGATGCGCGGGCTCGGCCGGAACCACTGGTTGTCGTGGATCTTCTTGATGAAGTACTTGAGCATCTGCTCGGTGATCGTGAAGTCGGCGATCACCCCGTCCTTCATCGGGCGAATGGCGGTGATGTTGCCGGGCGTGCGCCCGAGCATCTGCTTGGCACCGAGGCCTACCGCCTGGATCGTCTTCTTGCCGTTGGGGCCGCCTTCCTGTCGTATCGCGACGACAGAGGGCTCATCGAGGACGATGCCCTTGCCGCGGACGTAAATGAGGGTGTTGGCGGTGCCGAGGTCGATCGCGAGATCGGTGGAAATGTATTTCGAGAGAAACGAGAACATCTTGATCCGTATGAACTTTTCACCCCCCTGACGGGGGCACGCTGTGGGCTGAGCTATGATAGCCCAAAATCGCTAGGAATTAAGACCTTAGCTCGCCTTTCTTATGTTTTCCCTTGACCAGATCCGGCGCATCGCGGACCTCGCGCGCCTCGAGCTCTCCGAGCCCGAGCTTGCTGCGATGCAGCAGGAGCTTTCGTCGATCATCGAACTGGTCGACCAGATGGCCGCCGTGGACACCGAGGGCGTCGAGCCCATGTCGCATCCGCAAGCCGCGTCGCAGCGGTTGCGCGAGGACGCGGTGATCGAGAAGGACCAGCGCGAGGCGTTCCAGTCGATCGCGCCGCAAACCGAGGATGGGCTGTACCTCGTGCCGAAGGTCATCGAGTAAGGGCGGGAATCAGGAATCGGGAACTAGGAATCGGGAATCGGGAACAGGGTGCACAAGGAAACACTGGCCGCGTTGTCGAAGAAGCTGCGCGCGAAGGAAATCTCGAGCGTGGAACTCACGAGCCATTTCCTCGACCGCATCGAGGGCGTGGGCAAGCCGCTCAACGCATTCATCACCGTCGATCGCGGGAAGAGCCTCGCGCAGGCGGGCGCGGCCGACGCGCGCATCGCGAAGGGCGATGCGGCGCCGCTCACCGGCATCCCGGTCGCGCACAAGGACCTCTTCTGCGCGAAGGGCTGGCGCACCACTTGCGCCTCGAAGATCCTGTCGAACTTCGTCGCACCCTACGACGCGCACGTGATCGAGCAGTTCGATCGCGCGGGCGCCGTGCTGCTCGGCAAGACCAACATGGACGAGTTCGCGATGGGCTCGTCGAACGAGAACTCGGCTTTCGGACCGGTGCGCAACCCCTGGGACACAGACGCGGTGCCCGGGGGCAGCTCGGGCGGTTCCGCCGCGGCAGTGGCCGCCTGCCTCACGCCCGCCGCCACGGGCACGGACACCGGCGGCTCGATCCGGCAACCCGCCTCCTTTGTCGGCGTCTCGGGCCTGCGGCCCACCTACGGGCGCGTCTCGCGCTACGGCATGATCGCCTTCGCCTCGTCCCTCGACCAGGGCGGCGCGCTCGCGCGCACGGCTGGAGACCTGGCGCTCATGCTCGACGTGATGGCGGGCTTCGACCCGCGCGACTCGACGTGCGTGGACCGCCCCAAGGACGACTACGTCGGCGCGCTCGGCCGTGGCGTGAAGGGCCTGCGCATCGGCCTGCCCCGGCAGTACTTCACCCAGGACCTGGCGAGCGACGTGGCGACGCCGATCGTCACCGCGCTGGAGGAATACCGGAGGCTGGGCGCGACCGTGGTCGAGGTGGACCTGCCGAACCAGGCGCTCGCGGTGCCGGTGTACTACGTGCTCGCGCCCGCGGAAGCGTCTTCCAACCTCTCGCGCTACGACGGCGTTCGCTACGGCCACCGCGTCGCCACCTACTCGGACCTGCGCGACATGTACCGCAGGACGCGCGCGGAGGGTTTCGGGCCGGAGGTGAAGCGCCGCATCCTCATCGGCACCTACGTGCTCTCGCACGGCTACTACGACGCGTACTACCTCAAGGCGCAGAAGATCCGGCGCCTCATCGCGCGCGACTTCACCGAGGCGTTCAAGGCTTGCGACGTGATCATGGGGCCGGCGTCGCCCTGCGTGGCCTACAACCTGGGGGAAAAGGCGAGCGACTGCGTGCAGATGTACCTGGACGATATCTACACGGTGCCGATCAACCTCGCCGGGCTGCCGGGCATGTCGATCCCCTGCGGGTTCGGCAACAAGGGCCGGCCGGTGGGGCTCCAGATCGTGGGCAACTACTTCGACGAGGCGCGGATGCTTTCCGTCGCGCATGCTTTTCAGCAGGCGACGGACTGGCACACCCGCACGCCTCCGGCTTTTGGTTAGATCAAATGCTCCTCACTGAGCGCACAGAGAAGGCACAGAGAACACTGAGAGAGAAACATGTGTGTCGTTCGCGCGTAGATCGGCCAGGGCCACGAATGAAACGCATCTCACTCTGTGTTCTCAGTGCCTTCTCTGTGCGCTCAGTGAGGAGCTTTAGGATTTCGCCTTCATGAGCTGGGAAATCGTCATCGGGCTGGAAACCCACGCGCAGCTCACGACGCGCTCGAAGATCTTCTCGGGCGCATCGACGGAGTTCGGCGCGCCGCCGAACACGCAGGCGAGCGCGGTGGACCTCGCCATGCCGGGGA
>Ga0207428_10003608_pt1 | contig 14940 bp, 14 predicted proteins | sample RhiMethybrSRZTD1_FD_187600 | JGI IMG/M metagenome (GOLD analysis project Ga0207428, IMG submission 187600) | Populus rhizosphere microbial communities from Tennessee, USA - Rhizosphere MetaG P. TD hybrid SRZTD1 (SPAdes) (version 3) | ecosystem: Host-associated > Plants > Roots > Rhizosphere >...
GTCGATCGCGGCAAATCCCTCGCAGTGATTCCGTGGCAGATGGCAATCGTGGCGCGCCTGCTACGGGTGCTTCCTGATTGGCTTTACGACAGCCTTGCCGCTCGCGCGGAGCGCAAGCCGCGGCGCGGTGCCTAGTCTTATTCGACCGTCACGCTCTTAATGCTGGGGATCGCAACCGTTAAACGGACACCTACTCTACTGTCACCGATTTCGCGAGATTACGGGGCTTGTCTACATCGGTCCCGCGCAAGAGCGCGACGTGGTAGGCGAGTAGCTGCAGCGGGATCACGTGCAGGATGGGGGAGAGCGGCCCGGCGTGGTCGACCAGGCGTATGACGTGCACGCCCTCGCTCTCGGCGACCTGGGAATCCCGGTCCGCGACCACGTACAGCTCGCCGCCACGCGCGCGCACTTCCTGCATGTTGGACTTGAGCTTCTCGAGGAGCTGGTCGTTGGGGGCGACCGTCACGACCGGCATCTCGGAATCCACCAGGGCGAGCGGGCCGTGCTTCAGCTCTCCGGCGGCGTAAGCCTCCGCGTGCACGTAGGAGATCTCCTTCAGCTTGAGCGCCCCTTCCATCGCTATCGGAAAGTGCACGCCTCGGCCGAGGAAGAGCGCGTGATGCTTGGGCTGGAAGCGCCGCGCCCAGCCATGCACCTGCGGTTCCACCGACAGCACCGCTTCCATGGCGGCAGGCAGGTGCCGCAGCTGGCCGATCAACTCCCGTTCGCGCTCGGGCGACAGGCGCCGCCTGATCTTGGCGAACACCAGCGTCAGCACGAAAAGGGCGGCCAACTGGGTCGTGAATGCCTTGGTGGAAGCCACGCCGATCTCGGGACCGGCGCGGGTCAGGAAGCGCAGGTTCGACTGGCGCAGCAACGCCGACTCGGGCACGTTGCAGACCGAGAGCGCGTCGCTAAGCCCGCCCTGCTGGGCATGCTGGAGCGCCGCCAGCGTGTCGGCGGTCTCGCCCGACTGGGAAATCGTCACCACCAGCGTCCCCGGCACGGCCACCGGGTCCCGATAGCGGTATTCGCTCGCGATTTCGACCGACGCCGGCAATCCGGCGATGGCTTCGAGCCAGTAGCGCGCGACGAGACCGGCGTGATAGCTCGTGCCGCACGCGAGCAGCAGCACCTGCCGGGTCCGGCCGAAGGCCGCCTCGGCCTCCGCGCCGAACAGGTTGGGCTGCAGCGACTGCGCGTTCAACACCATCTCGAGCGTGTTGCCCAGCGCGCCCGGCTGCTCGAAGATCTCCTTCTGCATGTAGTGGGCAAACGGCCCCAGCTCCACCGACTCCTGGGACAGCCGGCTGATCGTGGAACGCCGGTCCACGAACCTGCCTTCCCCGTCGCGGATGCGCACGCGCTCGGGCTGCACTTCGACGATGTCCCCTTCGAGCAGGTAGACGACTTCCCGCGTCTTGCTGATGAGTGCGCTCGCGTCGGAAGCGAGAAAGTTCTCGCCCCGGCCGATCCCGACCAGGAGCGGCGAGCCTTTGCGCGCACCGACCACGGTAGTGGGCTCGCGACTGCAAATGAATCCCGCGGCGTACGCGCCTTCCCATTCCTGGCTCGCTTCCCTGACGGCTTCGAAGAGGCTCAAGCCCTTCGCCATCACCAGGGAATGGACATGGTGCGCCAGAACCTCCGTATCGGTCTCGGACGAGAATGAATACCCGAGAGCGGTGAGGCGCGAGCGGATCGCCTCGTAGTTCTCGACGATGCCGTTATGAACGACACCGACCTCGAGCCCGCTGCCGGACGAGAAATGCGGGTGGGCGTTCGCCTCGCTCGGCGCGCCGTGCGTCGCCCAGCGGGTGTGGGACAGCCCGGTGCGGGCCTCGGTCTGGTTCTTGCGGGCGACCTCCTCGAGGTGCGCGACGCGCCCGGTCGAACGCAGGCGCTCCAGGTGGCCGTTCTTCAGGAACGCGATCCCTGCCGAGTCGTAGCCACGATACTCGAGCTTCTTGATCCCCTCGATCAGGACGTCCACCACATCGCGCGTGGAGGCGGCGCCTACGATTCCGCACATGGCTATAAAGGCGTGACTGGTGACCGGTGACTGGTGACTGGTGCCGTTCCACTCAAGGGACGCATTCTACCGGGTATCGACGGGTCACTGGTCACGGGTCACTTTTTCTTGACCGGGCGCTTCCAGCCAGCGCGCTGCTCCTGGGTCTTGGCGTTCAGCACCAGCCCGCCCGGGCCGGTGTCCTTCCATACCGTCGTCCCGGCCCCGACGGTTGTTCCCTTCGCGACGGTCACGGGCGCAATCAACTGCACGTCGGAGCCGATATGCACCTCGTCCTCTATCACGGTCTGGTGCTTGTAGGCGCCGTCGTAGTTGCAGGTGATCGTGCCCGCGCCGATATTGACGTCGCGCCCGACCGTTGAATCGCCGATATAGGAGAGGTGGTTCGCCTTGGAGCGCGCCGCTATCAGGCTCGCCTTGACCTCGACGAAGTTCCCGATGTGCACATCCTCGCCCAGCTCCGTGCCGGGCCGGATGCGGGCGTACGGGCCAAGCCGGCACTGGGCGCCTACCTTCGCCTCGTCGATCAGGGTAAACGGCTCGATGCAGGTGCCGGGACCGACGACGACATTCCGCAGCACGCAGTTGGCGCCGACCCGAACGCCGGCCGCCAGCGTGACCTCGCCTTCGAACACGCAATTCACGTCGATGCTTACGTCCGCACCGCAAACGAGGCTGCCGCGGATGTCGAGGCGCAGCGGATCGGCCAGCGTTACGCCCTGCTCGAGCAGGCGGGTCGCGCGCTGCAACTGGTGCAGCCGCTCGAGCTGTGCGAGCTGCTCCTTGCTGTTGACGCCGAGCACTTCACGGGTGTCGCGCGCCGTGACCGTCTGCACGGGAATCCGGTCGGCCAGCGCAAGCCGCACGACGTCGGTCAGGTAGTACTCGCGCTGCGCGTTGTCGTTCGACAACCCTTTCAGCCACGCCTTGAGCCGCGCGCTCGGGAGCGCCATGATGCCGGTGTTGATCTCGCGGATGCGGCGCTGCGCGGGACTCGCGTCCTTCTCCTCGACGATACGGGTCACGCCGCCGCGCCGGTTGCGCACGATGCGCCCGTAGCCGTCGGGCCGGTCGAGCTTCGCGGTGAGGAGCGTCAGCTCTTCGCGCTCGGCCGCGAGCATTTCGGAAAGCGTCCCCGCGCCGAGCAGGGGCACGTCGCCGTAGAGCACGAGCGTGCGGCCGGTCCCGTTCAGGTGCGGCAGCGCCTGCTGCACGGCATGCCCCGTCCCGAGCTGCGGCTCCTGTCTGACCATGACGAGATCGGGCGCGGCGATCGCTTTGGGCACCTGCTCGCCGCCGTGTCCATATACGACGCAGATACGCTTGGGATTCAAGGCGCGGGCGGTGGCGATGACGTGCGCTAGCATGGGCTGCCCGGCGAGCGGATGCAGCACCTTGGGCAAGCTCGAATGCATGCGTTTACCCTGGCCGGCCGCGAGTATCACCACATCGGGTCGGATGCTCATCGAGAAATTATCGCACAAACATCGGTTTATCAGACTTTCCGCGCGCGCTCCCCGACGTACGCCGCGACCGCCGCGCGCTCGCCGGGGGTAAGGTGCAGGCCCGCCTTGGTGCGCCGCCATAGTATATCGTCCGCATCGCGCGCCCATTCGCGCGCCATCAGGTAGTCCACCTCCCGGGCGTAAAGTTCGGCGCCGAAGTGCTCCCCCATGGCCTCGACGCTCGCGGCGGGCCCGAGCACCTCGTACGCGAGCGCGCCATGGCGCCGGGCGAGCCCCTGCCGCAGCGCGGCCGGCAGCCACGGCGCATCGCGCTTCAGGCGCACGTTCGCGAACTGTTCGAAGCTCTCGCCCGAGAGATCGCCGCCGGGCAGGGGGTGGCCCGCCGTCCACGCCGGCCGCATACCGGAGAACCACGGCTCGAGCTTGGCGAGCGCCTGCTCGGCAAGCGCCCGATAGGTGGTGATCTTGCCGCCAAAAACCGAGAGCACCGGCGCTCCCCCCGGTGGCGCGTCCACCCGCAGCACATAGTCCCGCGTGATGGCGGAGGGATCGGCAGAGCCGTCGTCGAAGAGCGGCCGGATGCCGCAGTAGCTCCACACGACGTTGCCCTCCGCGATCTGCCGCGCAAAGTAGCGGTTGACCGCGCGGCACAGGTAGCTCACTTCCTCCGCGCTGGCCGAGCAGCGGCCCGGTTCGCCGGTCATCGCGACGTCGGTCGTTCCGATCACCGAATAGCGCTCCTCGTAGGGGTAAACGAAGATCACGCGCCGGTCGTCGTTCTGCAATATGAAGGCGTGGTCGCCATCGTAGAGGCGGGGCACGACGATATGGCTGCCCTTGACGAGCTTCAGGCCGTAGGTGCCCCGCTCGTCGAGCGCATCGTGCAGAAAGGTCCGCACCCACGGCCCGGCGACATTGGCGATCGCCTGCGCGGTAACCTCGAACGAAACGCCGTCCTGCCGCTCGAGCGTGGCGCGCCAGGCGCCGTTTGCCCGCCGTGCGCTCACGCAACGCGTTCTCGTGAGGATGACGGCGCCGGACAGCGCCGCGGCCTGCGCCGTGGCGACGACCAGCCGCGAGTCGTCCACCCGGCAGTCGGAATAAACGAAGCCACGGCGGAACTCGGGCTTGAGTCCCGCGCCATAGGGGCTCGCCTTGAGATCCACCGCGTGAGATCCGGCCAGGGTGGCGCGCCGCGCGAGGTAGTCGTAGAGCAGCAGGCCGGCGCGGATCATCCACGCCGGCCGCAGCTGCGGCACGTGCGGCATCACGAAGCGCATCGGCCGCACCAGGTGTGGCGCCGCCTTCAGCATCACCTCGCGCTCGGCGAGCGCTTCGGCCACCAGGCGGAACTTGTACTGCTCGAGATAGCGCAGGCCGCCGTGAATCAGCTTGCTGCTGGAAGAGCTGGTGTGGGAGCCGAGATCGTCCTGCTCGACCAGCAGCACCCGCAAGCGCCGCCCCGCCGCGTCGCGCGCGATGCCGGCGCCGTTGATGCCGCCGCCGACGACGAGGAGATCAACGCTTTTAGGTACAGGGCCGTCCATCAACGAAAACTGCAGCTATAGCTGCCGCCTTTACTTTTTTCCAGGATAGAAAAGTAGAAGCCATCTCGAAAACACCCCTTTCCTGTGGACGGTGGAGGAGGGTTGACTGCCCCAATGGCATGCGGACGCTTGCGGGAACACCCAGCGTGTGTGATTCATCACACGTCCTCATCCAACGCATCAAATGTTGTGACCGGGGTTCCAAGTCCCGCGCGCTCTCCGGCAACTCCTGGCGACCGCTCGTACCGTCACCATCCGCCATCCTGAACTTGATGGCACTGATTTCGTGCGACACCGACGATGGAAAGTCGTCCCGGACTCGCGAATATCTCGCGTCTTTGATGAAATAGCTTCTAGCCGGATGTTCCAACTCCGCTAGGCTGCGCCAAGGACCTGGGAAATAGCTATTTTCTCTGCCGCAGCTTGCGGATCTCGGCGAGCTGTGCGGCGAGCGTCGCAAGCTCGCCCTCGACGGTTGCGATTTCCTGCTTGTCCTTGGCGTTGCGCCGCGCTTCTTCCGCGCGCTTCAGCGCCTCGCTCGCCTTCGCCTCGTCCAGGTCGGCGCCGCGGATGGCGGTATCGGCGAGCACCGTGATCACCTGCGGCTGCACTTCCAGGATACCGCCCGCCACGAAGATCAGCTCCTCCGCGCCGCCGCCGGCCGGCTTGATCCGCACCGATCCCGGCTTGATCCGCGTGATGAGCGGGGTATGCCGGGGATAGATCCCCAGCTCGCCCGCCTCGCCCGGCAGCACGACGAATTCCGCCTCCCCGGAGTAGATGCTCTCCTCGGAGCTGACGACGTCGATGTGGATGGTTGCCGCCATGACGTTAGAGCGACTTCCCCTTCTCGCGCGCTTCCTCGATCGTGCCGACCATGTAGAACGCCTGCTCCTGCAGATCGTCGCACTCGCCGTTCACGATCATGTTGAACCCCTTGATGGTGTCGGCGAGCGTCACGTACTTGCCCGGCGAGCCGGTGAAGTTCTGCGCCACCGTGAAGGGCTGCGACAGGAAGCGCTGGATCTTGCGCGCCCGGGCGACCGCAAGCTTGTCCTCGGGCGCGAGCTCGTCCATGCCGAGAATCGCGATGATGTCGCGCAACTCCTTGTAGCGCTGCAGGGTCGCCTGCACGGCGCGCGTCGTGCTGTAGTGCTCCTCCCCGATGGTATTGGGGTCGACCTGGCGCGAAGTCGAGTCGAGCGGGTCGACCGCCGGGTAGATGCCGAGCGATGCGATGTCGCGCGAGAGCACGACGGTCGCATCGAGGTGGCCGAACGTCGTTGCCGGCGAGGGGTCGGTCAGGTCGTCGGCGGGCACGTACACCGCCTGGATCGAGGTGATCGAGCCGGTCTTGGTCGAGGTGATGCGCTCCTGCAGCCGCCCCATCTCTTCCGCCAGCGTCGGCTGGTAACCCACCGCCGACGGCATGCGCCCGAGCAGCGCCGAAACCTCGGTGCCGGCAAGCGTGAAGCGGTAGATGTTGTCGACAAAGAACAGGATGTCTCGTCCTTCGTCGCGGAAGGCTTCCGCCATGGTAAGGCCGGTCAGGCCCACGCGCAGGCGGTTTCCCGGCGGTTCGTTCATCTGTCCGAATACCATCGCCACCTTGGACTCGGTGATGTTCTTCAGGTTGATGACTTCCGCCTCGATCATCTCGTGGTAGAAATCGTTCCCTTCGCGCGTCCGCTCGCCCACGCCGGCGAACACCGACTGGCCGCCGTGCTTGGTGGCGATGTTGTTGATCAACTCGAGCATGGTCACGGTCTTGCCGACACCTGCTCCTCCGAAGAGACCAATTTTTCCGCCCTTGGCAAAGGGGCAGATCAAGTCGATCACCTTGATGCCGGTTTCCAGCAGCTCCACGGACGGAGAGAGCTCGTCGAACTTGGGCGCGGCCTGGTGGATGGAGCGGCGCTCGTCGGTCTGGATCGGGCCGGCCTCGTCGATCGGTCGCCCGAGCACGTCCATGATGCGTCCGAGCGTGCCCTTGCCCACGGGGACGGAAATCGGCGCGCCGGTGCCGTTGACCTTCATGCCGCGGCGCAGGCCGTCGGAGGAACCCAGTGCGATGCAGCGCACGACTCCGTCGCCGAGTTGCTGCTCGACTTCGAAGGTGAGGCCCTTCTCGACGAGCCCGCCTTCGCCCGTGTCCGCGAGCGTGAGCGCGTCATAGATCCCGGGCATCGCCTCGCGCGGAAACTCGATGTCGGTGACCGCGCCGATGCATTGAACGATGGTGCCTTGTGCCTGTTCCTGTGCCATAACCGTTTCCTGGAATCTCCGATTCGTTCTCTAGGTCTCGGCGTCTCCGCGGTAGAACCTTACACAGCCGCCGCGCCGCCCACGATTTCCGACAGCTCCTTCGTGATGTTGGCCTGCCGGTTCTTGTTGTAAACGAGCGTCAGCTCGTCGATCAGGCTCTCGGCATTGTCCGAGGCCGCCTTCATCGCCACCATGCGCGCGGACTGCTCGGAGGCCATGTTTTCCGCGACGGCCTGGTAGATGAGCGTCTCGATGTAGCGCGTCAGCACCTGGTCAAGGACGACCTTCGCCTCCGGCTCGTAGATGTAATCCCACACCGATTCAGGCGAGCCGAGGCGCTCGCCGGAAAGGGGCAGGAGCTGCTCGATCACCGGCTCCTGCTTCATGGTGTTGATGAAGCGCGTATACGCAATCGCCAGCCGGTCGAACCGGTCCGAGGTATAGCCGTCCAGCATCACCTTGAGCGCGCCGATCAGGCGTTCCATCTGCGGGCGATCGCCGATCTGGACGACGTGCGAGACGATGTTCGCGCCGAGGCGCTGCATGAAGCCGAAACCCTTGTTGCCGATGCAGCAGACGTCGATTTCCTCGCCTTCGGTCTGCCACGTCTTGTACTGGCCGAGCGCGAGGCGCAGCAGGTTGGTGTTGAGCGCCCCGCACAGACCCTTGTCGGTGGTGATGACGATAAGCCCTACGCGCTTGACCGTGTCGCGGGCGACCAGGAACGGGTGCCGGTACTCCGGGTTGGCGTGGCTGATGTGCGCGGCGACGGTGCGGATCTTCTCGCCGTAGGGACGCGCGGCGCGCATGCGCTCCTGCGCCCGCCGCATCTTGGAGGCCGAGACCATCTCCATCGCCTTGGTGATCTTCCGGGTGTTCTGCACACTCCGGATTTTCATCCGTATTTCTTTCGTTCCCGGCATTTCCGTATTCTCCGCGCGCGTTGAGCGGCGATCAGTCCCGGCTTCGAAGTCCGTAGTTCGTCAATTGCTCGTCCGCTCCAACTTGCGCGGCAGCTTCAGCGCGTAGCGTCTAGAAGCTGCCGCTCTTCTTCCAGTCCCCGATGGCGGCCTTGAGCGCTTTCTCGTCGTCGCCGGAGAGGTCCTTCTTGTCCTCGACGCGCGCGATCAGCTCGCCGTACTTGCCTTTGACGTAGTCGCGCATCGAGCGCTCCGCAGCGAGCGCCTTCTTCACGTCGACGTCGTCGAAGAAGCCGTTGTTCACGGCGAAGAGCGTCACCGCCATCTCCCAGACCTGCAGGGGGTGGTACTGCGGCTGCTTCATGAGCTCCGTCACCATGCGGCCGCGCTCGAGCTGCTTGCGCGTCGCCTCGTCGAGATCGGAGGCGAATTGCGCGAATGCGGCGAGCTCGCGGTACTGCGCGAGGGCGAGGCGCACGCCGCCGCCGGTGTCGCGCCGCTTCATGACCTTGGTTTGCGCCGCGCCGCCCACCCGCGACACCGAGATCCCGGCGTTGATCGCGGGCCGGATGCCGGCGTTGAAAAGATCTGTCTCGAGAAAGATCTGCCCGTCGGTGATCGAGATCACGTTGGTCGGTACGAAAGCGGTCACGTCGCCGGCCTGCGTCTCGATGACGGGCAGCGCGGTCAGCGACCCCGTCTTGCCCTTGACCGCGCCCTTGGTGAACTTCTCGACGTATTCCGGGTTCACCCGCGCCGCGCGCTCGAGGAGCCGCGAGTGCAGGTAGAACACGTCGCCGGGATAGGCCTCGCGGCCGGGCGGGCGCCGCAGGAGGAGCGACACCTGGCGGTAGGCCCACGCCTGTTTGGTCAGGTCGTCGTAGATGATGAGTGCGTCCTGGCCGCGGTCGCGGAAGTACTCGCCCATGGTGCAGCCGGAGTAGGGCGCGATGTACTGCATCGCGGCGGACTCCGAGGCAGTGGCGGCAACCACGATGGTATAGGACATGGCGCCGTGCTCCTCGAGCTTGCGCACGACATTGGCGATCGTGGAGGCTTTCTGGCCGATCGCGACGTACACGCAGAAGAGGTCCTTGCCCTTCTGGTTGATAATCGTGTCCACGGCGACGGCGGTCTTGCCGGTCTGGCGGTCGCCGATGATCAGCTCGCGCTGGCCGCGGCCCACGGGCACCATCGAGTCGATCGCCTTCAAACCGGTCTGCACCGGCTGCGAGACCGACTGCCGTGCGATCACGCCCGGCGCGACTTTCTCGATGACGTCGGTCAGCTTGGCGTTGATCGGGCCCTTGCCGTCTATCGGCGCGCCCAGCGAATTGACCACGCGCCCCAGCAGCTCCGGGCCGATAGGCACCGATAGAATGCGGCCGGTGCACTTGACGATATCGCCCTCGGTGATGTGCTCGTACTCGCCCAGTATCACCGAGCCGACGGAGTCGCGCTCCAGGTTGAGCGCCAGGCCGAAGGTATTCCTCGGAAACTCCAGCATCTCGCCCTGCATCACGTCGGAGAGGCCGTGGATGCGGCAGATGCCGTCGGTCACCGACACCACCGTGCCCTGCGTGCGCATCTGGGCGCCGGCGTCGAGATTCTGGATCCGGCTCCGGATCAGTTCAGAAATTTCGGAAGGGTTGAGTTGCATGTTTATCCCGTATCTGGACTCTGATGTAGGGGAGTATGAGGGGATATCCCCTCATATCGTTGGGTTCTTTAAGCCTTGAGCGCGTTCTCGAGCGCGACGAGCTGCGCGCGCGCGGAGCCGTCGATGACCTTGTCGCCCATTTCTATCCTCGCGCCGCCGATGAGGGATGAATCCACGGTCACGCGCGCCTTCACCTTGCGGCCGGTCTTGCGTTCCAGGCGTCCCGCCAGGTCCGCGACCTGTGCCTGGTCCATCTCGAAGGCCGTGATGACGTCGACTTCCAGCACGCCCTCGCGCTCGTTCTTGAGCGCCTCGTACTGGACGCGGATCTCGGGCAGCACTTCCAGACGACCGTTCTCCGCCAGCACCCGCACCAGGTTCTCGGCATCGCCCGAGAGCCTGCCCGACAGGATGGCGATGAACAGCCCTGCCACCTTGGCCGGCGCGAAGTTCGGATCCCCAATCGCCGCCCGGACGCGCTCGTCGGCCGCTACGCCCGCCAAGTCGGAGAGCGCCGCAGACCAGTCGGCGAGCTTGCCTTGCGCGGCTGCGAGCTTGAAGACCGCTTCCGCGTAGGGGCGCGCGATGGTGCTCGGTTCGGCCATATCAGGGAGCTACTTCCTAGAGTTGGTTCTTGATGCCATCGAGGAGGGCGGCGTGCGCCTTTGCATCCACCTCGCGGCGCAGGATCTTTTCTGCACCGGCCACGGCGAGCGCGGCGACCTGCTCGCGCAGCTGCTCGCGCGCGCGGGAGACCTCCTGCTGGATATCGGCCTTCGCGGCCGCCTTCTCGCGATCGCCTTCCGCCTTGGCCGCGGCCTTCGCCTCTTCGATCAGCTGCGCGGACCGCCTCTCGGCCTGCGTGAGGATCTCGGCGGCCCGCCCGCGCGCCTCCTGGATCGCCTGGTCGGCCTGCTTGCGCGAGGTCTCCAGCGATTGCCTTCCCTGTTCGGCGGCGGCGAGGCCCTCGGCAATGGTCTTCTGGCGGGCGTCCATGGCGCGCTGCATGAACGGCCAGATGAACTTCCTCGTAACCCAGATGAAAAGCGCGAAGGTGACGATCTGGGCAAAGAGTGTCGCGTTGATGCTCATGATCTCCCCTTGGATCTCCTGCGAGCGCAGCGCCTGCGTCAGCGTACCGCGGTGAGCAGCGGGTTGGCGAAGGCGAAGAACATCGCGATGCCCAGGCCAATGATGAAGGATGCGTCGATCAGGCCGAGCAGCAGGAACACCTTGCCCTGCAGCGAGTTGGTGAGCTCGGGCTGGCGTGCGGCGGCTTCCAGGAACCGGCTGCACATGATGCCCACGCCGACGCACGCGCCGAGCGCGCCCAGGCCGACCATGAGACCGATCCCGATGCCGGTGTAGGCCTGGATCATTGCGAGCATTTGAAGCTTGTCCATTGTCTCTTTTCCTTTCTTTGTGTGCGAAATCGATGAACCGTCAATGATGCTCGTGCGCCATGGAGATGTAGACGACAGTGAGCATCATGAAGATATAGGCCTGCAGCCCTACGATCAGGACGTGAAAGACTTCCCAGCAGAGAGCAAGGAATACGGAGACGCCCCATCCAATCAGGTTGTCGTTCGCGAGCGAGCTATGGGCTGCCCACAACCACAACAGCAGGAAAAGTATCTCGCCAGCGTACATGTTGCCGAACAGCCGTAATGAGTGCGACAGGGGCTTCGAGATGTACTCGACCAGGTTGAACAGGAAGTTAGCCGGCCACAGCAGGGGGTTGGCACCGAATGGCGCGCAGAACAGTTCGTGTATCCACCCGCCCAGGCCCTTGACCGCGATAGCAAACCAGATCGAAAGCACCAACACGGACAGCGAAAGGGCGAAGGTTGTGTTCACGTCTGCCGTAGGAACGTAGCGCCATTCATGCAACCCAAGCCAGCCCAGCGCCGTGGCAACGATATCAGCCGGGACAAAGTCCATGGCGTTCATCAACACGACCCACACGAACACAGCGAGCGCAGTGGGAGCGATAAAGCGGTGGCGGTCGCCGTGATGGAAGATTCCTTTGACCTGATCGTCGATGAAACCGATCACGACTTCGACGAATGCCTGGCGCCTGCCGGGAACCCCGGCTGTCGCGCCGCGCACGACCCACCACAGAAATCCGAGGCCGACCACCCCGAGCACCACCGACGTGACGATGGTGTCCACGTGCAGCGTCCAGAAGCCACCTTCGCCAACTGGCTTGGCGAAGAACGTCAGATGGTGCTGGATATACTCGCTCGGAGATTGATAGGTGCCTGCGGCCATGGCTGAGTCGGTTTCGAAGCTTATTGTTCCTCGCGCACCGCGACGGCGGCGCTGAAGATGAAGACAGTCACCGCAAACGCGCCCAGAAAACCGAGGGCGACGACTTCCTTATATGTTGCGAGCACGAGCCACAACAGCAGCACGACGGCGATGATCTTTGCGGCTTCCGCCCGCAACGCGACGCGCAACGCTCTCCCTGCAGTCGCGCCTCTCCCCGTGTAGGCGACGATCGCGAAGACCGCGCCGGCTGCCATGCTGACCAGCCCTCCCAGTAACGCCGACAGGCCGGCGTGCATCCCCCAAAGAAACCCCGCGAAGGCCGTCATCGCGGCGGTAGCGCAGGCTTGCCAGCGGAACACCGTGCGGATCGCTTTGCTTTGCAGCAAGAACACGATCAACGTTCCCGGTGTAAGGCAAGGCGTTGGATTGTAATCGCTTTCGGCATAACCGGTCAACGCGGGGCGGCGCATTACCTCCCGCTATCAGGCGCATTACCGCGCGCTATCGCAGCTTCGCCAGCAGCGTTTCCAGGTGTCCGAGATTGGCGTAATGCACTATCAGCCGGCCCGCGCCTTTCCTGCCCGCCTGCCGGATCCTGACGGTGGTGCCCAGGCGCTGCGACATCTCTTCTTCGAGCCGGGCGACGTCTCGATCGGGACGGCCGCGGGCGCGGGGCGCCCGGTGTTGGAGGGCGGCGACGCGGCTTTCCACCTCGCGCACCGAAAGCTGTTTCGCCGCCGCCTCGCGCGCGAGCTCGATCTGGGCCAGCGGCGGCAAAGCGAGCAGTGCACGGCCGTGCCCCATGTCGAGCTTGCCTTCGCGCAGCAGCTCCTGGACGGGCGGGGCCAGCTCGAGCAGCCTGAGCGAATTGGTGATCGCTGCACGCGAGCGTCCCAGCGCCTCGGCGGTTTCGGCGTGGGTCATTCCCAATTCCTCGATCAGGCGTTTCAGGCCGGCCGCTTCTTCGAGGGGATTCAGATCCTCGCGCTGTATGTTCTCGATCAACGCGATGGCGAGCGCATGCCGGTCGGGCACATCGCGCACCAGCGCCGGCACGCTCGCCAGACCGGCGATTCGCGCGGCCCGCCAGCGCCGCTCGCCGGCGACGATCTCGTAGCGGCCCGCCGCGAGCGGCCGTGCGAGGATAGGCTGCACCACGCCGTGCGCCTTGATCGATTCGGCCAGCTCGTTGAGCGCTTCGGGTTCGATACGCAGCCGTGGCTGATACCGGCCGGGCTGCAGCGCATCGATCGCGACCGAGACCAGCGTTTCGTTGCCCGCCGGCCTGGGCTCGCCACTACCCAGCAACGCCTCCAGGCCGCGTCCCAAACCCTTCACTTTCGCCATGCCTCCCCCCTCATTGCATCGCCGCGGCGCGGTTCAGCATCTCACCCGCCAGCGCAAGATAGGCCTCGGCGCCCTTGGAGTGCCGCTCGAACCTGAGCGCCGGCATGCCGTGGCTCGGCGCCTCCGCGAGACGGACGTTTCTCGGGATGACGGTGCGGTAGACCTTCGCGCCGAAATGCTCGACCAGCTGCGCGGAAACCTGCTGGGCGAGCGTATTGCGCGGATCGTACATGGTGCGCAGGAGCCCCTCGATCTCGAGCGCGGGATTCAGATGCCCGCGCACCTGCTTGATGGTTTGCACGAGATCCGAGAGACCTTCGAGCGCATAGTACTCGCACTGCATCGGGATGATGACCGCCTGTGCCGCGGCGAGCCCATTGACCGTCAGCAGGTTGAGCGCGGGCGGACAGTCGATGAGGACGAAATCGTATTCGGGGGCGATCTCGGCCAGGGCATCTTTCAGGCGCGTCTCGCGCCGCTCGAGCTCGACCAGCTCGATTTCGGCCCCGGCCAGCTCGCGATTGGCGGGTATCAGGTCGTACTCGCCCTGTTCCGAGCGTGCGCGCACGTCCGCGATGCGTCTGTCGCCCAGCAGCACGTGATAGACCGTCGCGCGCAGGCCGCGCTTGTCGATGCCGCTTCCCATCGTCGCGTTGCCTTGCGGATCGAGGTCCACCAGGAGCGTGCGCCGCCGCGCGGCTGCAAGGCTTGCGGCGAGATTGACGCCCGTCGTGGTCTTGCCCACGCCGCCCTTCTGATTCGTGATCGCGAGTATCCGGGTCATGGATGTCCGGGTGCTGGCTCGAGACGCAACCAGTGGCGCTCGGCGTTGAGCCCGGGCACCTTGAGCGCGACGGCTTCCGTCACACCCCACCCTGGAGGAAGCTGCGCGAGCTCGTCGTACGGATAAACCCCTTTCATCGCCGCAAGCGCCCCGCCGGGCGCGACGAACCGGCCGGCGAGACGGATGAATTCGGGGAGGTCGGCGAGCGCACGGGAGACGACCAGGTCAAACCGGTGCGAGGTTCCCCATGCTTCCGCTCTTTCGCAGGCGACGGCCACGTTATCGAGACGCAACTCGATGGCGGCCTGCCTGAGGAACGCCGCTTTCTTGTGATTCGACTCGAGCAGGGTCACTGGCAGCCGCGGCCGCGCGATCGCGACCGGAATGCCGGGAAGCCCCGCGCCGCTGCCCACATCCAGCAGGCTCGAGCCCGACAGGCGCGGAACGATCGCGAGGCTGTCGAACAGATGCTGCGGAAGCATCCGGGCCGGCTCGCGCACGGCGGTGAGGTTGTATACTCGGTTCCACTTCTGAATCAGATCGAGATAGGCGAGGAGGTTTTCGCTGGCCGCGGGAGTCAGTTTGAGCTCGAGTTCCGCGAGACCCTGGCTGAGCGGCCGAGCAAGACTCATCCCATTCGGCCGT
>Ga0207428_10003611_pt1 | contig 14931 bp, 11 predicted proteins | sample RhiMethybrSRZTD1_FD_187600 | JGI IMG/M metagenome (GOLD analysis project Ga0207428, IMG submission 187600) | Populus rhizosphere microbial communities from Tennessee, USA - Rhizosphere MetaG P. TD hybrid SRZTD1 (SPAdes) (version 3) | ecosystem: Host-associated > Plants > Roots > Rhizosphere >...
TGAAGGCCGGCGTCGGGCAAGGCAGCCGCGCGACACGCGCCGGTGGGGCCGGCACGCGTCAGCTGCCGGCGGCCGCTGCTGCCGCCCTTGCAGCCGACGGGCGCTGGGCGCGCCCGCGGCTGAAGGCCGGCGTCGGGCAAGGCAGCCGCGCGGTCGCCGCGCGAGGCGCTGTGAACCGTCGGGCGGCGCACTCCCGACTCACCGCCGAGCGCGAGCGGATGGCATTCTGAGGGGGTGAAGATCCTGATGGCGAACGACCTGTACGGCCCGACGTCGGCCGCCGGGGTGGCCGTGCGGCTGGCCGAGGGGCTGGCCCAGGCGGGGCACGCCGTCAGCTTCCTCGCCACGACCCAGAGCAAAGAGGAGGCGGGGCGGTTCGAGCAGGGCGGAGTGAGGGTTCAACGCGAGTACACCCCGCCCTACAACCTGCGCTGGCGCGCCTGGCGCAGCCTCGACAACCCGCCCGGCGTCGCGGCCATGGCCGCCGCCGTCTCCGAGCTTCGGCCGGACGTCGTGCACGTGCACAATCTCCACCTGCATCTCTCCTACGCCGCGCTGGCGGCGGCCCGGACCCAGGGAGCGAAGGTCGTCCTGCACGTCCACGACATCATGCCGGTGTGCCACCAGAAGATGTTCTGCCACCTCGACGAGCGGCTGGCCCCGGGCGACCGGCCCCGCTACCGCAACGGGCCGATCAAGTGCGCGCTCTGCGTGCGCGGCCGCTACAACCCCTTCCGCAACGGGACCATCCGCCGCGTGCTGGCGCGCGACGTCGATCGGCTGGTCGCGGTCTCGGACGAGATGGGGCAGGCGCTGGCCGACAACGGCATCGGCCCGGCGACGACGGTGTGGAACGGCCTGCCGCTGCAGGCCGAGGAGCCGCCGGCCGACGTCGTCGCGGCGCTCTCGGCGCGCCTGGGCCTGGCCGGTCGCCGCGTCATCTTCTACGGCGGCCGGCTCGACCGCCTCAAGGGCGGGCTCGAGCTCGTGCGCGCGCTGGCGCTCGTGCGGCGCGCGGTGCCGGAGGCCGTCGTGCTCACCGTGGGCGAGGCGCTGCCCGGCTTCGCCGACGAGATGGCCGCGCTGGCCGCCAACCTCGGCGTGCGCGACGGGCTCGTCGCGGCCGGCTGGCTCACGGGCGACGAGCTGGCTGCGGCCTACCGCCTCGCCGACGTCGTCGCCACGCCCTCGCTGTGCTTCGAGTCCTTCGGCCTGCTCAACCTCGAGGCCATGCTCGCGCGCAAGCCCGTCGTGGCCTCGATGTGGGGCGGCCCGTCGGACGTCGTCGAGGACGGCGTCACCGGCTACCTCGTCAACCCGCTGCAGGTCGGCGTGCTGGTCGAGCGCCTGACGCGCCTGCTGCGCGACCCGCAGCTCGCGCGGCGCCTGGGCGAGGCCGGCCGCGCGCGCGCCGAGCGGCTCTTCGGGCTGCCGGCGCAGGTCGAGAGCACGCTCGCGGTCTACCGCTCGCTGGGGCTGGCGGCCTGATGCGGCGCGGCGGCCGGGTCATGCTCGTCGTCACGCCGACGCCGCACCGCGGCGCGCGGCTGGCGGGCTCCGAGCCGCGCGGGCTGCCGCCGCGCGACGTGGCGCTCGTCGCGGCGCAGCTCATGAGCGTGGGCGCCGAGGTGCGCGTGCTCGACCAGGACTTCGAGAAGCTCTCGGACGCGGTCGTGCGCCGCGAGGCGCGGCTGTGGCGCGCGCAGCTCGTGCTCGCCTGGGCGGGCGGCAGCCTGGTCGCCGACGATCCGGTGCCCGACGAGCGGCCGCTCGCGAGCCTGCTCCAGCGCTGGCCGACCGCGGCGCCGGTGCTCGCGGCCGGGCCGCTCGCAATCCACTACGGGCCCGAGCTGCTCGAGACGCTGCCCGGGCTGGCGGGCGCGCTGCGCGGGCCGGTCAGCGGGCCGCTGGCCGAGGTCGCTCCGCCCGACGAGGTGCCCGGCGTGCTCACGCGCGAGGGCGAGCGGCCGCCCGTCGACGCGCCGCCCGTGGACCTCGACGGCCGCCCGATCCTCCCGGCCTGGCAGGCGCTGCCGCTGGACGCGTGCAGCGCGCACGCGCCCTTCGGGCTGCGCGTGCTCGACGTGCTGTGCTCGGAGGGCGACCTGGCCGCCGCGATCGCGCAGGTGCGGCACGCCGTGCTGCGCGGCGGCGTGCGGCGGCTGGCCTTCGTCGACCGCGACCTCGCGCGCGACGCCGACTTCGCCCGGCGGCTGTCGGGCAGCATGCTCGCGGCCGCCCCCGGCCTGCCCTGGAGCTGCCGCGTGCGCGCCGACCATCTCGACCGCGCGGTGGCCGTCTCGCTCTTCAACGGCGGCTGCCGCGAGCTGCTCGTGACCGCGCCCTTCGACGTGCACGCCGCCGGCCGCGCGCCGATGGACGACGCGACGCGTCCGCGCCTCGAGGCGGGCGTCGAGATCTGCCGCGTGGCGGGCCTGAATCCGGCGGTCGAGTTCGTCGTGGGCCGGCCGGGCCACACGCGCGAGATGGTCTCGGCCTGGCAGCGCTGGTTCGCGGCGCGCCGCATCGTCGTGCACGCGCGCGTGCGGCTCGTGCACGCCGGCGGGCAGTCGCCCGGGCGCCCGACGCTGTCCGAGGCGCGCGACAAGGCCGGCTGCTTCGACAACGAGCTCACGGCGCGCGACGTGGTCAAGGCCGTGCGCGAGCTGAGCGAGTACGGGCGCCTGCAGCCGGGGCTGGCCGGGGCATGAGCGCCGCCCGCGGCGCGGCCGAGGGCGGGTGGATCGCTCGCGCGGCCACGGCCGCCGACCACGCCGACCACGCGCGGCTCTTCAACGCCTGCTTCCGCAAGAGCAAGGACGAGCGCACCTTCGTCTGGAAGTACGACGACAACCCCGACGGCCCCGCGATCGCGCGCGTCGCCGTCGAGGCGCCTGGCGCGCCGCCGCCCGGCTCCGCCGGCTCGCCCGGCCGCGTGGCGGGCGCCTACGCCTACATGCCGCGCCGCTTCCTGCGCGACGGCCAGCCGGCCGTGCTCATGCAGGCCAGCGACGCGATGACCGACGACGCCTGGCGCGGGCGCGGCATCTTCACCGGGCTCGACCAGCTCGTGGCGGCTCAGGCCGGCGAGCAGGGCATCCGGCTGGCCTTCGCCTACTCGGGCCGGCAGTCGCTCAGCGGCTTCCTGCGCAACGGCTGGCGGATCATCGGCCACGCGTCGATGTACCGGCGCAGCTTCCGCCACCGGCGCGCGCTGCTGCGCGTGCCGCGCGTGGGCCGCGTCGCCGCGCTGGCGGCGCCGACCCTCGATGCCTACTCGAGCTGGAAGGACCGCCGCCGGCTGCCCGCGCCGGGCGCCTCCGAGCTGCGCCGCATCGAGCGCTTCGACGCCGCCGTCGAGCGGCTCTTCGCCGCGGCCGCGCCGCGCGTGGGGCTGGTCGGCGTGCGCGACGCGCGCTGGCTGAACTGGCGCTACGTCGACACGCCCAGCCGCCGGCACGAGTGCTACGGCCTCTACCGCGACGACCACCTCCGCGCCTACGTCGTGGCCGAGCTGGCCGACGGCCAGGCGCAGCTCATCGACCACCTCGCCGAGGACGGCGACGCGCGCGCGACGCTGCTCGCGGGCTTCACCGCGCTGGCGCGCGAGCGGGGACTGGACGAGGCCTCGGCTCTGCTCTTCCCGCACGACGCCGCGGTGCCGGTGCTGGCCGAGCTGGGCTGGCGCGGGCCGCTGCGCCGCAAGCCCTTCCGGGATATCTTCCCCTTCATCGTGCGCGCCTGCCGGGCCGACGCCTCCGTCGAGGACTTCGGCATGACGCGCTGGCACCTCGCCGACGGCGACCGCGACGCCGAGCACAACGCCCCCTGAGCCGATGGCCGCCCTCAAGCACCTCGTGAAGCGCAAGGCGCGCGGCGGCCTGGCCTGGCTGCTCCACGTGACCCGCCTGCGGCGGCTCTTCCGCGGCAGCCGGCGCGGCGTGCCCGTGCTCATGTTCCACAACGTCGGGCACCCGGCCGAGACCGACTACCTGCCCGGGCACATGAAGGTCGGCGAGGCGCGGCTCGAGCGGCTGCTGGCCGAGCTCGAGCGCGGCGGCGACCGCACGATGACGGTGGGCGACCTCGTCGCGGCCTTCGAGCGCGGCGAGCTGCCCCGGGACCGCGTCGTGCTGACCTTCGACGACGGCTACCGCGACAACCACGACAAGCTGCTGCCGCTGCTCCGCAAGCACCGGGCCACGGCCACGGTCTTCGTGCAGACCGGCCCGATGCGCGGCCGCGTGAACTGGCTGCACCACTACTTCTGGGTGCTGCACCGCATCGGCCCGCACGAGGTGGGCCGCCGGCTGGCCGCGGTCGTCGACGCGCCGGCGCTCCAGGAGCAGCTCACGCACCTGCCCGAGGCGCCCGTGCCCGCCGAGTACCAGCTCAAGCGCCTGCTCAAGTACGAGGTCAGCACGGCGCAGCGCGACGCGCTGCTCGCGCAGGTCTTCCACCAGATCGGCGGCGACGACCGCGCGCTGGCGGCCTCGGTGTGGCTGGGCGAGAGCGAGTGCCGCGCGCTCGACCAGGCCGGCGTCGAGCTCGGTGCGCACACCGTCAACCACCTCGTGCTCTCGTCGCTCACGCCCGACGAGCAGCGCCGCGAGATCGACGAGTCGCGAGCGGACCTCGAGCGCTGGCTGGGCCACCCGGTGCGCTCGTTCGCCTACCCCTACGGCCGGAGCTGGGATTACAACGCCGACACCGTCGCGATCCTGCGCGAGCTGGGCTTCGCCAGCGCGATCACGGCCATGCCCGGACTCAACGATCCGCGCACCGACCGCATGGCGCTGCGCCGCGTGGCCGTCAACGAGGAGGTCCCGCTCGCCGAGGTGCTCTGCGAGGTCGACGGGGTCTTCGACTGGCTCGAGCGCCGCGGCATCGGCTTGCGCACCTGAGGCCGGCCGCGAGTCGCCGCCCGCGCCCGACGGTGGCCGGCCGCAGGGCGCGGAGGTAGAGTCACCCGTTCGTCGAGCGCTCGAAACCGGAGTCCGTGAGAGTTGGAAACCGTCCTGAGGATCGCGGCCCAGAGCCTGAGCGTGGCCCTGAGCACCGCCCTCGTCACGGTGCCGCTGTGCATCCTCCTCGCGCGACGCTTCGGCATCGTCGACAAGCCCGGCGGCCGCAAGCAGCACGGCCAGGTCACGCCGCTGCTCGGCGGCGTGGGCGTCGTGGCGGCCACGGGCGTCGGGCTGTGGCTGGTCCACTCGCAGTCGGGGCGGCCCGGCGGGCTCGACCTCCACATGCACGAGATCCAGCACGTGCTCGTGGCCGCGGGCGTGATCTTCGTGATCGGCCTGATCGACGACGTCTTCAAGGACCGGCTCTCCTTCCAGCTCAAGCTGCTGGGCCAGATCGCGGGCGTGCTCGTGCTCATGTGGGAGCAGCTCGCCAAGCTCTTCCTGCAGGGCGGGCCCACGGCCGAATGGCTCTACATGCTGTTCTTCCTGGGCTGGTACCTCACGATCGTCAACTCGTTCAACTTCTCGGACAACATGAACGGGCTCATGGCCGGGCTCTCGGTGATCGCCTTCGCGGCCAGCCTGGTCTACCTCGGCACGCAGGACAGCCTGCGCTCGCTGCTCATCGCCGTGCTGCTCGTGGGCGGGCTGCTCGGCTTCCTGCCCTACAACTTCCCGCGCAGCCGCGTGTTCCTGGGCGACGCGGGGAGCATGTTCGTGGGCTTCTGGATGGCCTTCATCCAGTTCGACATGGCCAGCGGCTTCATGGGCACCGGCACGGGCGACTTCGGCGCCAGCCACCTGATCCCGGCCGTGCTCATCATGGGGGTGCCGCTCTACGACGCGGCCTTCGTCGTGATCATGCGCATCGTCGAGGGCCGGCCGATCTACCTGGGCGACAACCACCACCTCAGCCACCGCCTCGTGCGCAGCGGCTTCACGCCGGTCGAGGCCGTGGTCATGCTCTGGGGACTGGGCATCCTGCTCGCCGGCGTCGGCATCCTCGCGGCCTTCGCCCGGCCGCACTACCGCTACCTCCTGCTCGTGCTCTCGCTGCTCTTCATGGTCGCCGTGACGCGCGCGATCATGTCCTACGAGCGTCGGCCGCCGCGTCCCGCGACCGAGCCCCCGGTCAGCCCGGCATGAACACGGCCGAGTTCGATCGCATGTTCGCGATCGAGGAGACGCACTGGTGGTACCGCGGGCGCCGCGAGCTCGTGCGCACGGCGCTCGAGCGGCACGCGCCCGCGCGGCGGCCGCTCCAGGTGCTCGACGTGGCCTGCGCGACGGGCATGTCCTTCCGCTTCCTGTCCGACATCGGCCAGATCCGCGGCATCGACATCTCGGACGAGACCATCCGCTACTGCGCGATGCGCGGCATCGACCGCATCGTCAAGGCCGACGCGATGGCGCTGCCCTTCGCGGCCGGCAGCTACGACGTCGTGCTCGCGCTCGACGCCTTCGAGCACTTCGACGACGACCTGGCCGCGATGCGCGAGACCTGGCGCGTGCTGCGGCCGGGCGGCGTGCTCGTGGCGACGGTGCCGGCCTTCATGAGCCTGTGGAGCCCGCACGACGACGCCTACCACCACAAGCGCCGCTACCGCAGGCCGCAGTTCCGCGAGCGGCTGCAGCGGGCGGGCTTCGCCGTCGAGCGCGTGAGCTACACGACGATGACCCTCTTCGTGCCGGTCTTCCTGCTGCGGCGCTGGCGGCGCCTGCGCGAGGGCGGCGCGAACGGGGCGGCCGCGCCGAGCGCTCGCCCGCACGGGGGCAAGGAGGAGGTCTCGATGGTCTCGGACTTCGCCGTGCCGTTCCCCCGGCCCGTCGAGCTGCTCGCCTCGGCCATCACCTCGGCCGAGATCGCGCTCGAGCGCCGCATCGACCTGCCTTTCGGCGTCTCGCTGCTCGCGGTGATGCGCAAGCAGGGCTGACTCCAGTCAGCCCCAGGGTGCCGGTCCTTCCGTGCGCCGGAGTGTCGACGGCCTGAGTCGTCGGCGCGGCGAGGCGCCGAGGGCGAGATGTGCAGTGCCCCCGGTGCGGCCGCCGCGGGGCCGCGGAGCGGCGCGGCCGGGGGCGCTCGGCCCGACAATCTGCAGCCCGTCCGTGTTGCGCCCCCAGGAGTGCTCCCGCATCGAGGCTCGTCTTCGGGCGCAACACTGCGGGCGAAGCCGTCGGGCCGACGCGCCCCCGAGCCAGCCGCGCAGCGGCCCTACAGCCCGAGGTAGTACCGGTACACCGCGAAGAAGTCCTGCACGTCGAGGCGCGACTCCATCTCGTAGAGGTTGTCGGGATAGGAGCCCGACTGGTCGTGGGCCGCAAAGGCCTGGATCTGCTCGACGCCGCGCTGCAGGTAGCCGGGGTCGCCGGTGTCGAGCCAGCTCTGGCCCATGCCGAGCAGCAGCGGGTGGAAGTCGGACGTCGACCACTCGGTGACCTGCATGAAGGACGCCGCGTAGGAGTAGACCCAGTGCCGGTTCGCCGGCACGGGGTTGTAGGGGTAGAGCTCGTTGCGCGTGTAGAAGCACAGGTCGCGCATGCGGGCGCGGGCCTTGAGCCCGCTCGCGTCGTTGGGGTTCGCGGTGAGCAGCGCGCGCCACGCGCAGTAGTACGACTGCGGCCCCAGGCTGCCGCTGATGAAGCCGCGCGACTGGAAGTTCTCGCCCGGCGGCTTCTCGGAGCCGAACTGCGAGCTGTTCACGTACCAGCGCCGGCTGCCCGTGCCCGGCGCCGACTGCCAGCCGTAGCCCGAGGTCTGCGTGGCCATGTCGAGCAGCGGGCTGCCGATGAGCTCGACCTGGGCGCGCAGCTTGTTGAGCAGCGCTCCTCCCGGGTCGCCGGTGAAGAGCGCCAGGTGCGCCGTGGCGCGCATGGCCATGTAGGCGCTGCGCTCGTGCGGCAGGGCGGGCAGCACCCGCAGCAGCTCGGCCTCGTCGAGCAGGCCGTCGCGAAAGCGCTCGTCGCCGCTCAGGTAGTAGGCCAGGATCTGCCCGTCGCGGTAGCGGTGCTCGTTGTCGGCCACCACGCTCGTCGTGTGCGGCAGCGCGTCGTTGCTCGGCCCCGGGTCCTGCGTGGTGTCGAAGTCGTCGCTGCGCGGGATCTGCCACTCGCTCTTCCACAGCGCGAGGTCCATGCCGCTGAGCCACTGGCCGCCGTTGCCGTGCCGCAGCCACTCGCCGCCCAGCTGCTTCTCGATGATGTCGTGGTTGTTGCTGGCGCCGGGCGTGCCCTTGTAGAGGAAGCGCGTCACCAGCAGCCCGTCGTTGTGGATGTTCACCGTGTGCGTCAGGCCGAGCGCGGCGTAGACCTGGTTCTGCTCGGCGAGCGTGACGAGCCGGTAGGGGAAGACCCCGGCACGGTCGTAGTGCTTGTAGTCGGCGGCGCGGCCGGTCACCGGGCAGTCGAGCATGCGGGCGGTCAGCTCCGGGTCGGAGATGCCGGTGTGGAAGCCGAAGAGCACGGTGCGGCTCTCGTGCTGGCGCCAGATGAAGGTGTAGGGCGCGACGTTGCGCGTCGTGAACACGCCGGCGCGGACCTCGCCGTTCTCCGCGACCTCGAGCGCGCCCGGCCACTCGTAGGGCATCTGCTTGGCGGCCACAGTCACGCCGGCCGTCGCGCCGCTCAGGTCGACCCAGCCGTGGATCGGGAACTGGGTCTTGTCGCCCAGCGCGTGCACGGTGCTGCCCGCGAAGACGAGCTCGTAGCCCTCCTCGGCGAGCACGTAGTCGCTCAGCTTGGGGATGTGCGGCAGGTAGTTGGGCGTGGTCCCGAGCACGGTCTGCGTCGGCGCCGCGCTGTAGGCCTGGCGCAGCCAGCAGACGTCGCCGGGGAAGAGCGTGCCGCCCTCGACGCCGTCGTGCCGCGCCAGGCGCGCGTAGGGGAAGCTGCCCACCGCGGTCTGGATCGACAGCTCGACGCCCTCGAGCTGGGTGTGCTGCGGGCGCAGGATCGTCGCGTTGCGCAGCGTGAGCGTGACCTCGACGTCGCGGCTGCCGCGCCGCGCGGTGATGCGGCAGGTGAAGTCGATGACGCCCGTGCCGCCGGCGGCCAGCGTGCCGTCGGCGCGAACGACCGCGCGCGCCGGGCCGTTCTCCTCGAGCGCGACGAGCGTGCCCGCGTCGGGCGCGAGCGTCTGCAGCGCGAGGCTCTGCCCGGTGATCCCGAGGCTCGTGCCGGGCGCCACGACCTGCACGCCGTCGACGACGACGCGGTCGAGCAGGTTGAAGCCCGACTTGCGGACCTGCACCTGCAGCGGGCCGGTGTCGACGGTGATCAGGCTGGCCGTCTCGCTGGCGAGGTTCGCCTGCGCCGACTTGCCGGTGCCCGCGGTGACGGCGAGGCCCGAGTTCACCTGCCCCGCGGTGATGTCGGCCGCGACGTCGAGCAGCGCCCAGGCCACCGTGCCGTCGGGCCACTTCGCGAGCGTGCGCGCCTGCCAGGCGCTGGTGCCCGTCACGCCGAGCGCCGGGCGGCCGGCGACCTCGGGCACGTCGCCGTCGCGGAAGGGCAGGCCGAAGGTCGCGATCGCGTCGTCGCGCGAGACGCCTACGTCGAACTTGGACAGCGCCTCCTGCACGAGGAGCAGCGCGGGCAGGGTCGGCCCGCCGCCGCCGGGCAGCGGCGCGGGCGGCGTGCCGGCGAACTCGCCGCCGCCGCCGCCACCACCACCGCCGCCGCCGCCTCCGCACGAACCGAGCAGCAAAGAGAGCAGGGCCGCGCCGACGTGGGGCGCAGCCGCCCGCGCCAGGACGCGCAGGCGGAGCAGGAAGGGCAGCATGGATGTCTCGCGTGGTGGGCCCGAAGTCGTGCCGTGCTCTTCGACCCCGCTCCGCCGCCTCTTGAGCGCGCGCTCGCCGTCACGCCCGCGAGTCGAGTGCTACGATGGGGGCTTCACCATGGACGCGCTGCTCATCAATCCGCCGCCGCCGCCGGCTCAGCGCGTCAGCCGCGGCCTCATGGGCGGCTTCGGAATGGTCGTGGGCGAGGGCCTCTGCTATCCGCCGCTCGACCTGCTCTACGTCGCGGCGATCCTCGAGCGCGACGGCCACGGCGTGCGCATCGTGGACGCAGAAGCCACGGGGATGTCACCGGAGGACGTGCTCGCGAAGCTGCATCCGGAGGGCCGCCCGGCGCCCGCGCTCGTCGGCCTGACCACGAGCAGCGCCACGCTCGCGCTCGACCTCGCGCTGGCCGACCGCATCAAGGAGCGGCTGCCGCGCGCGATCGTCTTCGTGACCGGCAGCCAGGGCAGCAAGGTGCCCGACCTGGCGATGCACAACAGCCGCGTCGACGCCGTCGTGCGCGGCGAGCCCGAGCTGAGCGTGGCCGCGATGGCCGCGGCGCTCGCGACCGGCGGCGACCCGCTGGCCGCGCCCGGGCTCTCGGTGCGGCGCGGCGAGTCGATCACGCACAACCCCGACCGCCCGCTGCTCAAGGGCCCCGAGCTCGACGCGCTGCCCTTCCCGGCGCGGCACCTGCTGCCGGTCGAGCCCTACCGCATCCCCACGATGGAGGGGCCGATCCAGACCGTGGCCTCCAGCCGCGGCTGCCCGATCAACTGCACCTACTGCGGCTACGTCGTGGCCCAGGGCATCCCCTGGCGCGGGCGCTCGGCGCAGAACGTGGTCGACGAGCTGCGCCAGGTCGTCGAGCAGCACGGCGTGCGCAACGTCGTCTTCCGCGACCCGCTCTTCGCCGGCAGCCGCGAGCGCACGCTCGAGCTCTGCACGCTGCTCGAGGCCGCGCGTCTGCCACTCAAGTGGCAGTGCGAGACGGCGATCAAGACGCTGGACGAGGAGCTGCTCGCCGCGATGGCGCGCGCGGGCTGCGTGTCGGTCTCCTTCGGCGTCGAGTCGGGCAACGAGGAGCTGCAGAAGAAGTACAGCCGCGGCAAGATCAAGACGCACGACCACGCCAAGGTCGTGGTCGACGCGGCGCGCCGGCACGGCATCGCGACGCGCGCCTTCTTCATGCTCGGCTTCCCCGAGGAGACGCCGGCGCAGGCGGGCGAGACGATCGACCTGGCCGTCTACCTGAACCCCGACACGGTGCAGTTCACGGCCGTCACGCCCTACCCCGACACGAAGCTCTACAAGGAGACGCGCCCCGAGCGCGAGCAGGACTTCGACTACAGCAAGTTCTCGGGCACGACGCCGGTCGGCGTCGCGCGCGCGATGAGCGACACGCAGGTCAGCGCGCACATCCGCAGGGCCTACCGCCGCTTCTACCTGCGCCCCTCACGGCTGCTGCGCGAGCTGCGGCGGCCGCAGCTGCTGCTGCAGCGGGCGCGGAGATACGTGGGGCTGGTGCGCGCCGCGAGCGAGGTGTGAGCGCCGGGCGAGCCGCCGTCAGGCCGCCGCGCCGCCGCCGGTCGCCTCCTCGGTCCCCGGCCGGCCCTGCATCGCGAGCGTGAGCAGCAAATCGGTCTTGCTCACCGTGCCCGCGAGCTTGCGGCGCTTGAGGTCCTCGACGACGGGGAGGCGCTCGCCGTCGTGGAGCATGACCTTCTCGAGCGCCTGGCTCAGCGTCGCGCCGCGCTCGAGCACCGGGCAGCTCCGGTCGACGAGCTCGGAGGCGATGAGCAGGTCGGCCAGCCGCGCGTCGTGGAGGAAGGCCTTGATGTCGTGGAGCGCGATCGCGCCCTGGAAGTGGCCGTGCGCGTCGGTCACGAACAGGTATTTGTGCGGGTGCGTCACGAAGGCCTGCACGAGCTCGGCGAAGTGCGCGTTGTCCTGCACGGCGATCGGCGCGGGCTTGATCAGCGGGGCGATCGTGTCCTCGACGCGCGGCGGCGTGGCGCGCTCCTTGCGCTTGAGGACCTCGGCGTAGATCGACTCGTCGGACAGCGCGCGCGCCGTGTGGTAGGCCACGACGCAGGCCAGCATGAGCGGCAGCACGATGCCGTAGTCGAGCGTCATCTCGAACAGCGCCAGGATCGCCATGAGCGGCGCGTGCGTCGTGCCGGCCAGGAAGGCGCCCATCCCGACGAGCGCGTAGGCGCTCGGCGCCGCGCTCGAGCCCGGCATGATCGCGTGGACGATCGCGCCCACGAGGTAGCCGCCTGCCGCGCCGAGGAAGAGCGAGGGCGTGAACACGCCGCCCACCGCGCCCGAGCCCACCGTCGCGGCGGTGGCCGCGAGCTTGGCCAGCAGCACGGCGAGCACGAGCTGCCAGCCCCACTCGGCGCCGAGGATCGCGCTGATCGGCGACTGCCCGTTGCCCCAGACCTCGGGGCGCACGAGCGAGAGCGCGCCGACGATCGCGCCGCCCAGGAAGAAGCGCGCCGGCACCGAGGGCGTCAGGTTGAGGAAGACGCGCTCGACCGCGCGCAGCAGCCGGATGAAGAGCGGCGCCAGCGCCCCGAGCAGCGCGCCGAGCAGCAGGTAGGGGATGAGCTCGATCGGCGAGCGCAGGTGGAACTGCGGGATGTCGAAGACCGGGCCCGAGCCCAGGATCTGCTGGGTCGTGATCGTGGCCACGACCGAGGCGCACACGAGCGGCCCCAGGCTCTCCATCTGGATCGAGCCGAGCACGATCTCGGCCACGAAGAGCGCGCCGGCGATGGGGGCGTTGTAGGCCGAGGCGATGCCGGCGGCCGCCCCGCAGGCCACGAGGAGCTGCAGCCGCGGGCGCGAGATGTGCAGGTGGCGGCCGAGCCACGAGGCCAGCATCGAGGAGAGCTGCACCATCGCGCCCTCGCGTCCGATCGATCCGCCCGAGGCCACGGTGAGCAGCGACGAGGCGCACTTCACCAGGCTCGGCCGCATGCGGATCGTGCCGTCGCCGAGCGCGATGGCCTCCATGAAGTCGGTCGAGGCGCGCCGCTCGACGAGGCGCGCGACGTAGTGCAGCACGAGCCCCGCGGCGCAGCCGCCCAGCGCGGGGATCGCCATCCGCTGCCAGGGCGGGATCAGCGCCGCGACCGAGATGAGGTCCTCGTGCTGCTGCCAGAGCAGGTTCTGCGTGGCGCGGATCAGCCAGCGGAAGCCGCCCGAGGCGAGCGCGCCCACGAGCCCGACCGCCGCGGCCCACAGCAGCGAGCGCTGCACCTCGCCGAGGCGCAGCGACTGCGACAGCCGGAGCTTGAAGCGGGGCAGGCGCAGCACGCGGGGTCTCCTGCGGCGGCCGCTAGAAGGTGCCGAAGATGAAGGAGCCCAGGCCCATGACCGGGCTGGTCTCGCGCGCGTCCTCGACCGCGCCGAGCACCTTGTCGACGATGTGCCGGAACTTCGTGGCCAGCTCGGGATCGTTCACGAGCGCGCCGAGCAGGCCCTTGCTCTGCCGCAGGTCCGTCACCAGGCCGTCGATCTGGTCGTGCAGGTCGTCGCTGTAGACCAGCTTGCCGAGCGTGCCCTGGCCGCTCTTGACGTGGTCGACGACCTCGCGCGCCGAGGTCAGGAAGCTCTTGGCCTCGCCCAGGCCGGACTGGGCCGTGTCGTACATGTCGGTCTGCACGAGCAGCTTGCCGATCGTGCCCTGGCCGCCGCGCAGCCGCGCCGAGATCGCCGCGGCGTCGTCGGCGAAGCCCTTGACCTTGGTGTTGAGCGTCTCGTCGTAGAAGAGCGCGCCGAGCAGGCCGCGCCCGCGGTTGGCCGACTCGATGAGCTGGGTGAAGTTGTCGAAGGTGCGCTTGACGTTCTCGCGGTTCTCGGCGAGCAGCTCGCCGGCCGACTGGAGCGCCGAGACGGCCGACTCGGCCACGAGCGGCGACTCGGGGTTGACGAAGGTCTCGCTCGTGCCGGTCACGACGCGGATGAGCTTGCCGCCGAGCAGGCCGCGGTCCTCGATGATCAGGCGGCTGTCGCGCGGCAGCGTCGAGTAGACGTCGACGTCGAGCCGGCAGCGGACGCCGACCGCGCAGGTCACCGTGCGGCCGTCGGGCAGCTCGACGTCCACGGGCTCGGGCAGGCGCCGCATGTCGAGCACCTTGCCGGCCGGCATGCCGAAGAGCAGCACCGGGTCGCCCGGCCGCAGGTAGCCGACGTCCGGGCTGATGATCTCGACCTCGTGGCGCTCGACGCCGAACTGGAAGTCCGAGAGCACGATCGTCGCGATCCCCAGCCCGATCAGCGTGCCGAAGAAGATGAGGCCGAGCAGGGCGTCGGACATGCGGGAGTTCATGCGGGGGCTCCGCGGGAGTTGGCGGTCTGCGCGTCCAGGAACTCCCGGACGGCGGGATGGCGGCTGGCCTTGAAGGCCTCCGGCTCGGCCGCCTCGATGAGGCGGCCCTCGTGGTGCAGGCCGATGCGGTCGGCGACGGCGAAGGCCAGGTCGAGGTCGTGCGTGACGACGAGCGCCGAGCGCTCGCCCTCCTGCGCGCGGCGGATCTCTTCGGCGACCGTGCGCGAGATGATCGGGTCGAGGCCGGCGGTGGGCTCGTCGTAGAGGATGACCGCGGGCTCCTGCACGAGCACGCGGCACAGCGCGGCGCGCTTGCGCATGCCGCCGCTGATGCGGTCGGGGTACTGGTCGGCGGCCTCGATGAGCTCGAAGGTCTTCAGCGTCTCCTCGACGCGGCGGTGGATCGCGTCCTTCGGCTCCTCGCGGCGCTCGACGAGCGGCAGCGCGACGTTCTCTCGCACGGTCAGCCAGTTCACGAGCGCGCCGCTCTGGAAGAGGTAGGCGACCTGGCGCCGCACGGCGGCGAGGGCCTGACGGCCCGCGGTCGTGATCTCGACCTCGCCGACGCGCACGCGGCCGCGGTCGGGCGGGATCAGGCCGACGATCGTCTTGAGCGTCACGCTCTTGCCCGTGCCCGAGCGGCCCAGCAGGACGAAGGTCTCCCCCGGCTCGACGCGCAGGCTGAGGCCGCGGAGCACGTGCTTGCTCCCGAAGGACTTGTGCACGTCCTGGAGCTCGATCAGCGGAACAGCAGCCACGACATGTAGTACCCGACGATCATGATGAGCAGGAAGCAGTTCACGACGGCGCCGCGCACCGCGCGGCCGACCCCGATGGCGCCGCC
>Ga0207428_10003615_pt1 | contig 14923 bp, 13 predicted proteins | sample RhiMethybrSRZTD1_FD_187600 | JGI IMG/M metagenome (GOLD analysis project Ga0207428, IMG submission 187600) | Populus rhizosphere microbial communities from Tennessee, USA - Rhizosphere MetaG P. TD hybrid SRZTD1 (SPAdes) (version 3) | ecosystem: Host-associated > Plants > Roots > Rhizosphere >...
GCTCTGGGGCCGGTACCTCCACCGGTTCACCCGCGAGGAGGGGCGTTGGCGCATCGCGGAGCTGGTCCTCCAGGCGGCGGGCGCCCGGAACTTTCACCGCGCTCGGATGCACCCGATCGGGCGGCGCGCCTGACGTCGGGCCGCGCCGAGAAATGGGCCCTACTAGTCGAGGGGCGCCTCGAGGAGAACGACCTCGCCAGTGTCGTGGCCCATGAGATAGCTCATGCGCGTCTCGGGCACTCCGCCAACGACATGCTTGGGGGCGAGGAGCAAGAGCGCCAAGCCTGCGACTTGCGGCGTTCCTGGGGTTTCGACGGAATCGGAACGCGACCGCCGAGCGACTGAGCCCGGTACAAGCTTCCGTACAAAGAAGGGCGCCTCACCGGGCGCCCTTCGCGTTTCTGGCTTGCCTAGACGCGTTCGAGGCTCCCCGGGTTGGACTCGAACCAACAACCCTCCGGTTAACAGCCGGATGCTCTGCCAATTGAGCTACCGGGGAACGCAGCGGGGGCGAAGTGTAGCCGCCCGTAGCCGGATCACCGGGTGGCGTGGGAGGAGCGGAGACGCACGAGGAGAAGTCCAGGAGTTCCGTGCGCCGTATCGTCGTGATCGTCGTCACGGCGTCAGTCGGCCTGGCGCTCGCCGGGCACGCCGCCGCCGCACCGAGCGCCAGGATCGCGGCGCTCCAGGTCGCGCTGCGCTCGCACGGGCTCTACAAGGGGTCGGTGGACGGGGTGAGCGGGCCGATGACGCGGACGGCGCTGCTCACGTTCCAGCGGAATCACAGGATCAGGGCGACCGGCAAGGTCGGGATGGCGACGCGCTGCCAGCTCGGCCGGCTCGGGACGCCTCTCCTCGGGCAGCGCGTGCTCACGCGCGGGCGCGTGGGGTGGGACGTCACGTCGCTCGAGTTCCGGCTGCGCCGCTACGGCCTTGCTGCGAAGCGGGTCGACGGGCGCTTCGACGCGGCGACTGCGGCTGCCCTGCGACGATTCCAACGCACGCAGGGCCTGCGCGCGGACGGGATCGCAGGGGCCCGCACGTTCCGTGCGCTCTCGCATCCGAAGCGCTCTCAGGCGAAGAAGGCTCCGGCACGGCCGTCGATCCGAGTCCACGCGGTACGCCCGGGTGAAGGATTCACCCAGATCGCCCGGCACTTCGGCGTGAGCGCGGTGAAGCTCGCCCGCACCAACGGCCTCACGCTCGGGAGCGTGATCGTCCCGGGCCAGCGCCTCCGCATCCCGGGCCGGACGGGCTCGTCCCCTTCGCCGAAGCCGGCGGCGCCACTCGTCCTGCACACGGTGCAGGCCGGCGAGGGGTTCATCACGATCGCGCGCCGATACGGGATCAGCGCGGCTCGCCTCGCGACGGCAAACGGGCTGAGCCTCGGGAGCGTCATCTCGCCCGGCCAGCAGCTCCGCATCCCCGGTCACCGCACCCCGGTGACGAAGCCCGCACGGCAGGCTGCCGCGCCGGCGTCGACGTACCACACTGTCCGTGCCGGCGAGAGCTTCTTCTCGATCGCGCAGCGCTACCACGTGAGCCCCTGGCGGCTCGCCCAGGCAAACCGACTGCGCCTGATGTCCACGATCGTGCCCGGGCAACGCCTCGTCCTCCCGCCGGGTGCCCACCTCGAGTCGACCGGGCCGTCGGTCGATCGGGATGCGGTGCGGGTCGCGATCGACCGATGGAGCGCCGCCTACGGCGTCGACCCGAGGCTTGCCCGTGCCCTCGCGTGGATGGAGTCGGGCTTCCAGGAAGACGTCGTCTCGAGCGCGGGCGCGATCGGCGTGATGCAGCTGCTGCCCGAGACATGGCAGTGGGTCGACACGGTGCTCCTCGGCGAGAGCACACCTCGCACGTACGACGGCAACATCCGCGCCGGCGTGCGGTACCTACGCTGGCAGCTCGACCAGTTCGGCGGTGACGTCCGGCTCGCGCTCGCCGGGTACTACCAGGGCGCCCGAGCCGTCCGCGAGCGTGGGCTCTTCGACGACACGAAGCAGTACGTATCGGTGATCCAGCGCCTCTACGGCTCCGTCTGATCCGCTCCCCCGAGCGCGCGTAGCCGCATCAGGCGTGCGCGGTCCTCGGCGAGCGACGGATCGTCCGCGAGGAGCTCGTACGCCCGCGCGAAGTGCGGCTGCGCCTCGTCTGCGCGTCCGAGTGCGAGGAGGCACTCGCCGTTCTCCTCGAAGACGTAGCCGTCGCTCTCGCCGAGGGAGTCCAGCTCGGCGAGCAATGCCTGCTGCGCGGTCAGCGCCGCCTCCAGGTTTCCCTGTGAGCGGAGACAGCGCGCGATCGACCAGCGTGCGATCCGGGCGCGGTTGCTGCGTCCGTCCGCGAGCCACTCGTCGCGGGCGAGCGTGAACAGCTCGATGGCGCCGTCGTCGTCCCCGGCGTCGTGGCGCGCCCAGCCCATGTTGTTCGCGAGCGAGCCGACCCACCGGCGGGCGACCGGGTCAGGAGAGGATCGCGCGAGCTCCATCGCGCGCTGGTTCCACCTCGACGCCTCGTCGGGCGGCTCGACGATGCCGAGCATGTGAGCGGCGTCGACCGCGAGCCCGTCGTCGTTCGCGGCGCGCGCGAGCTCCCACGCCTCGACGAAGGCCCCACGGCCGCGTCCGTCCGCGCCCGAGCTGTTCGCCACGCGGCCGCGCTCGAGCAGCAGCCTGACCCGGCCGCGACGATCCTCCGGTCGCAGGGCCCTCGCGGCCTGGTCGAGGCTCTTCCGCGCGTCGCCGAAGCGGCCCTGCAAACCCTGCGCGCGCGCGAGCTGCGTCAGCGCCTCCGCGAGTTGCGCACCGCCGTTCTCCACGTGGGCCCGGCGCACGACGACGTCGAACCGCCGCTCGCTCTCCGCGGGGTCGTCGAAATCCCAGAGCAGATCGAGCTCCGCGAGTCCGATCGACTCCGGGCTCACGGCCACAGGGCGGAGACGGCGTCGTATGCGGCGCGCGCTGCCTGGTCGGGTGGCTGCGCCCAGAAGCCGTCGGGTGTCGAGAAGACCTCGACGTCGAGCGTCCCGTCCCAGCCCGCCTGCCGAAGCGTGTCGACGAGCGTCGCCGAGCGGCCCTCGGGCGCCGGCAGCGCGCGGACGCCCGGCACGGGATCGGGAAGCTCGTCGGCGACGTGGACGCCGGCGATCCGGCCGACCACGGCGGACAGCGCTTCGGGCATCTCGCCGGCGAGGTTGTACGTGTCCGCGAGGATCCCGACGTCGTCGAGCTTCGCCTCCTCGAGCACGGCGAGCGCGTCCGCGAGCGAGCAGACGAACCCCGCCGTGTCGTGCTGGGAGGGGTGGATCGGCTCGAAGGCGAGGCGCACGCCGACGTCGCGTGCCGCTTCGGCGGCGCGGCGGAGGCCGTCCGCGACGACGGCGCGGCCTTCGGCGGCCGTCCGCCGCCCGAGCGGGCCGCTGAGGCAGAGAACGGACTCGGGCTGGTAGCGGGCGAGCCGCCGAACGGATGCGCAGATCGCCTCCACGCGCTCCGCCGGGTCCGCAGGTCCCTCCATGCCCGGGATCGCGAGCTGCAGGAAGGAGGGGACGGTGGGGATGCAGTTCGAGACGGTCAACCCGTGGCTGCGGATCACCGCGACGTTCGCGTCGTCGTCGTCCGGCAGCTTCATCTCCCAGAGGCCGATCGCGTCGAAGCCGGCCGCCGCGTACGCCTCGACGTCCTTGGCGAACGACGCGTTCAGCGTCGAGATCGTCGAGAGCGACCGCCTCACTGCCTAGCGTCCTGGAAGCTTTGCAACGAGCCGCCGGTGGATCGGCGGCTTCGTCAGCTCCTTCGCCACGAGGTAGCCCGAGCCCGCGCCGAGCCCGGGGCCCGGATGGGTGCTGGCCCCGACGTGCCAGAGGCTCTCGACGATCGTGCGGTGCCCCGGCGCTGCGGCGAAGGGTCGCCAGAGCAAGTTCTGGTCGAGCGCGCAGCTGCCGGCGTAGATGTCCCCGCCGACGAGGTTCGGATTGAGCGCCTCGAGGTCGGCGGGCGAGAGCGCGATCCGGCGCAGGGTGGCGGAAGCGAGGTTCTCGATCGAGTCGCCGAGCCTGGCGACGATCCGGTCGGCGTAGGCTTCCCGCAGCCCCTCCGTCCACGTGCCGTCTCCGATGTCGAGCTCGCCGGCCGCATCCCCCTTCACCCGACCGGCGGGGAGCTCCTGGAGCTGGATCCAGACGATCCACTTGCCATCCGGCGCCCTGGAGGGATCGACGGCGCACGGCTGGCCGGCGACGATCGTGGCCTCGGCGGGGAGGAGGCCGCGCTCGGCCTCGTTGACGGCACGCGAGACGCCGTCGAGCCCCGAGGTGACGTGGACGATCGCAGTCCGCGCCAGGCGGTCGGCGTCAGGGCCCGTCCACCGCGGCGGCTCGTCCATTGCGATGTGGATCTGCATCCCCGCACGCCCGTAGCGGTATCGCTCCGCGGCGTCCCGAACCTCGTCGGGCGTGTCGTGAGGCTTCAGGAGGTCACCGTACAGCTGGGTCGGGGTCACGCCGGCGATCACTGCACGGTTCGCCGAGATCACGTCGCCGTCGTCGAGCACGACCCCCGTCGCCCGGCCGGAGGAGACCGTGATGCGCCGCACCGGCGCGCTCGTGCGGAGCTCGCCGCCGGCGTCGCGGACGATCCCGGAGAGGGCCTCGACGAGCTTCACCCCGCCGCCGACGGGGACCGGCATGCCGCCGAGCTGCACCGCGCAGGCGATCACCTGCGTCATGAAGCCCGAGACCGCGTTGTCCGGCCCGAGCCCGGTGTGCAGCACCCACGGCGCCAGCAATCCGTGCGCCTCCTCCGAGCGGAACGTCGCCCGTGTCCAGTCGCGGCAGGTCCCGAGTGCGTGACCGGCGAACTCGAGGAGCCCGCGCCGGCCGAGGCGGCGGAACATTCGTTGCCCGAGGCCGACGCCCGAGCCCGACCAGAGCTCGGTCCCGAGCACGCCGAAGCTGAGGTCGGCGTGGGCCATGAACTCCTCGAACTGGCGCTGCCACGCGCCGCCGTCACCCTCGGCCACCCGGTCGAACTCCACGACGTTCGCCTCGAGCGACGTGCCGAGGAACATCGCGGAGCCGTCGGGGAACGCCGTCCCCGTCGGCAGCTCGGTGTTCACGTATTCGAGGCCGCGGCCGTGGAGGTCGTCGGCGAGCTCCGCATACGCGGCCGATCCCTGGAAGAGCGGGTGCCACGAGCTCATCACCTCGTGGGTGAAACCCTCCAGCGTGTAGTCGGGCTCGGTGCGGATCGCACCGCCCAACCGGTCCGACCCTTCGAGCACGCACACGCTCCACCCGTCGCGCGCGAGCAGCGCTCCGGCGGTCAGCGTGTTGATGCCCGAGCCGACGAGCACCGCGTCGAACGTCGCCACGCGCGCGAGGCTAGCACGGTCCGGTTCATTGACATGTCACCGGCACGCGTGTGACAGAATCGCCGTCATGCTGCTGCGAGAGGTTTCTTACGCGCGGCCGGGCACCGTGGAGGAGGCGATCGAGCTTCTCGCCCAAAACGACGGGGCCCGCGCCCTCGCCGGGGGCCAGACGCTCCTCAACGTGATGAAGCAACGGGCGGCGTCCCCGGACGTGCTCGTCGACCTCGGCCGGCTCGACGAGCTCCGCACGATCTCGGTCTCGGGCACCTCGCTCGAGATCGGCGCGATGACGACCCTGACCTCGCTGATCCGCTCCTCCGAGGTGGAGGTCACACGGCCGATCCTCGCCGAGGTCGCCGCCACGGTCGCGGACGTCCAGGTGCGAAACCGCGGGACGCTCGGCGGGAACATCTGCGTGAACGACCCGACCAACCACTTTCCACCGCTGCTCGTCGCGCTCGACGCGTCGATGACCATCGCGGGCGTCGGCGGCGAGCGTGTCGTCTCTGCGGAGGAGTTCTTCGTCGGCGTGTTCGAGACGACCGTGCAAGAGGGCGAGCTCCTCACGAAGATCACGGTGCCCGCCGCCGGCAAGGGAACCGGCGACGGGATGTCCGGCGTCACGCTCGGCGCGCACGGCACGTACATCGCGAACGCGGCGGCGTCGGTCGTCGACGGCACGTGGCGGATCGCGCTCGGGTGCGTCGGCGCGGTTCCGGTGCGGGCCACCTCCGCGGAGAAGGCCTTCTCGGGTGACGTCGACGATGCGTCCGCGCGGGCCGCGGCCAAGGGCGTCGGCGCGACGGTCGACCCGCCCTCGGACGTGCACGCATCTGCCGAGTACCGGCGCAGCCTCGCGGAGACGTCGATCGTCCGCGCGGTCCTCCAGGCAAATGAGCGAGCGAGGGGTTGAGCGTGACACCGACCACGAGTCTGTTCGTCAAGGTCTCCGTGAACGGCGAGGAGTACGAGCGCGAGGTCCCGGCCCGGCGCCTGCTCGTGCACTTCATCCGGGACGACCTCGACCTCACCGGCACCCACATCGGGTGCGACACCGGCAGCTGCGGCGCCTGCACCGTCCACCTCGACGGCGTTCCCGTGAAGAGCTGCTCGGTGCTCGCCGCACAGGCCGACGGAGCGGAGATCACGACGATCGAGGGCCTCGCAGGCGAGGAGCAGACACCCCTCCAGCGCTCGTTCTCCGAGCATCACGCGCTCCAGTGCGGCTACTGCACACCGGGGATGCTGATGAGCGCGACCGCCCTCCTCGAGCAGAACCCGACCCCGACGGAGGACGAGGTGAAGATCGCGCTCCAGGGCAACATCTGCCGCTGCACGGGGTACTGGAACATCGTCGAGGCCGTGGTCGCGGCCGGGAAGGGGTCGGCATGACGACCACCGAAACCGAGACCACCACCACCCCGACGATCCAGAAGGGCTTCGCGGGTCAGAGCGTCCCGCGCAAGGAGGATCGCCGGCTCGTCGAGGGACAGGGCGTCTTCTTCGACGACGTCAAGCGGCACGGGATGGGCTACCTCCACTTCGTCCGCTCGCCGTACCCGCACGCGCGGATCCTCTCCATCGACGTCGCGCCCGCCCTCGAGCTGCCCGGCGTCTACGGGACGCTGACCGGGGACGAGGTCGCGATCCTCACCGACCCGTTCTTCCAGATCGCCGCGGAGCCGGGTGGGAGCATGAAGGACTACGCCCTCGCTGTGGGCAAGGTCCGATACGTCGGAGAGCCGGTCGCGGCGGTCGTCGCCGAGACACGCGAGCTGGCGCGCGATGCCGCGGAGCTCGTGCTCGTGGACTACGAGCCGCTCGACGTCGTGGTCGACGCGCGAAGGGCGCTCGACGACGACGCGCCCGTTCTCCACGAGGAGTGCGGCGGCAACCTGACCTACGAGGGGGTCTGGGAGTGGGGCGACGTCGACCAGGCGTTCGCCGAGGCAGACCACGTCGTGAAGATCTCGGAGCTCCACTTCGACCGCTTCAACTCGACGCCGCTCGAGCTCGACGGGGCGCTCGCCGAGTACAACCGCGGCACCGGGCAGTGGACGATCACCACGAACAACCAGTTCCCGGGGTTCGCGGTGATCATGATGGCGCCGGCGATGCGGGTCGGCACCGACAAGCTCCGCTTCGTCACGCAGGACATCGGGGGCGGGTTCGGCAACAAGATCACGTCCCACCCGCAGCTCGTCGCCTGCTGCCTCCTCGCGCGCAAGCTCAACCGGCCGGTCCAGTGGACCGAGTGGAGGACCGACTTCCACCAGTCGATGTCGCATGGGAACGAGCGGTGGTTCCTCGACACCGAGGTCGCCGTGAAGGCCGACGGGACGATGACCGGCTTCCGCACCAAGGCGCTGGACGACGCGGGCGCGTACCTGCGCTACGAGCCGCTCGGCGGCGTGATCTGGTCGCAGGTCGCCGCCGGGATGTACGGCTGGCGGAACATCCGGCTCGAGTTCACGCAGGTCGTGACGAACAAGGCGCCGTGCTCGCCGAACCGCGGGTACTCCCGCATGCAGCACCTCTGGTTCACGGAGCGCCTCGCCGACATCGTCGCGCAGGAGCTCGGCTTCGACCGCGTCGAGGTCCGCAAGAAGAACTACGTCCAGCCCGGGCAGATGCCGTACGAGACGCCGAACGGCTGCGTCTACGACTCGGGCGACTACCCGGCCGCGCTCGACCTCGTGCTCGAGCTGATCGGCTACGACACCGTCGAGGAGCGGCGGGCGGAGGCTGCCTCGCGCGGGAAGCTGCTCGGCTTCGGGATCGGCTCGACGCTCGACTCGGGCACGAACAACTTCGGCCAGTCGCAGCTGATCAACCCCGACCTCCAGTTCTCGGGCAACAACGAGGTCGCCACGGTCAAGCTCGACATCTTCGGCGAGATCGTCGTCACCCTGGGGACGACCCCGCAGGGCCAGAGCCACGAGACGACCGCCGCCCAGGTGGTCGCCGACATCCTCGGCTGCGACGTCGACATCGTCCACGTCCGCGCGGGCCACGACAGCTACTGGAACTCGCACGCAGGCTTCTCCGGCACCTATGCGAGCCAGTTCGCGGTGACGGGCCTCGGGGCGGTCAAGGGCGCGACCGACATGCTCGCCGACCAGATGAAGACGCTCGCGTCGATGGTCTTCCAGTGCCCGAAGGAGGCGATTGAGCTCGCCGACGGGTTCGCGCGCATCGCGGACAACCACGAGGCGGCGCTCCCGTTCATGGCGCTCGGGGCGATCCCCAACGCGAACAACGCCGGCTTCCCCGTCGATCCGCCGCCGATGAACGCGCGGTTCGTCTACCGGCCGCCGTTCGAGGTGCCGGACAAGGAGCGCAAGTTCGGGAATCTCACGCTGACGTACTCGATGCAGATCCACGCGTGTGTGCTCGAGGTCGACCCCGAGACGGGCGTGTACGAGCTCGTCGACTACGCGGCCGTCGACGACTGCGGGGTGCGGATCAACCCGAAGATCGTCGAGGGTCAGGTGATGGGCGCGACCGCGCACGCGATCGGCGCGGCGATGTTCGAGTCGTTCACCTACGACGACGAGGGGAACCTCTTGACCCCGAACTTCTACGACTACCACGTCCCGCACACGCTCGACATGCCGCCGCTCAGGACCTCGGCGGTGGAGAGTCCATCCCCCTTCACCCCGCTGGGCACGAAGGGGATGGGCGAGGGCGGGGGCGGCGGGATCCACGCCATCTCGGCGGCTCTGCAGGACGCGTTGCGCGCCGCCGGCGGCGCGATCGTGACGGACAGCCACAACCCCTACCACCGCGTCTTCGAGATGCTCACGCATCCCGACGAAGCGCGCGCGAAGGTCGAGGTGAGCAACCGGTGAAGCTCGAAGGGACGAAGGAGTTCGAGGCGCCACGCGAGGTCGTGTGGAGCGTGATCAACGACCCGTCGAAGATGGCGAAGACGATGCCGGGGGTCGAGAGCTTCGAGATCGCGGACGACACGCACTGGAGCGCGAAGGTCAAGGTGCCGCTCGGCCTGGGCGGCCTGAAGATGTCGATCGCCTTCACGAAGCTCGAGGAGCGCCCGCTCGAGTTCGCGTCGCTCAACGCGAAGGGTCAGGGCGTTGGCGCGCTGATGAACATGACCACGTCGTTCACGCTCTCCGGCGAGGGCGAGAAGACCTCGATGGCGTGGGAGGCGGACGTGAAGATCGCCGGCCCCGTCGGCTCGATGGGCCAGCGCGTCCTCCAGCCGATCATCAACCAGCAGGTCGGGAACGTCCTCGCCGCGCTCGACACGGAGGTGCAGGCGGAGAAGGCCGACGCGGGCGGGTAGGGGCAACTCCTCGCTCGTGTCCTGTTAGGTTTCCGTGACATGTCACGGAGACCGGGAGGCGAATAGTGGCGGTTCCGTTCCGTGTCGGCGTCATGCAGCTCACGATGGAGCCGCTCGACGAGATGCTCGCCTCCGCGCGCGCGATGGACGAGGCGGGGATGGACACGATCTGGCTCGCCGAGGCGTACCCGTGGTGGCGCAAGCATCAGATGGAGGCGCGCTCGTCGACGGTGGTCTCCGCCCTGATGGCGCGCGAGACGAAGCAGCTCACGATCGGCTGGGGGATCATCTCTCCCTGGACGCGCCACCCCGTGCAGGTCGCCATGGACGCCCGCGTCGTCCAGGAGGCGGCCGGGCCCGACCGGTTCCTGCTCGGGTTCGGAACCTCGAAGATCTTCCTCAACAACATCAAGGGCCAGACGAAGAAGACGCTCGGGCCCATGCGCGACGCCGTCTCGATCGTCAAGGGCGTCCTCGGCGGCGAGGCGTTCTCCTACGACGGCGACACGTGGAGCGCGGACGTGCCCGCGCTCTCCCCGGAGGCGCACACGCCCCGCGGGGTGCCACCCGTCTACGTGGCGGCGACGGCGCCGAAGATGCAGGCGCTCGCCGGCGAGATCGGCGACGGGTGCCTGACACCGTCGATCACCACGCCGGCCTTCGTGCGCTACACGTGCGACAACGTGGCCGCCGACATCGATATCGGCTGCACCGTCGTCGCGTCGATCCACCCGACCGACCGCGACGCGGGACGCGACGGGGCGCGCGAGATCGCCGGCATGTACCTCGCCAACAAGGTGCAGAACATCGCCGGGGCCGCGGACACGCTGCTCGACCTCGCGGGGATCGAGCTGGACGAGATCCGTCCCGTCGCCGAGGCGATGGAGCAGGGCGGGCGGCTCGCCGCGAAGGCGAAGGTCTCGGACGCGCTCCTCGACAAGTGCAAGCCGATCGCGGGGACGCCCGCGGACTGCATCGCGGCGATCGAGGAGTACCGCGACGCCGGCTGCACCCACGTGATGCTCGAGCTCTGGGGCGAGGACCGCCACGAGCAGATCCGCCTCTTCGGCGAGCGCGTTCTCCCATACTTCAGGTCGTGAGCGAGTTCGACTCTGCCGCGTTCGACGCTTTCGAGGCGAAAGGGTGGACGACGAAGGAGGCGGAGGCGTACGACGCTCTCGCCGGGCGCGTCACGTCGCGTCTGGCTGGGCCTCTGCTCGACGCCGTCGCCGCCGGGACCGGTTCGCGCCTCCTCGACGTCGCCACCGGTCCGGGATACGTCGCGGCGGAGGCTGCAGGGCGCGGCGCCGAGCCGGTCGGCCTCGATTTCTCCCAGACGATGCTCGCTCATGCACGGACGCAGGTCAGCGACGTCGAGTTCGTCCTCGGCGACGCGACCGCACTCCCGTTCGAGGACGGCTCGTTCGACGCGGTCGTCGCCGCGTTCGTCCTGCTGCACCTCGCGGCGCCCGAGCGTGCGGTCGCCGAAGCGGCGCGGGTGCTGAAGCCCGGAGGCAGGGCCGCGTTCACGGTGTGGGACGAGCCCTCGCGCGGGCGGTGGCTCGGCGTCTTCTTCGAGGCGTTCACGGCTGCAGGCGGAACGCCGCCACCGGACGTGCCGCGCGGCCCGGACTTCTTCAGGCTCGCGGACGACGCCGCGTTCACGGCTCTGCTCGAGGGCGCAGCGCTCCGCGACGTCCGCGTCGACCGGATCGCATTCGATCTCCACCTCGTCGACGCCGACGAGCTCTGGGACGGCCTCCTGGCTGGATCCGTGCGCGTGCGACCGATGATCATCGGGCAGACGGACGAGGTCCGGCGCGAGATCCGCCGACATTACGACGACCTGCTCGAGGCGCATCGTGCGGAGGACGGATTTGATGTTCCCGTCTCGGTCAAGCTCGCGTCGGGGGCCAAGCCCTGATGGCGACGGTCGCCGTTCGCGGCACGGGCACGGCGTACGGGACGCCCGACGAGGCATCGCTCTCGCTACGCGTCGAGTCGCTGCGGCCGACCGCGGCGGAGACTCTCGCGGATGTCGCGGAACGCACGAAGGCCCTCGTGGCAATGTGTCACGAGGTCGGCCTCGCCGACCCGGACGTCACGACGACAGGCGTCGGCGTTGCCGAGCACGGCGAGCACGACAACGAGGGCCGCTGGCAGCACCGCGGCTACCGCGCGACGAACCGCGTCACCGCACGCGTGCGCGACGTCGAGTCGATCGGCACGGTCCTGACCAGGGCCGTCGACAGCGTCGGAGCCGCAGTCGAGGGGCCTCACTGGCGGTTGTTTCCCGAGCACCCCGCGTACCGGGACGCCGCGAGGGCTGCCGCCCGCGACGCACGTGCGCGCGCCGAGGCTCTGGCCGAGGCGCTCGGCGGACGGCTCGGGGCGGTCGTCTCCGTCCGTGACTCTCGCCTCGGGCCGCCCGAGCCGCGCCCGATGATGCGGATGACGGCCGCGGCTGTAGAGGCCGTGCCGATCGAGGCGGGTGAGCTGTCGGTCGAGGCGATCGTCGACGTCGAGTTCACCTTCGAGCAGGGATGACGAGCGTCTCGATCGACCGCGACCGGCTCGTCGAGACCGCGAGCCGGATGATCGGGACCCACTCGTTCACGGGGGACGAGGAAGGCATGGCCCGCCTCATGGTCGAGCTCTTCGAGGCGCGCGGCCTCCACGTGCAGTGGCAGCAGGTGGAGGACGGGCGGGCAAACGCTCTGGGCACGTGGGCCGGCGCGGGCGGCGGGCCGAGCCTGATGCTCAACGGCCACATGGACACCTCGTACTCGGGTCGCGAGCCGTGGCTCAAGAACGTCCGTGGCTTCCAGCCGTCCGCCTTCGTCGAGGACGGCCGGCTCTACGGCCTCGGGATCTCGAACATGAAGGGGGCGCTCGCGTGCTACGTGGAGGCGGTCTCTGCGCTGCAGGATGCCGGCGTGCGCCTGCGCGGCGACGTGCTCCTCGCGGCGGTCTGCGGCGAGATCGAGAAGACGCAGCACGGCGACGCGCAGGGCTCGCAGTACCGCGGCTACGCGGCCGGCACGCGCTATCTCGTCTCGCACGGCGGCGTGGCCGACATGTGCCTCCTCGGCGAGCCGACCGAGGGGAAGGTCGTGCTCGGCCACTTCGGCGCGCTCTGGCTCAAGGTGCGCGTGCACGGGAACTTCATCCACACCGCGTTCAGCGAGGGTCGTCGGGACGAGAACTCGATCGTCCGCGCGCATGAGGTGCTCGAGGCGATCCTCGCCTGGATCCCGTCGTGGGAGGACGACCCCGCGAACACGTACCGCGGCGCGAAGGCGATCGTCAACGTCGGCGCGATCGAGGGCGGCTTCGGCTGGCGCGTCTCGCGCACGCCGCACCACACGGACGTCTTCCTCGACGTGCGCGTGCCGCCGACGAAGCAGATGGCCGCTGCCCGTGGCGAGGTGCTCGGCATGGTGCGCGACCTGGCGGAGCAGTTCCCCGACTACGGGATCGAAGGCGAGGTGTACGTCACCGCGCCCGGTGCCGAGATCGAGGAGGAGCACCCCCTGGTGGCTGCGATCGACGAGGTGCACGAGGAGGTCTACGGCGCTCCGCCCGGACGCGACGTGACCCGCTGGTTCTCGGACGCGTCGGCGCTCACCCGCTACGGGGTTCCGACCGTGAACTACGGCACCTCGACGGGGCTGATGGACGTCGAGCTCGGCGAGAACCTCGAGATCGACGGCCTCGTCCGCACCGCGGAGGTGTACGCCCGGGTCGCGATGCGGGTCTGCGGCGTGGTGTGACAACGCTTGTGTTGATTCAACACAAGCTCGGATCGACGGAGGGCAGCGACGGATGAAGCTCGTGACGTTCGGGGAGGAAAGGCGGGTCGGCGTGCTGGACGGGGAGGAGATCGCCGTCCTCGACGTCCCGACGATGCGCGAGTGGTTCGAGCGCGGCGGCGCCGACGAGACGGGCGAGCGGGTAGCGCTCGCCGAGACGCGGCTGCGGGCGCCGATCGTCCCGAAGAAGTTCTTCCACACGGCCGGGAACTTCCGCGAGCACGAGGACGAGTCGAAGAACGTCGACTGGTCGCACGCGATCGCCCCGTGGATCAACTTTTTCCAGAACGTCGACGCGATCGTCGGCCCGGACGAGCCGGTGATCTACCCCGAGCACCTCACCGAGGAGCTCGACTACGAGCTCGAGCTTGCCGTGGTGTTGAGGAAGGCCGGCACTTGGTTCTCGCCGGAGGAGGCGATGGACTACGTGGGCGGCTACGTGATCTTCAACGACATCACAGCGCGGGACATCCAGCGCGGCGAGATGCGCTCGGGGGTGTTCAGCTTCTGCAAGGCGATCGACACGTTCTGCCCGCTCGGCCCGTGGATCGTGACGCCGGACGAGCTCGGCGACCCGCACGACCTCGCGATGCAGCTGCGCGTCAACGGCGAGGTACGGCAGGAGTCCCATTCGAGCCGCATGTCGGTGACGATCCCCGAGATCCTCTCGAACTTCTCCGGGCTCGGATATTCGGCCGGGGACGTGCTCTCGACGGGGACGGTGTCGGGCGTGGCAGGGTTCAAGTCGCCCGAGGAGCGCGCGCGGCTCTACCTGCGGCCCGGCGACGTGATCGAGGCGGAGATCGAGGGGATCGGCGTGCTCCGCAATCCCGTGATCTCGTGGCAGGAGGGGCACGGCGAGCCTGCCCCGCCGCGGATTCGCCCGTGGGGAGACGCCTGAGCGGGGAGCGCGACCGCATGCAGAAAGCCGTCGGTCGCGCCGACTTGGAGCCCTAGCGCCGCTGTTCTGCATGCAATAGGCTCTGCCTGTGCCCCGCGGCGACACAGCCGGCTCGCAGACGACCAAGGCGACGCTCGGGCTCCGTGAGCTCGTCTTCGCGGGCGAGCTCCAGCCGGGGAAGCGCGTCCCCGAGATCGGTCTTGCGGAGCGTCTCGGCGTCTCCCGGACGCCGCTCCGCCTCGCGCTTGCGACGCTCGCGCACGAGGGGCTCCTCAGCGCGCTCCCGGGCGGCGGGTTCGTCGTGTGCTCCTTCTCGCTGAACGACGTCGCCGACGCGATCGAGCTGCGCGGCGTCCTCGAGGGGACAGCCGCGCGCTTTGCCGCCGAGCGGCTCGGCTCTGAGTCGGAGCTCGCCGCCCTTGCGGCCGTGACCGAGGAGCTCGACGCCGTCGTCGGCGTGCCGTCGCCTCTTCTCGAGCGGTTCGTCGAGCTGAACGACGAGTTCCACCGCGTGCTCGTCGAGCTGGCGAAGAG
>Ga0207428_10003616_pt1 | contig 14921 bp, 14 predicted proteins | sample RhiMethybrSRZTD1_FD_187600 | JGI IMG/M metagenome (GOLD analysis project Ga0207428, IMG submission 187600) | Populus rhizosphere microbial communities from Tennessee, USA - Rhizosphere MetaG P. TD hybrid SRZTD1 (SPAdes) (version 3) | ecosystem: Host-associated > Plants > Roots > Rhizosphere >...
GGCCAGCCGTCGGGCAATCCTGAGATTCGACTCCTCGTCGATGGGATCGGCACGAGCCAGATCCTCCCAACAGCCACCGCGGCGTAACAGCTCCCGATGCAGCTCTTCGAGGCGGTCTCGATGGCCCTCAAGCCAGGGTTCGTACGGATCCTCTGGTAGCAGCTCGCCCGGCCAGCACGCGGCTACGGCAGCCGCGGACTCATCGATGTCGCCCGGTTCCTGGACGGCTTCGAGCACCTGCTTCGCCCGTCGCTCGAACTCCTCAACGTCAACAACCACGGCAGTGTCTGGGAGCAATGAAACGCTGTCCCCAGACAGGACAAGCGCGTGCGGCTGGCCTAGTGAACGGCGGGCATAATGAGCGGCCTTATGCAGCCGTGGCGCCGCACGATCGACCGGGGTGCCGGGCCACAAGGTGTCGATCACCTGTTCACGATGTAACGTCCGATGTGGCGCCAAGGCGAGAAGTTTCACCAATGCGGCCGCATGCCGGCGGCGCCATTCCTCAGCTGGTACGGCTTGCCCATTGACCCGTACGGCGAAGCCGCCCAGTAGATCGATCTCGACTCGCATCCGCTCCTCCTGGATCAGGCGGTGCGGGCAGGCGCCGCATCAAAACCGCTCATCGCGTCGACCTCGTCCGTCATGACCGAGGACAGCCCACGCAGTAACCAGCGTGCCTCGGTGAGATCCCACCGGTGGGAAGCGAGGCGATCCACGATCGGATGCATCGGTAGAGCGATCGTATCGCGCTGGGCCTGATACTCGGCTAGCGCAAGCCGGGCCTGGTGCTCCGACACCGACCCCGCCCCGGTCACCACCGCCATGGCCAGTAGTTCCGCGTCACCGAGTGCGGCTGTCATTCCGTGGGTGGACAGGGGATCCTTCCACCATCCGGCATCACCGACCAACGCCCAGCCGGCTCCATGGGCGGCATGCAGCCGGGCTGGCAGCCCGCGGAATACCCGTACCGGACCTTCTGCGGCCGGCGCGGTCAGCTCGGCGAGACCGACGTCGAGCTGGCTGACCAGTTGACGATGCCCCGCGGCCGGACCACGACGTTGCAAGGCTGCCGTGACCGTGGCAGGCGGACCCGCGACGAATACGCAGGCCAAGCCGTCATTGGTGGGGATCGCTCCGGCAGAGAGTCCGTCGCCGTAGTACCAGTGGTAGCCGTCAAGGTCTGGGGCGGGCCAGTAGCCATAAAGAAATGCCGCCGCGTACGCGCCCGTTGCGATGATCGGTGCTTTCAATCGATTCGACAGCAACGATCCACGGCCGTCGGCTCCAATGACAAGCGGTGCCCGTTCAGTCCAGCTTCCCCTTCGACGGTCGTGAAGGACCACACCGACCACCCGTCCGGCACCGTCCCGCGCCAGATCTGCCATGGTGACGCCGAACCGGAACTCGGAGCCGGCGGTCTCGGCCGCGTCGACGAGCAACGAGTCAAAGACCATGCGACGTGGCGCGTACAAGGCATCGACCCCGGCGTACGGCTTGAGCGAGACTGGCATCAGCTCGGTGCCGTAGTGGAAGGTCACCCGGCGTATCGGAGGCGTACCCGTGGCGATAACGCGGTCCAGCAAGCCCCAACGTCGCAGCTGCAGTACGCCGCCCCGCATCAGCGCGTGGGTGGACAACGTGTCGGAGCCGCGGCGGGCGCGGTCCACAACGAGGACACGCAGCCCGGCGCGGGCGAGAAGTAGCGCGGTCGATGCGCCTGCGACACGGGCCCCGACAATCACGACGTCCCAACCCGTACGCGGACGGTGCCGACCGGTCATGTTCTCAGCCCGTGCTGACGTCGATCTGGACATCAGTGCCGTTGACAAGCACGTCGTAGACCGCGGAGCGGTTGCGGGATTGCTCGACGAGCGCCGCCAGTTGCTCGGGTGAGGCGTCACCCTCCACGTCGAAGTGCACGCGGATCTGGTGATAGCCGTTGCGAACGTCGTCCGAAATGCCGAGGATGCCGAGCAGGTCGATGTCGCCCTCGACGGTGGAGGAGACCCGCCGTAGCGTGATCCCGCGAGCCGCGGCGATGTTGGCTAGGCCGGACGTGATACAGGCCGCGATGGCATGCAACAGGAATTCCACCGGCGTCGGGCCGTGGTTGGTTCCCACCAGGATGGGCGGGTGGTCCGCGTCGTAAGTAAATGGTTCCGAGCGCGAGGTGTCCTCCTGACCGGCGCCGTAGAAGCCTTGGATGGTCGAGCGGTTATGGGTGCCGCTGATCCATTCGTTGGCCGCGCGGAACTGGAACTGGGCGATTTGTGGCGCACCCTTCACCGCGTTCAGGGTCGCGAACAGCGTCGGGGTGTCCACGCCGTTGCGTGGAGGCTTTTGCATGGTCACTGTCATGGCAGTTTCCTTTCAGCTAATGGAGCATGACAGCGGCGACGCTAGCGATGCGGCCTTCCCTGGGCCTTCCTCGTCAATTCGCGGGAAGGTGATCGATGAACAAAAGCCCCTCGTCGGGGTTGCAGGGGCCTATCAGCCGGTTTTGATCTTGGATGTCGGGCCGAGCTGGGGAAGGACGTGCTCAGCGAAGATGTCGATGAACTCAGTTTGTGTCTGTCCGACATGGTGCAGATAGAGCTCGTCGAACCCTAGGTCGGCAAGATCTGCCAGATGCTGCGCGTGCTCGCTCCAATCCGCGGAGACGAACACCGACTTGGTCATATCCTCCGGCCGTATCGAGGCCGAGGCGACGTCAAAAGCCTCGACTGTCTCGAGGTCCCAGCACACAAGCGGAGCCAAGGTATTGGTCCGCCATTGGTCGTACGCGATGGCGAGCGCCTCGTCCTGAGTCGCGGCATAGGACAGGTGGATCTGCAGCGCCAGCGGCCCTTTTCCGCCGGCCTCCCGATAACCGTTGATCATCTTCCGCAGCACGTCAGGTGGCTGCTCAATAGTGATCAGGCCATCGGCCCAGCCCGCGGCCCATTGGGCGGTCTGCGGCGTGACAGCGGCGGCAATGAGCGAGGGAGCGACGCGCGGTCTCGTCCACACCTTGGCTCGATCCACGGTCACCAAGCCGTCGTGAGTGACCTCTTGGCCCGCGAGCAATGCGCGGATGATGTCGACGCACTCACGCAAGCGGGCATTGCGAAGATCCTTGCGAAGCCATTCGCCGCCCGTCACATGCTCGTTCGAGTTCTCCCCAGAACCCAGCGCCACCCAGAAGCGACCCTCGTACATGGCGCCAAGGGTGGCGACCGCCTGCGCAATGATCGCCGGGTGATAGCGCTGACCCGGAGCGTTGACAACCCCGAACGGCAGCTGTGTGGACTGCAGCGCCGCCCCGAGCCAGGACCAGGCGAACGCCGACTGGCCCTGCCGCTCGCTCCACGGGCTGATGTGATCGGAGCACATCGCAGCGGTAAAGCCGGCCCGCTCCGCCTGCTGTACCGCCGCCAGCAGGTCCGATGGGTGAATCTGCTCGTGAGAGCAGTGCAAACCGATGACGGGCACGCGCTCACTATGCCCCATCGGCCTACCGGAAGGACGGGAATGGCAGGTCATCACCGCCAGGTGATTGGCTAGACCGGTGCGAGCCCAGCGACCGGCGGTGCGAATCAACCAGCTGGGTTATCTGCCGCAGGGCCCGAAGCAGGCAACGTGGTTGACCGATGAGTTGTCGCCGGCTGAATTCACCGCCGTCGCGTACGACGGCTCGGTGGCGCCGCGTGGCCAAACTCGGCCCTGGCCGATACGACCCGAACCGACAACAGGGCAGTCGGTACATGTCGTCGATTTCAGTGATCTGACCACAGCTGGAGACGACTGCCAGGTTGTGGTCGGCGATCAGAGAAGCCATCGGTTCCGGATTGCCCAGGACCTGTACGAGCAATGGCTCGGATAGCACAGCGCACCTGAGGACCCGGCAGTTGGGTCATGACCTAGATTCCAGCCTTCCGCCACCGCCGCCGGGGCGTTGGCCGGTGGCGCAAATTCGACTGAGACGCCGGGTTCCCCAAGCGACCCGCGGCTGCGGCGGCTACCACCCCAATGCTGTTACGTCGATGAACCAACGTACGAGACAACCAATGACATCTGCATTCGTTGGAACGCCCCGCTCGCCTAAGTCGCCACTTATGCGAACGCCGCGACGTTGTTCGGCGCGACAGACGAAGGGCTCCGCACCTGACAGCGGAGCTGTCGTTCCACCCCTATTGTTGACGGATGCTGCTGCCAAATTCAGTAGGAACTTGGACTGGGACGAACGGGTTCCGCTTGATGCCAGACGACCCCCTCGCCGAGTTTCCCGGCGGACTGACCGTAACCACCGGCGCCGGCGGTCACCTGACATCTGTGGCCTATTCGTGGCAACACCCAGACGATGGTCCGCAGCAGGGTCTAATGATCATCGGGCGGGCCGACGAGGAGGGCTCGCTGGTAACTCTGTGGGGTGATTCGTGGCATCAAAAACCGGCGCCGAGGATCTTGTACGGAAGCCAGCCAGCTGATCAGAACCTAGAATTTGAGGCCGACTATGGCGGTGGTTGGCGCTGGCGCATCATCCTCGACGCAACCGATGAAGAGCAGCTGCGGATGGAGATGCAGAACGTCATTCCCGCTGAATATGCCACTGCCGAGAAGGCAGCCGGTCCGTATCCGGTGATGATCATGCAAACCCGCCGCAGCTAGCGGTGACCGTCCACGAGCTCTCTCGACCACAGGCTCGCCGGATTGCTTACGCCTACGACGCCTGTCGTCGGGACATCCTGGATCGGCTTGAGTCCTCTGGCCCGCTGCCGTCACGTGGATCTTGCAGATAGCTGTGCCAAGCCCTGGGCATTCACGGGTTGGACCAACAATCGCACCGTCACCCAGCTGCTGGAGTTCATGGTGGCGCGAGGCGAGGTTGCGATCGCTGGTCGCCAGGGCCGTAACCGGCTCTGGGACTTGGCGTCTCGGGTATCCAGATGATCGCGTGGTTCCGGCCGATGAGGCGCGCCGCATCCGCGACGAGCGGCGGCTTCATGCGCTTGGTATTTCCCGGGAGCGAGGGCCGGAGTCTCCAGTAGAGCCGGTAGTCGTCGGCCGGGTCGGCGAGCCGGCTGTCGACGCGGTCCACCGCGAGGTCAAATTCACCCGAGCCATAACGGCCGCCGTGAACCGCGAAATCAGGGATTTGGCTAGGTGGCTTGAACTAGACCTCATGCATGCGCGTGGCTGAGACAGCCTTGGCGTAGCGTTCCGTGAGCGTCTTCAGGTGCGCGAGGAGCTCGGGAGGCTCGGTCACCGTGAAATCGAGTCCGAGCATGCCGATGTAGACCGCGACAGTCTCGACACTGTCAGCTCCGGTGACCAGCACGCATGCGTTGTCATCGATGGCTTCCACAACGCCGACGGTTGGGTTGATCCGGCTCAAAACCTTGGCGGCAGGTGCATGCACAGTGATCTTGACGTGCACCTTCCAGCCGGCGAAGGCCGTGGTACGGAGCACGAAGGCGGGATAGTCACCGCCGGGAAGCTCAACCGGTCTGTATCGGCGTCCGCCCGGAACCCGCAGTTCCATCCAGTCGAGGCGAAAGCTCGACCATGTGTCAGTTGTCGGATCGCGCGCTACCAGGTACCAGCGTCGCTGCCAGCTGACGAGTCGGTATGGCTCAACTTGGAACCGCTCGTCTTCCCGGTAAAAGAACCGAAGCTCCTCGCGATCGCGGATCGCGGCGGCGACCGCCATCAGCAATCCCGCGTCTACCTGAGGGTCCGGCGCGTTGCTGCCAGTGTTGTCAGGTCCCTTCTGTACGGCGTCCCGTACGGCATTGACCCGCAGTTTGAGTCTGTGGGGGAGTACGGCCTCCAGCTTGGCCAAGGCGCGCGCGCTGGTGTCCTCGATCCCTGTGACTCCGGTCGCGGCGCGCAGACCGACCGCAACGGCCACGGCCTCGTCGTCGTCGAGTAGCAGCGGGGGCAGCTTGGCGCCGATCCCTAAGCGGTAGTGCCCGCCAGGTCCACGTACCGCCTCGACTGGATAATCGAGCTGCCGCAGTCGTTCGACGTCGTTACGCACTGTCCGCCCGCTCACCTCCAACCGCGCGGCCAGTTCCGCGCCGCTCCACACCGGCCGCGACTGCAGTAGTCCTAAAAGGGCAAGCAGCCGACCGGAGGTCCTGTACATCAGTAGAAATCTCCCAGTAAAAGCGGAACGAACCTGTCCTAAACCGACCTTAGCTTTCTATACATGACCACCACAGCAGCCGCCGGCCAGACCGGCACCATTCGTCCGTTCACCATCGCTATCCCTCAAGAGGCTGTCGACGACCTACAGCGGCGCCTCGCCAACACCCGCTATCCGGTCGCAGCGCCCAATGACAGCTGGGACTACGGGACGCCCGTCGCTTACCTTCAGCAGATGGTGACGGCCTGGCAGCAGTTCGATTGGCGGGCCCAGGAGGCCCGAATGAACGCCGTCCCGAACTTCGTTACCGAGATCGACGGCCAGACAGTGCACTTTGTCCACGTCCGATCCGCCGAGGCCGGCGCCACCCCACTACTGCTGGCCCATACCTATCCCGGGTCGTTTGCGGAGTTCCTCGACATGATCGGTCCTCTGACCGACCCGGTCGCTCGCGGCGGACGCGCCGAGGACGCCTTCGACGTCGTCATTCCATCCACACCTGGCTACGGATTCAGCACCCCGCTTGTCGACGAGGGCTGGACGATGGCCCGCGTCGCCAAAACCTACGACACCCTGATGCGCAGGCTCGGCTACGAGTCGTACGGCACGCACGGCAGCGACGGAGGCGCGATGATTTCACGCGAGTTGGCCGTGCTGGATCCACCTGGCTTCTTGGGCGCGCACGTCTTGCAGTTGTTCTCTTTCCCGTCGGGCGACCCAGGCGAGTTGGAGCGATTCGGCCCCAAGGAGTACGCCGCCCTGGAGTTTCTCGGCTGGTTCCAGTCGGTAGGTGGCTACAACCAGATGAACGGCACTCGCCCGCAGACCATTGCGGCGGCGCTGTCTGATTCACCGGTTGGGCAGCTGGCGTACAACGAGCTGTTCGAGAACTTCGGCAACGGCACCAGTCTCGTGACGGTTGAGCAGGTCCTTACGCAGGTATCGCTCTACTGGCTCACGAACACCTCTGCCAGCGCGGTGCGCTACCACTACAGCGAAGCTCACTCCGGTGCGAAGCCGACGGTCAGCCAGGGACGCATCGGTGTCGCCGTCTTCGCGCACGACTTCCAGACCATCCGACCGCTTGCCGAGCGTGACAACGCCAATATCGTGCACTGGTCGGAGTTCGATAGGGGTGGGCACTATGCCGCCCTCGAGGTCCCAGAACTGGTTGTCAGTGACCTTCGCACGTTCTTCGGCGACGGCAATGACTCCCGCTAGCTCTGAAGGACTGGGTGATGGCGACGGCAACCGCCGCCATCACCGAGACACGCCATCACCGAGACAGGCTCCTGATGTCGTCGACGAGTACCGGAAGCCCTTGCAGGAACGAATGCTCCGATCCGGCGATAGCGCGGGCCCTCGCTGTTGGGATGTGTTCCTGGTAGTAGCTGAGGTGCCCGAACGGTACCTCCGGATCATCACGGCTGTGGTAGAGGAAGACGTGCGATGTGGGCAGCCGGGAGCCAACATCGCTCGGCACCGCGAATTCGTCGTAGTCCCAACCGTCAGGTCCCCAGTTGGGGACCGAGACAAGGAACAGCCCTCGGACGGGCCTGTCGTAAGTACCCTCGGCAAAATACTTCAGCAAGACGGAGCCACCGAACGAATGACCGACGATTCTCACGTCGTCGTCAATCGCCTCAAGCTCCCGCTCAATCTGAGCTCGCCACAGTTCGTAGCGGGGATTACCGGCATCTGGCATCTCCGGGGCGCTGACCTGGTAACCGTTGCCGAGCTCGCTAGCCAGGTAAGCGGCGAGCCGGCCGCTACCGTCGGGCGCATGCATGCTTCCGGCGCCTTGAACAAACAAAATCGGTTGCCTGTCCATAGCGAAAGCATCACATCATCGGAGAGCCGGCTCCGCCGGGGCGCGCTGTTTGGCCGGTGTTGCGGCCTTCCAGATGCGGCGTGCGAAGGGTCCGTCGTCGAGGGTGTGGGTGCCGGCGTTGGTGACGAGGTATAGGGCGCGGTGGGGTGATCGCCACAGCCAGACTCCGGGTTCGGGTTGTCTAACCTGCCAGCGGCCATGGGTTTTGATTCGGTGTTCGAAGCGGATCAGCGGGCCGAGGTTATGGATGCCGGTTTGTCCCGGCGGGCCGCCTCGGGCGGGCGGTAGGTAGGCCTTGGTGTGGTCCAGCTCTAGCCGTCCGGTCGTGGTGGCGTATGGAAAGCAGCTGGCCGGCATGCGGAGGAACATGGCGTCTCGGATCCGGCGGGGGATCTCATAGCTATCCACTGGGGTTGCATCGTGTGGGTCGATGACCGGCTGCACGGTGATGTCGCTGTTGGTGTCGGTGAGGAAGCGGCGGATCTGGCCCATGGTGACGGGCCCGACGCCTTCGAAGCGGCCGACGCCGCCGCCGAACCGTGACCTGTCGTTGTGGTAGCTGAGCAGTGCTTCTTCGCTGAGATGGATGTGCAGCACCACTTTCGGCCGCAGCTTCTTAACATCCACTCCGGCCGGCTGAATGATCAGCCCGGTCGGCTGTTCGTCCTCTGTCGTCGGCTCGGCCGACTCGGCCTCCGGCGCACTATCGATGTGGTCATCTGTGGGCGGGCTAGTGGTGTTGTCGTAGGGCGCCTTCGGGTCGTTGTGGACGGGTTCATCGGGTCGCTGCGGCTGGGCAGCTGGGCGTTGCTCGTCGCGGAATTCCCACAGCAGCTGTAACGCGACTGCGGGTTGGGCCAAGATGCCGATCGCCCTCGAGCGGCGAACATCGGCTGACGACAGGTCGCCTTGCAGCCGCAGGATCTCTGCGATCCGGTTGATCGTGGCCATGAACAAGATCACATCGCCGGCGTTGGCTTTGGCGATCACCAGCTTCAGCCCGGCTTGATTGGTGCGGCCGGCGCGGACGAAGCGTTCGGCCTCCCAGATCTTGGCCTGCTGCTCAGCAGCATGCGGGTCGGCTTCAATGATCTTGGCCGCCAGGAGGGTTTCGAACCGGGCCCACGACACCCCGGTGATCACCCGCGCCACCGCGGCATCGACCTGCATCGCCGAGGACCGGCTCAAGTGCCTGGTGGCCTGAGCGACCTTGCGGGCCTTCCACGACGGCACCGCGCCGGTGATGATCAGCTGCCACAGCTCCGGGTGTCGATGCCGCAGATCCAACGCATCAGCCATCAAGGCTCGCGCTGAGCCGTAGCTGGTTTCCAGCCGAGCAGCCAGCTCAGCGGCGGCGAACTCTAAGACTTCCGGGGTGCCCTCCCCGCCCAGCTGACGGGCCTGCTCGGCACCCGGCAAGGTGTTCTCGGAGGGTGTTTGGCTGTCGGGATGATGCAAATCGGCCCAATGCCCGGCAAGTTCGAGGAGTTTGCATTCGTGTTCGCGGATCTGGCGGTGCGCGGCCGATACCTGCGACAGCGTCGTCGCGGCATCCAGCCCACCCACCTGACCATCGAACATACATTCATATTAGAGATCAGCACTGACATTGATACTGAAACTGGGCCCGCTGGCAGTGGCTCACCCACTGACTAGGCGTCAGCTGGGACCGGGGTGAGACCTAATTAGAGCTTGGCAAGCAACCTCATCAACGTCCTGTCCGCCCGGAACCAGCCGACGCCTCACCTGTCCGCTCTGCACAGTGAGGCTGGATTCCATCATGGCAGCACAAGTCCATGTCGTCGGAGGGGTCGACCCGCAGGTCGACACCATCATGTCGCGGTGCTGACCGCGGTCGGCAAGGTGGTTGGCGACGCCGAGTTCCCCACTACCGCCGTCGGTTATGCCCGCGCGGTCGAGTTCCTCACCGATCAGGGGATCGTTGACCGGGTCGGCGTGGGAAGGGGCGGCCAGCTACGGCGCCGGCATCACCCGGTGCCCTGGCTAGGGCCGGGATCAGTGTCGTGGAGGTCGAGCGGCCCACCCGGTCAGCTCGGCGGCGGGCCGGAAAGTCTGACCGGTTGGACGCCTACCATGCCGCACGCGCGGTGTTGGCCGAGCGATCCAGCCTGGTCAAGGACCCGGCGATCGGCGGTCTCCGGCCGCTCCAGCTGGCCCGCCGCTCCGCGGTCAAGGCGCGCACCGCAGCCGGCAACCAAATGAAAGCGATCTTGGTGATGGCACCCGAACCGGTACGGGCCAGATTCCGCAGGCTCGACACCGAAAAACTGGTCGCTGCGGTGCTGCGCTGTCGCGGCTTCTACGCCGACCGCATCGTCGCCAATACGATCGTGGCCTTAAAGGTGCTGGCCGAACGGACCATGACCTGGGCCGACAGATCCAGGCGACCGGCAGGCCAACCACGCCGTGCATCGGATCGCGCTGAACCGAATGTCCCACCACCAGCCCACCATCGGCGACGTGCGCCGGCAAACCGACCGCAGGCGTACCAAGAAAGAGATCCTGCGACTACTCAAACGCGCGATCTGCCGCGAGGTCTACCGGCTACTCACCCAGCCCTGCTCGGTGCCCCCAATGGGACGACCTGCGACCAGCCCGGGAAGCCAAAGGAATCACCCTGACCACGGTCGCCCAGCACTTCGGCGTCTGGCTCGCCACCATCTCCACCCGCGAGCGGGGACTCCGCCGCGACGATGACCTCACCACTAGCTACCGAGCGTGGTTCGCGGCCGCATAATCCCCGGGGCTCCGCCGCCCAGGCCATCAAGCCGGCGCGCAGGCGCGGTCAAGATGCAGCGCCCCACCGGACGAACGATCTTGACCGGGCCGAGCACCGGCACACAATCACCACTGGCGGAACCCCTTTACAAGGCATAAGAGCAACACGCCCTGTCCACGCTCGCTAATGTCGGTTCATGATCGCGCGCATTTGGAGAGGGACGGTACGCCGCGAGGACGCGGACGCGTACGCGGACTACATCGCCAACACCGGCATGGCTGAGTACCGATCAACGCCTGGTAATCAGGGCGCTTGGATGCTGCGTCGCGACAACGGCGATCGCTCGGAGATCATCACTTTTTCACTATGGGATTCCAGTGACAGCATCCGCGCGTTCGCTGGTGACGACATCGAGCAAGCAGTGTTCTATCCGGAGGACGACCGCTTCCTCGTTGAACGTGATCTGACCGTACGTCATTACGAGGTTGTCGGCTGAAACCGCCAATAGACCAGACACGGCTGCGGAATCGGTAAATGATCATCTAGCCAACGCGTCGCAGAACGCCATCGTCATGGGTTCCTATGCTGGAGGACCTAACGTTGGACCGATATCAGGAAGGCTATGGAGTTCTTCAGCAGCCCAGACCTTTGGATCGCATTCGTCACACTCCTCCTATTAGAGATCGTTCTTGGCGTCGACAACGTCGTCTTTATCTCGATCCTTGCCGACAAACTGCCGCCCGAGCAGCGGCGTAAGGCCCGCATCGTCGGCCTCTCACTTGCCCTGGCTTTTCGGATCGCCTTGCTCGTCGCGGCGTCGTGGGTGGCCGGACTTACAGCGCCGCTGTTCAGCATCGGTGAATGGGATGCCCTCGAGATCAGCGGGCGGGACCTCATCTTGATCCTCGGCGGGGCCTTCTTGGTCTACAAAGCGGTCACTGAGATTCACGAAAAACTTGAGGGCCATGACGCCGAGAAGGGCACGGGTCGGGCGGCCAGCTTCACCGCAGTGATCATCCAAATCCTGCTCCTTGACATGGTCTTCTCACTCGATTCAGTGATCACTGCGGTCGGCATGGTCGATGAGCTGTACATCATGATCGCCGCCGTAGTGCTGGCCATCGGCTTGATGATCTTCACCGCGGGCTGGATCGGCGGATTCGTCAACCGTCACCCAACCGTCAAAATGCTGGCGCTGTCCTTTCTTGTACTTATCGGAGCGAGCCTGCTCGCGGAAGGTTTCGACTTTCACATCGAGAAGCCGTTCATCTACGGGCCGATCGCATTTGCCATCTGCGTTGAGGTGCTCAATCTGACCTACCAGTCACGGCAGGCGAAGCGGAACCGCGAGCCCGAGCCCGAACCAGTTCACTTGCGGGACAAGTACGCCGTGGACTGATCCGTGGTAGCGGTGCCAACCTGATCATCGGCCAGAGCTCTTCAGCCTCCAGCCGACAAGGCGGATGCCCAATCCATCGGCGGCTCGTTTCCGGACAGCCAGTCTGGGTATAGCTCGCGCGTGGCCGGGGTCGGCGTCCGCGCCGCACATCCACGTTGACTTTTCAGCCCCTGTTGACGTGTAGCCCATCCAGCGAGCTCTCGCCGACCCGCGGTCCGCTCTCAGCACTGTGCTCTCTCAGCGCTGTGCGCAAAAAGCGCCAGGCGCGGCGAGATCGACCCAAGCTTCGTCATTACGCACCATGCCCCATTGGAGCGCGCGCCGGTGGGTTACGAGGTGTTCAAGTACAAACAAGACAACTGCGTCAAAGTCGTTCTCTCGGCGTGACGGCCGACTTCAGCTGAGTGCCCGGCTGGTGGGCCTTTCATAAGCAGTCGACTAGTGCTGCCGACCGTTCCGCGATCATGATCGTCGGTACGTGGGTGTTCGCAGATGGGATATCGGGCATGATCGACGCGTCTACAACGCGCAGGCCGGATGTGCCGTGCACTCGGCACATCGAGTCGACGACCGCCCCCGCGGCGGGGTCTATGCCCATCGCGCAGGTGCCGACTGGATGGTGGTAGGTCCAGGTCCTTCGCTGCACCCAGGACCTCAAATCATCCTCGGAGCCGGGCGCAAACTCGTAGCCACCAGTCAGCTCCTTGATCGCGCCGACATGAGCAGCTTCCCGCAGCCGCTCAAGTCCCTCGACGAGCCGATCAAGATCGTCAGATGCTCGAAAGTAGCCCAAATCAATGGCTGGAGGCGCGGCGGGATCGCTCGAACTCAAGGTCACGCTTCCTCGAGATTGGGGCTTCAGCAGTGCGGCTCCGAGGAAGAACATGGCAGCGTCGCCTTCATAGGGGCCGCCCACCATGCATTGCAGGTCAGGCGCGCCGCCCGGATCGGCCCCCGAACTATGGAAGGTGGCCATGACCTGAAAGACAGGCATGGGTTGCACGGCCCTGTCATACAGCAGGTCGACCGATACCGCCGGGTGATCGATGAGGTTCTGTCCGACGCCAGGAAGGTCAACGACGACAGGGATTTCAAGTCTGCGAAGAACCGATGCAGGGCCGATCCCAGAGCGCATCAACAGCCCAGGACTCGCGTACGCGCCCCCAGAAACCACAACCTCCGATGCCCGAATTCCCTCACCTGACAGCAGACGGACGCCGGCCGCACGATCACCCTCGAAGATCAACTCAGCGACCTGAGCGTTGCAGCGAATCGCGAGATTCGACCGTCCGTCGGCGAGTGGTAGGTACCCAAGTGCCGTGCTGATTCGCTCACCACCTCGGGCATTGACCGGGAGATGGGTGAGACCGACCGCACCCGGCTCATTGGCGTCAGGAATCGTCGGGAATCCGCACTCCTCGAGTGCCTCGAGACCGGCTGTGGCAACGTCGCTGAGCTCTTCGTCGCCGTACCGGCGAATAGGCAGCGGGCCATTGTCACCGTGCCACTCCGCGGACCCGAAGTCGGCGTCGGTCTCCAACTTGCAGAAGTACGGCAAGACGTCGGCAAACGACCAGCCGACGTTTCCGGCGGCGGCCCAGCCGTCATAGTCTGCGGGATGCCCCCGCAACGCGAACGTTGCGTTGGTGGACGAACAGCCTCCGAGCAGCTTGCCTCGGTAGAGCGCGAGCGTCGATCCCGCCGACGTCGGTTCGGAGACGTAACCCCAGTCGTGGTCGAACGTTGGCCTCCGGCCGTCGCGGACGTCGTCGGGCATTGGTTCGCGCAGATCTGGACCTGCTTCGAGAAGCAGCACCGAGCGGCCGGCATTTTCGCTCAACCTACTTGCCATGACACAACCGGCCGCACCGCCGCCAACGACGATGACATCCCACTCACGGGTCATTGGTCAGCGCTTACGCATCCGGAGAGATGTTCTGGTTGAACCGGAAGACATTGTCCGGGTCGTACCTCCGCTTGATCCGGGCGAGTCTTGCGTACGTCTGGGGTGGATACGCCGCCCGCTCGGCGCCGCCTTCGCCGCTGAAGTTGACGTATAGACCGCGTCCGAATCTGGACATTTCTTCACGGGCGCGCGTCGCCCACTCGACGAGCGACGGAAGATCGGAAGGATGCTCTGTACGGACGACGCAGTTGAGCACGAAAGGCGAGCGGCGATGCGCAAACGCGGTCGAGTCAACCTCGAGCCGGTTCATCGCTCCGCCAAGCTGATGGATGTGCAACTCGCACGTCCCCGGTGGTCCAGCCGAACGTCCGTGTGCGGCAGCCAGGGTTTCCACCGCCGGCTCGGAGAGTTCATCCAAGAACACAGAGGTGAAGTAGTTCGCCGCGCCGGCCTCCCACAGCGGGTCGACCAGCTGTTGAAGTGCAACGTAGGGGATCGGCGCCAGTAGGTCAGCGATTGGATTCCCGAGGCGACGAAGGGCTCCGACCGCCGCTTCCCCTTCCTCTACGTCACCGGCGTAGCATGCAACCGCCACAACAATGCGTGTGCCGTGAACGGCTTCAGGTAGGAACGGCAGCGGCGGAGCGGTGATGAAGTTGAGCCCACACGTCAGCTCATCAGGTGCGTTCCTGACGGCGTCACGCCAGCGCACGGCCACCTGTTCAGCCTGTTCCCCCGGATAACAAATGACACCGCCGAGGACGGAGGGGCCGACGGGGTGGACAGCCAGCTCCAGCGACGTCACGACACCGAAGTTCCCTCCGCCGCCTCGCATGGCCCAGAACAGCTCGGAGTTCTCCTCAGCCGATGCCCTGACAACTTGAGCATCCGCATCGACGACTTCGGCCGAGATGA
>Ga0207428_10003617_pt1 | contig 14916 bp, 14 predicted proteins | sample RhiMethybrSRZTD1_FD_187600 | JGI IMG/M metagenome (GOLD analysis project Ga0207428, IMG submission 187600) | Populus rhizosphere microbial communities from Tennessee, USA - Rhizosphere MetaG P. TD hybrid SRZTD1 (SPAdes) (version 3) | ecosystem: Host-associated > Plants > Roots > Rhizosphere >...
CATTCGCTCTGGCGACTCGCGCTTCGACCGCTACCTCGCAGGACAATCGAATGTCCTGAACGATCTGGAAAAGAAAGGCCTAACCGTTTTTCGGAGCAAAGGCAACTGCAGCACGTGTCATCCCGGTCCGAACTTCACCGATGAGCTCTTCCACAATACGGGCGTGGCATGGCGCGACGGCGCGCTCCTGGATGACGGCGCCGGCAAGGGCAGATTCAAAACTCCGACCTTGCGTGAGATCGCGCGCACTGCGCCTTACATGCACGACGGCAGCCTCGCGACGCTGGAGGACGTCGTCGCGTTCTACTCCGACGGCGGACGCTCAAATCCGAACATCGATGCGGAAATCCGGCCGCGGAACTTTACCGCCGAAGAAAAGGTAGCCCTGGTGGCGTTCCTCAGAGCTCTCACGGGCCGCGTGCGAGAAGGTTGGTAGAAAGGTCTGGCAAACCTGCAGGTGATAAAGTCGGAATCAAGCAGGCCGATGCGACCGCAAAAAGGAACGTATCTGACGCACCGCTAACGGAATCCGTTCCTTCGGCTCCTTCCACGGGAACATGCTCACTTCGGCCTTCGGCGCGAGCATTGCGGCTTCCATGGCGACCGCATACGGATGAGCCGCGATATCGTCCGGCAGGATCAATACAGGCGTCTGACAACTCCGGACGAAATCACGGGTCACCGTGAACACGAAGTCGGGATTGGTGCGATACATCCTGGTCAGGAATTTGTCGACCATCTCCATCGTGATCTCAGGCCGGCGCTTGACCAATTCCGGTCCCCAGCCCGTCATGTTGTTGTCGTAGAAAAGAGTCGGCATCTCCGGCCGAAACCCGCTCGGCTGCGCCAGCACGGCTGCGACGACGCGATTCGGCGCCCGCTTCAGGAGATTCCAGATGAAAGGGCCGCCAATGCAAAAGCCCATCACCATGAACTTATCGATGCGCAGGTGATCCATCAGGCCGATATGGTCATCCGTGAAGGAGTCCCATGGCCGGTCTATCTCAAGCGGGCCGGAGGACTGACCGGCATTGGCATTGCGCAGATCCGACGCGATGCAACGGTATTCTCCTTTGAACTCGTCGATGGCGTTAAAGGGGTTTGCCAGGGCAGCTATCGTTGAGTTTAATCCCCCGCCCGGAATCAGCAACAACGGGAAACCGGAACCGGTCTCTTCATAATGAATGCGAACGCGGCCTTTTTCGTAAAAGGACATGGCACTTCCTCCTGGTCGAGTCTGCGCACCAAACACACGCGGCGCCGCGGCAAACGCCGTCATCGCAGCACCCGTCTTTAGCAATTTGCGTCGGATCGGATCCATATCGGAGTCTCCCTTTGAAAGAAGTCGTGAGCATAAACTACTTCAACGGATCTTGCACACCTGGGGGTGTTGTCGTTCTCTCGGACGGCTCAATGCGGCCAAACATATGCCCGCCAACGGTTCCATGCTGCCACGTTCCGGCGTAACGATCTCCGTAGAAGAAGACCCGCGATGAGAACGTACCGAGTGCCGGAATGGTGAGGTCCGTGAGCATGATCACGGGTGTATCGTCAATCCAGCGCATGGTTACGGTAACCGGCAGCGTCAGATCATGTTCGCCAATGCGCGCGTTGAACCGCCAGCGATCCTCGCCAACCTTCTCCACGCTGAAGATATCGTACCGGTCGGGACGATGCCGATCCTCCCGTCCATCGATGGTGAAGTGGCCCACCATGGAAACGTTTTGCATTTTCTCGGCGAAGCGGCGCTCCCTCTCGGGTAGCGTCGCGGGATCGACAGCAGACCCCAGGCCTGTATTCCCGACAATCCATCCCGCTACGAATGTAATCAGCAGCAACAAGAGCCCGGCGAAAAGTCGCGCGAAGCGCGCGATACGTGACATGGTTGACTCCTCCAATGAATGAAGGTTTATGGGGAGGCTCTACGAGCCCACGGCAAACAGCGTCCGGTCGCTGCGTAAAAAGATCCGCCCTCCCGAGATCGCCGGCGAAGCGATCAAACGCTCGTCGAGATCGTTCTCAGCCAGTACCTCCGGTGTGCGACCGGCGCGCAGGACAAATGTCGTGCCGGTCTCGCTCACCAGATAGACTCTTCCGTTCCCGGCAACGGGGGATGCGAAGAATACGCCATCGAGACGGTGTCGCCAGACACGCGTACCCGTCTTCGCGTCGGCGCAGGTGATCACTCCAACTTCATTGCTCATATAGAGCAGGCCGTCATAATAAAGAATTGACGGGACGTATGATGCCCCGGATGCCGCCTGCCATTCGACATGCGTTTTCGTGATGTCGCCGTTGCCGCCCGGGCGGATGGCCATGTAGTCGCTGTTGCGATACCCGCGGCTGAGATAGATGCGGCCGTCGTGAAACACAGCGGTGGGTATCGGCGTCTGTCGCTCGCTTCCCGTATACCAGAGCAGCTTGCCTGTGAGGGGGTCGTAGGCGTCGATGCGCTGCGAGGAGTTGACCAGCAACTCGTGTCGCTGCGGTCCCGGGATAACAAGCGGCGTGCTGTGCGACACGCGCCCATTGCCGCGGTCCACCTTCCAACGCTCCTTTCCCGTTCGAATATCGAGCGCCAGCAGATACGCGTCGTTCAGGTGGTCACACAGCAGGATCAGGAGATCGCCATGCAGTACCGGAGAGCTGCCGTGTCCCCACTGCGTTTCGAACCTGGAGTATTCGAGGCCGAGATGGCGCGACCAGACGAGACGCCCCTGCATGTCGAGCGCAACGAGCTGTCCATTGCCGAACCACGCGTAAACCCGCTCGCCGTCGGTGACGGGAGTCGGCGTAGCAAGGTTGTGCTTCTCGTGCACCTCAGGCAATGGTCCCGTAGCTCGCGTACGGTATTCCCAGAGGCGCGCCCCGTCGGACCGGCGAAACGCTTCAACGACAAACCAGACCGCATCCGTTCGGTCTGCTGAAAGACGACGCCCGCCTATCGGATTTTCCTGGGCCGACAGAGCGCGGTCGTCGCGCGCCAGTTGCGGATGATTTCCACCACCGGCCAAAGGTACGTTGCCGATCTGAGAGGTCGCGATAATCCGGTCGTTCCAGACGATCGGAGATGAAGTGCCGAGTCCGGCCAGAGTGGCTTTCCACGCGATGTTCTCCTTCGCACTCCAGTTGGTCGGCAGGTTGGATTCGGACGACACGCCGTGGCTGGATGGGCCCCGCCACTGCGGCCAGTTCTGAGCAGAGAGCTCCGCTGCCGCGAGCGCAAGTACACCGATGACTCCGAATGCAACCGTCACAGCGGAGAATCCCCGACCGGAATGGAAATGTGTGTTCATTTCGACTTCCCCTGAGTGTAGAGAACATCATCCACTTTTTCAGCAACGAATGGCCGCCTGACGTTCGAGCGCCTGAGTCTGAGGTGCGAGAGTAGTGTCTCAACGAATATAAGGATTGAGGCGGGTTAAGCGTGTTGGTGTCGCTTCGGGCGACCCCTGACTGGCATCCAAAATGAAAGCGTGGGCTTGAGATTGTTCCCCTTCACGCTAGCGACTGGCCCGCCTCAAAGGGAGACTCTCGACGTGGCTGGAGCTTTCGCCATGCGCCTCTAGAGCTGGCGTGCCGACGACTTCTAACTCTTGCGCGCGGTATCGAAACTGCAGCCCGTTGGCGAACTGCACGAGAAATGGCCCTAGAGGATCGTCTGGAGAAATGTTCACGATGCTGCCCACCTCCCCGGGCAGTGGGGACCTGGCCGACCTGGCGACCCGGACGCGGTGCCCCGCGGCAAGCAGTCGCGAGTCTCCTGCTTCCCGACTCAGCCACTTCTTAATGAATTTGAATGACATCACGGCTGCCTCGTGTCGCTTGGGGGCACGCACAGCCCTCAAGCAAATGGCCAGCCAAAAGCTGAGTAGTGACTGCGACAGCGATTGCTTTCCCGCGAATCAGAGATTGAATCGTTATTTTCCCGCGAGTTCGCGGCCGAATTCAGGGGCGAAAACGCAACGGGAGTATGAATAGAACGGGGTTGTAATCGATGACAACCTCAGACGGCTCTATCTAAACCGTTACAGGACGTGTCTTTTCAGAGACGGTTGGACTAATACGCACGCGCAGGTTCTGGATTTGTCATTTGGGGGCGCAATTCTGGAGGTTTTTGTGACCGACGCAGCAGGGGATTCGATTACACGGCCTCGAACAGCACTCTCTGCGGATTAGTTCCGCTAAGACGAGCGAAGTAGATCTCAACAATCACACCCGGAAACATTTCGCGAAGAATCTTGGCAGCCCGCCTCAGATCCAGGATCTGCTTTTCCCTCAGATCGAGAGTGAAACGTCCGATCTTAAGGGACTTGTACCAGGCACAATCCTGGTGGGCGATGGCAACGATCCGGCTGGTTCCGTGCGCCTCTACCAGTCCTTCGAGCCTTCGACGGAAAAAGTTGAAATCCTTTGGTACGAAATCGAACAGGCACAGAGGTTCAATTCCACCAGGCACAGCGAGAAAGTCCGTGCGCGTTCCGGCCTCGAGATGGACACGCGCAAACTCCTGGAAATGGTGATACCAGCGACCGTCGACGCAGGTGATGAGCGTCGCGCTCGGACGGTCGGGATCCCACGGTAATGGGCTTTCGTAAACGATGCCTTGAGAGGCGGGCCGATCCGCCACCCTATTTCTTCCCCGCGGCTTTCCGTTCTGCTTCCTCGATCGCTCCTTCGGTCTTCGCCTGCATCAGGCCGGCGATATCCACACCGAACTGGTCCTTGAGCATCGCCAGCATCGCAGTCATTCCTCCGCCGACGGTGTTCATGACCTTGCCGATACCGCCTGAGCCGTTGCTGCCGTTACCCATCTCGATGATATTGATCTTGTCGATCCCGGCGAGTTGTGTGGCGAACGCTTGCGCGAGTTCGGGCATCTTCTCGACAACCATGTTGACGACGGCCGCGTCATTAAAGTTCTTCCACGCCGCAGCCTTGCTTTGCAAGCCTTCGGCTTCGGCGAGCAATTTCTTCTTGATCACCTCCGCCTCCGCTTCACCAATAGCCAGAACCTTTGCGGCCTCGGCCCTTCCGACCTTTTCGATCCTTGCGGCCTCTCCTGCGCCTTCGAACTCCAACTCCTTCTGTGTCGCTTCGGCCTTGATGATCGTGGCCTGCTTGAGGCCTTCCGCGCGCAGAATCGCCGCCTGTCGCTCGGCTTCGGCCGGTCGGACAACGGTCGCGAGCAGCTCCTGCTCCCTGCGCGCTGCCTCCTGCGCCTGAACAAGGACTTCCTGCTGTTTGCGGACCTGGTCGATTCGAGTCTCCTGCTCGGTTACTCTCTGCTTGGCAATAGCCGTAGCCAGGGGCCCGGACTGATCGGACTCGGCTTTCTTGGACTGGACCATCGCGTCAAATTCTGCCTGTTTGGTCTCCTTATCGCGAAGCGACTGCGCAATGGCAACATCGGCCTCGTAGCGCTTGGTCTTTCCTTCCTGATCGGCGAGTGCGGACTTGATCATCGCGTCGCGTTGAGCCTGCGCTTCGCCAACGACGGCGTCCCGCTTGACCTCAGCAGTTCGCTTCTTGCCCAGCGCGTCGAGGTATCCCATCTCGTCGCTGATCTGCTGGATCGTCAGGATGTCGATGTTCACTCCCATTTTTTTCAGGTCGAGAGCGGCTTCGTCCGTCATCTTCTGGGCGAAAGCCTGCCGGTCGGCGTTGATCTCTTCGACTGTAAGTGTCCCGAGGATCGCGCGCAGATGCCCTTCGAGCGTCTGGAAGATAACCTCTTTGATCTTGTCGGTAGTCATTCCCAAAAAACGCTCGGACGCACCGCGCAGGGACATGTCGTCGCCCGCAATCTTGACGTTGGCTACTGCCTCCACGGTCACGGGAACACCTTCCTTGGTGTACGCCCGAGAGATTTTCAGCGGGATCGAGATAATGTTGAGCGAGAGGTACTCGACCTTTTCCAGGACGGGAACCCGTAAAGCCGCGCCGCCGCGAACCACACGAAAGCCGACCGTCGTACGATTGCCCTTTTCGTCTATGAGAGTGTGCTTGCGGCCGTAGAAGATGGCCACCATTGAGGGAGGAACCTTGATGTAATTGCGCGCGAACAGGGCCATCGCCGCGAACAGGCCAAGAAGACCGATAAGCACGGTAAGCGCGACCATGATGGCGGAAAACTCAACGCCAAACAGACTCATTACAAACCTCCCTTTGCAGATTCCGCCCGGGCGACGACGATGGAGTCGCCTCCAAAGCCCCGTACGACGACAAGCGATCCGCGCGGCACGGCCTGGCCGTCTTCGGAGCGCGCGATATGTTCAGACCGTTCGCCGCCATAAGATAAGGTCACCTGTCCAACGCCGCCCTTCGGAATCGCTACAGTGACCTCCGCGTTGCGACCGACCAGCGCCGGCATTCGCACCTCACTCGAGGCCTGCTGCGAATACAGGAGCTTGGCGAATTGATAGACGATTCCGGCGAGTACGATCCCTGTGACAACACCGATTCCGGATGAAGCGGGGTGGGAGAGCCCGTAGTAACGCGCCACCACTCCACCGACGCCAAAAGCCGTAATAAACGCAGCCATGATGCGTGCGGAAAAGATGCTCGGTCCACCGGCATCTCCATGTTCGACGTGGACGTCGTGGCCGCCGACATCATGGTCCGCCCCAAAGAATTCCCCCACAGCCAGCATGACGACAAGAAACAAAAAACCGAACGCAGCAATAGCGCCATATATGAGCATGTTGAAACGCGACGCTACACTGACCCGTGCAGGTTGTCAAACGACGGTCTTTAGGGTCGATCCCTTGGTTAACTCTCCGAATTGCGCGCCGGGCCTCGGCGGAGTAATGTGATGCGCGAAACGGCTCAGAGGAGGAACCATGCGAATCTCGACTCGATCCTTAAGTACTCTGGTCAGCAGCCTCATTGGACTGCTGGTCGTCGGTGGTGTTGCGACGCATGATGCACAGAATCAAAACAGCGCACGACCTGCGATTGCAACCACCGGGGATTTCCAGCGCGCGATGAAGGAACTGTCGAATTGGGGCCGCTGGGGAGAGAAGGACGAACTTGGCGCGGCCAATCTGATCACGCCTGCCAAACGGAAGCAGGCGCTGGGTCTGGCCAGGGAGGGGCTGACCGTATCTCTCGCGCATGACGTGATTCAAGAGAAGGCCGCGGATGCACAGACGATACTGGAGCGTACGGTCGTCACGGTGAGTCCCGGTGTCGCGATGGACCGGTACCAATACACCGGCACCTATCATGGCGTGACTCACAGCCATCTTGACGCCGTGGATTGTCACATCATGGTCGATGGAAAGGGGTACAACGGCGTGTCGATGGACGAGATCAACGCAGCCGGCGGCTGTCCGCGAGGAAGCATCCACGCGCTGAAAGATGGCGTCGTAACCCGCGGTATCCTTTTTGATGCGACACGTCTGCCGGGAAAGGCCACAGCCCAGGGATGGCTGGAACCGGGAACGGCGATCCGCCGGGACGACCTCGAAGCTCTCGAAAAAATCCAGCGTGTCCGAGTCTCGCCGGGAGACGTCATCCTTCTGTACACGGGCCGGTGGAAGCGGCGCGCCGCTCTTGGTCCATGGCCAAGTTCGGCAGGGTTCGCCGGCTATCATGTCGATGTTGCGTATTTCCTGAAAGAGCGCGGGGTTTCGTTCATTGGGTCCGATGGGCCAAATGACGTCTCTCCATCAGGTCTCCCCCAGGGCGTTGGACTTCATCAATTGGCTCTCGTGGCAATGGGTGTGAGCATCTTCGACAACCTCGATTTCGAAAGGGCTGCCGAGGAAGCCAGGAGGCTGAATCGCTACGAGTTCCTGTTTATGGCAGCCCCGCTCCGAATCGAGAAAGGAATGGGATCCCCGCTTAACCCTCTGGCTGTGTTCTGACAGGTGCCGAGGCTAGCAGGTGGGACCTGTGGGCCTTATGCTATGCTGATCAAGTCTGAAATTCAGATTCAGTCGGAGGTGCAGGAGGCAGATGCCGAATAAGCTCATAGAGTACCTCTCGACGACGAGGCTTGGAGAGCGGGGAACAATGACATTGCCCAAGGAGTACCGCGACGCGCTGAAGCTGGAAGCGGGATCCCCGCTGACGGCGTTGCGGATTGGAAATGGTCTGATGTTGTTTCCCGAAAACAAACGCTTCGAGCAACTCTGTGATGCGATCGCTGCTCGTCTCGAGCACGCAGGGATCAGCGACGCTGAGGTTCAGGCGACGCTGCCTGACGTTCGGGAACGGCTCGCGCGCCGGCGATACCCCGAGCTTTTCAAGACAAAGGCCACCAGAACCAAGGCACCCCGTAACCGTCGAGGTTGACTCCAGCAATGCCCCCGTCGGGACAGCTGCGTCTATTCCTGGATTCCAATGTCCTGACCGGTGGGATCATCGCGAGGTGGGGACTGGATCGTGCGGTGCTTTCGCTCTGTGCGGCGCGAATCTGCCGTCTGGTTTTGGCGGATGTCGTCCGGGAAGAAGTGGAGGCAAATCTGCTGCTTCACGCCACGAAGCTGGAATCTTCCGAATCCGAGGAGTTGTTGAACGACTATACGAGACTCCTCGTGCTGGCCGACGCAGAACGTGTCCCCTACCCCCCCAAGGCAGACGTGCTCGCTGCTCGGCGATCGATCGCACACGAAGCGGACGTGCCGGTTCTGTTATCGGCTATGCGTGCGCGACCTCATTGGCTTCTGACGCATAATTCAAAACACTTCACTCCAGAAGTTGCTTCTCGGAACAAGCTCAAAATCGGTTCGCCCGCGGAGTTTTTCCGCGCGCTCACTCACGAGATCTGAAACCATGAATACAGCTTGGCACCGTCATTACTTATGGACGTCGCAGTTTTACACGATCCCTTAACCGGCAAAAGCCGCCGAGTTCGCTTGACGGTGAGTCTGCGATTTCAAGGAACGCTCTCCATTGAGGACAACTCCGGAAATCCCACCATTGAGATTGCCCTGTCAGATCTTTCCTTCAGCCGCGGAGGATGGCGAGGCGATGCGATTACGGTAACCTGGGAGCGCGAAGGCAGGACGTGGGCGCTAACTGTCGACGATCCTCCGACAATTGCCGGTCTGGTGAAGGATCTGCCTCCTGCGTATTCCGAACAGATCCGTGGCTGGCAGAAGCAGAGCGCTCGCGACAGGCGCTGGTCTGTGGGGGCACAAACCGTCGGTGCGCTGTTATTCTTGCTTCCTTTTCTGCTGGTCATCGCCTTTTTCGTCATGAGAGATCGGATCGTGGATTTCGTTGTCGCGAGAATTCCAACGAGTGTCGACTCGGAAATCGGCGAGAGGATGTATCGCCGTCTGGCGGGATCCGGCAACCTGGTGGAAGACGGCCCGGCGGTCGACGCGCTTCGAGCGTTAAGTCGTCGCTTTATCCCGCACCTTCCCACTAAGGACTTCGCATTTCGATTTGAAGTGGTAAACGACGCCTCCGTGAATGCCTTCGCAGCGCCCGGCGGGCTGGTTGTGGTGCACACCGGGTTGTTGGCTAAAGCCACTTCAGTCGACGAACTCGCGGGAGTTTTGAGTCACGAGATTGTCCATGCCACAAGAAGGCACTCCCTGCGCCAGATCATCTACGACCTCGGATTGACGACCACCATTTCCTGGGTTTTCAGCATACCTGAGGGAGCTTCGGTCACCATCGCCGGCGCAGCAATGAACTTGAGCGAATTGAAGTTCAGTCGCGATCAGGAAAGTGAAGCTGACGCCGGCGGCGTTGAACTTCTTGAGAAAGCAAAGTTGCCTGCCGGCGGGTTGCAATCGATTTTCGAGATGCTTGCCAGGGAAACGGCAGACATTCCGGCATTTCTCTCGACTCATCCTGCCGATGAGCAGCGTTTGGCGACCCTCGAAAAACTCGTATCAGAGCGCGGCCCGTGGAACGTCGAATTGTTGACGATCGACTGGGGCGCGGTGCGGTTGGATGCGGAGACTCGCCTGAAGCAACCGTAAAACTCCGCTCCCGTTCGGCTACTTCTTCTCAATCGCCGGAATGACGTTTAATTCGGCGTTTTCGGTTCCTCCCTGTCCGACATGAACAATGCGGCCCCGCTCTTCGTGTTTCGCAAGAAATCCCGCGTTCTGGTAGGCGAAGGGGCGAATGCTTTCCCACGCAAACAATTTGTAATCGCCCGGCGGTACTCCACGAATGACGAACCGCCCGGAAGCATCGCTGGTAGCTGGGAAGTAAAGAGCAAGGTTCTCACGCCTTGACGCTTCCGGAACCAACACCACATTCGCACCGGGAAACCCCTTTGATGCGGACTCGCGCACGACACCCTCAACGGTACCCGCGCCGGATCCGACCACCACCTGGATTGGATCATTGGATCGCGTGCTGACACTGAACCCAGAATCGAAAACACTCATTGCGCCTTGCCGCACATCTGCAAGGTAAAGATCCGGGCCAAGACCTGCGACGCCGGCAACTCGGTAATGCCCTTCGAGGACCGCGGGTACAGAGAAAGTCCCGTCAGGAGCCACCAGGCCGGAGCGCGTGAATACCAGCTGGTACGCCGGATGCTTCACCGTTGCATCGCCAGGCAGAAGCGTGACACGGGTGTTTGGTGGAATCCTGGCGGATCCGCTCGCCGCCGCTGTCCCTCGGACTTCGACGCTTGGAGGAACAGTAATCGAAATGTTCGAGACGTCGTTATCTCGCACTTCAAACCGGGCACGTCCCCAGGCAAAGGCCGGTGCTCCAGTCGCCGCCACGGATGGATCGGAGACCCTTGCAAAAAGTTCGTAGGCGCCTGGCAAGACGTTGGCAAGTTCAAACTGGCCCGTAGTCGGGAGCAATGGCACAGTGCCGGCTGCCCGCGTCCCCCCATCGTCAGGTGCAGCTGGATCACGGTTCAGTAACATCAGTACAGCGCCGTTTACTCCGGGTGCGCCCAGGGTCGGTGTGGGAGGAGGGATTAGGCTCGAGACCTGGCCAGAGACTTTGAACGCTCTTGCGTTTCGAATCGCGATGTCCATCCCGCCGATGTCCTCTCCACCGCGAATGCTGACCATACGGGCTTGCGCGATATCCGTCACGCCCGGATAGAAGGTCTTCACTGTCAATGCGCTCGCGGGCACGCCCGGAGTTGGAGCCGGAGGGCGGGGCGTCACCGCAAGATAGTAATCGCCGGGAGGAACCCAGAAGAGCCGGTATTCACCACGGTCATCGGTAACCTTGGCGACCAGCGGAGCAAGCACAGCGTGTCCGAATGCATACGCTACAGTGAAGATCTGTACGTTCGCGTTGGACATCACCTGTCCGTTCGCATCGTAGATTCTCCCTCCAACGATTGCTCCGGGGGCCATCGACAAGTTCGCATTTGCTGTTTCCTTCGGCAAAACACGCACGTCAATCGCAGCGGTCGGCGGATACACGCCACCTTCCGGCTTGCCGAAGAAACCTTCCTTCTGGACGCGCACCGTGTAGGACCCGGCAGGGACGTCTTTAAACGTGAACACGCCGTCGCGATCTGCGGTCGTTGTCGGTGGTGTCTTTCCGGAGAGGGAGGCCAGCTGCGACTGAAGGTTGGAGACCGTTAGAGGGAATCCGCGCGCTGCAGCGGCATCGGCCATTGCTTGAATGATGTCCGATGTTGAGGCGCCTGGTGTGGGCGTGACCACGATGCCCTGGGATGCCGCGGTGTTCAGCAGTACCTGCAGAGCCTGAGGATCGGCGGCGCCACCCTGAAGGGTCACCTGCGCGCCCGACAGAGCTTCGGTCGCTCCAGCGCGAGTTACGACACCCTGGATTGTTCCGGGTTCTGCGGGCGGGGAATTCTGCGCGTGAGCGGCACGGTGAATGGTGACCAACGAAAGCAGAGTGACGAGCAAGAACCTGACCATCAGTCCCTCCTTAGAGCGGGCGAGAACCGCCTGAGATTTCTAGACGGATACGCGGACAAACGTTACATATGGCGAATTCGGCCAAGCGACCAGGGCGCAAAGACGCTGGTCATCAGGGGCAGCAGCACCGGCGACAGCATCCACACGGCGTCCATCGTGGGTACCGCGGCAAGCTGCACTCCGGCCGCTCGCAGCACCGTCACCCATCCCGTCCCGAATGCCACCGAAACCAGAACGATGCCAAACGCCCAGCGCAGCGTCAGCAGTCGCTCCGCGAACGCCCTCCAGGAAAGGTAGACGGTCGCGAGCACTATCACCGGTGCGTCGATGAAGCGTGTCGGTCCGAAGAGCAATCCGAGCCCGCGGTGTCCGGCCAGCGCCAGCAGGACGAGCACAACACCCCAGGACAACAGGTACACGCACGTCGCGATATTCAGGGGCCGGGGATATCGCGCCGCGAGCGCTATACTCGCAGCAGCCAAGGCGACCATGACGGCGACCCCGATGGACGCGACGACAGCCAGCGCGATCTGCTGGTAACCGGTCAGCTCTCCGACGGCACCTTCGATCACGCGCAGCCCACTGCGCAGATAGCGCTCGCCGACCGCGATGTATGAAAAGGATGCCCATGCACTCAGGACGACCGCGATCAGCGCGGGCAGCACGCAGATCGACCTCACAAGTACTTTTAGGCCGGCCAGCTGAGCGGTTCGGTGCGGCTGGGTCGCCTCGAACGCGTTCGCGTACCAACGGCCCTGTCTCCAGCGCATACCGAAGGCATTCACCCCGAGGATCAGCACGGCCAGCACGGAGGCCATCGCAAACATGACGGCGAAGGGGGTGGCGAACTCGATGGGACGGGTGATCGCGAACACCAGCGGATTCAAGATCGCGAGCGCCAGTCCAATCGTCAGCACAGGCAGTCCACTGGACTTCATTTCGAACCACACCTGCGCCCGCGTCGCGGACGAGGTGGGACACGGGAACCGGAACAGGTTGACGAGCCGCTCCGGGAATCCGGGGAACTCTAGTGTCCGGGGCATGGCCGACGGCGCATCGCCGTGGCGCTGACGGGCCACACGGGCGACCGCCAGACCGAACGATGCCAGGCCAATCGCGCCGATCAATGCGTAGTCCGTGAGCGGGAAGTCGAACAGCGTCGGCCACAGGTTCGGGGGCCAGTCGTAGCTGCCCTGGATCTCTACTGCTGTAAGGCGATGAATGGCCAGAAACATCCAGGCCGAGGTGGCAACCATCACTCCCAGCATCTGGATGAGCCTGTTCCGGGTCGACCAGTTGATCGCCGACACGACCAGGTTGAGGGCCGCGATCCACGCGGCGACGGGCACCAGCGGGAAGACATAGCCCGAGGTCACCCTCAGGAGAAATGCCGACACGAGGTATATCGCCGCCGGCAACGCGGTGAGGTACGCCATCGAGATACCGACGAGCACGGCCGTCCGAACGGGACGTGTATAGAGGAGATAAAGCGGAAAGCCGGGTCGCCCACTATTGAGCTTCGCCATCGACAGCCACCCTATGAAGTGCGGCAGCACGATGAGGATGAGGGCGATTGCTGCGCTGAAGTCCTTCATGGCCTCGCGTTGGGAAGAGAACACGGCCAGTACCGTCAGGCCCCCGACGATCCCCAGGGCCAGACGCCACGCGACCTCGACGCGCGTCAGCCGCCAGTTCTCCCACAGCATGGCGATCATGGGTGATTGCAGCGTCATGCGACCTCCACCTGCTGGCGGTTGCGGCCGGCGCGGGCCAGGAAGATCTCTTCGAGCGTGGCATCGCGCGATTCGACGACCTCGCCCCCTATCGCAAGGACCGAGTGACGGAACTGCTCGAGCGATCCGCTGTGCACGACGCTCCAAGTCCGGCCACCACCCTCCATGGCCAGCGCGGCTTTGAGGACTGGCGGATCATCGAAGGACTCCACGAAACGCACGCGGCTGCGCTGGTAGCCGCGGCGCACATCATCGAGTGGACCGCTCAGCGTCACGCGGCCGTTATGGATCATCGTCACGTGGTCCGACATCCGTTCCACCTCTTCGAGCAGGTGTGACGAGAAGATCACCGTCCGCCCGTCATCGGCCACGGTCCTGACGATGGCATCGAGGATGTCACGCCGCACAACCGCGTCGAGGCCGGAGGAAGGCTCGTCCAGAATCAGCAACTCGGGACGATGGGCGACGGCCGCCACCAGTCCCGCCTGGGCGCGCATGCCCTTGGAGAGCTCCTTGACCTTCCTGGACGGGTCCAGCGCGAACGTCTCGAGCAGTTGGCGCGCATACGACGCATCCCAGGTCGGATGGAAGGCCTGCGTATAGCTCATCAGCTCGTCGACGCGCATCCACTCCGGCAGATCACGCTCCTCGGAGAGGTAGCCGACGCGGCTCAGCACCCCGACCGGGTCGCGCACCGGATCACGTCCGAACACGCGCACGGATCCCGACTGAGCTCGCAAAAGCCCGAGCAGATGCTTGAGAAGCGTCGTCTTGCCGGCGCCGTTCGCACCTACAAGGCCGAAGACCTGGCCATCGCCAGCGCTGAAGGACACGTGATCGAGAGCGTTCTTCGGGCCGAACGATCGCGAGAGGTCATTAACGTCGACTATTTGTCCCATTCCGATCTCCTTACTTCTGTCGGTTCAACGCTGGTCCCCGACTCCATAGCCGCCCGACGTTCCCGGACCATCTGCAGGATGTCGTCTGCGGTGAAGTTCAACTGGTGCGCCTCCGCCAGCAGGGCGTCGATGCGCTGCTCGATGATGCGCTGCCGCTCCCGGCGGGCCATCTGTTGGCGCCCTTCCGAGACGTAGGTGCCCGCGCCGCGGCGCTTGTGAATGACTCCGGAAATTTCCAGCTCGCCGTACGCTTTCACAATGGTGTTAGGCGTCACCTTAAGCTGCAGCGCGAGCGTCCGGATGGGCGGAAGCTCCTCGTCAGGCTGGAGCAGCCCTGACGCAACTAAGTATTTGACCTGATTGACGATCTGCCGATAAATCGGCACGCCGTCAGCCATACTGATGGTGATATCCATATAAAAGACTAGCTTTGGATCTACAGTTCAA
>Ga0207428_10003618_pt1 | contig 14913 bp, 17 predicted proteins | sample RhiMethybrSRZTD1_FD_187600 | JGI IMG/M metagenome (GOLD analysis project Ga0207428, IMG submission 187600) | Populus rhizosphere microbial communities from Tennessee, USA - Rhizosphere MetaG P. TD hybrid SRZTD1 (SPAdes) (version 3) | ecosystem: Host-associated > Plants > Roots > Rhizosphere >...
GTGAGGGGTACGTTTTCGCGGTTGTGGTGGGAAACGCACCCTGGGTCGGCCGGTGAGGGGTACGTTTTCGCGGTTGTGGTGGGAAACGCACCCTGGGTCGGCCGGTGAGGGGTACGTTTTCGCGGTTGTGGTGGGAAACGTACGCCTGGCGCCCGAACCTCTTAGAGCGTACGAGATCGCGAGCGTGCGGTAACTGCGGACGCGATCATGACCAGGACCACGGCCACGGCAAGAGCGATCAGCCAGCGCACCCAGTCGATACCCGGGCTGCCGTTTCCGCCGAACGCGGTGTAGATGAACCAGCCGATCAAAACGCCGCCGATCCCGCAGATGATGGTCAGCCAAATCGGGATGTTGTCCCGGTTTCCAGGAGCCACGAACTTGCCTAACAAGCCGATGATGATGCCGGCCAGGATGACACCGATGATCTCCACTGCTTCCTCCTCGCACAGTGATGGATGGTTGCGAAGTGGAGCGATACCTGCAGACATTAGGCATCGCTCCGTCATCCACTGAACCACCCCAAGGGTGGATGCATCACACCCCTAGGGAGGTTTATAGTCCCGATGTGGCTAGCCCAACTACGATCGCGCCGATCACTATCGCGCTGGTTGACGACTACGACGTGGTGGTGATGGGCGTGGCCCACATTCTTGAGCGGTACAGCGATCGAGTGACGATCGCTGAACTCGACACCAACCAGGACGTCTCAGACAGCGTCGACATCGTGCTCTACGACTCCTTCGCCCAGCCAGAGTCCGACCACGACGAGATCAGTGTGCTGGTCCGCAACCCGCACGCTCGTCACGTCGTGATGTACACCTGGAACTTCCATCCCGATCTGATCGAGAGCGCTCGCGCCCAGGGCATACACGGCTATCTGTCGAAGGCCTTGCCGGCCCGGGATCTGGTCGCGGCGCTAGAAGCGATCCATGCGGGCGAGATCGTCGTCACTGAGCCGCCTCCGCGGGCCCGCAGTGTAAGCGGGCTGAACTGGCCCGGGCGGAACGAAGGCCTGACCGACCGTGAATCAGAGATATTGGCCCTAATCACTCAGGGCAAAAGCAATGCCGAGGTGGCAGCGCTCACCTTCCTCAGCCCGAACACGGTGAAGTCCTACATCCGGTCGATCTATCGCAAAATCGGTGTCGCCAGTCGTACTCAGGCAGTGCTCTGGGGTGTTAATCACGGCTTCACGCCCGATCATCATCGCATTGACCACTGGCGGGGCGGACCATAACGGTGAGCCGCTTCGAGCGTATCAGGACGAAAGGGGATAGGGTCTGAGCCAGCACCTCGGGGGAGGAAATACGTGCCTGGACTATTGCGCTCACACGCGTGGTCCGCACTGGCATTGTTCGCCGGCATTACATCGATCTGGGCAGGCGATGTCCTCTGGCTGCGACTTGCCTGCGGTGCCGGGTTGGTTCTCGCGATAACGCAGCAGCTGGCGCTGCTGGCACTCAGCATCCGCAGATGCACGCTGACGACATTCCGGGTTCGCTTGGGCGCTTCGAGCATGCTGACCGCTGGAGTTGCTTGCTGGTATCTGGCGAACGCTCCGCGTTTGCCGTTCTTCGTCGTTGCTGGGTTGCTTGTCGTACTTGCTGTGCTGTGGTGGTTTTGCGCCGCGCTCAAAGACGCTGACGTAGTACAGCTACAAGCCCGGAATCTGCCGGGAGTTCCCGAGGAGCCGGTTGCCGCTCCCCGCTGGCCGTACGGTTGGGCCCAGGTTGTGATGTGCGGGCTTTTCGTCTTCGGCTTCGTGGCTGCAACGCTGGCTCTGCCAGCGGCGGTGTTCACGGTGCTTGCAGCGCTGGCCGCAGCAATATTGGCCGTCCTGCGGGTGCAACTCTCACGCTTCACCGCATACAGCAAGAACGTGCTCGAGAAGCTTCGGGCCTACCGCCCGGTGCTGACGATGCCTTACAACGGGCACGCCGCATTCCACATCGGTTTGTGGTCTCCGTATCTGGAGAGAACCGGCCAACCCTTCACCGTCATAACCACCGACGCGCTCGCATTCCAGCGGGTGGCCGACAGGTACACGATGCCGGTGATCTACGCGCCGCAGGGAGACCGTCGGGCAATCCGAGCCATGCTGCCGAAGACCGTCCGTGCGGCGTTTTACGTTTTCAGCCGTGACAACGAGGAGTTCATAAAGGTCCGGCGTATAACTCACGTCTGGCTGCACCACGGCGACAGCGATAAAGAGGCTTCGCGTCGGCGGAAGTTTAGGGCCTACGATGTTCTCGTCGTGGCCGGCCAAGCAGCGATCGACCGCTACGCCGCCCATGGGGTCCATATTCCGTCGAGGAAGTTCAAGATTCTTGGCCGTCCCCAGGTCGAGAACATCGAAACAGTGACGGCCTCAATCTCCACCGTCGACAAGCCGGTCGTGCTTTATGCACCGACCTGGTACGCCGCCGATCACAGGTTCCACCACTCTTCCCTCCCTATTGGCACGGCGATCGTCTCCGCCTTGCTCGCGCGCAATGCAACAGTGATCTTCAGGCCGCATCCGGCCAACCGCAGACTGCCGGACGCGGCCGCCGCGATTGCCGCAATTCACGAGCTCCTTCGAGCCGACGCCGAGGCGACCTCACGGCCGCATCGTTGGGGCGCGGAAGCGTCCGATCCGACATTTGCTGAGCTGACCAACGCTGCGGACGCCATGGTGGCTGATGTGTCGGGGGTCGTGACGGACTTCATGCAGTCTCTTAAGCCGTTCGCAATGGTTGCGACGGGCGACAAGACAGATATCTTCCGAGCGCGATTTCCATCCAGCCGCGCTGCCTACGTCATCGAGTGGGACCTGTCGACCCTCGATGACGCGCTCGACGCCATGCTTGGCGACGACCCGCTTGCAGCTATCCGGGTCGAACGTCGCGAGTACTACCTTGGAGGCTTTGAAAACGGAGAATCGGCTCGCGCCTTTGTCAACTACCTACAATCGCTGGCCGCGGATCAGGCTCCGGTGAAAGCTTTGCCGGCGAAGCCGCTGGTTCCCGCAGAAAACACACCTAAGCGTCTGCAGCCTGTTCGCCAGTAGATTCCGCTCCGGGACTCAGAGTTGATCAAGAAGCCAGGAGGGCGTAGCAATTCTGGCGCCGGCTGCCTCCACGCGGTCGCGTAGCGCCCGGTCCGCGGTGACAACGGTCACCTCACGTCCGTCACCAACACCGACCTGCTCGAGGGCCGCCTCGACGATCGCATCATCGCCGGAGCCCTCCGCATGGACTGTACGCAACGGCCCGTCTAGCCCTGCCGGGTTGCCCCGCTTGGCGGCACCTTCCAAAACCAAGACAACCTCGTCGTAGGGGAGTTCAGCGGTCAACAGCTGTTCTTGCAGTCTGCGGGCAGCTCCTGCTCGATCATGCCACCAACCGTCCGGGCGACTACCGACGACATTCGCGCCATCGACGATCAGTACCTGCACCCGGACAGCCTAGGTGAGCACTGAAGGGCTCCGGCGAGAATGGTTCTGACAGGAGTAGGTGAGATAGTGGGCCGAACTTCGTTAATGAACTGAACATGACTGTCGCTGGCAGCGCAGCCCGGCGGCTGCTGGGTAAAAGGAACGCACATGAGCGGCAATGCCACCTTCCGGCACACCAATACCTCGGTGCTTAGTGTCTGCGCCGTCGAAGCCCCGGTCGTCGTGACCTCTGCGTATATCGACGAGCGGCTCATGGCAACCTACCGGCGGGTGCGCACGAAACCGGGCCTGATAGAGAAGCTGGCAGGCGTACGGGAGCGGCGCTGGTGGCCTCCCGATGTGAGCTTCGCGGACGCGGCCGCGATGGCCGGTGCCAAGGCCCTCGCTGAGGCCGGCATCGATCCGTCGCAAATCGGGGTTATGATCAACACCTCGGTGTCGCGCGCCTACCTGGAGCCGTCGACCGCTGTCGCGGTGCATCACCAACTCGGCCTGTCCACCAGCTGCATGAACTTCGACATCGTCAACGCGTGTGTGGGTTTCGTGACCGCCATTCAGCTGGCCGGCACGATGATCGACTCCGGCCAGGCCGAATACGCACTCATCGTGGCCGGTGAGGGGTCACGATATACGCAAGAGATCACGCTAGAACGGCTCGCCGCCGAAAGCGCGACGGCAGAGGACCTGCGCTCGCAGTTCGCCACACTGACGCTGGGGTCGGGTGCGGCGGCCATGGTGCTGGGCCGCAGTGATCGGCATCCAGAAGGTCACCGGGTGGTAGGTGGGGTCAGCCGCGCCGGCACCGAGCACCATGACCTATGTGTCGGCGATCTCGATCACATGCGAACAGACAGCAAGCGACTGTTCGACGCTGGCCTGGCACTGGCCCTCGACACTTGGCAAGACGCCGCCAGTGAGTTCGACTGGAGCGGCATCGATTGGTTCATCGCCCACCAAACCTCGGTAGTGCACATCCGGGCGATGGCCTCTGCACTCCGGGTCCCCGTCGACCGCTTTCCGCTGACTCTGCCGGCGTACGGGAACATGGGTCCGGCCGCAGTTCCCTTCACCCTCGCGCGGCACGTGGACGCGCTGCGTGCCGATGAGCGCCTGCTCTTACTGGGCATCGGCTCTGGACTGAACACCTCGTACGCGGAGATCATCTGGTGAGTCAGTGTTGATCAGTAGAGGCCTGATCAGTAGGGGGGTGACCGGTAGGGAGGCGTCGTTCGGAAAGCTCCCCGGGATCGAGCTGTCGTGGTCACGACGGGTCAACGTCACCGGCACCGACGGCGAGACGTACACCTGGCACGTACTCGACAACCAGGCGGAGGCCTCGGCTGGCACGCTGCTCTGCGTGCACGGCAATCCCACCTGGAGCTACCTGTGGCGGCGGTTCCTGGCCACCGCCCCACCGGGATGGCGGGTGCTCGCCGTCGACCAGCTCGGCATGGGGTTCTCCGACCGGCCGGCTGCCCCTCGCAGGCTGGCAGAGCGGATTGCCGATCTCAACGCGCTGACCAGGACCCTCGGCGTTACCGGACCGGTGGTCACGCTGGCTCACGACTGGGGTGGACCCATCTCGCTCGGCTGGGCGCTGGAGCATGCGACGCAGATGGCCGGGATCGTGCTCACTAACACGGCCGTCACTCAGCCCCCTGGCACAGAGCCGTCAGTACTGATTCGGCTGGCCAGGTCCACGCCTCTGCGCGAGCTGCTCTGCGTTCGTACGCCGAGCTTCGTCCGAGCGGCCTCGGCCCTATCCCGTCCCGCACTGCCGGCCGACATCCGTAGGGCACTGGCCGAGCCATACCGGGCGGCCGACCAACGAGGAGCGATCGCCGACTTCGTAGCCGACATCCCGCTGCAGCCGGCCCATCCCAGCCATCGCGTACTGGCTGGAATCGCGGATCGGCTCGGCGAGCTGGCAGCCGTTCCGACCATGATCGTCTGGGGCGCCCGGGATCCTGTATTTTCCGAGGTCTACCTGCGAGACCTGCTCCAGCGGCTGCCGCACGCCGATGTTCACCGTCATTCGCGCGCCTCACATCTGGTCACGGAGGACGTTCCGGAGACAGCCGAGCAGGCGTGGCGTTGGATCGCGGATCGATGGACGGCCAAGCCGCGGCGCATCGAAGGCGACATTCGACCGCCCTGGACCGCACTGACTGACCGGGCCCACGACACCGGCCCAGCAGTGGTCGAGGTGCGGGGCGGCGAGCGGCGCGCTGTCTCATTCGCTGAGCTCGAGGCGCGGGTGCAACGATTGGCCGCCGGCCTTTACGCCGGGGGCGTCCGGCCGGGCCAGCGAGTCGCTTTGCTGGTACCGCCTGGCATCGGCCTCACCGCGGCGCTCTACGCGTGCTGGTGGGTTGGGGCCGTCATCGTCGTCGCCGATGCCGGGCTTGGCGTACGGGCACTTGGCGATGCCTTGCGCAGTGCGTCGCCAGACGATGTCATCGGTGTCGGTCAGGCGTTGCTTGCGGCACGTGTGCTGCGAGTGCCCGGCCAACGGATCTTGGTCGGACCGGTGTCCCCACCGATACGTAGCGTGCTGGGTGCGCACCGGACCCTCGAGGAGCTTGTAGAACTCGGTCGACACCATGCGGCAGTCCAGCCCGAATCCGATGACGCCGAGGCGGCAGTGCTTTTCACCTCTGGCGCCACAGGTGCGCCGAAGGGCGTCGTCTATCGCCTTGCAGCACTGCGCGCTCAGATCGACTTGCTGGCGGCCGCATGCGGGATCACAGGCCAAGATCGGATGGTCGCGGCGTTCGCGCCATTCGCGCTGTACGGTCCGGCGCTAGGCGTCACCTCGGCGGTACCGGACGTCGACGTGACCAAGCCAGGCACGCTCACCGCCGCAGCACTTGCCGACGCCGCCGAAGCAATCGACGCGACGGTCGTGTTCGCGTCTCCAGCCGCGCTCCGCAACGTAGTCACCACCGAATCTGATCTAAGTCCCGCCCAGCGCGACGCGCTGGCTCACGTCCGACTGGTCTTGTCGGCCGGCGCGCCGGTCCCGGTGCCGCTGCTGCGAAAGGTACAGCAGGTACTGCCGGCCGCTGAGCTGCATACGCCGTACGGGATGACGGAGGTGCTGCCGGTCTGCGACATCTCGCTGCCAGAGCTGGAGGCCGCCGGGCCCGGCAATGGTGTCTGCGTCGGACACCCGCTGCCGGGTGTACAGATCCGGGTCAGCCCTCTTGACGCCTGTGGTCATGCCGAGGGTGAGCTGACCGCCGAGCCGGAAGTTACCGGGGAGATCTGCATCGCGGCTGCGCACGTCAAAGATCGTTATGACCGGCTGTGGGCCACTGAACGCCTCAGCAGCCGTACGCGCGGTTGGCATCGCAGCGGAGATGTCGGGCACCTAGACGCCCAAGGTCGACTGTGGGTCGAAGGCCGGCTGGTCCACGTCATTGGCACCGCGTACGGTCCGGTGACACCGGTCGGCCGGGAGCAGCGGATCGAGGAGTTCCCCGGCGTCCGCTCCGCGGCGATCGTCGGCGTCGGCCCGTCCGGCACCGCGCAAGTTGTTGCAGTCCTTGAGCTCGATGACAGTGCTGATGGTGTGCTTGCCCCGCCGGGCATGTCCGCCGCGGTCCGCTCGGCGATCGATGTGCCGGTAGCAGCGGTACTGATCACCGACGCCCTTCCGGTCGACATCCGACACGCCTCCAAGATCGATCGCGCCAAGGTCGCGAGGTGGGCCGAGCGGGTCCTCGCCGGCGGGCGGGCCGGCCGATTGTGAAGATTTTGGTCACCGGCGCAAGCGGGCTGCTGGGTTCGGGGGTCGCGCGAGCCTTGGCGGCACGCGGCGATCAGGTAACTGTGCTGCAGCGGCGGCCCGCCGGTCTCGGCTTGCCCGAGGTGCTGGCCGATGTAGCCGACGCAACAGCAATCCGAGCCGCAATTGCCGGCCACCAAGCTGTGGTCCACCTGGCCGCGAAGGTAAATGTTGTCGGACCGTGGCGTGAGTATCAGCGGGCCAACATTGACGGAACCCAGAACGTGGTCGAGGCCTGCCGCCAAGCTGGTGTGACGCAGTTGGTGCACGTCTCCTCGCCGTCGGTCGCGCATGCTGGTCAGTCCCTGGTCGGTGTTGGCGCCGAACCCGCTGACCCCGCCTTAGCGCGCGGCCCGTACGCCCGTAGTAAGGCGGTCGCCGAGCAAATCGCCTTGGCCTCCGACAGGGGACCATTGGCCGTCGTCGCAGTGCGCCCGCATTTGGTGTGGGGGCCGGGCGATACCCAACTGATCGGACCGATCATCACGCGGGCACGCGCGGGCAGACTGCCCGTCATCGGCAGCGGAGCCGCCCTTATCGACTCGACATTCGTGGACAATGCTGTCGACGCGCTGGTGGCGGCTGTCGACCGCTGCCCCGAAATACGAGGCGAGGCACTGGTTGTCACCAACGGCGAGCCGCGGCCGATCGAAGACATCTTGATCGCGATCTGCGCCGCGGCGGGGGTCGGCCCCCCTCGCCACCGGGTGCCGAAGGCCCTGGCACTGGGGTTTGGAGCGGTGCTGCAGGCTGTCTGGCCGGAGCGGGGCGGTGAGCCGCCGATCACCCGATTCGTGGCAGAACAAATGAGCACGGCGCACTGGTTCGACCAACGCCGTACCCGGGAGGCGCTGCAATGGGAACCGCGAGTCAGCCTCGACGAGGGATTCGCGATACTCGCCCGCTGGTACGCCGGCGCAGGGGCCGGGATTGATCAGAAGTAATAGCTCAGCGGTGATGTGCAATCGATAGCACGACCGTGATGAAGAAGTTCACTCCTTAAGGTCCTGCTCAGAATGCTCCGGCTGGTAGACGACATCGTCGTCGTCTTCGGTGGCGCTGCCGGCCAGGTCGCCAGGAAAGACGGTTCCCCTCGGGTTGTCCTCCACGCTGAGGCTGCCGTACTCCTCCGCGCTAGTGGCCGTGCTCCGCTCGTCGTCCTCAGTCTGCTCGGGCGTCTGATCTGACATGAGATCTCCTCGGGTCGACGTCTCCACTCATTCTTGCATTGGGCGCTTGCGGCGATCCGCTGCAGCCAAGTCAAATTAGACGGTCTTTCGCGGCAAGGATGGCTGCCCGGATGTCCTCGCGCAGGGCGCGAGGGCGGGCATAGTCTTTCGGTGTGACTGATCAGTCGGTTGCGGATGCCAAGGCCCGAGCCAGGGAGGCCAAGGCGCGTGAGATCGAAGCTCACCGGCGAGCAGTGGAGCTGCAGGAAAAGGCCGCCGCCATGTTCGACCGCGTGCACTACAGCGAGGAAGCCCGAAACGCGCTGGAGAGGGCCGAACGTGCTCGTGAGATGCTGCGGCAAGCTTTAGCCGAACAAGAGAGCACTCGCGACGACGCCTGACGGAACCTCGTCCGAATCGGCTACACGGGAGCTTCCCTGGCCGCAATGGCTTGGCTAATGGATACCGTTGACCAATGCCGTTAAGGGCCGACCTGGCTGAGCTGACGGATTGGCTGGAAGGGCTCTCCGCTGCGGCACACAGGGCACGCGACGAAGACAACATTCCACTGGCTATAGCGTTGGAGCGGACCCGCTTCGAGGTTTATCAGCGCTACCTCGAGGAGCTGGATCAACAACCAAGGCCGCGCAGGTAGTGGTGGCATAATCGAACTTATCTTCGATACAGTGTGAGTTATGGCGATAGTCGATCAGCAGCTCTATAGCGCATTGCATGGGGCGGCGCTGCGGTTCGCCGCGGAGAAGCGTAGCCTCGCCGACTCCATTGCTGATCTTCGCGAGATCGCCGGCGGCAGAGACGACGTCATTGCCGAAGTTGCCGGGATCGAGGCTGGCTGGTGGTACGCGTCACCTGCCACTCATGCAGGCTACGAGCTCGTCGCCGCCGGAATGTTGATCATGGCCGCTGGCCGTGACGGCATGCCGTTGGACTTCCAGGCATTGGAGCGCTGGACGAGGGTGGGCTACGAGCGGGCACTGAAGTCAGGGCATGGACGGCACTAGCAGATGTCGTCATTGTGAAAACGCCGCTCTTTGTTGGCCACGCGCTCTGGCTCGGCGTCATCGCGCGAGCATCGGCAGGATAGCGGTTGCGATTACGGGATGGGATTTCGCTGTTACAGGTCCTGACACGATGTTGTAAACCCAGCGGGAAACCCGATACCCCAGTACGCTTCATCTTCGAGCAAGCCACCAGGCGAGGGTCGTCGAATGATCACCATGACACGTCCGGAACGCCCATCTGACGGGTGATTGCTGCAGCCACTGCTTCAAGAATCGGGACCTCATCATGTTCCAGAACAGCTCGCGTCGGATTCTCATCCGCGTCGGAGCCGGTCTCGCCGGTATCATCGCGGCAATATTCCTGCTGCCGACGGTGGCTGCGGCACATGTGATTGTCCAGCCAGGGATTGCGGATGGCGGCGGTTTTTCAGTGATTTCGTTCCGAGTCCCGAACGAGCGGCATCATGCGACCACTACGCAGGTGCAGATCAGACTGCCGCAAGCTCAGCCTCTCGGATCGGTCAAGATCAACCCAGTCCCTGGATGGAAGATCACGACGGCAACCCGTCAACTCCATGAACCGTCCGAGATCTCTGGTGAGCGGGTGGACACTGTCGTGTCCAAAGTCACCTGGACCGCCACCCGGGGCGGCATCCGTCCAGGCCAGTTCCAGGATTTCACCGTCAGTCTGGGCCCGTTGCCTGAGTCCGGCGCCATGGTGTTCAACACTCTTCAGACCTACTCCAGCGGGCCGAAGGTGAACTGGAACGACGTCTCAGTCGATCCTGCGGTCGAGCCCGAGCATCCGGCACCTGTACTGACCATTAGGCCGTCGGTTACTAAGCAGAACTCTGGGCTGGCCGACAAGGGCCTTGAGGTAAGCCAGGAGGAGCAGGTCAGTTCAGCCGACGGAGGCGACAACGCGTCCCACTGGAGACTCCCACTTAGCGTGTCGGGGGCCGCACTATTGGTCTCCGTGGCTTCAGCTGGGGTCGCCTGGCGCCGGGGTTGGCGACCCGCGTCGGCCGCTGACGTTGCCTCGTCTCCGAACCGTGAAGACGTCAACGTCTGAGCTGGGTCCGAACACAAATTCCAGGAAGCCCGCGAGCCTTTCAGCTGTCCGCAGCTCGTCGCATCGCCTTCCTAGCGTGCTTGACGGTATGGGTAGTCCCACGCTCCCCATTCGAGCGGGGGCACGGATAGCGTCGTGGTCGTGGACAATCTCGGGCGGAGATTCAGGACGTCCAGAGGCTTCTCGCTACCTGGGCGCCAAACCTTGAGCATCCGGAGCGGACGGAAGCGGCGGATGTCGAGGAGACGGATCGATGAGCGAATGGACGAGCGAGGAGCTCACCAAGATCGGAGCTGCCGAAGAGCTGAGGATTCAATCCATGAGGCGGGACGGCACGCTGCGCAAGCCGGTCACTATATGGGTCGCAGGCTGCGGTGATCGGCTCTATGTCCGATCCGTGAAAGGACCGACCGGGCCATGGTTTCGCGGCACGCATTCACAGGGCGAAGGCCACATTCGCGCCGGAGGCGTTGACAAGGATGTGAGCTTTGTCTTCCTCGACGCCGACGACGAGGTAACCGGTCAGATCGATGCGGCGTACCGGGATAAGTACCAGCGTTACGCCGGGCCCATCCTCAACAGTGTCCTGACCCCCGTGGCACGCGCAGCGACGATCGAACTCTCGTCAGGCTGAGCGACCTACCGGTTGTTACCTCGGCCGTCATCGCACTAGCAGCAGTCTGCGGCGTGGGTCGTTTTCGCGGTTGTGGTGGGAAACGCACCTCTCACGGCCGGATCGTGCGGTCGTTTTCGCGGTTGTGGTGGGAAACGTACCGGGCCGGCTTCCGTGCGCGATCCCAAGAAAGCCACCATCAGCACTCGTGAGAATGTGTGCTCAGATGCAGTCGTTGGGGGAGTGGGATGACGCAGGCCGAAGAAGGGGATCCGACGGAGTCGGCCGCGTCGCCGACGCCCGCTTCGGCAACCGCAACGGCCGAATCTTCTGCGTGGGCGCCGCTTGCCCAGCGGGCCTTCCGCTGGCTCTGGTTCGGTGTATTCCTTACCTACATCGGCACCTGGATGCAGACCGTCGGCGCTCAGTGGCTGCTTGTTGATGCTCCCAATGCAGCCACACTCGTCTCGCTGGTGCAGGCGGCGATGACCTTGCCTGTCATGCTGTTAGCCCTGCCTGGGGGAGTCCTGGCAGACTCGTTCGACCGGCGCTGGTTGCTGTTTACGGTGCAGGTCTACTTCTTCACCGTCGGGACCGTGGTTACCATCCTCACCGCCGCAGGGCTGATGCCGCCCGCTCTGCTCATCGCCCTGACGTTTGCCTTCGCGATGGGGGCGGCGGTGCAGCTCCCGACCTGGCAATCCATGATTCCCGAGCTCGTGCCCAGGACGCAGCTGCGAGCGGCGACCAGGCTTGAAATGGTCGGCGTCAACGTGGCCCGTTCCATCGGCCCGGCGCTGGCCGGATTGGTCATCGCAGCCTTTAGCGTGCCGGTGGTTTTCGCACTGAACGCCTTATCGGTGGTCTTCCTTGCGATCGCGCTGCTCTTTTGGCGCCGACGGCTAGGCAGTTCAGAGGATCGCCGCGAGCGCTTTGTGCCAGCGCTGCGTGCCGGCAGCCGCTACGTCTGGCATGAGCCCGTGGTACGCCGGATTCTGCTCAAGGTGATGCTGTTCATTCCAGCCGGCGTAGCACTCTGGGCGCTGCTGCCGCTGATCGCCAATCAACGGCTGGGCCTGGGAGCGGCTGGCTACGGTGCTCTGTTCGGCGCATTGGGAACGGGCGCAATAGCGGCTGCTCTGGTGCTAGGTCGGCTGCGGGACCATCTCTCCACGAATGGCCTCATCGCGGTGGGTGGGATGGTCTTCGCGACTGCCATGGTTCTCCTTGTCCTGATCTCGAATTTCCTCGCGGCGCTTGCAATTTTGATCTTTGCCGGACTGGCATGGACAGCCGTGATCTCCACCTTGAACGCCGAATTGCAGTTGTTCTTACCGGTCTGGGTACGCGCCCGGGGCTTGGCCATCTACATGGTGACCTTCACCGGTTCGATGACGGTCGGCGCGCTCGTTTGGGGGCTTGTAGCAGAAGGCGTCGGACTACAGCTGACCTTCTTCGCCGCAGCCGCCGTCATGCTGGGCGGAGTAATCACTGGATTCTTCTGGCGAGTGCCTGAGACCGGCCACCTCGACCGCGAGCCTGCTATCTACTGGCCGGAGGCGCGGCTTGCATTCTCCCCGGAACCCGACACGGGGCCGGTAATGGTGACGGTCGAATACACCGTGGCGCCGGAACGAGAGGCGGCGTACTTGAAGGCGATGGACCGGCTTCGTCAGTCCCGGCGTCGGTCCGGTGCAACGCGATGGGAATTGTACCGAGACGGCGACCGGCCTGACCGCTTCATCGAGCTCTTCAGCGTTCCATCCTGGGAGGAGCACGTACGGCAACATGAAGGTCGCCTGACCGGGGCGGACCAACAGGTCGAAGAAGCCGCGCTGGCATTCTCCGATCCGCCGCCGCGGGCCGAGCACCTGCTTCCTCCCTAGCGATCCAGCTGCGCAGAGGAGGGCCGGACCACCAGACGGCGTGATCGCCTACTTGCGAGCGGTGATCTTGCCGAGCCATCCGAGGTTCGTACGCCCAATTGCGACACTTGTGAACCCGGCAGCACTAGCCAGATCAAACGCTTTGTTGATCATGTCCTCGCCACCTGATCGACGCAGCCATCGAGGACCGGGATGCAGATGTCGTCGGCCGGTCTGAAATTCGGCGATCAGAAGTCGACCGCCGGGTTTGAGCACTCGGTACATCTCCTCGACAGCCGCACGTTGATCATCCTCCGCCACATGGTGCAGCACGAGCGTGCAGGACAGGGCGTCGAATGTGGTGTCCGGGAACGGGAGTTGCTGGGCGAAGGCGGCCTGGAAACTGATCGGTATTCCGGGCTTCTGCGCCCGTCCGCTGGCGAGTTTGATCATTTCGGGCGACGGATCGATGGCATCGACGCCGCCACCAGGTGACACCCGTTCAGCGAAGGTCATCGCGAGGCGACCAGGGCCGCAGCCCACATCGAGAACTCGATCGCCTGGTCGCAGTTGCAAGTCGTCAGCGAACATGGCACGCATGCGACGACCGCGCCGGCCGAGCAACCCATTCCCAAGGTCATAGAACCGCGCCCAGTGGATGAGCCGGTCATGCTTGTGGTGATCAGTACGGCTTGAGTCGTGAGCCATGGCGATCTCCCGATTTCGTGAAAGCCTGACGATCTCGTTTGACGACCTACCGACCTGATCTGCCGTGGTCAATGAAACTACGTGGCTTTGCGGATGTTAGTCGTGCTGACGGCGCCTAGCGTACGGGGCAGAACCGCCATCCCCCTCAGGAGGAGATCCATGAACGAGCCGGATTGGAAAGGACCACTGGGCGACGCATTCGCTGACGTGCTGGGATATGGCATCCTGCTGAGGCTCGATTGTCGTTCTCGTGCGGAGGTTGCAGGCCACGCAACCGAGCTTGGCTTGATCACGGGCTAGCGTGGGTCCGTGCGGTTGGCCACCTGGAATGTCAATTCGATCAAGCAGCGGGTACCACGGTTGTTGCCGTGGCTGGATCAACGACAGCCCGATGTGGTGTGTCTCCAGGAGACCAAGCTCGCCGACGAAGCCTTTTCAGCGCTGCTGGCTGATCAGCTAGTGAGCCGTGGTTACGAGTTCGCCACCAACGGTGAGGTGCAGTGGAACGGCGTCGCCATCTTGTCAAAGACCGGATTGGACGACATCGTGCTCGGTGTTCCAGACGCGCCTGGCTTTCCAAATCCCGAAGCACGCGCGGTGTCGGCGACGTGCGGCGGCATACGCGTTCACTCCGTGTACGTGCCGAATGGTCGCGTGCCAGGCTCAGACCACTACCGCTACAAGCTGGATTGGTTGGCAGCACTCGCTCACGACCTCAGTAGTGGACCAGAAAATGCCATCGTCTGCGGTGACATGAACATCGCGCCGGCCGACGAGGATGTCTTTGACCCAGAGGCCTACATCGGCCAGACCCACGTAACGGCTCCCGAGCGCGAAGCGCTGGCGCAACTCCAGCGGCTTGGCTTACGCGACGTCGTGCGGGATCGCTGGCCGGGCAAGCGAGTATTCACCTACTGGGACTATCGCGCCGGTATGTTCCACCAGGACCTCGGCATGCGCATTGACCTCGTGCTCGCGACTGCACCGGTCGCTGAGCGGGTACGCGCGGCGTGGGTGGACCGACAGGCTCGCAAAGGTTCCGGGCCAAGTGATCATGCTCCGGTCATCGTCGACTTCGATGAGGCGCCCGACGGCGACATCGGCCCAGTCGTCCCGCCGCCTTCTGCACCGGCCACCCGCAAGGTGACCCTTCCGCAAAGCCGCCGACGTTGACCACGAGGCAGCTGGTAGTGCCCGAGCACCTTGTGCACCAAGTAGTCAAAGCGACAACCCTG
>Ga0207428_10003619_pt1 | contig 14910 bp, 12 predicted proteins | sample RhiMethybrSRZTD1_FD_187600 | JGI IMG/M metagenome (GOLD analysis project Ga0207428, IMG submission 187600) | Populus rhizosphere microbial communities from Tennessee, USA - Rhizosphere MetaG P. TD hybrid SRZTD1 (SPAdes) (version 3) | ecosystem: Host-associated > Plants > Roots > Rhizosphere >...
GCCATTTGTCGACGATCTTGTTGTCAAGGTCGACGATTTTGGCGCCCTTTGCAGCGTAGACTTCAGCCACCTTCTTGTCGTCCGCCATCGCTTCCTCGGTGCCGAATTTCTCGGCTTCGAGACCGAGCGCCATGATCGCGTCCTGCTGATCCTTCGGAAGCGAGTCGAAAACCTGCTTCGACATGATGACGGGCTCTAGCATATACCAGTAGGACTTGCCGCGGCCTGTGGTGAGACTCTTGGCGATCTCTTCGAGACGGAAGGAGATCAGGCTGGTCGAGGAGGTGATGCCGGCATCGCAGGCACCGGTTTGCATGGCGGCATAAAGCTCGTTTGAGGGAATCGATAGCGTCGTCGCGCCTGCCGCTTGCAGCACCATGTCCATCTCGCGACTACCGCCACGGATTTTCAATCCCTTGCAGTCTTCCGGATTAAGGATCGACTTTGAGCGGCTGGCGACGCCGCCGGCCTGCCAGACCCAGGCCACGATGATGACGCCCTTCTCGGCCAGGAACGCGCCGAATTTCTGACCGACCGGCGAGGCTTTCCAGGCCGCACCTTGTTTGTACGAACTGACCAGGCCGGGCATCAGACCGATATTGAGCTCGGCGAATTCACCCCCGGCATAGGAGATCGGATAGAGGCTGAGATCGAGCGCGCCTTTGCGCACGGCGGAAAACTGGGCCACCGTCTTCATCAGCGAAGAGTTGGGATAAACCTGCGCCCCGAGCGCGCCATTGGTCTTTTGCTCAAGGCCGGCGGCAAACCTGCGGCACAAACGGTCACGGAAATCACCTTGATCGATGGTACCACCGGGGAATTGATGGGAAATTTTCAACATTCGGGCCGGCGCCGCCGAGCCAAGTCGCGCATGCGCGATCACAGCCGGTGCAGCCAGGGCCCCTGCAAGCACACGTCGTCTGCTTAGTGCCATTACATCCTCCCTTAGCATTGTTCCTTATTCAGCGTGAGCGCGGGGCCCAGACTGATGATTGTCGCCTTCTGTCAACTCTAGACAAATTTCCCTGCGCAAGCCACACAAACGAGACGATTTGTGAGGATTAACCAAATGCCAAAGCCGTTAGCTGGCCTCCGTGTCCTTGAACTCGCCCGCATTCTTGCCGGCCCCTGGGCCGGACAGGTGCTGGCAGACCTTGGCGCGGATGTGATCAAGGTCGAACGTAAGGGCTCCGGCGACGATACCCGCGGCTGGGGTCCGCCCTTTGTCGAAGGCGTTGACGGTACCCACATCGGCTCGGCTTATTTTCATTCCACGAACCGCGGCAAGCGCTCGATTGAAATGGATTTCGAGAACGACGAAGGCCGCCGCATCGTCCGTAAGCTGGCAGCCCGATCGGATGTCCTCATCGAAAATTTCAAAGTTGGAGGCCTGGCGAAATTCGGCCTCGACTACAAAAGTCTCGCGCCCGAATGCCCGCGGTTGATCTATTGCTCGGTCACCGGTTTCGGTCAGGACGGTCCCTACGCCAAGCGCGCAGGCTATGACCTGATGGCGCAGGGCATGGGCGGCATCATGGACCTGACCGGGATGGCAGACGGCGAGCCGACGCGCATCGGCATTCCCGTGTCCGATATCTTCACTGGCGTGTATTCGGTCATCGGCATTCTTGCGGCGTTGGCGCAACGCGAAAAAACCGGCAAGGGCTGCTATGTCGACACCGCGCTGGTCGATTCCACGGTCGGCATCTTGTCCAACCAGGCGATGAACTATCTGGTGTCAGGCAGTGTGCCAAAGCGCATCGGCAATGCTCACGCCAATATTGTCCCCTACCAGGTCTTTCCTGTCGCGGACGGTCACGTCATCGTCGCCACCGGTAATGACAACCAATACGTCAAGTTTTGCAACGTGCTCGGCGCACCGGAGCTCGCGCAAAATCCCGCTTACAAGGATAATGTTGGAAGGCTCAAGCATCGTGCAGAATTGATCGGCAAGCTGTCGGCGTTGACCGCCCGGATGAAACGCGACGACTTGCTTGACAAGCTCGAGGCGCAGCAGGTGCCTGCAGGTCCGATCAACGATCTCGAGCAGGTGTTCAACGATGAGCAGGTGGCGCATCGCGGCATGAAGCTTTCGCTGCCAAGCGCGGCTGCCAAAGGCGGCACGATTCCCGGCGTGCGAACACCGATCGTCATCGATGGCTGGAAGGCCGGTTCCGAACACCCTTCCCCGCGTCTCGGAGAGCACACGGCCGAAATCCTGCGCGAGATCGGCGAAGGCTGACCCTGTCGCGTCGGGCCTCAAGCCCCTTGATTGCGCCTGACTGAAGGCGGAGCATCGGCACAACGCCGGTCTGCCGCCGGCACCGGGAGGACACCATGAAAATCGTTTCGTCGCTTTTTGTTTGCGCGCTGTCGATCGCGCCAGCCCTAGCCAACGACCTGCCGAAGTTCCAGGTCGACGCGTCCTGGCCCAAGACGCTGCCGAATAACTGGATCATGGGACAGGCCGCAGGCGTGGCGGTCGACGCGCAGGATCATGTCTGGGTTATCCAGCGGCCGCGCTCTCTTACCGATGATGAAAAAGCGGCGACGTTCAGTCCGCCGCGGACGAAATGCTGCGTGCCGGCGCCGCCCGTGATGGAGTTCGACCAGGACGGCAATCTGCTCAGGGCATGGGGCGGACCCGGGCAAGGCTACGACTGGTTCGAGAATGAGCATGGCATCAATATCGATCACAAAGGCTTCGTCTGGGTCGGGGGCAACGGCAACAGCGATGGCCATGTGCTGAAATTCACCCAGGACGGAAAGTTCGTGTTGCAGATCGGCAAGCCCGGCCCGCAGACCGGGAGCGGCGATACGACCCGTCTGGGTCGGCCCGCCGATACCGAAGTCGACCCTGCGACCAATGAGATCTACATCGCCGATGGTTACGGCAATCACCGCGTCATCGTATTCGACGCCGATACCGGCGCTTACAAGCGGCATTGGGGCGCCTACGGCAAGGCTCCGGATGATGCCAAGCAGCCGCCTTACAACTCCGCCGGCCCGGCGCCGCAGCAGTTCGCCAATCCGGTGCACTGCGTGAAGGTCGCCAAGGACGGCCTGGTCTACATCTGCGATCGCACGAACGACCGCATCCAGGTTTTCCGCAAGGACGGCACGTTCGTGAAGGAATTCTTCGTCGCGAAAGAGACGCTGCAACAGGGCTCGGTGTGGGACCTCGATTTGTGGCCGGACTCACAGCAGACCTTTTTGATGAACGCCGATGGCGCAAACAACGAAGTACGCACGCTGGTGCGCGAGACCGGCGAAGTTGTCGGCGCGTTCGGCCGCAACGGACGCAATGCCGGCGAGTTTCACTGGATTCACAATCTCGCAATCGACAGCAAGGGCAACATCTACACGACGGAAGTCGATACCGGAAAGCGGGCGCAGAAGTTCCGCTATGTCGGACCGCCGTTGAGGTAGTGCGCCGGTCGAAACGGGAGATGGCTTAAGTTGGATCGTCATGCCCGTGCTTGTCGCGGGCATCGACGTCTTAAGCTTTGCAACGTCAAGACGTGGATGGCCGGGACAAGCCCGGCCATGACATTGAAATGTTTAAACCTTAATCTCAGCTGCGATCCTACGTGACCGCCGTCGGCGCCAGAGCCTCGATATCGGTAACAATGTCGATCACCGCCGGCCTGTTGGCCGCGACCGCAGCCGCAAGCGCCGGCGCGATGTCGCCAGGGTTCTCCACGCGGATGCCCAGCGCGCCCATATCCTCCGCGAGCCTGGCGAAATTGGTTTTGTTGTAGGTCCATAGCTCCCGCGCCTGCTCGGTCTGCTGTCCGCCATAGGCGCGGTCGAACCCTCGCTTGGACTGATTGCCACCCCCGTTGTTGTTTACGATCGTCACCGAAGCGAGATTCCAGCGCACGGCCGTTTCTACTTCGCCGATGTGATACCAGAAGCCGGCATCACCGGTGAACACGACTACTGGGCGGTCGGGACAGGCCGCCTTGGCGCCGAGGCCGGCCGGAAATGCCCATCCCAGATGACCGGCGCTGCGCATGTAGCTTTGGACAGGCGTGCGAAGGTCGTACATGCCACCACCCATCCACATGCCGGCATGACCGGTATCGACAACGACGATGGCATCATCAGGCATATGCCTAGTCAACTCGTTGCAGATGCGCGCCGGATGGATCGGCACCGCATCCGATTCCAGTTGCGACCTGTACTTGGCCTGCCAGTCGCCGCGAAGGGCAGCGATTTCCTTGATCCAGGGAGCCCGCTTTGCCGCACTTGCTTTGTCGATCTGGCCGAGCATGCGGACCAGCACGCTCCTGGCGTCACCCAATACGCTCGCCTGCAGCGGATAGTTGCGTCCAAGTGATTCCGGCTCGATGTCGATCTGGATTGCCGGCGTCCCGATTTTCGGCGCTGCCCAGAAATGCGTCGTCATCCCGCCGGTTTCGGTGCCGATGAAACAAACCAGATCAGCGCGGTTCACCGCGAGATTGGCGCATTCCCGCGAGTAGCTCCCGACCACGCCGACGCACAGCGCATGCGTGCCAGGGATGACGTCTTTGCCGTTCAGCGATGTCGCCACGGGAATTTGCAGCGCTTCCGCCAGCGCGACGAGCTCCTTACCGGCTGCCGAAGCCCGCGCGCCGCCACCCGCGACAATGATCGGCCGTTCCGCCTTTTGCAGAAGCTCGAGTGCCGCCTTCACATGCGCCGCTTCCGGCTCCGGGCGAAACGCGGGAACGCGGGCAAACTGCGCCTCGACAAGCGCGTCCATCTCCGCTTCTTCCAAATCCAGCTGCCCTTCGTTGCCGCGAAACTGCAGATGCACGGGCCCCGGCACGCCGGTGGTCGCGGTACGAAAGGCCTGCCGCACCATGTCGGGAATACGCGACACATCGTCGATGGTGACATTCATTTTTGTCACCGGTTCGAACGCGGGGACGTCGTCGATCTCCTGATAGACCTTGCGAAATTTTGTCTTCGGATCGCGCCCGCCGGTCATGGCGATGATCGGCGAATGCGCCAGATAAGCATCGCGCAGGCCAGCCGCGAGATTGAGAGCCCCGATCACTTGCGCCATGCACACCCCGGGCTTGCCGGACGCGCGCGCATAGCCATCGGCCATGTAAGCCGCAGATTTTTCGCCATGGCAGTGCACGCGGGCGATGCTGGTCCGCCGCTCCATTTCGGCAAAGGTTCGCCGCAGCACCGCGGGCACCATGAACACGTGAGTGACACCGTAGCCTGCCAGCATCTCGGCGAGCACCTCGGCGCCGACGCGCTTAAGATTGTGTCCGACACTCGCCATCAGGCGGGCTCGAATTTCAGCGCGACACCGTTGATGCAGTAGCGCAAATGGGTCGGCGGCGGCCCATCGTCGAACACATGTCCGAGGTGACTCCCGCAGCGGCTGCAATGGACCTCGTCACGAACCATGCCGTGGCTTCGATCGGTCTCGGCCTCGATCGCCCCAGGCAAGGGATCGTTGAAACTCGGCCATCCCGTCCCGCTTTCGAATTTTACTTTCGAGGCAAACAAAGGCTGGTCACAGGCGGCGCAGCGGAAAGTGCCGGCGCGCTTCTCGTTTAGCAGCGCACAGCTTCCGGGCATCTCCGTCCCATGCTCGCGCATGATTGCGTATTGCTCGGGCGTCAGGATCTTGCGCCACTCCGCTTCGCTGTGAGTGACGGGATATTGCTTTTGCATGATCAAACTCCTTTCTCAGCCTCGTCCCGAGGGGCATTGCGTGGAATACCTCTCGAAGGAATGGGCCGTCACTTGATCGCCAGCGGATTGACCGGAGAGCCCACCGCTCCTGTGATTGGAATGGAGTGGCATTGCGTGGAATACCTCTCGAAGGAATGGGCCGTCACTTGATCGCCAGCGGATTGACCGGAGAGCCCACCGCTCCTGTGATTGGAATGGCCGGCGCCACGAATAGAAACTCGTAGACTTTGTCCTGCTCGCAGTCGTCGGCCAATTCCTTCAGGTTAAAGATCTCGCCCATGGTCATTCCCATGATGGGAATTGTGATCCAATGCCAGGGCTGATTGATTCCTTCCTCGCTTTCGTTCGGACGCACCTCGCATCCCCAGGTGTCGCTGGCAAGCGCGGCCAGTTGCGTGTCCCTGACGAAATCGAGCGTCTCGAAAGCAAAGCCCGGCGCGTCGCCGCCCGGATAGCCATCCCAACTTCCCGCCTTCTGGCAACGCTCCATCATGCCCGTACGCACAATGATGTAATCGCCGCGCTTGAGCACGACGTTTTGCTTCTTCGCGGTTCCGTAAAGGTCATCGTTGGTGATTCCGTAGCCGTCGTCGAGCGACACGACGCCCTTGTAGCGTGCCACGTCGAGAAACACGCCGCGACCCACCATCCGGTTCTTTGTTTTCTCGATACCGCATTTCTGCGCCCCCGCCGATGTCACCTCGCGACAATCGTAGCCATTCCACATGTAGTTCTCATAAAAGACATGGCCAAGACCGTCCCATTGCGTGCCGCATTGGAGCGGCATCGTCACCATATCGTCGGCGGCACGAATGCCGCGCTTGTCGAGCACGCCCGAATAGGCGTCCGTGCCGGTGCGCAGCATGGTATGGATCGGATTTGTGCGCCCCATGGCGGGATATTTGCTCTTTGCGCCCTGCGGGCCCGTGTAATCGAAGTTCAATGCAAGCGAGATCACTTTGCCCTTCCTGACCAGGCGCGCAGCAGCGATGACGTCCTCTGGAGCCGTATAGTTGAGCGTGCCGATCTCGTCGTTCGGTCCCCATTTGCCCCAGTTCTTGTACTTCTCAGCAGCCTCGCGCATGTCCTGACGGGTAATCTTTCTTACCTGCATTGAATTTCCTCTGACGAAAATAAGAAGATGTTGGCCGGCGAAATACAGCCTGTGGCCGCGAGGGATGCAAGTCCCGCTGGCAAGGTCGTCGTGCAATGCTACGATGACAAAAAACGGGAGGAACCACATGCATTCGAGGGCAAAGCTGGCCGCGATCGGTGGCGCATTTTGCGCGCTGGCACTCGGCATTTTTCCAGTGTCGGCAGCCGGATATCCGGAGAAGCCGGTAAAGATCGTGGTGCCGTTTGCGCCGGCAGGTCCCACGGACGTCATGGCCCGCCTGATTGCGCAAAAACTTTCCGAGTCGCTGAGGCAGCAGTTCTATGTCGAAAACCACCCCGGTGCGGGCGGCAACATCGGAATGATGCAGGTCGCAAAGTCGACGCCCGACGGCTACACCATCCTGGTGACAAGCTCGGCATTTATGGTCAATCCGAGCCTTTACGCCAAGAATCCATTCGATCCGTTCAAGGACTTCGCGCCAGTCATGCTTGCGGCGGCTTCGCCGAATATCCTCGTCGTCAATGCGGATTTCCCGGCCAAGACGGTGAAGGACCTCGTCGAGCTTATCAAGAAAGAGCCCGGCAAGTACAATTACGCCATGCCCGGCGCGGGAACGACGCCGCATCTTGCAGGCGAACTGTTCAAGCTCACGTTCAAGCTCGATCTCGCGACCGTGCCGTTCAATGGGGCTGGTCCGGCAATCCAGTCAGCGGTCGCCGGTCATACGCCGGTCGCCTTAACCGCGCTGCCGCCGACCGCACCGCAGATACAGGCCGGCAAGCTGCGTGGCCTTGCAGTCACCGCGGCCAAGCGCTCTTCCGCGCTTCCCGACGTGCCGACGATGGCGGAAGCCGGCGTCACGGGGCAGGAATCCGAGACCATGCAAGGCATCTTCCTGCCGGCCGGAGCGCCAAAAGAGATTGTCAACCTGCTTAACAGCGAAATTGCCAAGGCCATGGCGTTGCCGGACGTCAAGGAAAAATGCGCCCAGCTTGGCTTCGAGGTGGTCGCGAATAAGCCGGACGAATTCGCCGCGTACATCAAGAAAGAAGTCGACAAGTGGGGCAAGGTGATCAAGGACGCCAACATCCCACAGATTCAGTAGCTCTCAAGCCGCCTGAGCAATGCGCATCGTCGACATCCGCGAGACGGCGATCCCGTTGAGGTCGACGCTTGCCAATTCGAGCTTCGACTTCACCGAAATGACGACGTCGGTCGTCGCAGTCATCACCGATGTCGTTCGCAACGGTCGGCCGGTCTGCGGATTCGCGTTCAATTCGACCGGCCGCTACGCCTGCGGCGCGCAGATGCGCGCCCGTTTTATCCCGCGCATTCTGGCCGCCGAGCCAGGCTCGCTGCTCGATGATGCCGGCGAAAACCTGGACCCGACGAAAATTTTCAATTGTATGATGCGGCGGGAAAAAGCAGGTGGACATTCCGAGCGGTCGATCGCCATCGGCACCATCGAGGTGGCGGTTTGGGACGCCGTCGCCAAGATCGCCGACAAGCCATTACACGTGGTGCTGGCCGAACGGTTCAACGGCGGAAAACCTGCAAAGCAGGTTTTCTGTTACGTCGGCGGCGGCTGGTACTGGCCGGGTCAGACCATCCGCGACCTTCAGGACGAGATGCGGCGTCATCTCGACGCCGGCTACACGATGGTCAAGATGAAAGTCGGCGGTCTCCCGCTTGAGGAAGATGTGCGCCGACTTGAGGCCGTGCTCAAGGTCGTCGAATCAGGAGAAAACCTCGCCGTCGATGCGAACTGCAAATTCGGCCGCGATGAGGCGCTCCGCTATGCCGGGGCACTCGCCCCATTCAATCTGCGTTGGTTCGAAGAGCCATGCGATCCGCTCGATTTCGCGCTTTTCGCCGAGCTTGCAACGCACTATGAAAACCCGTTAGCCACAGGCGAGAATCTTTTCTCAACGCCTGATGTCGAAAACCTGGTCCGTTTCGGCGGCTTTCGCGCCGGGCGCGACGTGATCCAGATCGACCCGCCGCAGGCCTACGGCATCGGACAATACGCCACCACGATTGAAATGCTCGCCGGGCACGGCTGGAGCCGCACGTCGCTGTTCCCCCATGGTGGCAACCAGATGTCGCTCGCGATCGCGGCCGGTTTCGGCCTCGGCGGAGCGGAGTCCTATCCCGGCGTATTTGGCGATTTCGGCGGGTTTGCCGACGATGCCAAGATTGAGAGCGGCGCGATTTCGCTTTCCGGCCGGCCCGGTATCGGCTTCGAGGGCCACGCTCGCCTCTATCGGATCATGCGCGAACTGGCGGCGATCTGAGCCCTTCCGGGAAGGAACAGCTCGGCTTTCAGAAACTGTTAGAGAACGCAACGCAGGTAAAAGGTTTGTAAACGCTGCCGCGGCACACTTTCGTAACGTGGTTGTGCGACATGATTGGAGAATTCCGAAACTCCGGTTGCTGGTCATGTCTGCCGTCAAGCCGCCCACCGTCGCGTTTGTCATTCCCTGCTACAACGAGCAGGCCGGCATTCAGCACACGCTCACGTACCTGCTCGCCGACATCACCCGGCTCGAAAAATCGAAGGCTATCTCGCCAGGAAGTTATGTAACCCTGGTCGACGACGGGAGCACGGACCGGACTTGGGACCTGATCGAGAAAATCTCGCGCGCGCATCCGAAACGCGTGCATGGTCTAAAATTGTCGCGCAATGTCGGACACCAGAATGCGCTGCTGGCCGGACTGCTCGCACAGATCGGAAAAGCCGACGCAGTCATTTCGCTTGACGCGGACCTGCAGGACGACATGTCGGTCGTGGCAAAGATGATCGATAATTTTGTCGGCGGCGCTGAAATTGTTTTCGCCGTCCGTAAGAACCGAACCAGCGACAGCTGGTTCAAGCGATCCAGCGCTGATCTCTACTATCGCATTCTCAATTGGCTCGGCGCCGAGATCATCCCGCACCTGCCGACTTCCGTCTGATGAGCGAACGCGCGCTGCGCGCGCTGTCGCTGTACGGCGAAGCGCACGTATTCCTGCGCGGGCTTGCTGTTCAGCTCGGTTTCACGACCGCGACCGTTGCATACGACAGATCCAGCGGTGATCTCTACTATCGCATTCTCAATTGGCTCGGCGCCGAGATCATCCCGCACCATGCCGACTTCCGTCTGATGAGCGAACGCGCGCTGCGCGCGCTGTCGCTGTACGGCGAAGCGCACGTATTCCTGCGCGGGCTTGCTGTTCAGCTCGGTTTCACGACCGCGACCGTTGCATACGACAGGCTTCCCCGGCTGCATGGCGATACAAAGTATACTCTCGCGAAAATGGCGACGCTCGCCGTCAACGGAATCACCTCGCTGTCGGTGCGGCCAATTCGAATGATTGCCTTGATGGGCATCATCCTGTTCGTCGTGTTCCTCGGCATGAGTGTCTGGGTATTTGCAAGCTGGATCGCCGGCCACACCGTGCAAGGCTGGACCTCCGTGATGCTGCTGTTCCTGCTCATTGCCTCTTTCCAGACATTCGCCATTGCGGTGATCGGCGAGTATGTCGGCAAAATCTACTTCGAAGCCAAGTCCCGCCCCCGCTATATCGTCGAGCGGGAAATCGGCCTTGTCCCCAAACCGCTTGAGACACGTAGCGGATTCGAAGCGCTTCAACCCTCTGCGAATGGCTATTCGCGCGTAACGCCGTAATCGGCTAGGGTGCGGGCGACCTGACACGGACCGCCGGACAAGCGCCAATGGACACCGATGCCCTCCGCCGTCTGCATTATGCCGGCGCAATCGCGTGTGGAATCTTCGCAGCTCGTGCGGGCGACCTGACACGGACCGCCGGACAAGTGCCAATGGACACCGATGCCCTCCGCCGTCTGCATTATGCCGGCGCAATCGCGTGTGGAATCTTCGCAGCTCTGGTCGTCCATATCTTGTTGACGGTGTTCGGAATCGGTCTTGATGCCGCGCTCCGCGACCCCGGCACCGCGAGCAGGCAACAATTCGTTTCGGCAGTCGCCTGGTGGGCTATCGCCGGGGCCGGATTCTTCGGAGGGTGGGCCGCCGCGGCCTACCTGATTGCGGCCGCCCGGGAACACCATGTGATTTATCGGCTGGCGCAGAAGGTGCTGATAGGTCTGGTCTTCGTGGCTGCCACGGTTGGCGGTATCATGAGCAAGACCGGCAATCTTGGCGGCACTATCGATGTCATTGCAGGCTTTACGGCGGTTGCGCTTGGCTTGATGTGCGCCTTTTGCGGCGCAAGGCTGGCTTATCTCAACGCCGAACAGGTTTAGCCGAACGGCTATTCCCAGATGAGGACGTTGAGAAGAGAAGCATCGGCCTGACGCAGTGACGTGTAGCCCACGCCGGCCAGTCCGCGGAACAAGCCCAAATTGAAATTGCGCCTGCCGCTATTCCACCGGAAGTCTCCGCTTGATGCAGCGGCTTGCAGCACTGCCATCAGCCGGCGCGATGCGGTCTCGCGCAGATCGCTGCGCCCAAGAACATTGCCGGCTTCGCAGAAAAATTCGACGCTGCCGAGAGTGCCGCAGCACAGCGTGTCCACGCCACCCGGCCATCCCTTCCTCGCGCCCTCAACCGCATTTTCGATATCGCCGGTCAGCCCTTGGGAATCTCTTGCACCCATTTTTGCCATGGCGATCCGCGCAAGACCGATCCCGGTCGCTCCATGACACCACTGACATGGCCACGTCGGGGCCCCTTTTGCGCGGAGATCGGGCCAGTTCTTTCGACCGGCATCGTAACTCGAATTTTCAAATGCAATGCATTCTGAGGCGGCCTGGGCGAAATCCTCGCGTCCGCTGGCCGAGGCCAACGAAGCAAGCGCATAGGCAAAGCCAGCGGCGCCGTGCGACATGCCGTTCAGCGCCTGTTTGCCCGAGCCTTGCCCGACCCAGCTGCGGCGGCCTTCCGGCCCAAGCCTGGCTTGCGCAAGCAGATGCACTCCACACCTGATCGCGCGATTGAGAACTTCGGCAGAGCGGCTGTCGCGATAAAGACGAAGCAGTCCAAGTATGCCGCCGGCACTGCCGCCGATCACATCCAGCTGCCTGTCCGCCGCGATCAGTTCGTCGGTGAACAATCCAGCCGCGACAAAAGCGTCCGCAAGCAGATCATCGCTTTCAAGAAGTTTCGACGTTACGGCGAGGCCGTAAACAATCGAACCGAGACCGGTGGCCCCGCCAACGCCAAGAGAGCGCGCCATTCGTGCGGCGTTGCGGCTTTTCAGATTTTTTCGCAGATGGGAAAGCCCGGCCAGCGCAAGCTCTGCCGAGGAACGGCGGCCGGTGACGCGCGCGTGCCCGGCGAGAAACAGCGCGATGCCCGACACACCGTTGTAGAGATCGGGTCCGAGGCAAACGAGTTGAAAAACGTCGGCATCGCCAAGGCAGTCGAGTCCGATCCACGCGGCTCCCGGACCGCGCCGAATGGCATAGCGGGACAGCTCTTCGGCGATATCGTCGGCTTCCGCAATGAAGGCCTTTGGTGTCGGCTGGGCTGCGATCTCTTCTACTTCTTGCGCTCTACTCGCTGCCGGAACCGACGGCTTTGCCAGCGATCTTGTATTCTCCTTGATCACCTCGATCTGCCAGTTGATCTCATGCTCATTGAAATCGCGCATGCGAGCCTGCGCGCGGCCAAGCCCGGGTTTGGCCTCGGTTCGAATGGAAATTCCATTCGCATCCTGAATTTCGTTTCCGTCGCTTGGCGAAACAAAGTGCGGCACATTGAGCGCGATAAGCGCCGAGCGCTCGGCTCGCTGCAGAGGCCAAAAGTGGTCGTTGTCTTTGTCCCACTCCGCCAGCCGAGCCATAAAGTCTGCTTGCGCCGACCACATCACGCCGTCGTCCATCGTGCGGCAATTGCGCAGCCGCTGCAGCAGCATGGAATAGAATCGCGTCGCGCGAATAACCTTGCGGACCGGAAGGCCGGCAAAATCGTCATATAGCTCCTGCCACTTTCCGGCCCTGCCCTGTGCCGCCAGGAATCCGGCGTAGTCGGCAAAGCCCGCGACGAAATCATCGACGTGGTCCGCAAACTTCGCATATTGGCCGTTAGCACGCGGCAGGTTCGGATTGGCGCCGCCGGTTTCCTTCGATTTTCTCGGCCGCATGGCATCGGAATTTATGTTGTCCCACTGGATCTTTATTTTTGAATTCCAGTCCGCCGTCATTCCGCCCATGGCAAAGACGCTGTTGTCGGGGGACCGTCCGTAGGCGGGGAGCAAGCCGACCATCATGACCGAGTTGGCGAGCTTCTCTGTCGCGAGATCAAAGGCCTCCGCCTCCGGATCTGACGTGTCGTGTTTTTCGGACGACTGGAGGATCGTTTCGAGATCGATCGGCACCGGATGGTCGCCGGCAGCGATCATGTTTTCCTGGTGCATGTCATTCGCAACAAAGCAATGGAACAGCGCAAGCCACGCTCCCGCACGCCGAAAGAACCGTTTGCTTCCTGCCGTGCCGGTGTATTCGGTGTGGTCGATAAACTCAGTCCAACCATAGCCGTTCGGCGCAATCGCACGCACGGCTCGGAGCTCAACCGGTGCGCCAGCCCCGTTCAGCCGCTGCACAAGGTTGTGCCAGGCGATGTCGAGCCGGAGATCCTTCGGCTTGTAAACAACCCGCAGGCCATCATCGAAGCTGATGATCCGGACCGAGCGCCCGCCGTTGTGTGGATCGGAAACATCCCCCTCGATCGAGGCAACATGGCTATCGGTATTCGAACGCAAAATATCTCGTCGAATAGCCGGCAGATCAGCATCAAGGCGGAGAACAAATTCGCGCGACGTCTCGATCCATTGCCGGACAATGACCGCCATCAGCCGCAAAAGCACGGGCTTTGCTTCAAACAGGTTCCGAAATCCACCCGCGCTCATTTCGACCGCGAACCGGTCGTAAAGCGTCGCTCCATTGGCCGGGGCCGATTTCGCCGCATCGGCTGTTTCGGCCGCATTGCGAGCCTTGACGAATTGCTCGTAGATCGCCGGGGCCGACAGATCGGACAACTCCCTCAACAAGAAACGGGCAAGGCAGGCGTGAGCGGATCCGGTCAGATTATCGATTGCCCGCCGATCCACGCCCGACCACAAGAGATCGGTAGCCCGGTGCACCACCGGCATGAGCAGATCTTCGAACGCATAAGGACCGGCACCGGCCGGCGACCGGTCAGCCTCGTCGGTTCTTCGTGTGCTCTGCAGCGCCGCCTCGACCCAGATGGCGTCAGCGAGCCACTGCGGCGCCGGAACAGAGGCTTTGCGGCGAACCGTGGCAAATCTTTTCAGAACTGTGTCAATCGTCCATCCGTCCCGGCCAAGTCGCTGGTTAAATAGCGACCAATCGCCGCTGGCACACGACTGACACCAGGCAGCGAGGCGGCGGGCCGCCAAATCCGCATCGCTTTTTTGGCCCGGCAGGATCTCAAAATCGTCCGAGAGGAGTTCGTCGATGGTCGCTGCCCGAAGGGTCAACCGCTCATGGAAAACATCCATCGATCGCTCTGGCTCCTGTGGGGCGATTATACTCAAACTCGTGTCCTCTCATTCGCTCATTACAGACCAGCTCGACGCTGCCTGGCGTGCAGCCAAAAACAGGCGATCATCGGGCCGCTTCGGCCTCTTGCATGCTTGATAAGGGGACGCGAGAGCTCGTGGGAACGAACCGCGTTTTTATGATCTGATTTGGTTAAGAGGCGGCTGGATTTCCCACAGAATCCGGCAGCCATGTCCCATAAGTGCCTGCGGACATGGGCTTATTCCAATTGACTTTGCAGGAAGTGCATCGGATCATGGCGCATGGCGCTGGGAAGGGGCCTTTTTACCGGATATCTCTGATTGCCGGCGCCGCTGGCGAACGAAAGGATAATGCCATGAAGACCACGATGGGACTTGAAAAGTTTGAAGAAGAGATCCTCGCCTTCGAAGTCTCTGACGAGGCGCTGGAAATCGCTGCCGGCGCGTCAAAGGAGAAGGCAAACTTCACCCTTGGCGCTTGCAGCGGCTTGTCCGTCTGCCCGGGCTGAGCGGTCGGACCGGTCCGAGCCTCCTACATACATTATCTTTTCTGCTGGACCGACGAACTTTGGCGAGGCGCCGGAAGT
>Ga0207428_10003620_pt1 | contig 14909 bp, 7 predicted proteins | sample RhiMethybrSRZTD1_FD_187600 | JGI IMG/M metagenome (GOLD analysis project Ga0207428, IMG submission 187600) | Populus rhizosphere microbial communities from Tennessee, USA - Rhizosphere MetaG P. TD hybrid SRZTD1 (SPAdes) (version 3) | ecosystem: Host-associated > Plants > Roots > Rhizosphere >...
ACATATGCCGATGCTCGGCGCGCGCCATCCGCAGGCTTTAGGGCGGTCTGCGCCGAACGTGTGGGCCGATGTGTGGCCGGTGGTCGGACCGCAAGTCGAGGTTGTGATGCGCGAATGCCGGGCGACTTGTAATGAATCCATCCTGCTCGTGATGGAGCGGCATGGCTACACTGAGGAGGCTTACTTCACCTTTTCCTACAGCCCCGCGCCAGACGACGCAGGGGGCGTGGGCGGCGTCTTCTGCGCTGTCACTGAGAACACCGCGCGCGTGCTGGATGAGCGGCGGTTGAAAACGCTGCGCGGCCTCAGCGAACGCAGCCTGGCGGAAGCGAAAACCGTCGAACAAGCCTGTCGCGCCACCGCCATCACATTGGCTGATAACCTACACGATTCTCCCTTCGCCCTGATCTACTTGCTCGACGAAGACGGCAAGCGCGCGCGTCTTTGTGAGACGGTCAACCTTCCCGCCGGGACGAAAGCGAGTCCTGCGACGGTCAACGCTGGTAGCGGCGATGACTGTTGGAACTTTAGTCGAGTCATCGAGACAAGCCAGAGTCAGATTGTCGAAGACCTGGAAAAGCGATTTGGGCGATTGCCCGCAGGTCCATGGACGGATGACTGGGCGAAGCGCGCGCTTGCGCTGCCGCTCGCCAAAACCGGGGCGCAAGAATTACCCGCCGGCTTTTTAGTCGCAGGAATCAGCCCGCGCCTGGCGTTTAATGACGATTACCGCAGCTTCCTCGATCTCGCCACCGGGCAGATTGCCAAAGCGATATCCAACGCCCGCGCCTACGAAGAGGAGCGCAAGCGCGCAGAGGAGTTGGCCGAAATTGACCGCGTCAAGACCGTGTTCTTATCGAACGTCTCGCACGAATTCCGCACGCCGCTCACACTGCAGGCGGAAGACGCTATAGGCCGGTTGGCGTCCATCGTCGAATCTTCTGACGACGCCATCGTCAGCAAGGATTTGAACGGCGTCATCATGAGTTGGAACAAAGGCGCGGAGAAGTTGTTCGGTTATGCGGCTGAAGAGGTCATCGGCAAGTCCATTATGATTTTGATACCGCCGGATCGCGCGGATGAGGAGACGCGGATTCTGGAAAGCGTCCGGCGCGGCGAAAAGGTTGACCATTACGAGACCGTGCGGCGGCGCAAAGACGGCGCTCTTGTCAAAGTCTCATTGACGGTTTCGCCGGTTCGGGACAAGGAGGGCGCGGTAATCGGCGTGTCGAAAATCGCCCGTGATATCAACGAACGCAAACGGGTTGAGCAGGCGCTGGCCGAAAGCGCGCGACAGCAGCGGGCGTTATATCTGTTGGCGGATCATCTGCATCGCGCCCAATCGCTAGACGACGTTTATAACGCGGCGTTGGATGCGATTCTCGACGCGTTGCGGTGTGACCGCGCTTCGATCTTGCTCTTCGACGACGCCGGCGTGATGCGGTTTGCCGGCTGGCGCGATTTGTCCGAGGGTTATCGCAAAGCTGTCGAAGACCATTCACCGTGGAAGCCCGACGAAAAATATCCGGAGCCGATTTGCATTAACGATATTGACGTGATTGAAATAGATGACTCGCTCAAAGCCGTCGTCAAAGACGAGGGCATCGGCGCGCTCGCGTTCATCCCGCTCGTCTCCCGCGGAAAGCTCATCGGCAAGTTCATGACGTATTTCAACGCGCCTCACGTTATCAGCGACGACGAAATCGCGCTCAGTCTGACCATCGCCCGCCAGCTTGCTTTCGGAATTGAACGCAAACGCGGCGAAGAACTTTTGCGGCAAAAAGCGGCGCAGCTTACTCTGATCACCAACACAGCGCCGGTCTTCATAGCTCATTGCGACGCTCAAGCGCGATTCAAGTTTGTCAACAAACCCTACGCCGAGAGATTCGGCTTAACGCCTGAAGACTGTATCGGCAAACGATTCCCCGAAGTAGTCGGCGCCAAAGCTTACGAAAGCCTTCGTCAATACATCGAGATCGCGCTGAGCGGCGAGCCAGTCGATTTCGAGGTCGAAGTTCCGTATGCGGCTATTGGCAGGCGTTTCATGCACAGCTCTTACGCGCCGGAGTTCGACGCCAACGGAAAGGTCGTCGGGTTTGTGGCGGCCATTACCGACGTCAGCGAGCGCAAGAAGGCCGAGCAGAAGCTGATTGCCACGACAGCCAAGTTCGAATCCGTCTTCAACCAGTCAAGGATCTACGCCGGGGTGATGGACCTGCAAGGCTACTTGCGGGAGGTCAATGACATGGCCGTCGACCGGTGCGGATACACTAGGGAACAGGTACTGGACCGGCTGTTCTGGGAAACGCCGTGGTGGCGCGGATCAGAGGAGGTGAAGGCTCGGATTCGCGCCGCGACCGAGCAGGCCGCCGCAGGCATGGTCTTCCGTGAGGAGTTGCCGTACTGGTGGGCTGACGGCACAGAGCGCGTGGCGGAATTCGCCATGCTCCCGATCCGCGATCAGGACGGCGGCGTGATGTTGCTGTATCCGACAGGCATTGATATCACCGAGCGCAAGCGGGCCGAAGAAGAGATCGCGCGGCTACTGACCGAGGAGCAGGCGGCGCGCGAAGTGGCGGAACAAGCCACGCGCGCGAAAGACGAATTCCTGGCCATCGTCTCACACGAGCTGCGGTCGCCGCTCAATGCGATACTCGGCTGGAACCGGTTGCTGCGTTCGCAGCGGGGCGACGACCCGGAGATCACGAAGGTGGCCGAGACCGTCGAGCGCAGCGGGAAGGCTCAACTGCAATTGATCGAGGACCTGCTTGACACGGCCCGCATCATCACCGGCAAGATGAAGCTGGAATTCCAACCTGTCGAACCCGTGGCGATCATCGCTGCGGCGCTCGACACTGTACGCCCGGCCGCTGAAAGCAAAGGTGTCCTCATAACCACGAATTTAGACCCCAAAGCGGGCCAGATCACCGGCGATCCTGACCGCTTGCAACAGGTGGTCTGGAACCTGGTGTCGAACGCCATCAAGTTCACACCTCGCGGCGGTCGTGTCCGGGTAGAACTTCGGCGCGGCGGCATGGGCGTGCAGATCGTCGTGGATGACACGGGCCAGGGCATCAACCCTGATCTGCTGCCTCACATCTTCGACCGTTTCAAGCAGGGCGACTCGGAGGCTTCGCGGCGTTTCGGCGGACTGGGTCTAGGACTCGCGCTTGTCAAGCATCTGGTCGAACTTCACGGCGGAAGTGTGGCGGTCAAAAGCCCGGGCGCCAACCAGGGGGCGACCTTCATCGTCAACCTGCCAGTGCGCGCCGTCAAAGGGGACAGCGGGACGGAGAGACAGACAGAGGGAGAGACCGAAGTTGAACGCCGTGCGGGTCGCAGGAGGCGAACAGCCATGCTCGAAGGCGTGCGCGCGCTCGTGGTGGACGACGAGCCTGGCGCTCGCGAGCTGCTCACCGCCACGCTCGAACAGTATGGGGTATCGGTTACTGGCGCTGATTCAACGTCAGCCGCGTTGGCCGCGCTCGAATCGCAGTTTGGAGATGAGGCGTCTGAGCCGTTCGACATATTGATCAGCGACATTGGGATGCCCGACGCCGACGGATACGAACTGATACAACGGGTAAGAGCGCACGCGAACGAACGTATGAGCCGTATCCGGGCAATTGCGTTAACGGCTTACGCTCGTACCGAAGATCGTTTGCGGGCCTTGCGGGCGGGCTTTCAAATGCACGTCCCCAAACCGGTTGACGAGGAAGAACTGACGACAGTGATCGCCGCCTTGATAGACCGCATGTAGGACTGGCTTGAAGCGTGGGTACGCCGCAGTACCGGAAAAACAAGAAAAAAACGGAAAAGAGAACGGAAGTTGATGAGGATGGTTCTGTTCAGCAATTGATAAGTAGCGCAAGGGTTTCAAGGACCTCGGCCCACACCAGCGTGCGAAAGTTTTCTAGCAACTGGATAATTAGTGATGGTAGGATATTCACCGTTATTCGGCTATGTTTTAGGTTTGGGCGCCAATAACATCGAACAATTTTGCGAGGAGCGCAACCACTCCTCGCATTTCCTACCATCATTCAGAGATTAAAAATCGGGAACTACAGTCTATGAAAGACCCCAGAAAAAATCGAAACATCCGCCTTCGTCTTGCCGCGCTGTCAATTGTTTCCCTCACCACACTGTGCGCGGTCGTGTCTCAAGATCGCGCGGCCGGCGCCCAGAACAAACGCCCGATGGCCTTTATGGACATTATGGAGATGCGGCAGGCCACTGCGCCTGCGGTCGCGCCTGACGGGAAATGGGCGCTCTACACACTGAGCGCGCCCGATTGGAAGGCGGCCAAAAGCTTCACTGACATCTACCTCGTCTCGCTCGACGCCGGTCTGACGTCAATCCGGCAAATGACGTTCACCAAGGACAAGAACGAATCGTCGCCGCGATGGTCACGTGACGCCCGATATTTCGTCTTCGCCTCGAACCGCGAAGCGCCCCAATCGAATGCGAATCAGAACCAGCTTTACCTGATGCGTCCCGACGGCGGCGAAGCGCGCAAGATCACCGAGGCCAAAGACGGCGTGGGATCGTTCGCGTTCAGCCGCGACGGCAGATGGCTCGCGTTTTCCGCCGGCAAGGACGATGACCAGCAGGTGTGGATCTTGCCGGCCGCCGAGCTCGAAACCGCCAAACCGCAGCAACTGACCAAACACGCGACGCCGGTCGCTTCGTGGCAATTCTCGCCCGACGGCAAACGAATTTATTTCATCTCGCCGGACAGTTCGAGCAAAGAGGACAAAGAGCGCGTCGAACAAAAGTTCACGGTCCGCATCCGCAACGAGGAGCCGCCGATCAACCATCTGTGGGCCATCGAGTTGGATTCAAAAAAGGAATCGCGCCTGACTTCGGGCGCCGATTACAGCGTCAGCGACGTGACGATCTCGAAAGATTCAAAATGGCTGGGTTTTCGCGGGACGCCGAAAGACCGCTACCAGCGCACGGTCACGGAAGCCTCGATTTACGCCGACCTCTACCTGCTCGAAGTCGCCACGGGCAAGACAGAACGTCTGACCAACAACAAGGAGATCGGCGAAAGCGCGCTGAGCTTTTCGCCCGACAGTTCTGCCATCGCGTTTTCAGCCGCGGACGATTTCGCATACTTCCATAACAACCGGGTGTACGTCCGCCCGGTCCAACCAGGACAAGGGGGCGGTCAGTGGAAGAAACTCGGCGGCGACTTCGACGGCGACGTCTCAACCGGCTTCTGGTCCGAAGACGGCAAGACGATCTATTTCAACGAAGGCTGGCGCGCGACCAACCAGGTCTTCTCCGTCTCCACAGAGACAGGCAAGGTCACGCAGTTGACCAAAGAGAAGGGCGTTCTCTCCGCCACACAGGACGAAGACACAAAGAGACTGATCATCAACTACTCCGATCCGGCGACCCCCACGGACTGGTTCACGGCGCCGCTCAACCAGATCAACAACCGCGCAATGTGGAAACAGATCACCGATTCAAACCCACAGGTCAAAAACCTCGCGCTGGGCGAGACGGAAGAGATCGAATGGAAATCGTCGGACGGCAAAATGGTCGGCGGCGTACTCGTCAAACCGGTCAATTACGAGCGCGGCAAGCGCTACCCTCTGATCGTCCAGATTCACGGCGGCCCGGCTTCGGCCTCGACGCTGGCCTTCATAGGCAATCACGGCAACTACTCGCACGTCTATGCAGGCGCGGGTTACGTCTGCCTGCTGCCGAATTACCGCGGCTCGACCAATTACGGCGAGAGGTTCAAGATGGAGATCGGCGGCGATTATTTCCGCCAGGCCTACGACGACATCATAGCCGGAGTAGATCACCTGATTAACATCGGCCTCGCGGACGGCGACAAGATGGGCGTGATGGGATGGAGCGCCGGCGGCCACTGGTCGAACTGGATTTTGACGCACACCGACCGGTTCAAAGCGATCTCGTCCGGCGCCGGAGCGGTCAACTGGATCTCGATGTACGCGCAGAGCGACATCCAACGCAACCGCGAGTTCTATTACGGCGGCAGGCCGCCTTATGAAGATTTCGACAAATACTGGAACGTCTCGCCGCTCAAATACATCAAGAACGCCAAGACGCCGACGCTCATCCACGTGGTTGACGGCGACCCGCGCGTCCCCCGCCCCCAGAGCGAAGAACTGCACATGGCCTTGAAGAAACTAGGCGTGCCGACCGAATTCTTCGTCTACCCCGGCAGCGCACACGGCATCACCGAACCGCGCAACCAGATGGTCAAGATGGTCTCTGAGTTCAACTGGTTCGAGAAATGGATTCGTGGCAAGCAGGGCTGGTTCGAATGGAAAGAGATGCTGCAAACATTGACGGACGAAAAGGCCGGCGAAAAGAAAGGTGAGAAGAAGAGTGAGGCCGGAAGCCCGGAAGATCAGCGCTAACCCAAAACCCAACTGATCAACTTGCCAATAGTATAACGGCCTGTCATCAGCCGCGTTGACCACGCGGTTTGTACATGGACAACGTCGGCTGCATGCGATCGTTGGCCGCTTTACGAGCCTGGATGGCTTCTTGGATGAATTCTTGAAGCGCCTGCTCGCGTTTTATGCTTGAGAATGTTTTGCGGATGTTGGGAAAAAAGTAGCCGACATTCTGCCAGACATCCACCCGAAAATTGGCGCCCCAAACTTTGACCTGAGCTTTTAACCGTATTTCTCCTTTGTGCGTTCGAAACCACCCCGTCTCAAATATTCCATTCTCTTCGTCTATATTGATTGTCCAGTCCGTAATATTGGGGTGTGTCCGAAGTTTCTCCAGTCCCTCATGAATCGCTTGCAGGGTCAAAGGGTCCGCCCTGGAGGCGTCCATGGCGCGATAAGCAACCATTTCAGGCTCATGGTAGTACAAGCGGCTGTATAGGGGCGCCGTTGAAATGGCTCCAACACAAAATGCGATGAATGCGTGGATTGGTTTCATTGATCTTCTTTTTGAGAACCCGACTACAATTTGACTTTCGCCACGTTTTATACATATAGACCTCCGCTGAGATTCGACCATATTATGGCTTCAATTATCAACTTTTGGGCCTTCGGGATATAATGAGGCGTCAGAAAGGAGCCCTGAAATGTCAACATTGACTGCTGAAAGCATCCTGAAGTTGATCGAACAGTTGCCGCCAACCGAACGTATCCGGCTGAATCAGATACTGGCGTGGAAACAAGCCGAATCGGCTAAAGCCAAACCGCCGCTCGATAAGCGCGCGCCGTTCGAGCCGATGAAGGACAGGACGCGCGAGATGAAATGGATTGAGGAACACAAACACGAATACGTCGGGCAGTGGGTGGCGCTGGACGGCGATCGATTGATAGTGGCCAGTCCTATCCGCGCGGAAATCAGCGCAGCGATTAAAGCCGATGGCGCAGAGCTACCGCTCGTTCACCGCATAACCTCGCTTGACGAGCCGCTGCCGATTGGTATTTGAAGACTGTGCGGAACCTAAAACTCGACGTCATTGATTACGACCATCCGCTCTACCTCAGCGCTTACGAATCATAAAAAGTATGGCGTCTCGTCTTATCGCTCATTCGTCTTCATCGTCAACGCTCATTCCATCCACTCCGCTCTGCCGGAGCGCCAGTTCGCGGATCAAGCGCTCCGCATCGTGATATTGGGCGAACCGCCGCTCCTCGGCGCGGAAAGCCTGGCTATGCGACAAACGGCGTCCGTTGACGGTCATGCTTCCGTGTTTTTTATGAAGCAGTTCGTGGTACATCACGAAATCCAGCGCGAAGGCGGGAACTTCGGGATCGTCCAGAGTGACTGAGATCATTATGGCGTCGCGGCTCGGTTGATAATGTCCGAATTTGCGAGCCGTGAGCGTGCGATTCCAGGTGAGTGCGGGCTTCGGCATCAGTCCGCCGAAGTAAGTGGCGTTGACTCGCGCGAAAATCTCGTTCAGGTCGTGCGCGCGCCCTCGCGACGACGGCGGCGGCGGCGCGGCGAAGGATTCAAGTTCGAAAAGCGATTCGTTGAAATCATCCGAGGCGGCGAACTCGCGGTACGGCTGTTCGACGGCCGGAGTGGGCAGTTCCAGCGAGCTTAGCAGCAACGATTGCCAGACCTGCCGATCCGCGTTCTGAAAGCCGATGTGAGCCTTGAGCAGCGTGTAGTTTTGATAATCGCGCCTTCGCCAGAGATGATTCAGGCTGACCAGGTGAATCGTCAATAGCTTTTCAGGAGACGCCGCATGGCGCCGGGCGATCTCGCGCGCCAGTTCGAGCGCTTCCAGATGCGCGGTCATTTGGTGTTCGCCGGTAAGAAACTTCAGCCAACAGTAAACACGCCGCGACGGGGATTCCAGCGCCGCCGGTGTCTGCCCATGCCGCGCGCAAATCTGCTCGATGGTTTCCGCCTGCCCAGCCATCTCCGAGATCAGGCGCTCACGCTCCGGCGGTTCGGCCGACAACGAATCGAGCCGCTGCCAGAGGCGGTCGGCGAAATACTCGCCGGTCTTGACGACGTTCTTGATCCTGAAGCCGGTCTTCGCCGCCGCAGGTTCGCCGGTCTCGCGCGTCGGCAGGTTGTCGAGATCGAGGTCCCGCAAAAACATGTAAGCCCGGCGCGAAGGGGCGGGCAATTGATCAATCCCCGCCCCGTGCCGCCGGCAAATCGTCTCCACGTCGCGAACGATCTTTTTCACCTGCTGTTTGAACGGCTCGGCCTCGTCCGGCGTCAAGCCGGCCTGCAACTGCGATCGGACGTGGTTAAAAAACCTGATTAGTCCGTCTATTCTCATTTGTCTTGCCATACCGGCACTCGCCCCGCCGTCCACGGCGCGCCAACCGTCTCCAAGGTCTTGTCTAGTTTTGCCAGATCGACCTCGGTGATGGTCTTCAATTTGGCCAGCGCGACTTTGAATTCTTCCGCCGCGATGTTGTAGTGCTCCTGCTGCGACTGGGTCGGGCGGAGACCGGAGAGGCGGATGCGCTGAACGATGGCGCTGACGCGCTGGTTGATCGAGGGCGGCGGGGTGTCGCTCAATTCGCGGCCCCCGCGCAGCGCCTGCAACACGTTATCGACCTTGTCATCGAGCGCGTTGACCTCGTCTAGCAGCTCCTGATTCGATCCGGGCGCTTCGAGCGCGGCCCGCTTCATCAAACCGATCCGCGTCTTGGCCGTGTTGGCCGAGTCGAGAGCGCCGGTCACCGCGCGCTGTAACTTGATCACCTTGCGCTGGAATTCGGACAGGATGTTGCGGTCCTGCGGGGTCATCTTCTCGGTCCCTTCGGCGACCACGTTGAAGGTTTGCGAACCCGGCAGTGGCTTGATCACTCCTCCGACCCGCTTCGCCATAGTCACGGAGTATTTGCCAGGCATCGCCAGCTCGCCTTGCGGGCCTTGACCGCCGAAGCCACCTAAGGCGGCCAGATCAAGCGCTTCCATTCCCGGCGGCAGTTGCGGCGCGACCTGCACCACGGGCGGCGCGTAGCGGAAATCCCAGGTCACGCGCTGTATGCCGAATGTGGCCGGAGCGGTCAACCGTCGCACGACTTTGCCCTCCGCGTCACTGATCGTGAACAGCAACGCTGGCGGCTCCTCTTCAGCCTCGGCGAGCAGTTCCTGGCGCGTAGGATATTTGATCGGCTCGTTCTTCCGCGCCGCCTCGCGCTCGGCCTGCTGGCGCTGCTGCCGTTTTGTGCGAATCGGCTCTTTCAGATAATAGGTGATCGTCGCGCCATAGGGCGGATTGGGAGAGGTGAAAAACGACGCGCCCTGGCTCCCCGAAAAATTAACGCCCGACCGCACGTACATCAACGTGTCTTTCAGGGGGAAGAGGCTTGATTCCTGCGCCAACGTCTCGGCGCCTGAGGCCCGCAGCGGCGAGTAATCGTCGAGCACATAAAAACCGCGCCCGAACGTCGCGAGCACAAGATCGTTTTCGCGGCGGTGAATCGCGATGTCGCGCACGGCGATGGTCGGCAATCCGCCCTTCAATTGAACCCATTTCGCGCCGCCGTCCGCCGTGAAGAAGAGACCGAATTCCGTTCCGACGAAGAGCAGGTTCGGATTGACGTGGTCTTCGGCGATGGCGTAAAGCGAGCCGCGCTCAGGCAAATTTCCCGTGATCATCGTCCAGGTCTTGCCGGCGTCGACGCTCTTCGCCGCGTACGGTTTGAAATCGCCGTTCTGGTGGTTGTCAAAGATCGCGTAGACCGTGTTGAGATCGTGCCGCGAAGCGAGCACACGGCGGACGTAGCTGTTTTCTGGAATCTCCAGAACCTTTTCGATCTTGCGCCAGGTCTTGCCGCCGTCTTCGGTCACCTGGACAAGGCCGTCGTCGGCGCCGACGTAGATCAAGCCTTCTTTCTTCGGCGATTCCGAAAGCGCGGAAGCGTTGCCGTAGAGCGCCGTGGATTGATGTTTGGCGACCGCGTCCGGCCCCCAGATTTTGCCCATCACAGGCAGCGCGTTGCGGTCCAGCCCGCGCGACAAATCGCCGCTGACCGTCCGCCAATCGTCGCCGCGATTGTCACTGCGGAAGAGCCTGTGACCCGCGAAATAAAGCCGTTTGCTATTGTGCGGGCTGATGATGAACGGCGAATCCCAGTTGTAGCGCTGCGACTCTTCGGCCTTGCCAGGGATCGGCGCGATGCTGACGCGTTCGCCAGTGCGTTTGTCGAAGCGCACCAGACCGCCGTTCTGGCTCTCGGCGTAGATGGTGTTCGGATCTTCGGGATCGATGCGCGAGACGAAGCCGTCGCCGCCGTTGGTCTGGAGCCAGTCGGCGTTGACGATCCCCGACTGGCTGCGCGTTTTGGCCGGGCCGCCGACCGAATTGTTGTCCTGCGTGCCGCCGTAGACGAAATACCACGGCGATTGTTGATCGATGTCCACATCGTAAAACTGCGTGATGGGCAGGTTCGCTTTGAAGTTCCAGTTCGCGCCGCGATCATGGCTTTCATACAAGCCGCCGTCGCAGCCGACCAGGTAAAAGTTCGTGTTGTTCGGATCGATCCAAATGCCATGGTTGTCTACGTGCTTCAGCCGCTCGCCCAGCGGGCGTTGCGTCCTGCCGCCGTCGTCCGAAACCTGAAACACGACGTTCGGGATGTAGACGCGGTCCACGTTCTTCGGATCGGCGACGATCTGACCGTAATACATCCCCTGCGCGATGTTCGGACTCATCCGCTCCCAGGTCGCGCCCTTGTCGTTCGAGCGAAAGACGCCGCTTCCCTGCCCTGCGGCCTCGACCGTGGCGTAGACGACGTTGTTATCGGCCGGCGAGACTGCCAAACCGATGCGCCCTAAATCACCCGCCGGCAAACCGCCCCGCAGCCGAGTCCATGTCGCGCCGCCGTCGGTGGATTTATGAATCGCGCTCTCAGGCCCCCCGTTGATCAGAGTGTAAAAGTGCCGGCGGCGCTGCCAACTCGCCGCGTAAACGATGTCAGGGTTAGACGGATCGAGCGCGACGTCGGTAACGCCGGTGTTCTCGCTGAAGCCCAAGACGGCCTTCCAGGTCTTGCCCCCGTCGGCGGTCTTGAACAATCCTCGATCGCCGCCCGACGACCAGAGCGGCCCTTGCGCGGCGACGTAGACGACTTTGCCGTCGCGCGGGTCGATCGCTATGCGGCCAATGTGCTCGGATTTTTCCAGGCCGACTTTGCGGAAGCTGCGCCCGCCGTCTTCAGACTTGTAAACGCCGTCGCCATAACCGACGCTGCGCTGGCTGTTACGCTCGCCCGTTCCTACCCAAACCACCGACGTGTCTTTAGGATCGAGCGCGATCGCGCCGATTGAATACGAGCCGTAATTGTCGAAGACCGGCGTCCAGGTGGTTCCGGCGTTGACCGTCTTCCACACCCCGCCCGAAGCGACGGCGATGAAATATCTGGCGCGGTCATTCGGGTCGACGGCGAACGCGATCACTCGCCCGGAAGTGACTGCCGGGCCGATGGAACGGAATCGCAGTCCCGCGAAGGTCGGCGTAGACATCGGATCAGAGGGTCTTTCCTGCGGGCCGCCTTCGGCGCGCTGTTCGCCTCCCTGGCCTCCTTGTTGTCCGCCGCCCCTACGACCTTGGGCGTTGGCGGAATAGAGCGCGAGCGCGAACAAACACAAAACGATCAGGGAAAATCGTAATGCTTTCATGGTAGTGGTCTCCATTCTTAAAGCTGGAAGGGCGTCTTGATGACGAGCGCCTGTTGACCGGCGCCGCTCTGGACGCTTTCAAAAGTCTATTGGGCGTTATTCCAACAGGGTTTGTCGCCTACCTGAACGAGCGCCTTCTTCAAAACAGCATCGAGCTGGACTGCGCGCCTAGGCTGCCCCAACCTGTTAGCGTCTTTATACACGTCAATGGCATAGATGGCGGTTTTATTAAGATAGCCAAGAAAGCCATGATCGTACTCATTGCTGGTCTCGCATGAATTCGCATGGCGCAACCAAAAAATCAATGCTTCATCACGTAGCCCGCGGGTCAATTTCGGCCATGTGTCGGGCAATTTCCTCAGCACGCCATCGAGGCCAACTTTGGTCAACTCTGAGCCGTCATGTTCCATGTCAACCGGCGCTTTATGTAATTGCGCCCAATTGCCCTCAACTGCCGTGTTAAAAGTCTCCTTGTAATGAGCCTGAGCGATGCGAATCTGATTGATGGGTTCTCTACGTCTATCCCTGAACCTTTCCGGCAGTGTACTAAGGAAACGTCTGATGCCGTCCGAGGCTCGTGGCAGACGCACTTCCGGATTCGAGCAGCGTCTATCGTCCACCTTTCGAAGCGTCCCCTGCCAATGCCTTCCGAGCTGCGACACTATATCGTCGCAAACAAAGTAATGCGCGACAAAGCCCAGCCGTTCATTCTTAGCTCTCAGTTCCTGCTCGGTCACTGTCGGATCAAGCTTCTTAATCAGATCAATTGTCCCAAGCGCATTCCAGGTTACCAAATGAATCTTGAGCTTCGCCTGCATCTCTTTATCTATTTGATATGCCGCCGCCTGCGCCAGCCCGCCGCCCAGACTGTGCCCGGTAATCAACAGTTCTGGAGATGTTCCCGTGGCGCCTTGGCTATATTCACCAAGATTTTCCTTGAGCATTTTTCTAAAGACTTCAAACTGCCTTTTGCCAGAGCTTACATCGCCAATCCAGTCTGAGATACTTTCCGAGCCGGCAAAAGCCAGGACCCAGAGATTGAGCTTGGCGGACTCGCCCACCGGCTTGAAAAGCGCCACCTTTAAACCCGTGAACGGGTCGGCCAGTGAATACTCCTCAATATAATCCTTGGTGACATTTGCGCGGTAAGTTTCATATGCGGCTCTCGCCTTTTGGCTCTGCTGTTCAGATTCAAAGCCCGGCAAGTCGTAGATCAATACGGTGAAGCGGTAGGCCCACTCGATAATCTTCATTTCCCGATCGGCGTCGCTTCCGGTTGGCGGCGTAGAAGAGGCCACGGTTTGGATGACTGGCTTCTTGTCGCCCCAACAACTTGCCGCCGCGAGCGCCACGATGACCAGGGCCATCAAAGAAAGAAACTCGGTAGCTCTGTTGGATTTGATCTGGGGGATCATATTTATTCCTTTCCTCAACTACTTCGCTGACGCAGGCGGGTTGAGATACTGCGCCAGAAAGCGCCAAATCTCCGCCCGCGACTCCTTCGCCATCTTCGTGTCGATGCGGTTGAATGCGTGGCCGCCCGGCGCGTTCTCGTAAATCTTGTACTCGAACTTCTTGCCGGCGGCCTTGAGCGATTTGATCAGATGTTCGACTTCGAGCACGTTCACGTCTTCGTCGTTGGTGTTAGTGTGGATGAGCAGGGGCGTCTGAAGTTTCTCGGCGTTCCATGCGGGCGAGCGACGTTTGTACTCGTTGACGTTCTGCTCGGCGGTCTTGCCCATATGGTACGGCGCCGAAAACTGATCGCGGTACCCCTGGCTCTTGTATCCCATCCGCGCGATCAGGTCGCTGACCGGGACTCCGGCGTAAGCCACTTTGTAATCCTCCGGGTGGTCGAAGATGTTCATGAGCGTGATCATTCCGCCGTGGCTCCATCCGATGATGCCGACGCGCTGCGGATCTATGTTCGGATTATTCTCGACCATCCACCGCTTGCCGGCCAGCACGTCGTCGTTCTCCAGCCCGCCGTAATCGATCAACTGCCAAAAGCCACGCCCGTAGCCCGTGCTGCCGCGATAATCAGGCGCAATCACGGCATAGCCTTGCTCGACAAGCTCGCGGACGATGTGCAGCGAGCCACTGTTGAAATCGCCATGCACGCCGCCGTGAACGAAGACGATCAGCGGGAGCTTGCCGCCCGAGAGATTCCGCTTCGGCAGAAACGTGTAGGCGCGGACGATCACCGGGTTGCCCGCGCCCTGCCCCGTCGGGTTGGGGATCACGCGCGGCGCCGGGCCGGTGTAGCTGACCTTGTCCACGACGGCGATGTCGTCCATGCGCCGGAACCACATCAGGTCGTCAATGTCTTTTGCAAGCGTCTGCTCCAGGAAGTTCAATCGCTCTTCGAGCGCGCGGATGCGCTGCTGCGCCGGGTCTTCCTGCGGGCGCGTCTCGCGCTCCTGGGCGAAGACATTCAAAGCCAGAACCAGCGAGGCCGGCGCGAGAGCCAGCTTCAGGAGGAAATTCATAAAACGTCGTTGCTCCTCTGGAAATCAGTTCGTAGTCCCGCCTTTAGGCGGATGCGTCAAAAATAGATCAAATCCGCGACACCAACCGATTCCGCCTAAAGGCGGGACTACGAACTGCGCTCTCATTATTTTTGGGCGTCGTCCATTGTGACCTGAGCGACTCCTTACGAAATTCGGCTGGAATTACCGCAAGCAAATACGCCGGGGCGCGGTTGAGGTTACCAGTAGTCGAAAAAACCGCCAAGCCTTGTCTTACCGCTCCCGAGGGCGGTAGATTACCCCGCCACAAATGAAGTCCATCGTATCAATTCG